>LWDU01035562.1_pt2 | contig 12264 bp, 11 predicted proteins | sample 727161 | NCBI WGS metagenome assembly LWDU01 (sample SAMN04566230, study PRJNA314399) | hydrothermal vent metagenome | isolation source: deep sea hydrothermal plume seawater | place: Mexico: Gulf of California, Guaymas Basin | collected 2004-07-11 | reverse complement strand
GGGCATCATGAACCAGTTCATCTCAATAGCTGGCTGCCATTCAATGCCGTTATAGGCACCAAAATTGTTACCGCCCTGATAAACCAGCCAGCCATCGCGCCGCTTGTACTTGATATCAGCCTTAATCATCAGCGAGTTGATGGGCCTTGCCGTGACGCCAATAGAGTACTGACCTGTCCAGTCACCAAGGTCTTCCTGAATACCACCCACAGCGAATGACCAGCTGAACATTTTGCTGGCATCGGTCGCCCAGAGTACATTCCACCAGATACGATCCTCTGCCTGATAAGCGCCGTTACCGCGGGAGTCGATGTCGTCGTAATGTCGCGGCAGCCAGGCAAGTGCCGTTCGAATTGTATTACGCCCGGGGACTTCCAGTGTATTGCGCCAATAGATTCCGCTATCGACCACCTGACCTTGACTAATGTTGTACTGTTGCTGAACGGTCACGGCGCCACGATTGGCTCGAACGAACCCATCGGCGTTGCTTCTTCCAGTGTAGCGAAAGGCGTACTGTAAGCCTGAATAGTCGTTGCGTCGAAGAAAGCCCAGGTCATTGATTTCAACATCTTCGTCAAAATAGTCAAACTTCAAGATGTGCTGGAATCTTGAATCCACCGAGTAAGACAGATCAAGGATAGCGCCCTGGCCGCTGATTTCGTCAACGTCACTGTGCACCAACTGCAGATCCAACGCCCACTTGCCGTCTTCGGCGAGGTAGTGCCAGTCCAGACCGTGAACCTCGGCATCATAAATTGGCCCATTAACGAAGGTGCCGAGATAGCCTAATGCAAAGTTCTGATTGCTTGAATCCTCATAGCTGAAGCGCACAGCGGCAAAATCACGACCTTCTGCATTGATATCAACAGGAACAGCAGATTGATTTTTCCCCTGCCATTCGACCTCATCTTCAAAGGCACTCAGCAGGCCATACCGAACATTACCAATTCTGCCGTTGAGCCTCACTGCACCCAGAAGGTCTGTAGGCAGGCCCCGGGCAAGGAAACCTGGGTTGCCGTGCCACCAATCCTTCGCGTGTTGATTAGCGAAATGGGTGTCGGCAGATGATCAGTGACAAAGGCCCGCCTTGACGTCGTCGAAAAATTCTCATTAGTGAGTTCGCGCAGTGGATTGCCGCTATTTGCCCTGGGAGTTGTTACAAATATTTCATTGCCTTCGAGAAAGAAAAGACGCTTTTCAGGGAAAAAGGTTTCGAATGCAGTCAGATTAAGAACGACATTGTCGGCTTCAACAGCACCAAAATCAGGAATCAGACTCGCCGTCAACTCAGCTCTTGTGGACGGCTTCCAGGTGATATCGACACCGACTCGGGTATCGTCATCATCCCGGGCTTTATCTAGCGTTGTGGACACATACGGAATCACGGAAATCAGCCGGCGTGGTTCAATGCCCTCGACGCGCATACTATTGAGCGCCGTAACAAATTGTGGCGAAGAGTAGGTATGCCCCGGCCAGTAGTAGCGCTCGTTACTATGGGAAACCTGCCGACTCAGCGAAAAACCGACTTCACGTCGGCCTTCAACTTCCGGCAAGTTCATCATCGACCAGGGGAAAAAAATCTCAACGCTCCAGCCCTTATCGAACCTGGCAGCCTTGTAAAGCCAATTCCCGTCCCAATCACTGGTGTAGCGTCTTTCTGGCAGCACTTTGCCATCCATCACCGTGTCACCCAGACCAACGGCAAACCAATAGGCGAATTCGCCCTGACCGGTCGTATCCAGGGTGACTCCAAAGGTATCGCGATCGGTATGGCTATCACGATTGGTCATCCGCATGACGATGGTTTCCGGTGGCTGATACATCACGGCGCTCACATAGAGGCCTTGTTCCGTCGCTAACAAACGATTTTCGGTTAGGTATTGTCCGGGCTTGCCGGTACCCGGAACCGATACCAGCATATTGTCGAATGCAGGAATTTCCTGCCAGATCGCTTCATTAACTAAACCGTCGAGCTTGATGTCTACCGTGTCATGGCTGCGGGTTTGCACATTGATATAGTGCATTGGAATACCGTTAAGGTAACCTTTGATGGTCTGTTTTGAGAACTTCCCTGCAGATTCGATCGCGGAAGCCAGTGACATGGCTGAACCGCTTAAAAGTACCAGGAATGTCAAATAGCGCAGTGTCATGTCTCTACTATGCTGCAGTATCCGATCACGGTCTATTAGAATCAGTTGCAATGATCGCGCACAATGACATCAATACTCGAGACTAAAAACCCATGGCGAATAGGCACTGGATACCGGCTTACTTTTATTTTCGGGCAGGAGCGGGTGGCAGATGAACTGACCCAAACCCTGGATGATGATTCCAGGTCAGCAATCGCCCCGAAGCGAATATGGGCGAGTGGTAGCTGTTACTATCCGATCAAACGTTATCTAAACGCTGCTAAGAAGCTGAACAACAGGGATACAGTGCCTACAGACTCTGCAAACGGGTTCGCGAGCAAATTTGACTGAAATAGGGAGCCGCAAATGAAAGTCGGTATGATGTTAGGGTTCGAAGACTCTATTAAGACCATCGCTACAATTGCCAGTGAAGCTGAACGCGCCGGAATGCATTCACTCTACACGGTAGATGCCGGGCGAAGTGCAACAGTTACAGCCGCCGCGGTTATCAATGTAACCAGTAAAGCAAAAGTAGGAACCTACATCGTTAATGCTTATGCCAGGGAACCCTGGATGACCGGGATAGAGGCGCGTGATTTAAACGAGCTCAGTGAGGGGCGATTTGTGCTGGGTGTCGGCACCGGCAACCTTCACTTTAACGATCTATATATGGGTATTGACTCGTCCAAACCCCTGACGAAAATGCGCGATTTCATGGCGATTGTTTGCTCGGTCGTTTCCGGTAAAGCCAAGGAACCGGTTCGTTACCAGGGCAAGGCTCATCGCATTCGCTGGCGCGCAACCTGGGAACCGGCCACAGCAAGCGTTCCTGTTTACCTATCCGCGTCGGGTCCAAAAATGGTGCGTTTGGCCGGAGAAGTCTCCGACGGTGTAGGCGTGGGTATCATGTCTTCGGTGGCTTTTGTCCGTGATATTGTGCAACCCAATGCACGACGTGGTGCCGAAGCTGTCGGCAGAGACCCAGACGCTCTCGCGTTTCCTGTGGCCGCTACGGTCAGTATTAATAATGACTCAGAACTCGCCCGGGATGCCTCGCGCGCGTCGATCTGCAAACTGTTTCACCCTATTCCTCACCCATACTATGATTCGCAGCTTCGACAACTCGGCTACGACGAATTCAGGCAATGGGCCTTGTCCCTGAAGAAGTAATAGACACCATGACTATTACCGGGAACCTTGATGAGTGCACCGCAAGAATCAGGGAATATGAAGGTGTCGCAGACGAGCTCATTCTTGCCCGCACTGCGCAACGGGGAGAAGCACACGGTATGGCAGCCTACGAAGACCTGTTGCAACTCGTTGATCGCGTCAGTCGCTGACGATTGTTCACCAGTCTGGGCCTTGCCTTGTTACTTCAGCTAATCAGGTGCGAACGGGTTATCGATTTTAATCTATCGATTTATTGCCAGGCCTCCACTGGCTATTATCGAAGGCTCCAGGATTATACTTATCGTCAAGACCGCATGAGACTTGAAATGAAATTCACTGAACTAGCCTGGTGTTTCCGGACACTTTGTTAGCGCATTATTCCCCTAAGGGCGGGAAATTAGAAAGCAGCTGACCCGGGTGTTCTTGGGAACGGAATCGTGTCCCGTATGTTTTCCATGCCGGTGACGTAAGTCAGCAGGCGTTCAAACCCCAGGCCAAAGCCTGCATGAGGTACGGTGCCATAGCGGCGCAGGTCGCGGTACCACCAGAGTTCCTCGATCATGACTTCGTCTTGCATACGGGCATCCAGCACATCCAGGCGTTCTTCACGCTGGCTGCCACCAATAATTTCGCCAATGCCAGGTGCCAGCACGTCCATGGCAGCAACGGTTCTCTCATCGTCATTCAGGCGCATGTAAAACGCTTTGATTTCTGCGGGGTAGTTCATCAATATCACAGGCCTGCCGACATGCTTTTCCGTGAGGTATCTTTCGTGTTCCGACTGCAGATCGAGGCCCCAGTCCACTGGAAACTCGAATTTCTCGCCGCTGTTCTTAAGGATATCGATGGCTTCCGAGTATTCCATGCGCTCGAATTTATTGTCGATGATGGATCTCATTCTTTCGATGACTGTTTTGTCGATACGCTGTTGGAAAAATGCCATGTCGTCTTCCCGTTCTTCCAGTACGCGGCTTAATACGCTAGTTAGAAGGTCTTCAGCAAGGTCGGCGTTGTCATTCAGGTCAGCGAAGGCGATTTCAGGTTCAACCATCCAAAACTCAGCCAGATGGCGGGAGGTGTGAGAATTCTCAGCGCGGAAGGTCGGCCCGAAGGTATAAACCCTGGACATAGCCAGACAATAAGCTTCAACGTTTAATTGGCCGGACACCGTTAGAAAAGATTCAGCACCAAAAAAGTCCTTACTGAAATCCACTTTCCCGTCGGCGACAGGCAGGTTCATCATATCCAGGGTGCTGACCCGGAACAGCTCGCCGGCACCTTCACAGTCGCTGGCTGTGATCAGGGGAGTATTGATCCAGTGGAAATCCCGTTCAAAAAAGTAGTTGTGAATCGCATTGGCCAGGGTTGTCCTGACGCGCGTTATTGCACTAAAGGTGTTTGTTCTTGGCCTCAGGTGCGCAACCGTACGAAGGTATTCGAACGTGTGTCGCTTCTTCGCGATTGGGTAGGACTCAGGGTCGTCAACCCATCCCAGCACCTTGACCTCAGTTGCCTGTATTTCGAACTGTTGCCCCTTGCCCTCGGACTCCACCAGTTGTCCCGTCACCCGGACTGCGCAGCCGGTGGTGATCTGTAAGACCTCCTCGCGATAGTTGGGGAGAGTATCGGGTACGACCGCCTGGATAGGGTCAAAACTGCTGCCATCATGAACGGCAATAAAGCTGATGCCCGCCTTGGAATCCCGTTTACTGCGCACCCAACCTTCAACCGTGACAGTTTCATCGACGGCTATCTTGCCTTTCAAAAGGCGTTCAACTGCAATTGAATTCATCTAAATTTTGGCCTGATATTTTTGCGAAGATCAAGCTGTGGATGATACCAATTCCGGGGACAGCTAGGGAGTGCTGGTTACTTATTCTCGAGGCAGTGTAAAAAGGAGTGTTATATTTCCTCCTCGTAAACAAAATTTGTGAGACAAGTGTCATGTCAAATGAATGGCTAGAGCCAGTTGCCGGTTTTGAGCTTAACCGGGAAGAATCGATCGTCACAAAGGAATACCAGGCTGAAAAGCTGGCTTCCCAGGGGCTGGATGCCTCGTTGTTTGGTAATCATGTTGACCCATCGTTCTACATAGGTATCGGTATCAGGGTTGGGATTGCGAGCGGTATTTCGGCTGAGGGGAACGTTAATATGCTGAGCAGGATTGTCCAGCATCGACCCGTGGTACTGGGTGAGGCGTTGCTATCGAAAGGCAGGATTGTCTCTGTTGAAGATGTCCCAAGGGGGTGGCGTATCTCGACCGATGTGTGGTTTGAGGGTAGCGACGGAGAAACGGCCATTTCTGTGCCTCGGGTTTCGTTAAAACCGGACCCGTCGAAAGCTGGGCGTCGAGGCGCGGGGGAGAGGCCCGCTCCTGTGATAGAAGATACCGGCATGTTGAAGGTAGTCAGTGAGCACCGCTTAACACCGAAAGGCACGAAAGGTTACAGCAGCGAAGGCAACGCGATTCACTACGAGATGGAAGCAGCAAACCTGGCAGGCTTCAGGGCTCCCATTATCGGAGGCGGGCAAGGTGTGCACTTTCTTATGGCCGCTATATGGGGGCGCGGCCTTGAACAGGTGGATCTTGATATTTATTTTCGTCGGCCGGTTTTTTGGGATGACACCATTGCCGTGGGAGTCAGTAGCGACATGAGTGCAGTAGCTTCACTTCGGGAGGGTAAGGTGCTGACAGAAATGAAGGTAAACAACAGGCGCGAGCTTTGACCACACGAACAGCGAAACAGACTATTGAGTAATTCTTGCGCATTCGGGGTGAAGCCGCCTGGGCGCACTGGGTTGCGAAGACACCGGCTGGCGACATAGCGGGTGTGGCTTGTACAAAGTCCGGGATGGGCTGAAGACCTGCTACAAGGACTACATGAACGCGCGCCCGGGGTTGAGTTATTGCTGGCGTCCTATTGCAGCCTCAAGCGTAGTGATCACATGAGGAACCGGGTCCTCGATGTGGGCGAGTTCGTTCCAGATTTGCGGGAATAGTACGCCGACGCCGTTTCTGGCGATGAATGGTTCTATGTTGAATGGCATGTCATCAACCAGGTAGGCATTGGGATGTGCGAGCCTGTCTTTGTGGCGGGTAAAGATAAAGTCCGTAAAATCCGACCCAAAGCGGTCGATGAGCCATTCGAGTTTACCGGATACGCACCCGGGTGAGCCGGTTGGTGCGGTCAGAAAAACCACGTGTCCGAGTCGGCCCAACTCCACGTATAGATGTTCGAACCACGAGTAAGCTATGAGGCCGGACCAGAATTCGGACGCCTGCAGATTACTGTGGGTGAAGAACTCCGTGGCGGTTTTGTCCATCAATGGTTGAGGGTAGAGCGATCCAGGATATTCGTTCCGCCACCCTTTCAACATTAGGTCGGCATCGTAGCCCTGGGTTTTCATCGCTGCACCGATGAAATCGACACAGACCCCGTCCATATCCAGGTAGATCTCGGGAGGAACACGCATGCTAATAAAACCTTCGAAAAGTTACTTGTCGTAGTCTGCCCGGAAAGCTGCCCAGCGATCAAATGCGTCGCTGATACCCTGGGCTCTCGCCTGAGTGCCCTCTCTGAATTCCGGATGAGAGAGAATCCAAAATTCGTTTTCCTGAACGGCATGCAGCACCATATCCCCGATTAACGAGGGCTCAAGCATCCCATCCAGGCTTTGCTGCATGCTGGCGATTTCTTCTTCCGTCCTGAATTCATCTTTTGAAAGATCAAACACTGAAGCAGCAGCGCCGCCAAGTTGTTGTGGCCGGTTTCGTTCTGAGGTGTAAATACCTGTTGCGACAAACCCGGGGCACAATACTGAGACACCCACTCCGAAGTGCGCAAGATCGCCTGCGATGGCCTCTGACATTCCCACGACGGCAAACTTGGAAGTGTTGTAGATACTCAATCCCTGCATGCCAATAAGCCCGGCCATCGAAGCAGTGTTGACGAAGTGGCCACCTTCGCCGTGTGAAATCAAGCGATTCGAAAATACCTGCATTCCGTTGATTACGCCGTCAAGGTTAACACCCATGACCCAATCCCAGTCTTTGTATGTATGATCCTTGACGTTTCCGCTAACGGCGACGCCAGCGTTGTTGCAGACAACATGAACCTTCTCAAATGCAGCTTCGGTTTCTTTGGCAGCTTCTTCAAGCGCATCGCGGTCTGTTACATCAACCTTTATGGTGATGACATTGGCATTAGACTCGGAAAATTCTTCTCGAGCGGCCGCCAGCGCATCATCTTGGACGTCGGCGATCGCGACTTTCATGCCAGCGCCGGTGAATGATCGTGCCATGGCTAAACCAAGACCGCTGGCACCACCTGTAATGAAGGCTACTTTCCCTGCGACATCTTTCATGCAACTACCCTTATGGAATATTGGAATATTGGAATATTTGGCAGATAGCATGATACGTTAGTCAGAGAGGGAGAAATAGATGATTATCAAGTGTGATTACCGTATAGCCAGTGTGACCGATGGCTATGGCCTATTGCTGAGAAACAAGCATTTAAATGATGCGGAGCACCGGTTGCCAGGCAACGGCGTGCTGTTTATCCACGGGGCTACCTACGGGTCTACGTCAACTTTCGACTATGAGATTGAAGGCGAGTCGTGGATGGACAAAATGGCGAGAGAGGGATTCGATGTCTGGTGCCTGGACCTCCTGGGGTATGGCGAGTCGGACCGGCCCGAAGAAATGTTGGTCGCGCCTGACCTGAATGACCCGATTGTCGATACTGCTCATGCCATAGCAGAGGTAGACCGAGCGGTGGATTTTATTCTGAAAGACAGGGGGATTCATCAGCTCAGCCTGATTGGCTACAGTTGGGGAAGTGCCATCTGCGGGCGGTACGCTGGGCAGTTTGAAAGAAAAGTAAGTCGCCTGGTGTTGAGTGGTGCACTCTGGGTCGAGAAGGGCGCAACGCCGCGGACAATTAGTGCAGATATTGGAGCGTATCGAACGGTGGACGCAGCGTCCATGGCGAAACGCTGGGCGATAGGATTGTCCGAGGATGAAATTGATGCCGTAGTGCCCCCGGCACGAGTTTCCAGATGGTGTTCAGATACCGTGCTTGTCGATCCGATTGGAGACAAGTCCGGATTGCTGCGTGCGCCAACAGGAGTGCTCAAGGATTTCATGAATTACTCCCGTACAGGGGAGCCCTGGTATAAGCCGATGGCAATCCTGGCACCGACGCAGATTGTGGTCGGTGAACTCGATAGGGAAACGACCCCTGAACAGGCAAGAAAGATTTTTGAGCAGCTTGGCAATGCCCATGAAAAAAGAATGACCGTTATTGGCGGGGGAACGCACTCGCTGTTACTGGAGGATCACAGGGATGCATTGCACAGCGTTGTGTCAGGTTTCCTCGCATGATTTAGCGGTCCGCCTGACATTTCAGGCTACCTGCTGTGTTGACCTTTCTAACCAATGAAGGTCATCAGCTTCAAGTATTGGCGCCAGCTTGGCGTGAACTTGTTCGTGGTAATCGTTCAGCCAGTCAATTTCTGCCTGGCTCATGATAGAAGTATCAACCAGTCTGGTATCGAATGGTGCGAAGGTGATTGTTTCGAATGCGAGCCAGTCGTCTTCCCGCGCGATAACAATGACCAGGTTTTCACACCTGATGCCGAAGCAATCTTCCTGGTAGTAACCAGGTTCGTTTGAGACAACCATGCCGGGTAACAGTTCCTGTTGGGGTCCCGATTTGGTGATCCTCTGGGGTCCTTCATGCACGCTCAGGAACGCGCCAACACCGTGTCCAGTGCCGTGGTCGTAGTCCAGCCCTTCCTGCCAGAGAAACTGCCTGGCAAGGACATCAAGCTGAACACCCGATGTACCTCTTGGGAATACCGCACGAGCGAGCGCTATGTGACCTTTCAGGACAAGCGTGTACATTTTCCTGTGCTCGGCCGTGGGTTCCCCAATGATCACAGTACGAGTGATATCGGTGGTGCCGTCTGAATACTGTCCACCGGAGTCCACGAGATAGAGGTTGTTCATCTCCAGCATGGCCGGTGTGCCATTCATATGATTGTAATGGCAGAGAGCGCCATTTTTACCTACAGCTGAGATTGTGTCGAAGGAAAGGTCGTGAATGTCGGTGAGTTCGCGCCTGAATGATTCGAGTTTGTCTGCAAGTTCAGCCTCGTTGTAAAGCGTTCCTGATGTCACCTCTCTATCAATCCATGCGAGATATCGGCTTACGGCGGAACCGTCGCGTACATGGCAGTTGCGAATTCCACCAAGTTCTGTCTCGTTCTTCTGGGCCTTGGGTATGAGTACAGGATCCGTGGCGGCGATCAATCTTGCGCCGGCATTCTGGCATCTGAGTTGGCACCAGGCGTTTGCCATAGTCGGGTCCGCCATCACCCGTTTCCCCTGGCTACCGAGCTTATGAAGGGCTTGCTCCAGTTGGTCTTCTTCCTTAACGGTGACGCCCTTTCCAACGTGAGCGGCGAAATCGTTAGGTAGTTTGCGTGGGTCTGTGTAGATAACCATATCGCCTGTGCTGTCCAGTGTTGCAAATGCAAGCAGTACTGGCAGTCTTGGTACATCTCCTCCCCTGATATTGAGTAGCCAGGCTATGGAATCAAGTTGCGAAATCAAAGCGATGTCGGCACCGGCTTTTTGTATCTCGGCGCTGATCATCTGTCTTTTCTTTTCGCTGTTAACACCTGTGTACTCTTCGCCAAGCAACATGGCTAATTTGTGATCTGGAACGGGCCGATCTTCCCAGTGCAGATCGATCGGATTATGATCCAGCTCAATCAGTTCAATGTTTTTCGTGGTGAGTGCCTTTCTGGTGGCCTGGTACCAGGAAAGCGTATGCATGCGAGAATCGATCCCTATCCTGGTGTTTTCCCCCAACGTTTCGCACAGCCAGCTAGTGGGTGGTTCCTCAATAAGATGATGGAACTCGAATGACGCCTCAGGAACCTGTTGTCTGACCTGTATCGTATAGCGGCCATCCACAAACATCGCCGCTCGCGTTTTCAGCACAACGGCGACACCAGCAGATCCGGAAAAACCACTGAGCCACTGGAGTCGTTCGTTTTGTGGCGGTACGTATTCGCCCAGGTATTCATCCGCGCGGGGAATGATGAATGCGTCCAGGTTTGATTTCGCCATTTCCTGGCGCACCAGTTCAAGGCGTTGTCGAATGAATTCGCTCATAGTTAGTCAGCCAGGTTTTAGTTTCGGTATTATATCGTGTTGGCAGGTTCGTTACCCGGTTCGGTATTGGGGAGTTTTCGCCTGGTCTTTTGAGCAGAACGCAACCTCACGAGTGCCAAGTTCACAAAAACAGCCAATCAGGCTTTTGCTGAAAATTCCCCGATTCAGGTGGTGTGACGATTATAATTCGTATTGCTGATCTGAGCTCTATCCCAGGGATGGGTGCTTCAGCATTGGGTCACCCGCCGCTTCCCGGTTGTCTTATTGCCGGGCTTTTTCAAGCCTGACCCCATATAAAAGAAATAAGCGTTGTACTTTGACTATTTTTAATTATGATTTTATCAGGACATTTCATTTACCTATTTCTTGAGGAGGCGAACCAGGTGCAAAAAAACACAGGACACTTCACGGTTAACGATTTGGGTAATTTATTCTATGGCCAAAAGAAACAGAGCACGCTCAGCATCTAGTCGACAAAAACAAGAAGGGAGAAAATCCAGGCAACCTAACAGGCAATCTTCAGCCAACTTCTCAACCAACTTCGGTGGTGCAGATATCTATACTTTGCACCCGATCAATTCTCATCTTGAAACAGCCTACGCCCCTACCAGTATGCGGGAGCCTCTCGAAGCCCGCACCAAGTCCCAAAAAAGATATATGTGCGCAATCAAAAGTCATTGCCTGACCTTCGGTATTGGTCCGGCAGGGACCGGCAAAAGCTATTGCGCGACTGCCATGGCGGCGGAAGCATTGGCGAATGGACGAATTGAAAGAATCATTCTTACCAGGCCGGCTGTCGAGGCGGGAGAGCAACTGGGTCACCTTCCCGGAGACCTGGAGGAAAAGTTCAGCGTTTACATCGATCCATTCCGCGACATTCTGAATGAACGGCTTGGCAAAGGGACAGTAGAATACAACCTGCGGCATGGTCGTATTGTCGCGGCGCCTTTAGCTTTCATGAGGGGAAAGACTTTCGGGGGTGATACTTTCGTCATTCTTGATGAGGCTCAAAACACATCGATTGCCCAAATGAAGATGTTCCTGACCCGTATTGGTGAGGATTGTAAAGTCGTGGTGAACGGCGATGTGAAGCAGAGCGATATTCGCGGAAGTAACGGACTGGCGGACGCCGTTGGGCGGCTCAGGGGGCTTCCAGCCGTCTGTATTCATGAGTTTGAACGTGATGATATTGTTCGTAGCGGCCTGGTACGGGCAGTAATCGACCGTTATGAGGTAGACGAATAGATCGAGGCTCACTGGTTCAGCTCGTCATCAGGATTAACCACAGTGGTTCTGGGTTTTTCTTTTGGCGCGTTGAGCTGGCCAAGTTTTCTTTTCACAAGGGCTGATTCAGGGTTTATTGCCAGCGCAGCTTCCAGTGCGGCAAGAGCATCGTCCCAACGCTTTGCTAATGATCTGTTGTAGTGGACAATATCAAGCGGGACATTCGCCAGCTCCAGCGCTCTGCCATAGTCCGCAAGTGCTGTGACGTATTCGTGGGTCTGGTGATATACGTTGCCTCGATTGACATAGATCTTGCCCATTCCGGGCGCTAACAAAGCGGCTTTGTTATGGTCCTTCATCGCTCTATCTAGTTGACCGTTTGCCGCATATATAATTCCGCGATTAGTATGAGTAGCCGCAAGGTCCCGGAGGAGCAGGTTGTCCTTTCTGATTGCGTCGGTACAAAACATGAGCCCGTGTGTAGAAAATGGCGTAATACTTTCCTGATAACAACGCGTCGCATTGTCGGACCCAAAGGTGGTTTTGCTCTGTGCG
>LWDU01040479.1_pt1 | contig 12269 bp, 12 predicted proteins | sample 727161 | NCBI WGS metagenome assembly LWDU01 (sample SAMN04566230, study PRJNA314399) | hydrothermal vent metagenome | isolation source: deep sea hydrothermal plume seawater | place: Mexico: Gulf of California, Guaymas Basin | collected 2004-07-11 | reverse complement strand
CTGCTGTCCCACGGCCATTTGAGGCCGGTGGCCAGCGCATCTATAATCCCCGAACCACTCCCTCACCATCGAGGATTCAACATGCACCACGCTCACCAGTCACTCGCTTCCGTTACCGTATTGACTCTTTGCCTGACGGTACAAGTCATCGGTCAAGAGGACAGAAAGATCCTCAATGAATATCGCAACGCGGCGATGATGTCAGGAGACGTTGCGTTGGGTAAGGTCGTTTTCGAGTCGAAGGAAGGTGCGTGCAAGAAGTGCCATGCGGTTTCCGGCAAGGAACGGCTGGCCGGTCCGAACCTGGCTGTGATAGGTGACAAGTACACGCGTGAACAGCTCATCCAATCCGTGCTTGAACCGAACGCGGGCATTCACCCCGACTATGCCTCGCTTGTCGTGATCACAACCGACGGTAAGACTCATACAGGTGTGTTGCGTCGCAGGACCGACAGCGAGATCGAGTTAATTGATGCAGAAGGCAAGCTTTTGCGGATTCCGCTCGGTGATGTGGAAGAGCAAAAGCGTGGCAAGACGTCGTTGATGCCAACGGGTCTGTACAAGACGGTGACAGCCGACCAATTTGCCAACATGATTGCCTACCTCTTAACTCTCAAGCAGAAGGAGGGCGAAGCCCACCCCGGGCTTCCTGTCGAGATTCGACACACGACGAAGCCGGTCCAACTGGTTCCATTGCACTCCGAGGAAATGCGTTTTGACCATCCGGTATGGATCGTTGCGAAACCAGGAACGAACAGTACATTTCTTGTTGTCGAACAACAAACGTGCAAGGTCTGGCAGCTTGAGAAAAATCAACACGGTGATCAGAAATCACTGTTCGCCGATCTTAGTCACGAATCGATTTCAGGAAAATTCGAAGGCGTAATGTGCCTCGCCAAATACTACTTGAATTATCACGTTCGGGAAGAGGGAGTTTTCTCGCCCGTGATCGTGGAGCGGCAAGCAACAAAGGACTTGAGTCGTGATCTTGGCCGTGCCTCAAGGCGTCTGCTGCGAATCAAGCAACGCACGGATCTGCATTGGGGTGGCATGTTAGCGTTCGGGCCAGATGGCTACTTGTACATAGGCGCAGGTGATGGCGGTCCGCAAGAAGACCCGGATGGTCATGGCCAGGATTTGAGTATCTTCCTGGGCAAGATATTGAGGATCGATGTTGACCACGCTACCAGCGAAAAACCATACGCTATCCCCGATACCAATCCCTTCAAGAAGACCGCTGGGGATGTGCGTCCGGAGATCTGGGCGTACGGATTTCGAATGCCGTGGCGGTTCAGTTGGGATTCCAAAACCAAAGATCTGTGGGTTGGTGACATCGGCCAAAACCTGTTTGAAGAGGTTTCGATCGCGCGGGTTGGAGAAAACCACGGCTGGAATGTCTTCGAGGGCTTCACGCCATTTTCGAATCAATATCGCCGCAGCGACGACGATGTGACCTTCACACCTCCTGTCGTTTCGTATCGCCGAAAGCTGGGTGTTTCGGTAACAGGGGGTTATGTCTATCGCGGCACACGCAGCCCGACGTTTGTCGGGGCGTATATCTTTAGTGATTTTGAATCCAAGAGAATCTGGGCGATGACACAATCCAATCGAAAACTCGTGAAGATCCGGCAGATTGGCAGCTGCCCCGAAAAACCTGCTTCGTTCGGTATCGACTCCGAGGGGGAACTGTTCATCGTCGGTTACCAGGGCACGATCTTCCGAATCGTGCTCGATGATGCCATCTTCGAGTAAATAGTTTTTTGTTTGGCGACATTCAAAAGAGGCAACCAATGAACGGCCTGATCCCGCGATCCAACTCATCAGCCATTATCGTTTACTGTACATTGACGGCATTTAGCGTTCTGGCCTGGGCCGATCCGCCTAAACGGCCGGTTCAAGTTCGACTTCGCGACAATGGGCCTATGGCGGCACGTGTGCGAATCTTGGCAAGTGATGGCGTGGAGTATGCACCGGAGCGGACGATTCTCCGCAAAACGAAGCGGGGCGAGTCCTACTTCTACGCCGATGATTCGTTTGAGATTCATCTTCCGTCGGGACCGGCACGCGTCTACGTCTCAAACGGATTAGAGTATGTTCCTCAGTCCGTCCAATTGGACGTCGGAACCGAATCCAAACTCACGGTCAATTTGAAGCGGTGGATCAATCTGGAGCCGCGGGGTTGGTACTCGGGCGATTCGCACGTGCATCTGCATACGGGTGGTCCGTATGCCGTCACCGTTGCTGACGCGTTGGTAGCGGCCCGAGCCGAAGGCCTCAACTTCGTCAACCTCTGTGTCTCTAATAACGTTGGTGATGACATTCGCGACGCGGATTTGATCACCGGGAAGCCGCATGCTCTCTCAACGAAAAAACAACTCTTGGTTTTCGGTGAGGAAATGCGAAGTTCGATTTATGGACATATGCAGTTCTTCGGAATCAAAAAGCTGGTCGAACCACAATACACCGGCTTTGATGACACACCGAATCGCAATGACTTCCCAGCAAACTACCAGATGGCCGCCGAAGCTTGCCGACAGGGAGGGCTGGTGACGTACGGCCATCCGATGTTTGCTGGTCAACCCTTACCATTCGGCGAAGATCAGACGGCCGGGAATGCTGCTGCACGCGAGTTGCCCGTTGACGCGATGCTGGACGTCGTGCAAGCGGTCGACCTGATGTGCTACAACAGCGATGAGGACCTATCGGCCCAGTTGTGGTATCGACTGCTCAATTGTGGTCTGAGATTGTCGGCGTGCGTCGGAACGGATGCTCTGCTCGATCGATCTACCGATCCAATGGGTGGCTGCCGAGTCTACGTGCGATTGGATGGCTCACTCACGATGGACAAGTGGTTGTCGGCCTTGGCAAAGGGGAGGACATTTGTCACCAATGGCCCCGTTCTTCGACTCTTGGTCGCTGGTCGAGAACCGGGTGAGACAGTCTCACTTGACCGCCCTGGTCATCTGCAAGTCGATGTCCAAGCCGAAAGCCACTTGCCGTTCAATCGCATCGAAGTGATCGTTAACGGCAAGGTGGCATCCGAGAAGGTCGTGTCACGCGACGCGGGTTCGACCCAGGTTCAGGTCCAGCGATTTGAAGTGAACATCCCGATTGAACGAAGCAGCTGGATAGCGCTGCGAGTCCGTGGTGCGGATCACCCGAACGTGATCGATGGTCCGGTGTGGGCGCATACTAGTCCCGTGTACGTACACGTCAATCGTCAGCCGATTCGAAACGCCGAGGACGCCCAGTATTTCGTCGATTGGATCGGTCGGCTGTTGCGAGTCGTTGCAGCGCGAAACCGCTATGCTAATGTCGAGGAGCGTCAGCAAGTTGAAGCGATTTTTCGACGCGCCCAAGATCAATTCCGCCGAAGGGCTGAGTAGTCATGCGTCGGCCGCGTTCGCGGCCATATCACGCGGCTGAATACGGCACGAACGGGCGAACTAGTCTCAGTATGATCTTCGGTGTGATCGTTTCGATGGCGCTTTGGGGTCGGCCTAGTTTCCGATATCAGCGGTCGTCAGAAAAATCATGTTTTCGTAATCTGTTTATGTAACTAGACTTACGTGTCAGTAATCCGCTGTCTCTCGAAGGTGCGGCGCGGTCGTTGCTTTTACATATCTGCAACGGACACTCAACCACACTTATGGGAGACGAGAAAATGACTTACCGAAAAAAATTGCTGACGTCGCTCGCCCTGGCCGCTCTGGCGTTCACCACAACGACTGCCAACGCAGACACGTACCACCACATCGACAAATTGGCCGTCGAGGTGCAGTCGCAGACTCGCCAGCTGATAAGCGAGTTCTCACGACATTACCGTCACAAATCGGGATACTCCCATTTGCGATCCGATGCCCTGCAACTCTACCGAGTCGCAGCACATATTCACACCGTGGCACATCAGTCCGGGAGCATCCATCACCTGCGAAATGACCTAGAGCGAGCGGACAAATTGTTCCACCACCTCGAGGAAGTTTTCGCACGGACCGACTTGTCGTTTGGCGGACACACTCACGGCAACACGAACCATGCTTTCGAGCTGATGCATGACCTGGAAATCAACCTTCACCACCTCAAACGAGACATCGATTCATTGGATGCCGCTGCCCACCGTAGAATGAGTCATCACAATACCGGGCACGGCCACAACAGCGGACGGAACGTTCGGCCAAGTATCGGGTACAGTTGGGGTAACGGCGGCGTGTACCTGAACGGGAATCGATGGAGCATCCGCTTCGGGCATTAGGCACCTCGCGGTGTACCGATCTTCCCGTGGTGGTAGAGTCCTGGGCGCTCATTCATTTGAGCGCCCTTTTTTTGTACCAGCACTGGCAAAGCCAGTGCCAGCCGATGACTGCGGTAAACATCTCTCAAAAAATCTCGACTTTATCCAATCAATCTGTGGCACTGGCTTCGCCAGTGTTCTCCCCATGGCACAGTTTGATATGCTTCGCCCAAATTGCGTTACCCGGATCCGTTCAGTGCATAGACTTCGTACTCACGATCGCAAGGTGTGCCTCTGGCGACGTGCATCTCACCCTTCTCTGGATCGAGAATTACCGAAAACACGGTCTCCCAGAAGCCATTGTGTGGATGATCATTAGCATGGCGACAGATGGATTTTGGATAGTCTTGATGGTCGCGCAGGGCGGCCTTCAATGTTGCGAGATCGAGGGAACACGAACCGTCTGATAACATCTCGTCGATCCGTTTTTTTCTCGGCTTCGATTCGATCAGTTCGTCAAATTGGTCGTTAATGGCGATCAGGTCCGGGTGCAAGCAGTGATTGGTATGGGTTACGACACAATCGGCGGAATCCCGTAACAGCGAGACTTTGTCAATCGTTATCTCCAGGTCGGCCGGTCCGTCTGGCGTGGCCAACATGATGTTTGCCGGAATCGCTCGCTTTGCTTTGTGGACCACCGCGACGGCCTCGTCAAGCGAATTGGTTTCGTAGAGACAGCGGAGTGTGAAATAGTGGGGTACTCCTAGTGGGCGACTCGGTGCCGGCAGCGTGTTTAGGCAGGCGGCGATGCCCGCGTCATTCAGTCCGATGTACGCGATTAGACCGGCTTGTGTAACCGTCATGAGTGACGGTTTGCCCTCTGGGTGACGCGTCAGTACGACCGTGTATGCGTCGAGGCCAGGATCGTTGTCCCAGTTTTGTCCAACGAGCATTCGACCTGTTCTGTTTGCTTTTGCCCCGACAGAGAAAGAAGTACAGCCGCTGTCCAATTCGGCCGCAAACTGATTGCGGATTTGCAACAACATCACATCTTCGAGCGATACACCCGCTCCGTCCGAAATTCCTCGCAACTCGTCGAGCAAATGCGGTGAATAATCGGCAACGTAGTCGATAGACTGGTTGGCTATTCGTGACGCTTGCGAGCGAGAAACACTGGTCGTCCTGTTGATTTGAGTCAGTGCGATATCGACAAATCCTCGGATCTCCTCGCTGGCAGCTTCGCCAATCTGCCTACCAAGCTCATGAGGTGGTCCAGTTACATTGATTTCCCGATATCGGTTCGGACTGTTCATTTGATCAATCGTCGATGGCCATTGGACCAGAGTCGAGGTTATGCAAAGGGGCGTGTGGGGCATTCGGTCATTCATCCGCACGAGTCCGTATTGTAACGACCTCGCTCGACGCCCGCGTGCGTGTGTACGTGTGGTGTTGGTTGGCTGGGCTCAAGTCGAACGAAACATGTGGCAACGCGAGACCTATAGTTGTAAGAGGGTTCCGTTATTTGTACGGGTTGTCGATTCCCCAGACTAGGTAGAACCGTAAATGGCCGTTGCAACCATCACGACCGATTCAGATGGTCCGTTGACTCAATCACACCAGCGCGAAGTTACCGCTGCATATGACCGCGCCAAGATCATACGCAAAGCTGCGTCGGTTGCCGCATTCAACGGTTGGATGACCGGCATCATTGCGTTCTGTTCGGCGCCGTTCGCGATCTTTAGTCTGTCGGGGTTCATCGTCACGATCGGGCTTTCAATCGTCACATACAATGAGTTTCGGGGCCGAAAGCGACTTTTACAATTCGATCAAGAGGCGCCTGTATTACTCGGTTGGAATCAAGTCGGATTCCTGGTCTTGATCATCTCCTATTGCACCTGGATGCTCGTCGTGAGCCTAACGAGCGACGGTCCATTTACCGCCGAATTGAAAGCAAAACCAGAGCTGAGCGTCGCCTTTAACTCGGCCGAGCAGTTTGATCGGTATTACAAAATGCTGGTGGCCGGGCTCTATGGCGCGGTGATCATGCTTACTGGGGTCTTCCAAGGGTTCAACGCATTTTACTATTTTACTCGTCGGAAGCACATCAAAGCCTATGTCGAAAACACGCCCGGTTGGGTGCTCGACTTGCAACGCCTGACACCGACGAACTAATGGAAGTCGTGCCACGATATTGAGGGGCAAGGCAAGCGACGAATGTCGACCGAGACATATCAACCTCGTTTGCGATTCGGGTTGCGAATTCAGACGAATCGACTATTCGACGATCACAGCAGTTCCGTATGCCAGGAACTCGGCCGCCCCGTTCATGATGACCGATGTGGTGAACTGTACGCTGATGATTGCATTCGCACCGAGTTCCTCGGCTTCTTCCACCATTCGATCTAGGGCCTGTTCCCGACTCTCGCCCATTAGCTTGCCGTATTCATGGATCTCTCCGCCAACCAGATTGCGGAACGCGGCCATGATATCCTTGCCAATGTGGCGAGCGCGGATCGTGTTTCCGCGTACGAGTCCGAGCGTTGAAACGATCTTCTTCCCCGGTAATTCAGGGGACGATACTACGATGATCCTCTTCATATTTCGATGTCCTTATATTTGTCTGTTTTTCGTTCGACAAGTCGCTGCCAACCGACGGAAACCAGCAGAAAAGCCAGGCCGAGATAAATGGAAAACAGAGATGTCTTGACCAAAGCGGGAACTGTGTCATCGGTGGCAAATTCCCACATACCATAGATGCTGATAATGACCGACCCCGCAATAAGTAGGATCCAACCGATGCTCCGGCTGCCCTTGATCGGGACGTTACTCATGATACTACTCCATTCACTAGGAGACATTCGATCCAGTTTTAGTTGACCGACTTGGTCCTGCAATTCCGACAAATCGTCGTAGACTCTCTTGCATGATGGGCACGCATCGATGTGTACTTCAACGCGTTGCCGATCGCCTTGAGTTAATTCGCCGTCCAAGTAGCCGGACAGCATCTGTTCCACTCTTTTGCACGACTCCATGGGATCACCTATGTGGTTCCATTCTCTGTTTCAGTTGTTTTCTCGCCCGATGTAGCCGCGACATGACCGTGCCCACTTGAATTGACAAAGCCATGGCGATTTCGTTGTAGCTCAAGCCGTGGAAATCACGGAGCAAGATCAGCTCGCGTTGTGTTTCATCCATTGCATGAATCTCGCGTAGAAGTATCTCCGCCATTTCGTTGTGTTGTGCTACTTCGGCTGGAGATCGCATTGGTGAAGGCAATCCCTCACCATCGAAATCACCGGACGCCTGGCGTTTGTTTTTCCGCAACATGTCAATACAACGGTTCTTGAGTATTTTGAAGAACCATGCCCGGCAATTCCCTTTTTGAGGGTCAAACGAGCGTCGGTGACGGAGCGCCGAGCGAATAGCGTCTTGAACCGCATCGGCGGCATCTTCGCGATGGCGAAGCCAACGCATTGCGAGAGCGAAGCCGTCGTGGCCCAAATCTACAAGTTGCTCGGGGAAATCTGTTTCCACTGTCGCGTTCACGGTTCGGTTCCATCGGGTCTGTGTAGAGTACTACGCAGCCGCCACTGGTTTATTCCCAGATCCTTGAAATTTTCTCAGTTTCGCCCATCGCCATGCTCTGGTCGCGACCAAACAACGCGCGGTACTTGGTTAAAGCCAGTTAAAAGCGGTGACAACTCGTCCCTATTTCGGAACGACAGAGTTCAGTCCAAGAAAAGAAACTCTTTCGAATTCACTAACGTCCACACAATATCTTCAATAGCCTCACGGCGTCCGTTGCCCTTGAGTCTTATCTTTGCCAAAATGATCGACGGCCTGTTTCATCTCCTGAGCAGTTGAAAAACGACAGTAGGCACATTCCGGTCAGTACCACTGGTAAACGTACTTCTGGAACGCATCGAGGGCCTTTTCCCTGGCGATTGGATCACGAAATCTCGCCCATTCGCTCCGGTGAGATTTTAGTTCATTCAGCAGCCAGGTGTCGGCAATCTGGTACGCTGTCCAACCGTCACGTTGCTGGACAATCGCCCGATCGATAGCATGTTCTTCGCGATCAGCTAGCATTGCCGCGATGCCTTCACTTATCGTCTTGTTGGAGCAATTCAGTAGCGGTCGAAGTAAAGCCACGCCTTCCGAATTGATTGGATGCACACTGATTTGAACGCTTGGCGCGAGGTCACCGTCAAGTATGCGATGCACGTTGTACCTGACGACGATGGTGTCGAGCGGCGTGAGTGCGAAAACGTAAACTGACACCGATAGTGTCAACAGTTGACGGCGAATCAGCCAACCAAAACTGCGGTTGTGGGCAATTTTCAGTAGCACGACGATGAAGCCGACGAGGACGGCTGTAATTCCCAACACGCCAATAATCCGCATCCGTGTCATTCCGTTGAAGCCGACGTAAATGAACAGACGATTGTAAACAGCGAGCGCCAGCAGGACATTTTCGAGCGACCAGGCCCAGGCGAGTTTGCGAAGTCTAGGTAGTCGCGGGTCACACCACACCGAACCACGAAACACGAGCGACAGGATAACGGTCGCCAGGGCAAGTGCGACAGTCAGCCAGGCAGCTCCTTGGTGAGCGTAACCTGAGTAGTGAAATCCTCTTGGGAACTCTCGGAACCAAAGTGTAGAGAATTCAAAAACTAAATAGATGGCAAACAAGCCGATCACCATGATCAGCATGTTGCGAAACGGAAAATACAACGGAGCGTTTTCGTGTGCAGTTGTTGCCAGAACATAATCCTCGTCTTCCTCGTCGATCGCCGCTATCGCAACGGGGCGGAGCAAACCGATTGTCACCCAGCCTACAGCTGCCCAAAAAACAAATTCCAGCGGTGTCGGCAATCGATCGAACAACAACCGGCTTAGATTGTTGACGAACCAGTCAAACCCGTCACCGAACGCCGTTGCCAGGTCTGGATTGGCCAAGATGAACAGTCCACCGAACGTTGCCACGGTGACCGCCGGCAAAGCGATGTTTAGCCAATTACCTCGGGGGATATTCGGCGACAGCCGCGTCAGAGACCGGAAATAATGTTCGATTCCCAAGCAGCCAGCCTGTATTGTCTGCGAGGCATAGACGATTAGTCCGAGGACAAATGGCGTTTTCCCCTTCGCACTCATGGCAATTGCGACGACAAGTGCGGCGCCAAAGAAGACAGCGAGCGGCGATCCGCACCACAGCAACTTCGCGGTGATCAGGATCATCATTCCGCTGCAGACCCAAACGTGTCTCGAATAACGCGGCGAGGGCATGCCGGCGAATAGCAACGTCGAGGCAAACACAAAGAACGCACCACAGCCGGCGTAACCGTGCCCCCAAAAGAGCGTGTAATCGGCAAGCAGAACAATACCTCCCACCGCCAGGAACTCCCTCCAACTAACGGGAGGCCTCTCGATTGCTGCGATCGGTCGTTCGGCATCCTGTTGAGGCGGCGCGGAACTGGCAGCCAAATCCTCGCTGCCAAGCATGTTTGGATCTTGCTCGCGGGCCATTCGCAATCTTGCCTTAAGTAGAAGCTGCTTTGTCGACGTACCCCACCGCAATGTGCAACGTCGAACAAGCGGGTGTCAAGTTCGCAATTGATCTGACGTGACGGGGGAGCCAATAGATGTACGATTTGTCCACCGATTGAGTTCAGACTTCCGACTCATGATCAGCCACGAACTCGACGGCAACCGTTCCTAGGTGAAATTGGCCTTTATCCACTACCAATTTTTGTAAGAAACTTGCAATCAGAGGTCGACTTCTTACGCTCTAGCTATCTTCGGTCTTTGCACACCGAAGTTAGAATCCTGCTCCTCACGGCACTGCAGAAATAGCAAGGCGCATGACAATGAACCAACGAACATTCAAAACCGTCGTAGTAACGTCCACGCTGATCTTTGCGGCAATAATGTCGCTGGCAACGCCGACGTTCGTCAGAGGTCAGAGTGAGAACGAGGTTTTCGAAAAGAAGATTGTAGCGATGTTGAAAGAAGCGGAGCGACTGCAGAGTGTCGGAGCTGCCGACAAAGCGGAGTTTCTTCTCAAGCAGGTCCAACAACTGAGGGCCCGTTTCGCGGAAGCTAACGAGAAATCTACCCGCAAGCAGTCGGATGGTAATCAAAAAGAGATTCTGAGCGGTTTGAAGGCCGGGGCCGCATCGCTGCGCGCCTTGGGTCGGATCGATCAAGCGAAAGCGATCGAACGCGTGGTTGCGGAACTTCAAAAGAAAGCGGCGGCCACCGAAAAACACAATCGCGGAGATAAGAACGAACGTGAAGTTGTCCTGGGTCAGATCAAAGTCATGCGGATTGCTATGCAAGCCCTACTGGATGCTGATAGGAAAGACTTGGCCGGAATGATCGAGCACACGATCCATGCGCAGGAGTTGGCATTGGAAGGTGTTCGCAATGAAAAGGCGGCTAAGGTCCGTGAGACGGCGCCCAAACTTGGCCAACGTGTCGAGTTGATGATGTTCGCGTCACGAAAACTTCGTGAGGCCGGTAAGAAAGAGGAGGCGGGTGCGGTCGGCAACCTGGCTGAACAACTGATGGTTCGTTTACGGGCCCAGCAGAAACGTGGCCAGAAGGGGAAACAGGGCGGGAGCGGGAGCGAGAAGGGCGAGAAGGCAGCCGTGAAACGCGAGAGTACAGAGCAAAAGGTTGCCGCTGGTCAGATCGAAGTGATGCAAATCGCATTGGCTGCGCTGCGAGAAGGCGAACGGAGAGACTCGGTCGACATAGTCAACCGGGCGATCCAAGCGCGGCAGATCCGATTGAAAACGCTGAAGGGAAAAGAGGCCAAGTATGTTTTGGAACGTGAGCCTAAACTTGAGCAGACGGTCGAAGCGCTTGCGGTGGCCGCAGGTCTCTGGAGAGAATTCGGCAACCAAAGAAACACAGCGTTGGTCCGCAATCTCGTCGAAAAACTCTCTGCTGGTGGACGCGGAAATGCGAAAGAGCGAGCGCAGAAAGAACGACCACGTAAGGAAAAGACGGGCAAAGAACGAGCGGGGATCGAAGAACAAGTCAAACGAATCAGTCAGCTCGAAGAAGAGATCGCGAAACTGAAGGACGCTCTGGAAAAGAGACTTATCGACCTAAAAGAGATTGACGCGAGAGTTGACCGCTAGCAGCTTGTTAATTATTCGACATCATGCAATTTCCCCACCGGCCCTGTTCCGGTGGGGATTGTCATCAGCCACGCCACTAAAATAATGGCGGTTTCCCCAATTTGCGTCGCACGACGGCCCACTGACCGGCGTGCATCATCCAATGTGCTGACTCGCCAGCAAAGATGGAACTCACCGTCGGTCCGAAGTAGCGCAAGGATTCGGGTGAAGGCCTCGAGAGCTGTTCATCAGTGAGTTCCTTCAATACGGCGATCGATCCGTTTCGCTGTTCACCCATCAGGTTGATGTATTCTGATTTGGTATAGAAACGCGAACGTTCGTCGCTGGCCGCGGTCTCATTCGAGTGTTTGGCAGCGAACTCAGCTGGCAGTGCAGGCATCGAGTCCGGGAAAACTTGATTGACATGGGAGTTTTCCGATGCGATCAAATGACCAAGTTGCCATGCGATATGATTCATGTTGGCGTACGGCCTGACCAACAAATCGTCGTTGGTCAGATCTTCAAGGTAGCGTCTGACAATAAGATCAGGCAGCGCTAGCATGGAGACTACGTGGGCTGCGATACTCACGATGACTCCCCGCTCGTCTCGATAAGAAACAACGTGGCGGTCTCGACCGTTTGGTTGTGCCGGTGGCGCGTGCCAGACGGGAGGTCGACCACGCCTTTCTTTCGATAGGTCACCGTGTGTCCATCGACCAGGACGTCAATTTCGCCATCTAGGACGTAGCCCACGTGTTCTTCGACACACCAATCGGGCTCACGAAACGCCGCTGTGAATTCGACAATGCGAAATCGTCGGTCACCGTGTTCATAGACTTTTTCTCGCATCCCCGGCGATCGTTGCACCCAGGGAAGTTGCTCCAACGAAAATCCAAATCTACTCTGATTGT
>LWDU01036395.1_pt1 | contig 12274 bp, 10 predicted proteins | sample 727161 | NCBI WGS metagenome assembly LWDU01 (sample SAMN04566230, study PRJNA314399) | hydrothermal vent metagenome | isolation source: deep sea hydrothermal plume seawater | place: Mexico: Gulf of California, Guaymas Basin | collected 2004-07-11 | reverse complement strand
CGGCCCATGAGCGGACGACTGCGGAGTCGCGGCGCGAACGCGTGGCACATACCGCCGTCTCTATCGACAATACTGAGCAGTTCAGGAAACGCATCGACGAATTCCTGCACCTCGCGCAGGTCAACGCGGGCTTCTCCGGGGTCGTTATGGTGGCTCGAGGCGGCGCACCGGACTATCAGGGCACATTCGGATTTTCACATCTTGCATCCCGAATCCCGAACTCGCTGGATACGCCATTTCGAATCGCCGCGCTCTCCCAGTCTTTCACGTCCGCCGCGATCCTTACCCTCGAGGCGGATGGCAACTTCAGCGTCGACGATCCCGTACACCGCTACCTGTCGGAATTTGAAGCAGAAGCGTACCGCGGGATCACGATTTATCATTTGTTGACCCACACGTCAGGGCTACCTCGGATTCCCGAAGATGCGACAGGACGTGCTCGCTGGGTTGCCATGTCCAGGGCGCCCACACCTGTCAACGACTATGTACGACTCGCCTGCGAGTGCCCGCTCAAATTCCAGCCCGGCCAGCGTCGCCTGTACTCAAACGTCGGATACCGCATCCTTTCGGCACTCATTGTCCGAATCACGGGTGAAGAGTATGCCGACTTCATGCAGGAAAGATTGTTCGAACCGCTGGGGCTCAGGCAGTCCGGCGTCGCTCGGATCTCTCAACCGCCGGACGAAGCCAGAGTGGCCGAATCCGTCAGCCGGGTGTCACTGGATTCCCGATCGAGTGAGCCGTCCTTTGTGAGCACCGACAGCGGGCAAAATTATGGTTCAGGGTACGGCAGCGGCGGGATCTATGCGAGCGCGAACGACCTGGTGCGGTGGGACCGAGTCCTGGCGGGTGACCGCCTTCTTTCCGCGGAGCAGAAGACCAGGCTGTTTCAGCCGGCCAGGGAATACTACGCGTGCGGATGGATCGTCAAGAAGTCGGGTCTGGACGGCCGCGTTTATCAGACGTACACCGGCGGAAATTACGGGTACTTCAGCAGGATTATGCGTATTCCGGAAGATGACCTGGTCATCATTGCGTTGGGCAATGTCCGCAAGACAGACGACATTGACGAAGTCCTGGATCAGCTGTTTCGACTCTGCCGCTCACTGCCGTATCGGGATTTCTAGAGCGGACGCATCGTTTTGTATTGGCAGACTGTGATGGCCTTATAACCGCCATCAGGATCGCAGGGTTTGAGATTCTCAGGCGACGCGGACCTGTGGCTTGACTACGACAATGGGGAGTACGTCATGATCAGAATTTCAGAAAGCGTCAAAGGGTCAGGGAAGCTTCGGCGACCGTTATTCGGAAGTCGTCTGTGCGGCGTAGCGATCGTGTTGATTTCGCTGGCAGGCAGTTTTCCGGATTCCAGCCATGGTCAGGCAGCTGCAGGCAACGACAACGAAGCCCCACTCACGGAGTTGACGACCAGGCTTCGTCAGGAAAACAAACTTGTTGGCCTCGCCGGGATGGTCATGGTCGACGGGAAAGTCGTGGATTCTGCGGTCGACGGGGAGCGGAAGACAGGCAGTGGCGTGTGGCTTGAGATCGGCGATCGCTGGCACCTGGGGTCGGTCACCAAGTCGATCACCGCCACGATGATCGCGCGACTGGTCGAATCGGGCCGGATGCAATGGTCAGACTCGATCGGCAAGTGTTTTCCTGACGAATCAATCCACGAAGACTGGAAGCCGGTCACTCTTATACAACTGCTGACACACACCGCAGGCGCGCCAGCGAACTTCTCTGTTCTGGTAAATTTTAAACGACCTGCGCTCGGACTCGAATGCACAAAGGCGCGTCGAGAAGAGGTGCTGAACGTTGTCGCGAACAAACCCGCACACCCGCCGGGACAGAAGTTTGCGTACTCGAATGTTGGCTACACAATCGCAGGGGCGATGGCGGAAGAGGCGACTGGAGCGACCTGGGAAGATCTGGTGAAGCGAGAAGTGTTTGAGCCGCTGAAGCTCATGGGCGTGGGGTTCGGACCGCCGAAGAGCTCGGCCGAAAAGCTCGAACAGCCGCGAGGTCACCGTACGGTTCTTGGGTTGAAAGTTGGGCTTTCCGACGATGCAGACAACACACCGATTATCGGCCCTGCCGGTATCGTTCACATGACTCTTAACGATCTGTGTACTTACGCAACCGAACACCTGAGTGGCGACCTTGGTGCGGGCCAGCTTCTTTCCGCCGAGACCTACAAACTGCTTCATGCACCCGTGATCGATCAATACGCATGCGGCTGGGTGAAGAAAGAGCCGAGTACGGAAATCCCGCACGTGGTACGCGCTGGTGGTGTTCATCCCCGAAAAGAAAATGGTGGTCGCCATCACATCGAACGACGGCGACCGTAAAAAGGCCGAAGCAGCCGCGTGGGAAATTGTGAAGGCTCACTTCCCGGCCGAACTCTCACACCACGCACCGCCGCAGCAGGCAGGTGATAAGACGTCTCCCTTCACAGCGGTGCGGTGGCGGGAATCCCAACCGGAAGTGAGGCTCGGTGAGGAGTGGTTTAAACTTGTGTCGCTGGACGAAATTCGGCCGCCGAGATCGTGGCTTTCAGCCGGCGGACCTATGGAGTTTTGTGGCGTAAACGATTCGAAGAGGACCTCGTCGAGCTGTTGACCGGCATGAAAAATCCGCCACAGAAAAAGGTCACGTTGGTTGTTCAATCACTTACGTCGTCGGAAACCTGGGTCCGGGAACGCGTGCCTATGACGTCAGCCAACCGAGCGGCGATTCGGGATGCGGCTCGAACGCGGACGATTCCGGAGCCATAGCTAGCGCGAACAGGTGACGCGAACCGTCGTCTCCATCGAAGACGTTGAGCAGTTCGGTGAACGCGTTAACGAATTCCTGCACCTCGCGCGAGATAAGTCCGGCTTCGCGGTGGCTCGAAGGGGCGAGTCCGACTGTTACTGCCCGTCGGATTCTCATCTCTTGAATCCTGATCCCAAACTCACTGGTTACGTCATTTCGGATCGCCTCGCTTCGCTGGCAGTTCACAGCTGCTGCGGGCCTTTACCTTGAGGCCGAGGGCACCCATGGCTCCGGACTTCAGTTCCGCGGCAAGTCGTCGCTTACGGTGTCACTCCGGCAAAGTCCCATGATTTCTCACGGCCTCTCTTGTCCATGAACTGGATCGATTGCACTTCCACGGCCGTATTTTCGGCGGGCAGATACAACCAAATGACGCTGGCTTTGCCTTCAATGGGCAATGGGACCAGGACGTCCTGCCATGTCGTTCCGGCGGGGAGATCGTAAGCGACGACTTGTGCGGACTCCGGGAACGTCTGCTGCCCCGGTATTCTCCAGTGAACTCGCCCTGTTCCACCAGCCGTGCTGCGAGCCCGAAGTTTCAGTGTCAGTGGGCCATTGATTCTTACCTGGGCTGTGCCCAGGAAGGGCAGACGTCCTTCTGCAATGATGCGGATTGCTTTTTCCGTTTTAACCACTTTGCACATTCTGGCGACAAGGCCCGCGATCGGATCCGAATTACCGTCGTCGGGTTTACTCGGCGCCACAGCATTGAAGTCAGGATTGGGTTTCGGATACAGCGCGCCCGTGTCCTGCACGAACTGGTCGATCAATGCATCCAGCTCTTTCACTTTGCCTGGCATTTTTGCGGCCACGTTTTGGGTTTCGCCGATGTCCTTTTTGAGGTTGTAGAGCTCGCGGACTTCCGGATATTTGGGATGTGGCTCAAACCGTCGAATCAACTTCCAATCACCTCGTCGAACCGAAACGGCGGGATTCAAATGCGGAAACCAGGTGAACCAGGCTTGACGTTGCAGCACGCCGGTTTGTGTCAGGATGGGAATGATTGACTCACCATCCACGACGTGTCCTGCCGGCTTCTCCAGGCCGGCGGCTTCCAGAATGGTTGGATAAAGATCAATCGGACCCACGATGGAGTCGCTGATGGAACCAGGCTCAATCTGACCCGGCCAGCGAACCATCAGAGGAACACGTTGTCCACCTTCGTAAATTCTTCCTTTTCCTTCACGCAGCGGCGCGTTGTTTGTCGGCGGCTGATCTTTGGCCCATTTTTTCCAGTCCTGCACGAAGTCCCATTTCGGGTGGCCTTGTTTGACGTCCATCCCTCGACCACCGGGCACGTTACTGTGCATGTTGCCGCCATTGTCCGAATAGAAGATGAACAGCGTGTTGTCGGTCAGCCCGAGTTCATCGAACCTGTCCATGACGCGGCCGAGACTTTCATCCACGCTCTTGAGCATCGAAGCCATGATCGGGTTATGCTGATGGCCGCGAGGATCTGTTTTGTCGGCGAACTGCTTCGTCAGTTCCTCCTTGTGGCCCCACGGCCCGTGAACGGCGAAGTGCCAGAAGTTGAGATAGAACGGTTCGTCTTGATGTTCTTCCACGAATCGAAGGGCTTCATCCGTCAGACGGTCGGTGATGTATTCGCCGTCCGGACCGTCGGTGATCGTTCCGACGTGATGCTTCCCACTGGGCTCACCACTGTCGTGGACTCCGTAAGGTGAAAAATAACTTCCGGGCCCCGGACTCGGTTCGGCGTGGAAGGCGACCTCAAATCCATGTTGCTCGGGCCAGTGCTGCTGGCTCAAGCCCAGGTGCCATTTCCCAAAGTGTCCTGTCCGGTAACCCGCATCGCGCAACAATTCAGCGAAAGTTACGATGTCGATATCAAGATAGTTTTTGCTTCTGGCATAAATGAATTGTTCGTTGGCTTTCGCCTTCGCGGGATACGGGGAAGCATCGACCGGCGCCGCCGGCTGATGGCCGCTGGCAGAGGTCACACGATGACGAGACGAATACTGGCCACTCAATATCGACGCGCGAGTTGGTGAGCACAACGGCACGGCATACGCATCGGTGAATTTCATCGACTGTCGTTCCAGTCGTTTCATGTTTGGAGTCTCGTAGTACTGCGAACCGTACGGCGTGCTGTCCATCCAACCCATGTCGTCCACCAGAAACAGGACAATATTGGGTTTGACGGCTGGCGGATGCTCGGCGGCAATCACATTTTTCGCCGTCGTTAACATCATCCCCGCCACCAGTACGAACACCCACGTAGCTGCTACTCTTTGATTCTTCATTCGTGTTTCATTCATTCGATTTGGTTTCCCTAGGTCAGGATCTGTCCTGACAATAACGAAGCGCCCGGGCAGATCCTGGCCTACAGCTGCTCAAGACGATCACGCAGCGTTCGAATCCACGGATCTAAAACAACGGCTCACTCATTTCGCCGTTTATCTTGTCCCAGATGGCCACCAATTCGGCCAGACGCTCGGGGTTTGAAGTCGCTAGATTCGTTTCTTCGGACAGATCCTTCGAGAGGTCGTAGAGTTCCCACCTCGCTTTTCCGGTCGCCTTTCGGCCTCCCATGCGAACCGCTTTCCAATCGCCGTGACGCAGGCCGCACTTGCCACCCTGTCGCCAGAAGAGCGTTTCGTGCGGAGTGCCCGCGTCTTTTCCAGTGAGGAAGGGAACCAGATCGACACCCTCAACCTGCTTCGGTGCGGTGACGCCTTCACTGTTGGCTGCGGCGGTGGCATAAATGTCGAACGAACTGACCGGCTTGTGGTAGACCTGCCCGGGCGGAATTGTTCCTTTCCACTGCACCATGAACGGGATACGCACGCCGCCCTCGTACAGCGTGCCTTTGCCTCCGCGAAGGGGCAGGTTGGAGGACGTGAGTTCGCGCGTCGGGCCGCCATTGTCGCTCAGGAAAAAGACAATCGTATTCTCTTCCAGTCCTGAATCCCGCAACTGCTTCATGACCGCACCGACGCTGTCATCCAGGTTAGACAACATGGCGGCAAAGATCCGCCGGTGAATGTCTTCGATGTGCGAGAACTTTTGCATGTAGGCATCGGCCCCCTGCAGCGGGCTGTGAACTGCGTTGTAGGCCAGATACAGAAAGAAGGGTTTGTCGTCGTGACGATCGATGAAGTCGACGGCTTCGCGGGTGAGCGCATCGGTCAGGTATTCTGTTTCGACCACGGGCTGACCGCCGCGAGTTATGGGATTGTCGGCATCGTAGTCCGGCTCGTTGCCGCCCATGTGATTGGTATAGATGAGTCCCTTGTTGCCGACCCAACAGCCCGTGAATCCAGCGGGCAGCGTCTTGCGACGCAGCATGGTCGTGACACCTTTGTAAGGAGGCGGCACAAAATAATGGCCCTCATGCAGGAATCCGAAGAACTCATCAAAGCCATGCCGAAAGGGGTGATAGTCGGCCGTGCCACCCTGATGCCATTTGCCGATCAGGCCGGTCGTGTATCCGGAGTTCTGCAAGGTTTCGGCGATTGTGACTTCCTTTACCGGCAGGCCGAAGCCCGGTTGTTCATTGAGCGGTCCGGTGGGATTGAATTCATATCCGAACCGAGTCGGAATTCGCCCGGTCAGCAGTCCCGCCCGGGACGGACTGCAATTGGGACCAGCGACATAGCCGTCAGTGAAACGGACGCCGTTCTTCGCGATGATATCGATATGAGGCGTGGGGATTTCGGGATTGCCCTGACAGCTGAGTTCCCCATAACCGAGGTCATCGGCAAACAGGATGATGATATTGGGCTGTTCAGCAGCAGAGGCAGACACGTCCGTCGTGGCTATCAGCAGCAGGGCAATCAGCGGCGTAGATCGAGCAAATTTCATAGAGGTTTCCTATCTTCAGATCGTAATGACTCGACGATTCTTGTTTCCGTAGGTCAGGACCTGTCATGGCAACACTGCTTAATCGGTAGGCCATCTCCTGACATGGAAAAACCGAAGCGTCAGGACAGGTCCCGACCTACATGACTCAATGCATAATCATCCTGGCTACCCAATCAATCGGGAATTGCCTCGTTAGGATCGATGTCTTCCCCCTCCCAATTGGCGACTCCATTTTCATAAATGAGTATTCTCCTGGCGCTGCCGGGCACCGGTTTCCTGTTGATTTTTGGAAGCTGTTTTCTGAGAGCCAGTTTCTCGGCAGAGTATCGTGAGTCACCCGCCAGGTTGGTGAATTCGTTGGGATCTTTGACCATGTCGTAGAGCTCCTCCGATCCATCTGCATATTGAATGTAGCGCCACCGTTCTGTACGCACACCATGGTTGTCGTGATTGTCTGTTGTAATGGCGGGCCGCGTTCTGGGCGCATTTGCGTCGTTCAATTGAGGAACCAGGCTGAGTCCTTCCAGATGATCCGGAATCTCCAACCCACTCAACGTGGGATACATGTCCAATAGCTCTGCCGGCCGGCCGGACTTTTGCCCCGCCGTTACGCCAGGTCCGGAGAAAATTAAGGGCACCCGTGCGGAGCGATCCCAGAGCGTGTTCTTTCCCGTAATTTGCTTTTCACCCAGGTGATATCCGTGATCGGACCAAAGAACGACAATGGTGTCATCTGCCAGGTCATTTCGTTCCAGCGCGTCGAGTACTCGCCCAACCTGGCTGTCGACAAAACTCACACTGGCCAGATAGGCCTGCACAATCTTGATTTGTTCGCCTTGCTGCAGCAGGAACTTCTGACGTGGCTCTGGCAACTTCCAATGGAGGTACCAACTGAATCGGGGCGTATCCCTGCGATCATCCAAAAGCATGCGAGGTAAAATAACTTCATCTTCTGGATACAAATCGAACCACTTCTGCGTTGCAAACAACGGCACGTGAGGCAGAGCAAAACCCACCGCCATGAAGAACGGGCCTTTGGGGCCTTTATCTAACTGCTCCACCGCCCAGCTGGCTGTCTTCCAGTCTTTGTGATCCGATTCTTTGTAGGGATAAACAGCCCAATCCATTCCTGCGCCACCACGAGGAGTCGTCACCCGTTTTTCTTTCGGCCTCAATCCAGGATCTGTCTTTCCGACGATATCAAACTCTTTCACGCCCTGGCTGTTCCAATTTCGACCGTGGTAAATATTTCCAACCGTATAGGTCTGATACCCCGCGTTCGAAAAATGCTGGGGCAAAGTCACCAGACCCTTCCATTCATCCACCGTCCGAAACCACGGAGCCAGGCCATACACTCCGGTTGTCGAGGGCCGCAGCCCGGTCATCACACTCGTGCGGGATGGATTGCAAATTGGCGCCTGACAGTGAGCGTTGGTAAACAGAGTTCCTCGTGCTGCCAGCGCGTCGATATTCGGTGTCTTCACCTGAGGATGGCTGTCCAGACAGCCCACCCAGTCATTCAGATCGTCGATCGCAATAAACAGCACATTGGGAGGCGCGTCAGTCAGGTCGGTCAGGACCTGTCCTGACGCTGTTGGGGGGCGCCGGGACGGGTCCTCGCCTACAACGTGGCTCGAAAGGAAGAGAGACAGCGTAATTAGAATAAGTTCCATGTGTGCGATTTGAAATCCAGCGATCACGAGGCTTCCTGATATGGTCAATTTTACGCGTCCGGTTTCAAGTTCTTGTAGGTCCGGACCTGTCCTGGCGATGTTGGAGGGCGCGTCAGGAAAGGTCCTGACTTACGTGGATGTCATCGATCTCGATGCCTTTTTCGCCGCCGTTTTGCATCCACAACAGCTTTCTCTTGGTGGCGTTGAAACAGGAATGCTTCAACGTTTTCTGCCACGCTTTGCCGTCGACGGAAATGGTGACTGTGTCACCTTGAAAGGTTAGCTTGACCGCATGCCAATCGTTTTCTGAAAGATCCACCGGCTCAATGGGAAACATCCTGTTCAGTCGAAACGCACCGCTGCCCTTGTCCGCGGGACGACCGGTGTTCTGGCGATCGGGGTGATTTGGATCCAGCGAGTGTGAATCGATCTGAAGTTGGACTCCGTTGCGAAGTAGTTTCACTCGCAGCATGTGGTCGACGCTGCCAAACCCGTCATCACCATCGACGAAAAACCAGACCATGCCGCCGTCCTGGAGATGGCGGTAACGAAAGGAAATCTCCAGATCCTTGCCGGCCACATCCAGATACACCATTGGCGGATATTTCCCGCCACTCTTGCCGTGAGTCCAAAGTGCGCCGTCGCGGACCTCGGTGTTCTTGTTCGGGATCGTCGTGCGGAAGCGAGTGGGATCAAAGTTGTCGAACGTCTCGCTGAACACCAGCGGCGGCTGTGCAAACACAGCCGTGCAACCGAACGACAATACAGCAAAAAGAATTTGATACACAACGTTCATGGCAAGCTTTTCAAATCGTAGGTCAGGACCTGTCATGACAAAACCGAAGCGTCAGGACAGGTCCTGACCTACATTGACGCGCCAAGACAGGTCCTGGTCTACGCCTACGGCTTATTTCTTTTTGGGGCGGGGACGCGGTTTACGGCCGGGCACTTTTTCGGCGTCCGCTGGTATCGGGGCGTCGGTCAGAGACAACATACCGCCCGCGGGCAAATGCTTCAGTTCGACATCCTTCACCTGCACCCGCATCGCGGGGCCACGGTGTACCTGCAGTGCGACAATTCCCTTCAGCAAGCGTCCGTCTTCGTGATGATCGATGATCTGTGCGCAAACCTTGCCATTGAGTTTGTGGACCAGCTTGTTGCCGGTCGCAATGATTTCGAACGTGTTCCATTCCTCCAGTTTGATTTCCTGCACCGGACCGGTCGTTCCGGTGATCCACTTGTCGCCTGCGTTGTCCACGATCACTTTCTGACCGTGCTTGGCCACAATTCCGCGACCCCGCTCGTGGTACAGCATGCCGTTGTTTTCTGCCTTGGGATGAATATCGCACTGATATCCGCCGACCACATACTCGCCCTCGTCCTTCAGATGCTTCGAGCGATATTGAATCCCCGAGTTGCTGTTGCCGATCAATCGCACCTTCGCGCGTAGATGAAAGTTTTCGACCTCGCCGTCCCAGATCAGGAACTTGTTGTACTTCAGTGGTGCTTCGTCCGTCGTCACACCCGTGATCGCGTTGTCCTGCACGGACCACAGTTTTGGATCGCCCGACCAGCCCTGCAATGTCTCGCCGTCAAAAATTCGCTCAAAGCCAGGCTCCGCGGCGGTCAGCCCGCTGCCAGTCGAGCCGATCAGGAAACTCGCAATCACAATGAAATGGTAATGACGCATGTGGTTATCTCCGGTTAGTTAGTGTCGATGTTGGGCCAGTGGGAATGACCCTACTCACTGAGCATTTTTTCAAGTTGCTCAGTTTATCAGCAGGAAACGCAAGCGAGCGAGTGAGTCACGTTTATCCCGGGAATTCACTCGCTTGCGTTTCTGCCGTTCTTTTTCCGTAGGTCAGACCTGTCCTGACAAAACCGAAGCGTCAGACAGGTTCTGACCTACGGGATCTTTTTTCAAAATTGGGCGGCAGAATCGGCGGCGGACGTGGATATGTCAGTGATGGAACTCATTTTTAGTTCTAATTTCAACTATTTTCAGGAGGTAGAAACGTGACTTCACGCCGTTCTGTCCGACGATCCGCATTCACACTTATTGAATTGCTGGTAGTCATTGCCATCATCGCAATTCTGATCGCGCTGCTGTTGCCAGCTGTTCAGCAGGCACGTGAGGCGGCTCGCCGTACTCAGTGCAAAAACAACCTGAAGCAGTTGGGTCTGGCGATGCACAATTACCATGACGTCGCCGGGCAGTTTCCACCGGGATGGGTTCGGGTTTTACCCGACGGAGCGTCCAGGGCAAGGTCAGCCTACGGCTGGACGATCGCATTGATGCCCTATATTGACGCGGCAAACATCTACAACGAACTCGATCCCCAGGGTGACCTGGCATATGCGTTCACTGATCCCGTGAAACTTGCACTGATGCGGACTCCGCAACCCGGCTGGCGATGTCCCTCGGACGTCGGTCCGGAGATGAACGCTCGCCGTCCGATGCGAGGCCGCACTGGTCCCATCCTTTGGCAGGCCAGGGGTACTGCATTGTCCAACTACGTTGGTGCCTTCACGTCCGGCGGGACCGCGCTAAACAACACTAAGTACAACGGTACTTTCGACCACAACTCGAAGACGAAAATCCGGGATTACACTGATGGAACAAGCAACACAATCGTCATTGGCGAGCGTGCCTACAAACTCGGAAACATCTACCCTGAGGCGTCGACACTTTGGGCTGTATACCACTTGATTCAAGCTAATGCACGCCGCATCCATGGTCTGGTGTTTTCCGGCAAAGGACTCATCAACTCAACCAACCAGAGCAATTCTACACATCAGAATACGAGTCGCATCGGATTGTCCAGCCTGCATGTGGGCGGTGTTCAGGTGTTGCTTGGCGATGGCAGTGTTCGTTTTCTCAGCGAGAACATCGATCAAAACCGGTGGTCAACAGCGTTTACGAGTACCTGATTGGTCGTGATGATGGCAACGTGATCGGAGAATTCTAATCCGTTCGTTTCTTCAGTGACCATGGCTTGCGGCAGCTCCTCTTCTAATGCCGTATGTTTTCGTCTTAATAACGTTGTGTCCAGGGAAAATGAAAGTCGCGGCTCTCTCGCTGGCGGGAGAGTGAAGATTGCATACATGCTCGAGGCATTGGCTCGGGACAAAGTGGTCGCATTTTACCTGGCGCAGCTTTTCCAACATCAGAAAGAAATTGAGGTTCCGTCGTGAGACACGCGATTCAGTACATCACTCTTATGCTTTTTCCTGCCGTAATCCTGTCCACGGCGGGCTGTGGATCGGACGAGCCTGTGCCAAACGCTTTTGTCGTCTTCACTCCGCAGGGCCCGGGCCGTCCCTCAGAAATGAAGACTGACGCAGAGGGACGCTTTGAACTGCAATATACTGAAGATCGTGCCGGCGCGCTCGTTGGCAAGCATGACGTCACTGTTTCAACGGAAGACATCCCTGACGAAGGCCCGGCGGTCAAGGAAACGATTCCCGCGAAATACAATCGCGCCGGGGCGATCGAAGTCACAGTCACTGATGGAGCGAACGATATCAAACTCGAACTGGAATCTGGCGGAGAGATTGCAGATGACGGTTTTGATGAAGTCGATGACGGCCTCGGTGATGAATAAAGAAACGTAGGTCAGGACCTGTCCTGACATGACGAACGCACCAGGACCTGGCTTGGCAACATTGACGCGCCAGGACGGGTCCTGGCCTACTTGGCTGTTATTCTGTTCGGGAAGCTGGCAGAATAGAGAACAGAGGTGGATATATCGGCCATGGAACTCAACAGTCATGAAAAAGGCAGCCAGTTACTGCAGCTGTTTGTCCGCCACAACCGTGCTCTACGGGCCTACTCACGCATGATTCTGCCCTCGTCGATCCGATCGATGATGTCATGCAGGAGGTGAGTGTCGTGATCTGGGAAAAGCAGAGCCAGTTGCGGCACACGGATGAGTTTCTGCCCTGGGCCAAAACCG
>LWDU01032636.1_pt1 | contig 12275 bp, 13 predicted proteins | sample 727161 | NCBI WGS metagenome assembly LWDU01 (sample SAMN04566230, study PRJNA314399) | hydrothermal vent metagenome | isolation source: deep sea hydrothermal plume seawater | place: Mexico: Gulf of California, Guaymas Basin | collected 2004-07-11 | reverse complement strand
TTTACAGGGTGCATTGAGGACCCTTCAGGTTTAGAAGTTGAAGAAACTTCGGTATTGGAGGGTGAGAATTATTCTACACTTTCTCGTGCGACTGAATATGATTCATTAGATGATTGTACTAATGGGGGTGTTATCATAGAATATGGGATTGATGAAAATGGCAATGGAACTTTGGAAGATACTGAGGTTGATGGTCAGCATATAGTATGCCATGGCCGTGATGGAGTCAATGGTGAGAACGGAGAAGATGGAGACGATGGTGAGGGCGGAGAAGATGGAGCTGATGGCGCTCCTGGGGGTTTCACAAGTGATTCACTGCTTACTAGAATAGATGATCCGAATTGGTCTTGATAATGGTTTAGGAACTGGAATTCTTGCAAATGGATTATTAGAAGACGATGAAATTATTGCATCTTCTATTTTCTGCACAAGGTCAACAATTGGTTTAGTGACAGATTTAACTATTGGTAATGCTTCTACAGAGTTTGAGCAACATACAAATTATCAACTGGGTGAAAATATAATATATGAACTCAATACTTTTGACATTGGAAATGAACTTTGGATTTTTGATATAAATACAGGTCTTCTAAGTCCACTTAAAGACATTAATCCAGGTCAAAATAGTAGTAACCCTACTGTTTTGCTAGTAGTGGATGATTGGCTTTATTTCACTGCAGATGATGGTATGCATGGCAATGAGCTGTGGATGACAGATGGGACTGAAGGAGGAACTATGATAGTTGATGATATGACTGAAGGTGAAGGGAGTACTACTGTAAGGCATTTGACATATTTTGGAGATACATTTTACTTTGAAAGTAGTGATAACAATTTTGGAACGGAACTTTTCAAGTGGAATTTATCAACAGGCAAGGAACTGGTAAGGGATATTTTCCCAGGTAATAATTCATATGGAATTCCAATGGGCTCCTATCCACAGTCGTTTGCTGAGTGTGATGGTATTCTATATTTCACAGCCAGAGATAGTCAAATATATAGTGATAGTAATTATGAACTTTGGAAGACAGATGGGACTGAAGAAGGAACTGTTATGGTAAAAGACATTTCCGATTCACAATCATATATAGGATATAAGACATGCTTTGGAGATAGGTTATATTTTCGAGCTAATGATTGGGTCCATGGGAAAGAACTTTGGAAGACAGATGGAACTGAAGAAGGTACTGTCATGGTCAAGGATATTAATAATGGATCATATAGTAGTGATCCTTCTTCGTTAATAATTATGGAGGACATTCTCTATTTCCAAGCAACTAATGGCACGTCTGGATACGAACTATGGAAGACTGATGGAACAGAGGGTGGCACAGTAATGATTAAAGATATTAACACGGATGGAAGTAGTTATCCTCAGTCTTTTATTATTTTTAGGGAAGAGCTTTATTTTATTGCCAGTGATGGCACGTCTGGACGCGAACTATGGAAGACGAATGGGACTGAAGAAGGTACTAAAATGATTAAAGATATTTATCCAGGTGAAAATTATAGTATAGACTCTAATTCTTTTGGAAATGCAGTAATTATTAACAGCCCTTTAGGAGATTTTTTGTATTTTTCGGCAACTGATGGAGTTTATGGGTATGAGCCTTGGAAGAGTGATGGCACAGCGGAAGGGACCGTGTTGGTTAAAGATTTGATTTATGGTCCAGGTAGTAGTTATCCTTATCATTTTGTAGGCTTAAATGAGATTTTGGTATTTATTGCTGAGGATGATTTCTATGGCACTGAACTTCATTGGAATAGAGTTCAAGAAACTGAGATATATTACTCTTAGTTTTACACTTCAATATCTAGATAATCACCAGGAGCGTTAGTCAAATCTTGGTCTAATCCTAGGTAAATTTCGGTAGTTCTTATGCTGCTGTGACCTAGACTCAATTGAACTTGTCTCAGTGGCGCACCAGCTTTGTAAGATAATTGAGCGTATGTTCTCCTTAAATCATGAGGGAGAATTTGTTTATCAAGAATATTTTTGGAATGTTTTGCTACGATATCTCTTATTCCTTGTGGAGTTATCATGGTATTTCCTATATCTCCATTTTTGCGTATTGAAAAGAATATACGATCTGTTTTCACTGCGGTTTTACTGATACCAAGCCATTCCTCTAGGCATTTCATAGCATATTCTGGAATTGCTACGGTTCGGTATCTATCTCCTTTTCCCTTAATATCTGCAAAAACCCACCTTCCTTGTAATTTCTTCATTTGAGTTATTTTTAAATCAGAAACTTCGAAGCGACGGAGTCCACATCCCGTCATTACTGCAATTAGTGCTCTGTCTCTTAGAATACTCATTTTCTCCGAATTTAGATTATTCAGTAATTTTTGCACTTCTTCTTGCTCTAACCAAGTTTTGTGTCTTTGACCTAAAGGTCTCTTAAATTTGATTTCTAAAAGATCATTGTATATTTTTTCATCAATTACTCCGAGTCTTCGTAAATCTTTGAAAAGTTGTCTTAACACGGAAAGACTGGTAGAAATGGTGGCTCTTGATTTTCCTTTGTTTTCTAAGTACAATAAATATTCGCGAATTACATCTGCATTGATTCCTTCATTATCTCCCGCGACATACCAATCGAAAAATTTTGTTAAGGCCGTATAGTAGGTTTGTCTACTATTTTGGTTTTGGCGTTGATTTACTACAGACATTACCATTTTTTGTAAGTCTGGGCTATTTTTTGCAATAATATTCATATTACTTTCGATAATATACATTATAAAAAGTAATATATAAAGTAATCGTTTTTTGCAAGCTTAACATAGATCGCTGAAAAACACGGAAACCCCTAGAGTTCCGCATTTTTTAGATATTTGTAAATATTAGTTTTATTGATAATATAATAAGTTTTACTATAATTGATTAAATAATCTAAATTATTAAATGATAGTAAAAAGCATTATTTTAGTATTATTGCTAATATTATCTATTATATTATATTCTATTATATTTTATTTCATACTTAATTCTATTTTTCATGTAATCCAGCAACAGTATCTGTATCTTTCCACCAATCTTGGTTTCCTTTTTTCTCAGAAATATGCTTTACCCAGTTTCCATCTTTTACTGCATTCTCTTTCTTAATATATTTTTCAGTTCCAATATATATCCAGGCTTTCTCCAATTTTCCGTCTTCTAATTTAATATCGCGTATTTCTCTATTGTAGGCTGAATTTCCGTGGTTTTCAGGATTATATCCTTCTAAATTATCTATTATCTTAGTAATTTTATCATAGTCTTCAGTCTTGATGTACATTAACATTCCACTAACATTTTTTCCATTAGATTCTGTAATCATAGGATAAGGTCCCATGTCGAATAATTGATAGTTCTCGATTGATCCTTTTTTTGTATTGACAATACAGTCTTTCCAAAGGTAATAATTTGGTTGATCAGGAATTAGCGTTCCATATACAAAAAAAGGAAGTTGTTCCATTTATTTTCCATAACTAATCCTTATTTATAATGTCTTAAAGTCAACATTAGATGGAACAAGTAGAAATCATTGGTTTGATTGCAGGAGTTATTGGCGTTTTAGGATGGTATCCTCAAGTTAAACGAATTTGGATTGATAAGAAAGCAGATGGAGTAAGTGTTCCTTCCTTTACAGCAATTGCAATATCTTTACTTTTGTGGTTAACATACGGAATTATCAAAAATTCTATAGCTATTGTTATAGCCAATATTTTGGCTCTTATTGTGATTATAGCAATTGCCTTTGGAGCTTATCGTATTCAATCAGTAAATTAGGGTCCTATCTGCTTTGAAAGCTAGGTCTACAGGTACATTATTAATTTTCAGGAGGTGGAGGTGATTCGTATTCTCCACTCCTCTTCTTTTCTTCATTTTCAGGTACTATTTTTTCACTTTTTTCGGGGATGTCTTCTTCGTCTTTATCTTTTCTTATGTAATCTTCTTGTTTATCCCAGCCTTTCTTTTCATAGTTTGTGAATCCATCATCCCTATTATTGGTCAAAGGATGAGTAGTTGACGTATCAAAAGTTTGGTTCTGATTGTCCTGCAAAGTGAAAGCTAATATTATTCCTATTATCAGCACTACTACTCCACAACAGCATGCTCCTACTGAGCTGGCAAGTGTACCCAGGAGTGCAAAAAGGCCTTGAATAAGAAGATCTAAATCATAAGCCATTACAGTTTCACCACCTGTATTCCAGGTGTATGTTCCGTCAGGGCAAACCGTATCTTCTCTCCAGGTCCGGTTATCTTTATTATATTCTTTCATACACAACCAGCCAACTGCGATCCATCCGTCGCCTGCTGAGCTCCCATCATCTTCGATGTAGTAACAATCAGGATAGAAGGCTTGAGTGTTATCTTCATTATGAGTTAATGTAAATGTTTCCACAAGGTTACAGTCATCTTCGGTCAAATTCCAAGTATTATTTCCATGGTTATTATTAAATCCACCAGAACTTTTAACTGCATATGTACTTTTTATGTGTACTACGATACCCATTTCACTTTGGTTTTGCTTAAGCTCCATTTCACCGTCAGCACCTTGGTAGAGTATTCCTGCTTCAAGAGTATTTTCAAAATCATCTCCTAAACTCCTGATTTGTACCAAGCCAACTATGAGTAGGATAATTCCAAGGATAAGAGTCCCAATGACAATTTTATTCATATTATTCTATCTTAATTAGTCTATATAAGTTATTTTCAAAATATATTTTGAACTATAATAAATTTTTATCTTTCATTATCTTTTCTAAATAGTCTTTATTTATGTAAATGGTAGTCCAAAGAACTAAGATTCCTGAACCGAGAAATGCCCCGCCGACTTTTCTCTTTTGTAAACAATCATCTCTATCACCAACTGAGAATATTGGATATTGCATGTAATCTGAACAAGTTTCAACTTTATTTGTTTTTTCAGTTACAGGATTATAGTAATCTTCGGTTGCACTATTCCAAAAAGCTAAACCAAATACTAGGAATGAAATCCCTAGGGTAATTCCTATAATTGTTTTCCAATATTCAGTGATATTCACAATTACTAGAAAAGAAGCCCCTTAATTATTTTTTCGATTATACTTACTGATAATTTTAAAATGTTGTAAAAAATGAGCATAGATTTCCTCGTTTATTTATTTTTTGTTTAGAATATGTATGCTACAATTGGCAAGATAATAATTTCCCAGGGCAAAAAGATAACTGCGACTTTTAGATATCCTAACATAGTACAAACTATAAAACATAATATATAAAGTTAACGGTAAAAAGATTATATTATATTTTTAATTAATAGAGGATATATCAACAAATGTTCTACTATGGCTAAAAATTCTAAAAAGGTGGGACACAAAAGTATCATGTTTTAAGCATAAATTCATAACATACAAGGTTCACGGGGTAATGTGAGTAAGGGACATTGTCTTGTTGTTGGAGCTGGTGTTAGTGGCTTATCTTCAGCTATTCGTCTTTTAGAAAATGATTGGGAGGTAACCATATGGTCTTCTGAATTCTCACCAAATACTACTTCTGATGTTGCTGCAGCATTATGGTATCCTTTTTTATCAGCTCCAGTGGGAAAAACAAATGTTTGGGGTTCTGAAACATATAATGTGCTAAAGGTAATTTCACGTTTTCCACAGACGGGAGTTTCAATGACACAAACATATGAGTATTTTAGAGAAGAACAACCTGATCCTTCTTGGAAACAATCAGTAGATGGCTTCAAAAGACTTAATGGGAATTTACCTGAAGATTACATAGAATGTTTTTCTTTTATCACGCCAGTTATTGAAATGCCGATTTATCTTAAATGGCTTATGAATAGATATGAAGAGCTTGGCGGAAAGCAGAAGGTAAAGAAAGTAGATAATTTTTCAAATATAACGGATAAATATGATTTAGTTGTTAATTGTACTGGTCTTGAATCTAAGAATTTGTTGAATGATAGTGAAGTATATCCAGTAAGAGGGCAAATAATACGTGTTAAAACAGATATTAAAGAAATGTATTTAGATCAACAAATTTCGACATTAGCTTACATAGTTCCTAGAAGCGAGGATATGATTCTTGGTGGTGTAGCTCAAAATAATGATTGGAGTTTAGAGACTAGAATAGAAGATAGAGAGGATATTCTTGAAAAATGTTGTAAGTTGATACCAGAATTAAGGAATGCAGAGATAATTGAAGACATGGTAGGATTACGTCCTGGAAGGAGCGAGGTTAGACTTGAAAAAGAAATATTACTTGGAAGACCTATGATACATAATTATGGTCATGGAGGTTCAGGAGTTACACTTTCTTGGGGCTGTGCAGATGATGTAGTGGAGTTGGCAAATGAATCATAGTTTTGGAACTCATGACTATTTAGAAGATTCACGAAATTCCGAAATTTCAATATATATTAATGGTAAATATTATCCAAGACAGGATGCTTCAATATCTGTTTTTGATAGTGGTTTTTTACTTGGAGATGGTGTTTGGGAAGGCATTAGATTGCACAATGGTAAATTTGCCTTTTTAGATAAACATCTTGAAAGATTGTTCTGGGGAGCTTCGCAGATTGATATGGATATTGAGAAAAACTTAGATGAAATTAAAGATATACTGTATGATACTGTAAAACATAATAAAATGAAAGATGGAGTTCATGTTAGATTAATAATTTCTAGAGGGATAAAATCAACTCCTTATCAGGACCCTAAATTCACAATATCAGGACCTACAATTGTAGTAATTCCGGAATACAAACAACCAAATCCTGAAACTATAGAACATGGAATTAAACTGGTTTCAGTAGATGTTATTCGGGGTTCTCCAGATATGCAAGATCATAGAGTTAACAGTTTGAGTAAATTTAACTGTATCCAAGCCTGTATTAACGCTAAAAGGAAAGGTGGTGATGAGGGAATAATGTTAGATCCACATGGATACGTTTCAACATGTAATTCTACTCACTTTTTTATCGTTAAAGATGGAGCCGTTTGGACTTCTACTGGTGAATATTGTTTGGGAGGAGTTACGAGGAAAAATATCATAGATATTTGTAATGGCAATTCCATTCCACTTTACGAGAAAAATTTCACATTATCTGAAGTTTATGATGCCGATGAAGCTTTTGTAACTGGAACATTTGCAGGAGTTTTACCAGTTTATGAGATTGATGATCATGAACTCAGTGTGTTAGGTTCTAATTCAGTCGTTAAGTTAATCCAATCATACTATAATGATTTGGTATCAAAGGTATGCTTGTAATGATTCGTATTGCCATGTGGTCAGGCCCTCGTAATATATCTACAGCAATGATGCGGTCATGGGAAAGCAGGTCAGATACATTTGTTATTGATGAACCGTATTATGCATACTATCTGAGTCAAACAGACTTGGAACATCCAGGAAGGGAAGATGTAATTGGAGAGGGAGAATTGGATTCCGGAAAAATTTCACATAGTTTGATTAATGATATTATTGAATTCAATAGATAGGAAATGGATGAAATCTGTTACTAATTGTTTTTTGATAAGAGATCCAAAAGATATGATAATATCATACAGTAGAGTTCATCCGGATTTGAATATGCATTTATTAGGACTTGAAGAACAAAAAGAGATATTCGAATATGTACAAAATATGACTGGTGAAGTTCCTCCAATAATTGATTCCAAGGATGTACTAATGAATCCTAGAAGAGTACTCAGTAAATTTTGTGAGAGAGTGGGAGCGCCATTTTCTGAGGAAATGTTGAGTTGGCCTAGGGGTGCAAGAGATACTGACGGGAATTGGGGAAAATATTGGTATAAGAAGGTAATTAATTCAACGGGTTTCAATGAGTATAAGCCTAAAACAGAAGAAGTTCCAGAAAGATATGAAGAACTTTATTTGGAGTGTTATTCTTTATATGAAAAACTACATAAGTTGAGGATAAGATAAGTGTCAAGTATTACAAAGAATTTCGGCCGCAATCATGTGCTTAAGCCGTCATCGGCCTACACCCCTGCCGACGAGCAGGAAGTTCTGCAGATTCTCGACAAGCACCGAGGCCAGCGCATCCGCGCTGTCGGTAGTTTGCATAGTTGGAGCGATGCGATTCTTGGTGGCGACGTTCTGCTGAACCTGCGGCGGTTTAATACCGTCCAGCTACAGTCTGATGGCGACCAGTATGTAGCCACGGTTGGGGCTGGATGCCAGATCAAGCGTCTCCTCAAAGAACTCGCTCGCGACGGTGCCACCCTACATTCTCTTGGTCTGATTACGGAACAGACAATTGCCGGGGCAATTTCCACCGGCACTCACGGTTCGGGACGCCATAGCATGTCACACTATGTGGAAGAGGTGCATTTAGCTCGCTATGATGATTCTACGGGTCAGGCGTTTATCGAGGAGATTAATGCAGGAGAATCGTTACAGGCTGCTCGTTGTTCGTTGGGTTCACTTGGAATAATTTTGTCCGTGAAACTCCGCTGCCGCGCACAGTACAACGTGCAGGAGCACTTCACCGAGACTCGTCGTTTGGCGGACGTTTTGGATGCTGAATCGTCATTTCCGCTGCAACAGTTCTACCTAATCCCTTGGCGTTGGTCCTATTTCATCCAGCATCGGCGTGAGGTTGACCTCCCACGTTCTCACCTCGCTAGCCTGTACAGAATATATTGGCTGTGGGTAATGGACTATGGTCTGCACCTGCAGATATTGTTCCTAAAACGCGTATTGCGAAGTCGTGGCTTGCTTCGTCTTGCCTTTCGTCGCTTCGTCTCTGTATTCCTGATTCGCAATTGGAAGGTTACGGATCACTCCTCTTCCATGCTGGTGATGAAGCATGAGGCCTTTAGACACATTGAGATTGAGTTGTTCGTACCTCGAGATCAGTTGGCGGATGCGCTCAAATTTACTTACGATGTCATCAAGTTTGCAGGTGGGCAAGATTCAAAGTTGTCTGCAAACAATATCCGGCGAATTGATAGTCTGGGCATGCAAGATGCTCTGGCCGGGCTTCATGACCAGTACTGCCACCATTACCCCATTTGCGTGAGAAGGGTGCTTCCAGATGATACATTGATATCGATGGCCAGTGGAGGTGGGCAAGACTGGTACGCGCTGAGTTTCATCAGCTATGCGAATCCAGCAGGGCGTGTTGGTTTTTTCCTGTTCGCGAATTTCATGGCCCAAAGTATGTCGCAATTGTTCCACGCGCGGATGAGTTGACATCCCTTTACCCTCGATTCGATGATTTCCGCACCGTCTGTAATACGCTTGATTCACAAGGCGTCTTTCAAAATGATTGGACTGCAGCAATGCTGGAATCAGATGGTTCTGTTGAAGATAATTCCTGAAAGAGGTTCCAACTTTGCCTAGTAGATATTTTGTATGTTCTTACCTATCCCAGGTACCTTCTATCTGGTAAAAAGTAATGTCCCGATACTTACAGTCTCAGATTAATAGTTAATTTATATCGGGCACTAATATCATCTATGGACAAGAGGAATTTCAACAATAATCCTACGTCAAAAATTTCTATGAATGCAGCTACAAGAACCGATGTTAGGAAAGTAGCTATGAATTGGGAGGCCTTCAGAGATATAGATCATACTTTTTCAGACAAAGTTTCAGGTGAAATGAAAGCGACTAGTCAGATGCGTAGTGGTCGATGTTGGGGGTTCGCAGGTCTTAATTTATTAAGGGTCTATTTAGGTCGTAAATACAAGTTGAAAAATTTCGAGTTTTCACAGAATTATTTTATATTTTTTGACAAACTAGAAAAAGCTAATTATTTTTTGGAGAACATAATTGAAACGGTTGAACAACCAATAGATAGTAGGTTGGTAATGCATTTGCTTTCAAGCCCAGTACAGGATGGAGGTCAATGGGATATGTTTGCTAATTTACTGAAGAAGTATGGTGCCGTACCGAAGAAAGTAATGGCTGAGAGCCACCAGAGCAGTAATACAGCTCAGATGAATAAACTAGTAACAAGAAAATTGAGAGAGTTTGCTTTACAACTTCGTGAGGCCTCATCAAAAGGCAAGTCACCCTTAGAATTAAGAACTATGAAGGATGATATGATGTCTATAATTTACCAGATGCTTTGCATTAGTTTAGGTACACCTCCTGAGAAATTTGATTGGTCTATTAGGAATAAAAAGGATAAATTCCAAAGATTTACAGATTTAACGCCACAGAAATTTTACAAGGAACACGTAGGAATTAATCTCGATGATTTTGTGTGTTTGATTAATGACCCACGAAGTTTCACAGAATATAATAAGACATATACCGTAGAATATCTTGGAAATGTTTATGGAGGTAACAGAATTCGTTATCTAAATCTGGAAACAGATGAATTGAGAAAATACACAATTAAATCAATTAAAGCAGATGATCCCGTATGGTTTGGTTGTGATGTGGGAAAATTCTTTACTCGTCAATTTGGAGTGATGGATATGAATTTATTTGAATTTGATCGTTTTTATGGAACTACTTTCAGTATGAATAAAGCACAGAGGTTAGAATATGGCGACAGGAGTTGATTTAAAAGATAAAAAACCAACTAAATGGCGCGTTGAGAATAGTTGGGGTGCAGATCATGGAGAGAAAGGTTTTGATATTATGACTGATCCCTGGTTTGATCAATTTATGTATGAAGTTGTAATTCACAAGAAACATCTTACTAAGAAAATTATTGATATGTATAATAGGGAACCAATAGCGCTTCCACCTTGGGACCCTATGGGTTCATTGGCGCATTAGATAGGATATCTTTATAGACTCATTTCTATCGAACCCCAGATGAGCTACGTCAAAGAAGCTTTTGACATGGTCAAGCGTAGGGATCCCGATCAACCTGAGTTCCACCAAGCGGTTTGGGAAGTATTGGAAACTCTCGAACCTGTTTTTGAGTCCCACCCAGAATATAGAGATGCACGTATTCTCGAAAGATTGACAGAACCTGAGCGGATTATCACTTTCCGAGTACCTTGGGTTGACGATGAAGGACAAGTTCAAGTTAACAGGGGAATGCGCGTGGAATTCAATAGTGCTATTGGACCATACAAAGGTGGATTACGTTTTCATCCTAGTGTAAATCTAGGTATCATTAAATTTTTGGGTTTTGAACAAATTCTAAAGAATGCTCTAACAACAAGACCAATAGGCGGAGGTAAAGGAGGAAGTGATTTCAGTCCTAAAGGTAGATCTGATATGGAAGTCATGCGCTTCTGTCAATCATTTATGACTGAATTATTCCGGCATATTGGTGCAAATATTGATGTTCCTGCTGGAGATATAGGTGTAGGCGGTAGAGAAATTGGATACCTTTTCGGTCAATACAAGAGATTAACAAGAAAATGGGAAGGTGTTTTGACAGGAAAGGGTCATGGTTGGGGTGGTTCTTTGATACGTCCCGAGGCAACAGGTTATGGCCAAGTTTACTTCCTAAGGGAGATGCTCGCATCTAAAGGTGAACAAATTGAAGGTAAGTTATGTGCTATTTCAGGTAGTGGTAACGTAGCTCAATACTGTGCTCAAAAAGTAATAAGTTATAGTGGAAAAGTAATTACAATGTCTGATTCGAATGGATATATTTTTGATAAGGATGGTATTGATGAAGAAAAGTTAGCTTGGATTATGGATTTGAAAAATAACCGAAGGGGTCGTATCAAGGAGTATGCTTCTAAGTTTACAGGTGCTAAATATCATGAAGGAAAGAGGCCATGGGGTGAGAATTGTGATATTGCCCTTCCTTGTGCTACACAGAATGAAATTGAAGAAAAAGGCGCTAAAAATTTAGTTAAAAATAAGTGTTTGGCAATATCTGAAGGGGCTAACATGCCTACTTCTCCTGCTGCTTATGAGATATTAAGTAAATCGGGTATATTGTTTGGTCCAGCTAAAGCAGCTAATGCTGGTGGGGTTGCAGTTTCAGCTCTTGAGATGTCACAGAATGCTGCTTTTGATGAATGGACTAGAGAACAAGTAGATGCTAAATTAGACCACATTATGACTGGTATTCACAAGCAATGTTCAGATGCTGCAGCTGAATATGGTGATGAAGGTAATTTGGTAATGGGTGCTAACATAGCAGGATTCTTGAAAGTTGCAAACGCTATGATGGATCAAGGCGTAGTGTGAAACAGAAGGCTACATTCGCTCTTTTTGTAGTCACAATTGTATGGGGTTGGACGTTTGTCTGGCTTAAACAAGCATTAGATACTGCTGAATTATATTCTTCTGGTAATCAAATTAATATTGTATCTACACTTTTTGTATCATTGAGATTTGGTTTTGCTAT
>LWDU01040036.1_pt1 | contig 12278 bp, 10 predicted proteins | sample 727161 | NCBI WGS metagenome assembly LWDU01 (sample SAMN04566230, study PRJNA314399) | hydrothermal vent metagenome | isolation source: deep sea hydrothermal plume seawater | place: Mexico: Gulf of California, Guaymas Basin | collected 2004-07-11 | reverse complement strand
GTTCCCGGATGGGCAGGTGTACGATCCCAGCAAACAGGCCGAGCACGATGGCAGCCAGCCAGACGGTGGTGTAGGAGCCGGTGGAGTCGTAGACGCGCCCGCCCAACCAGACTCCCAAAAAGGCGCCAAGCTGGTGGCTGAAGAAGACAATCGCCCAGAGTGTGGTGAGGTAACGTGTTCCGAAGATTTGCGCGACAATCCCGCTGGTGAGGGGGACGGTCGCCAGCCAAAGGAAGCCGATGGCCGCGCCAAAGACAATGGCGGTGAAGTCACTGAGAGGGATCGCAAGAAACACGGTAATCACTACCACCCGCAGAGTGTAGAGTACGCTGAGCAGTGATTTCTTGCTCAGCGAATCCCCCAAACGGCCAAAGACGAGGGAGCCAAAGATATTGAAAAGACCAATCATCGCCAATGCCCATGAAGCGGCACTGGCTGAAACGCCCTCTCCCTGCAAAAAAGCTGGCAGATGCGTGCCGATGAAGGCGACATGAAACCCGCAGACGAAAAATCCGAGATTGAGCAGCAGGTAGCCGGAGTGGGTTCTGGCCCCGTTGAGCGTTCTCCCCAAGCTCAGTTCAAGTTCGGGCACCGAGCCGGAGGTTTTCTCCGCAGACGAAGACTTGTCCGGAAGGCCGAGGGCCAGCAGGGAGATCGCCAGCACCACCCCACCTGCCGCCTCTAACGCGCCACTCCACCCATGTTTTTCAATCCAGAACTGGAGCAGCGGGATCATGGTGAACATACCGATTGAGAAGGCCACCGTCACTATCCCAAAGGCCGTGCTACGACGCTCCGGTGGAGCCACCTGACCCACTGCGCCCATAACCACGATCATGCCGGAGAGTCCGATCCCGACCCCCACGACCCCTCCGAGGTTCGCGTAGAGTCCCCAAGCGGATGAGCTTTGGGAGGCCAGCCATAATCCCCCTCCATAGACCACGCCTCCCAACAAGGCGACCCTCCGGAAACCAATCAAGTCTGCTATTACCCCGAAAAGCGGCAACGCAAGGATCAGGTTCTGCCACGCGATTGCGAGGCTAAAGGTTTCGCGATCCACCCCCAGCGCGGAGGTGATGGGTTCGAGAAACAGCCCCATCCCCTGACGCATCCCCATGCTCAGGAAGATCATCAGGGAGCCGCAGCCCAGAACGAGTAGAAATCGGTATTTTTGTGACATTTACCCCTGCGGATTGAACTCAATTAATTATTAGTAGGAATTACACGCACTGGCGTTTTCACGGTTGCACACGATGTACGGCGCATAAAAAATCGCCGTCATTGCAACGGTCATCGTCATCCAGTACAGTTCGGTGGGGAGATTCGATTCCATGCTTATTTCCTTTGTTGCGGGGTTGATTGATCAATAGGTGAACATGCGGTCGTGGTCCAGCGAGAGCCGCACCAGCACGTTGGGCAGGGCGAACTCGGCAGGCTTGTCGCGCAAGTCCTCGTCCGTGACGCCACGCCCCTTGCTCGACATGCCGGACAGGTAGAAACGTCCCCCGCCGGAAACAATCGCGTCAAAGTGGGACCGCAATTCTCCGGTGCCCAAGCCCGCAAGATTGTCCAGCACCGCATCGCGGAGCAGTTGCACGGCATCTCCCGCGAGGAAGAGTGAGACGGTGTGCCCTTCGTCAATCGCGCTTTTGGCCACAAGAAAGGCGAGCGCCGCCCGTGTGGGGGCTTCCGGCCCGTGGGTGACATGCACCAGTATCTTTGCCATTGTGTTCCCCTGAGTTGAGGTTAGGATCAAGTGAACAGCGGCTGTCGCGCTGTCCAATTTAGTTCACTTTGTGTACTTTATTTGATATAGTTCAAAAAGTGAACTAAAAAATTCGCCAAGCACATGACGACGCGCAGTTACGAACAAATCCCTTGTCCAATCGCCCGCTCGCTGAGCGTGTTGGGGGATCAGTGGACTCTGATGATTGTGCGCGATGCCCTCATGGGAGTCCGGCGGTTTGAGGGGTTTCAAAAGAGCCTCTGCCTTTCCCGCAACCTGCTCACGCAGCGCTTGCGGCATCTGGTGGACGAGGGCTTGCTCACCAAGGAAAAAATGGAGGGATCCCGGCGTTACGAGTACTGCCCGACGCAAAAGTGCCGGGATTTGCTGGGAGTGCTGGTGATGTTTTCGGAATGGGGCGAGCAGTGGTGCCCGGACCCAGACGGTCCCTTGGTGGAGATCCGTCATGCGGACAGTGGGCAAGCCGTTGGGATGCGCCCGCTGCTGCTGGACGAGGGCACCGAGGTGCCTCCGGGGGAAGTGGAACTAGTCCAACTCCGTGTAAACGAACGCGAATGACTGATCTGACCACCACAACCCAACGCATTGCCGGAGGCTGGAGCGATCTCCAAGAGAAACGACGCATGGTCGTCAAACTCGGCGGCAAACAGATTGCGTTGTTCCTCAATCGCCGTGGAACGGTGTACGCCTGTGCCAACCGCTGTCCACACGAGGGGTATCCGCTGGTGGAGGGCAGTCTGGACGATGAGTGCATCCTGACATGCAACTGGCACAACTGGAAGTTCGACCTCGACTCCGGCGCAACGCTGGTGGGCGGCGACACCTTGCGACGCTATCCCGTCAAGGTGGACGGCAACGATCTCGTGCTGGATTTGTCCGACCCACCTCCGGAAGTGTTGATCGAAAAGGCGCTCACAAATTTGCAGGAAAGCTTTCCCCGCCATGAGTACGACCGCATGGCACGAGAAATCGCCCGCTTGCAGCAGGCCGGGGGCGATCCGTTGGAGGCGTTGCGGCAGACGGTTTGGTGGACGCACGACCACATGGAATTTGGGATGACGCACGCCTACGCAGTGGCTCCCGACTGGTTGGAACTGCGCCAGCACCACGCCAAGGGCGATGCCGGGCTGGAACTCGTTGGACTCGTCGAACCCGTCGCGCACATGGCGTGGGACACGCAGCGGGAGCCGACCTATCCTTACGCCAATCACACCCTTCCGTTTGCTCCGGAAGCCTTGGCACAAGCCCTTGAAAACGAAGACGAGGACACAGCAATCGCCCTCATTCGGGGAGGTTTGCAGCAAGAGCTGCGGTTTCCTGATTTTGAAGAAACCCTGACTCGTGCCGCGCTGTCGCATTATCAGGATTTCGGGCATTCCCTGATTTACGTCCGCAAGGTGGGGCAACTGCTGGAGTGGCTGGGCGACGACGTGCTGGAACCGCTGCTGCTGTCGCTGATTCGCTCCCTCACCTACGCTTCACGGGAAGATTTGATTCCGGAATTTCGCAACTACCGCCCCACCTTGGAGACGTGGGACGGCCAAGGATCGCAAGCCATTACCTCAGAAGATTTGACGGGGCTTTCGGTCAAGCAGGCACTGGAGCGGGTGCGGCCATCTTCCGCCGATCCGGAAGCCGCCTTCCATGCCCTGCTCGGTGCCTTGGCGTGGAACATGGCGCATTTCGACCTCGCCATCCAGAACCACACCGACCGCTCGGTTTCCCACAACCACAGTTGGCTCGGCTTCACCCACGGGCTGACCTTTGCCAACGCCGTGCGGGCGCAATGCTCCAAGTTCCCGGACCTTTGGCCGCAGGGACTGCTGCAACTGGCCTGCTTCTTGGGAAGGCACACCCGCTATGTTGATCCGGAACTCGACCTCTCAGAGTGGCGGGTCGAAAACCCAGCTGCCTTTTTTCAGCAAGAGTTCGTCCGCCTCTTCGATCACGGGCAGTCCGAGTACATTGTCGCCTGTCATTTCGTGAAAACCCTCACCGCCGTAGCCGAGGAATTCCAGACCTTTCCGGACGCTCCGTGGGTGCCAATGCTGTTGACTGCGATAAACCGCTTCCTGCACTCGCCCTTCAAGGGCAAGCACGTCCTACGCACCGCCCGCCAGTCCCTAAGCATGGCCGTGGCGGGAGATTGACTCACTTTCAAAAACGTCTCAGTCCGGTATCGGTCTGCTTGGGTGAACTGCGTTCAGTGATGAGATGAGATTTTTCAAGATGAGTTGTCTTTCCCATCCCGCCAGTGTCGCGTGCGCAGGTATTTCGGAAAGAGGTGGGGTTTGTAGATGGATGTGCCCAAGAGCATCCGGGCGCACTCTTGAATACCCTCGATGATGGAGGGATGGGGATGAATCAGTTCTGCGAGTTCCCGAATCCCGCGCTTCATGGAGATCAACAGGGACACCGCCTGAATTGCAGTGGAGGCGTGTTCTCCCAAGGCCCGCATTCCGAGGATGCGCATTTCCTCATCGTCGCTGACCAGAATCTTGAAGAAACCCTGCGTCTTGCGCATGGCAATGGCGCGGGGCACACAGCGGAAATCGAAGCTCGCCGAGCGGTAGGCGATTCCGGTTTTTTGGGCCTGCTGCTCGTTCATGCCCACTCCGGCGACCTCCGGATCGAGGAACATGATCGTGGAGATGTTTTCGTAGATGAGCGGATGATCCGGTTGCCCAAAGATGCGCTCGACGGCATAACGTCCTTCCAACTCTCCGACGTTGACGAGTGCGATGTCGGCGGTGATGTCGCCCACGGCGTAGATGTTGGGAATGCTCGTCTGCGTTTGCTGGTCATCAATCGCCCCGCCGCGATCCAGAGCCACTCCGAGTTCCCGGATACCCGTGTTCTCGATGTTCGGCACCCGCCCAATCGAGATCAGCGCTTTCTCAGCCTCGAACTCCTCGGTGGTGCCGTCCGCGTGGGAAAGCTTGTATGCCACTCGCCCCGCCACAATGTCCATTTCTGCAAGGCGGGCGTTGCGGTGGATGACGACACCCTTGGTGATCATGTTCTGCTCAATCACTGCGGAAAGCTCTGCGTCCTCAAAGGGGAGAATATGGTCGTCCTTGGCGATGAGATGCACGCGGGTTTTGCCGAAGTTGGAGAAGATCGTCGCGAATTCGCAACCGATCACCCCGGCTCCAACAATGACCAACGATTCCGGAAAATCACGCAGCGAGCCGATGCCATCGCTGGTGAGGATGATGTGTTCGTCAATGGGCACATTGGGCAGCTTGCGGGGGCGGCTGCCTGTAGCGATGATCGTGTGGTCCGCCTGCACGGTGAAAGGGTCGAAATCGCCGCGCACCTCAATTTCCGTGGGACTGGCCAAGCATCCGGAACCGCGCACAAACTTAAAACGCTCTTTCTGTTCGACCTCAACCAACCGGAGGTGTTCCTCCATTTGCGCGGAACGCTCGAACACGGCTTCGTCGGTTTCCTTCAGCACACTGCCGAAGCGGACTTCCGGAAGCACCTCGTGATACGCCGCAAACCGTGTACGGATTTGCGCAATTTCTTTCGAGAGTTCCCAGAAAGTTTTGGAGGACAACGCACCATTGTAAAGGCCCGCGCCGCCGATGCGGTTGGATTCCAACAACAATACCGAGCGGCCAAAATCCACCGCCCGCATTGCAGCTGCGTAACCCGCAGGCCCGCCGCCGATCACACAAAGGTCGTAGTGTTCCATTGAGCTACAGAATGCTAGTGGCTGGTGATTGAAAGGAAAATCAGTCCGTCAGATTAGGCTGCTACGCTCATTGATTTCGTGATTGAGGATGCGGTCATTGTCGGAGTAATCCACCGGCAGTTCGATGACATGCACCCCGTGTGAGGAGTGGCATTCCTCCAGTAGCGGGGCGAACTCATCCGTACTCTTAACGCGGTAGCCCTTGGCTCCGTAGGATTCGGCGTACTTGACAAAATCCGGATTGCCGAACTGGAGTCCGAAATCCGGAAAATTCATGTTCGCCTGCTTCCAGCGGATCATGCCATAGGAATCATCCTGCAGGATGAGGACGACGACGTGCATGTTGTGGCGCACGGCGGTTTCGAGTTCCTGCGAGTTCATCATGAAGCCACCATCCCCGCAGATCGCCATCACGCGGCGGTCCGGATGAACGAGGTGGGCTCCCATCGCCGAGGGCAGTCCGGCTCCCATTGTCGCAAGGGCGTTGTCGAGCAGCACCGTGTTTTGCTCATGCGCTCGGTAGTTGCGGGCGAACCAGATTTTGTAAACCCCGTTGTCGAGGCAGATGATGCCGTTGGAGGTCATCACCTTGCGGACATCGGCAACCACCCGCTGCGGTTTCATGGGAAAAGACAGATCATCAGCGCCTTCCAGCAGGTGCACGTCCATCGCCGTTTTGGCCTTCTGGAAGTAACGGAAGTCCCAGTGCGACTGCGGCACCACGCGCTCCTCAAGCTGCCAGATCGCGTTGGCGATGTCACCAACCACCTCGTGCTGGGGGAAGTACACCGGATCAACCTCTGCACCATAGAAGTTGACATGAATCACCGTGACTCCATCGGGTTCCATGAAGAAGGGTGGTTTTTCGATGTCATCGTGCCCAACGTTGATGATCAAGTCCGCATGAGCCACCGCACGATGCACGAAATCCCCAGTGGAGACCGCAGCATTGCCAAGAAACAGCGAATCGCGCTCGTCTAGCACCCCCTTGCCCATCTGGGTGCTGATGAAGGGAATCTGCGTCTTGTCCACAAACTGCCGGAGTGCTTTGCAGGTGAGCTTGCGGTTTGCCCCCGCGCCGATGCAGAGCAGTGGATGCTTGGCTTGCTCGATCAGTTGGATTGCTTGCGCTACTGCCTTTTCCTCCGCGATCGGACGCCGCGCCTGCGTTGGCGGCAAGACTGGCATCTCGGTCATTTCGGCGGCAATGTCTTCCGGCAACTCAAGGTGCGCTGCGCCCGGGCGTTCCTCCTGCATGATCCGGAAGGCTTCACGGATGCGGGCAGGGATGTTGTTGCCGCTCACAATTTGGTGGGTGAATTTGGTGAGGGGCCGCATCATTTCAACGATGTCGAGAATCTGGAACTTGCCCTGCTTGCTGTGAGTGATGGGCTTCTGTCCTGTGATGAGCAGCAACGGAAAACCTGCGAGTTGACCATAGGCCGCTGGAGTGACGAGGTTCGTTGCGCCCGGACCGAGGGTGGACAGCGCCACGCCGGGCCGACCCGTCAGTCGCCCGTAAGTTGCGGCCATGAACCCGGCCCCTTGCTCGTGCCGTGTGAGGACCAGTTCAATCGAGGAACCCCGCAGAGAGTTGAGCAGGTCAAGGTTCTCCTCGCCGGGAATGCCGAAGATGTGCTTCACGCCTTCAGCTTCAAGGCACTTTACCATCAGGTCAGATGCTTTCATGGACAGACTCGTCATTTGGGTTTCATTCAAACAAACTTGGCAAGTATTCTGTGTACCGTGATTTGTTGCAAGCCGGAACTATTCGCAATGCCTTGTGTTTTTTGGGCCAATAGGGAGAATTTGGTAACAGCATTTTAAGACAAATGAACGATTCTTCTACCAAGGTCATCAACCTCGCCGAACGTCGGGCGCAACGGGAGCGGCAAGCGGCAAGCGTTCCCATTCCCGGATGGCTGGTCTGGCTGCACTGTCCCAAATGCGAAACGACGGAATACACCGAAATCCTCATGTCCGAGGGTCGCAACCACAAATGCGGCACACTCGTGGAGGAAAAGGAGGTGCCGATCGACGTGCGGGCAGAGTACACCATTTCGCTCCGGAATCTGGAAATTCTTGACAATCTGCTGGAATCGCAAACCCCTTCGCGACTGCTGGGTCGCTTTCTGAAAACCTCGCGGGATGCACTTGAGCAACTGCGGGCCGTTGAAGAGGAATATCAGCGACGCATGCTCATCATTGCGGGAACGAACGAAGTGATGCCCTATCCGGAGAACTGGACGCCGGAAACCGCAGGCATGGAAGTGGAGGTGCTCCAACCGCCTGGATTGATGCTCACGGAGGCCCGGCAACCGCAGCTCCACCTTTCCCCTCCGGACCAGACGGCATGAGCCTCCCTGCCGCTCTGGAACGCTTGGTTCAGGAGTTCGTGCGGCTTCCCGGAATTGGCAGGAAGACCGCACAGCGCCTCGCCTTTGGAGTGCTGCGCTACTCCTCGGAAGAGGCCCAAAACCTCGCGGAGTCCGTCTTGGCGGTCAAGACCGAAGTGCGCTACTGCTCCCGTTGTTTTGGCTTCACCGACATAGACCCTTGCCACATTTGCGAAGATCCGGCACGGGATCACCAACAGGTCTGCGTGGTGGAGCAACCCAACAACATTTTCGCCATTGAGAAAAGTGGGGTGTACCAAGGTGTGTATCACGTTTTAATGGGAACGATCTCCCCGCTCGACGGCGTGGGTCCGGAACAACTCAAGATTGCTCCGCTACGGGAGCGCGTGCGGCACGATGTCGTGCAGGAGCTGATTTTGGCGACAAACCCGACCGTTCATGGTGAGGCGACTGCGCTGTTTCTTCAGCGTGAATTCAACGAAACGGTTCCCACGCTCACCCGACTGGCTCGTGGACTTCCGGCGGGCAGCGACCTTGAGTATGTGGACGATGTAACGCTCTATGAGGCGTTTTCCGGACGACAGAGTTTTTGATATGAGATTCCGCTTTTGGTTCATCACACTTGGCTTGGGGTTGCTAACCTTGCTTGTATGCCCGTCGCTCCCCAGTGCCGATGAGGATGGCTGTGTGGGGCGTTGTGTCCGTCGGCATGCGGGTTTTCAATTTCCGGGATGCAGCCAAGTCGGCCTCTTTCTTCAGGGGGAGCGTTGCTACGAGGTGTACAACGAGTGCCTGCAAACCTGTGGTGAGTCCCTCTACGGCTCTCCTCGCGTTTACCTTCCCAGTGCATTCCAACTTGGCAACCGCTGGCGGCAGATGCAGGTCTGCAACTCGTCTGTGGAGCGCGTTCCGATGGAGACGGTTCCGGGTGACACTGTGATTGACCCGGCGCTTAGCGGACGTTGCGAATGTCTCGACGGCCCCATGTTCGAGGCCGCATGCGGTCATGCCGAAACCTCCTGTGACCAAGTTTGCTCTGGACGTGCCAGCTTTTAATTCCAACCCCGACAAGATGACTGTCTTCGACACCTTCCGGGAGCGTGGCTTCTTTCAGCAAGCCACCCATCCCGAAGAGCTCCAAACCGCTGCCAGCGCCGGTCGTCTCTGCGCCTATATCGGTTTTGACCCCACCGCGTCGTCGCTGCATGTGGGGCATTTGATTCCGCTGATGGGACTTGCGCACCTGCAACGCGCCGGGCATCGTATTGTCGCGCTGATGGGTGGTGGCACCGCCATGATCGGGGATCCCAGTGGTAAGACCGAAATTCGGAAAATGCTCTCGGTCGCCCAACTCGACGAGAACATTCAGGGTCTCAAGCCGCAGATGGAACGCTTCTTCGACTTCTCCGGAGACTCCCTGTTGCTCAACAATGCGGAATGGCTGCGGACGCTCAACTACATTGATTTTCTGCGGGACATCGGACGGCACTTTTCGGTCAACCGCATGCTCTCGTTTGAGACCTACAAGACTCGGCTTGAACACGGACTCTCTTTCCTTGAGTTCAATTACCAACTGCTGCAAGCCTACGATTTTCTGGAACTGAACCGTCGTCACGACTGTGTGCTGCAAATGGGCGGAGACGATCAGTGGGCGAACATCATTTCCGGAGTAGACCTCATCCGGCGCGTGGAGCAAAAGCCTGCCTTTGGCTGGACCTACCCGTTGCTCACGACGGCCTCCGGAAAGAAGATGGGTAAGACCGAAAAAGGCGCGGTGTGGCTTGATCCGGGGCGGACCTCCCCCTACGAATACTACCAGTACTGGGTGAATTCGGAAGACGCCGATGTCGAATGTTTCCTCGCACTTTTTACCTTTTTGTCGATGGAGGAAGTCCGGGAGTTGGGACGGCTGCAAGGTGCGGAAATCCGGGAGGCAAAACGGCGGCTCGCCTTTGAAACGACAAGACTTGCGCACGGGGAATCCGAGGCAGTCAAGGCGCAGCAAGCGGCCCAAACACTCTTCGGAGGCGGAGGAGAATTACAGGATGTGCCGACCACGGTGGTTTCCGAAGCCCAACTCCGTGAGGGCATCGGCCTTTTGGACGGCTTCCGGATGACCGGCCTCTGCAAGTCAAACGGAGAGGCGCGGCGCATGCTAGGGCAGGGCGGGCTTTACATCCACAACGAAGCTGCGAATGATCCGGGCATGACCTTTGGTTTTGACGATTTACGCGACGGGGCGATTCTGCTGCGAGCCGGGAAGAAACGCTTCCACCGCATCACCCTCGGCTAACCCCACCTCTCTCGCTTCCCAAAGTCATCCACCTCCCGCCTGTAGCCGGGAGTTGGCCGCATCCTGTACATCGGAAAGCTGCTGCACCAAGTGTTGTGCAAGGTGGGCAGCGGTGTGGGGATGCTCCTTGACGAGTTTAAAAAACTCACTTGCCCGGAACCGCAGCACTTCCACTTCTGCGGCAGAAACGGAAACCATGACCGGGGCCACGCCTGAAGGGAGCAGCGCACCAGCGCCAACAAATTCCAGCGGGCCACGTTCTGCTAAAACTGCAGGGGCTGCCGGGTTGGCAGACTGTACCTGCATCCGTCCGGAAAGCACCAATCCCAAGCCCTTGTTCGGATTTTTAAAATCAAACAGCGGCCTTCCCACTGCCAGAGTCGTGTGGTGACCGTAGTGCTTGAGTACCTTCAGATGCTTCTGGTTGATCTCACCCACCGTCTTTTCAACAGCGATGGCTACCTGTCCTTGTGAGCGATTCTGTTTAATCAAGCGCGCATAGGTGCCGTTCAGATTCAGGGCTAAAGTCCGAGCAAGATTGAGGAAGAGTAAAGCGGCGATTTCGGGAAAACGTTGTTGCAATTTGACGAGACCTTCCCAGTTGATCACAAGCAGCTTGGTGGGACCAACGGCGGCGGCAGAGGCGCTGCGCGGCGTGTTCCGAAACAAAGCCATCTCGCCCAGCGACGTGCCGGTTTCCAAGATTGCCAGCGTGGTCTCACCCTGCTTTCCTTCCAAATACACCCGCACCGAGCCGTTGAGGATCACAAACAATTCGCTTCCGGCGTCGCCTTGTCGGAAGAGCGGATCCCCGTCCTGCATTTCCTGAGTGAAGGCCATCAGGGTGGCGAGCTTGGCCTCGTGGACGTTCATGCCTCGGAAAATGCCAATCCGGTTGAGCAGGCTGTGGTCGATCCGGAGTCCAAGATAATCCCACACGGTGATCAGACCGGTTTCCATCACCACCGCAGGCAGAAAACTGAGGTCGATGAACAAACACGCCAACAACGTGAGAGCCGTTAGCACTCCGAAGAGTGCCTGCGCCTGCATTCCGGAGAAGCCGAGCAGAATGAATCCGAAGAAGAGGGTGACAGTTGAAGCGACCATCGGTTGTCCCACCTGACGAATCGTGTGCAGCGAAGCCGCCCGTTTGTCCCGGAGTTTGTTGGCGGCGGTGCTGTAGTGACTGAGGAAGTGGATGTCGTCATCCACTCCGATACCGAGTGCGATGGCCGCAATCACAGAGATGGTCACGCCAATGGAAATTCCCGCCCAGCCCAAGCCTCCGAAAAACAACAGCACCGCAACCAAGTTGGGGAAGAGGGCAATCAGGCCCATCTTCCACGAGAGGAACATCAGCGAAAGCAGAGTGAAGACAATCGCCAGCGCGATGAGGACACTTTGTACCTGTCCCTTGGCGATGTTGTTTGCCGATTCGCTGGCCAGCACGCCGCTGCCGGTGAACTGGAAGCGCAGGTGCGGGACGAACTCCGGAATTTTTTGCTCCAGCCGCTCGGTCAGCGACAGGAAGGCCGACGATCCCGAAACCCGCATCCGAATCGTGATTTGCAGCATCTTGCCGTCATCACTCAGAAACGCCAACCCGCTACGCTCCTTGAGGATCGTGAAGAAACGCTCGACTTCCTCATCCGTCAACTTCGACAATCCCTGCCGCGTTTGCTCCAGATACGGAACCGGAGAATACACCTTGTCCACCTGCACCCCCGACAAGTCCGCGAGTCCGGCGTTGCCATCCGTGTTTTCCAGCCAGTGCTGCAATGATCGCAGGCCCCAGATGGTTTGGGCGGTTTGCAATCCCGGCGCGTCCGGACGCTCCAATTGCTCGAACACGATCCTCAACGTGTCGGTCCCGGCAAGAGCAGTTTGCACCAGATCAAGGTCTTGGTTCGCGGGGTGTTCCTGAGGCAGCGAGTTCGAACTACTGTCTACTTGAAGATTGGGAAAGCCCAAGACTGCGAATCCCGCAACCACAACCCATGCGACAATCACCTGCTTGGAGCGTTTCTGCAGCATTCCCGCTAGCTTGTTCATTCCGGAACTGATCCAGTCCTGTGTTCCCGCGCCCAAATCAAGAGCAGGCAATGGGAGGTAGTGCAACAACGCGGGAGCAAAGGTCAGGGTCAGGAAGTTGATTGCAAAAATGCCCACCGAGGAGTACAC
>LWDU01000335.1_pt1 | contig 12280 bp, 4 predicted proteins | sample 727161 | NCBI WGS metagenome assembly LWDU01 (sample SAMN04566230, study PRJNA314399) | hydrothermal vent metagenome | isolation source: deep sea hydrothermal plume seawater | place: Mexico: Gulf of California, Guaymas Basin | collected 2004-07-11 | reverse complement strand
AAAACAAAATAGTCTGTAAAACAAATAAAGGCTCCAAGTGCAACTTTGGCGCCTTTTTCTTTACGAGTGACTCCTCCTCCTAGAAAAAAAATATATATGGAGGCGGAATGCGTAGAGCATTCGCACCCAAGTTAATCCTGCTAGTCACGATCGCGGACTCGAATGAGGTAGTTCCCGCGAGGTGTAGGATTATTGATTGCCACGTTCACAGACCGGCAGCAATGTTCACAGAACAAGCATCCTCCTATCGTAAACCCACACGTTTTACACGGGTAGTGGGGTACTGGGGAACGTCTGTTGTTGTTCAGAGAACAACCGCCGTCGGGGGACTGGCATCCGAGGCAAAATTGTACGTGTTGAAGCTTTTTGTTACACGTACAGCAACGTATTTTGACGCACGCTCGTTTCGGGGGTGGTGCATCCGTACGGCCTCGCTTCATACTTGAGCCAGGCGGGTGTAAAAAAAAATTTTTCTAGTAAAAAAAAATTTTTCTCCGAATATGTTGTATATTCAGGAGTTACTAGATATTGGGACTAGTCAGCAGGCTCCAAATCAAAATTCAAAAACAAGGCCAAGGGGCTCAATGTCTTCGTCGGAGTCGTCATTTCTCCGATATCCATTTTCGATTTGAGCTAGCTGCTCCATTAGGATGAGTGGAGTGCTTTCCTCTCCCAGATTTCGTACATACTTAATCTGAGGCAGATTCTGCGGTAGTGGATCGGGATGCATACGAAAAGTCAGATCCGTCTCTCCGTTTCGTTGTCGGAAACGGTGTGGAAGATGTCGCATCCCTAGCAGATACGGTGCGTGTTGAATACAATGTACGCAGTAGATATTGGGTCCGGGGTGTTGCCAATTTCCTACGAACATTATGTGAGCCGGGCAGGGGTAGTGTGGGTACTCCATGCCGCGTCCCTCCTCATCATCGCATCCGGTGCAATGCCTAAGCATATAATTCTCTGGGTTGTCTCCTAAAGCAATAAGTCCCGTGCGTGTATTGCACCCGTCTTCGCAGCATCGCACTTGTACTGCGATGTGGTTTGGTCCTACCGTACCAGGTTGGATGAATCCTCTGGGTCCAACCCCTACTCGGGCACTGTACCGTTCTCCCGCGTGCAGACCAAGCAATTCCGGATGGAATATTTGGTCCCCGCCAAAGTGAGCTGACCGCTCAGCAGAAGCGCGGTCCTCCTTCCTATATAACGTTATAGCAAGGTGGTATGCAGGGAAAATTCCAGACTGAATATCCCGAGATTGACTCCTTGGTGTTAGTGGTGGAGATAAAAGGGTTCTAACCCATGGTTCCGGAAATTCCTCCATCCCACATCTTGTATTAGCTTGAGCACTAGTTTCTGAGAATGTTTGAAACTACGAACTAGTATATTATATTATTATGTAACCTTTTTTTTTTTGACTTTTTCTTGCTTCGATCGGAAGCTTACAGAAAAATATTTACAAAAACTGAATAAACAAAAATGGAATTTTCTTGGTGACGGAAGCCATCGTTGGTGGCATTCGCATCGACCGAACTAGACATTATACAGCAGGGAGAAAACGATGCTGTACACCGGAAAGCTCGGCGCTTGCAGCATTCGCTAACTTTTCTAGGAAGGGGGCATTGAGATTGTACTTGGTAATCATTTTAGCCGCGTACGCTGACTCCAACTTTTTCTCAACGGCACGTTGGATTTTCGACATTTCCACTCCTCTAGCTCCTAGTTGATTATCTTTTAGGAAATTTCGAAGAGACGTTTGCGCCGCCGATGTTGCTTTGGTCAAGCCGTCCGCTGCCATAAATTCTCCAAGTTGGTGCGTTAGTGTTATCGCACCGTCTCGAACCCTAGCACGGATTAGTGCAAAGTCTACCATGAGGTTGGGGGTAACTTCACTACAGTATCTATACTGTGAGGACGTTACGGAGTAAGCGTCCGTAATGATCTCACCTGTAGGATCGCAAGTCGGGTAAAACCACGTTAGTAGATGGTAACAGTTATCCATCTGATCACCGGTACCACTTATGGTGATAGCCTCGGCGCCAGTAGGACTCTTACATACTCTATGTATCTTACTAGTACCATACCCGATCAAGCCAACAGTTTTGTTTTCTCCCCGTGTACCAATGCACATTAGACTTCCACCGCGAGCCTTGTCATCAACCTCGTCCTTTCTCTTGAAAGCAGCATCACACGTAGCTCTCAAAATTCTGGGGTTAGTGAGGGAGCCCAAACTCCTATAGTGTAGGGTCAGAGGGTTTTGTTTTATGTCCCCGATTATTCGGTTAACAAAAACACTGTCTGCCCCTGTGGCCTTCCCCAGCTTGCTGGCGGATTGAGACACAGGACATGCCTCGTCTACACGTACCTGGCATGTTACCCAAATCAACTTCCCTACTACCGCTCGGTACCAAGACTGTCCTTCCTCTGTAAGGTCTTGGTCCTTCATTTTCTGGGAAATTCTTTTGGGTAAAGATTCCTGGTAGAGCGGATAAATCTCGCGCTCCTCATATTCCTTCATATCTACGGTAATATGATAAGGCTCGGGTTTCTTAATCCTCAACCCACGATACAATATCCCCTCTTTGTCGGACGCATGCGAGCGGGCTCCTACACTGAAAACCGCGCTCAAGAACTCGTCAAGCTTTTCAAGCTCTTCGCGTGTACCTGCCGCAATCAAATCATCGACGTGAGTTCCTATTGCCAAAATGCAGGTATCACCGTCTAAATCAGGTTTCCGACGAGCTCCGGAAATCGATATGTCCTCAAAAGAAGGCATGTTGTTTGGGTTGTAACCTGAAACCGTCGGAGGTTTCGAGGGTTTCTTACCAATCTTCCATCCATGTTTCATAAACAAACATGGATCTAGCCAATGCCTTTTGCATCCAAAACCACCTTCCTCCTTAGTTGCGTGAGCAACTACGGTTTGGACTAGCTTCGTCGCTAACTTTTCATACCATTTTCGAGGGGCATCATCTAAACCATAAATTGATTTGGTTGCGACGCAGACTTCGTCATCAGCCATCCCGAAAAACTCACGAAAAGCTGGCGTAGGATTCCAGTACACCAGTTGGTGTTCCTCGTCATACTCGAATCCTTGTAAGAAAGCAGTCTTCAGATCCCATGACCAGATGTCATAGTCGTGATCTGCCGCTAACTGGAAAATCATTCGAAGAGAGTCCTGCCGAAGGGTTGGTGAGTCTACAGTTTCGTACAAACTTTTCTTCCTACGATCATCCTGGAAACCTCGTAAAACGAGACGTACCTTAACCTTCGTAAGGTGCTGCTTCCATTGGATGAGTTCCCTTGCTGTCATGATTTTTCTGGCCTTCCCATCGGGGTGCGATGGGATTTCGCGTTTCTTCAAAATCTGAAACGTATTTTCTCTCAGAAAACTCATGTATTCCAGTTCACGCGCAGCGTCAACCAAACCCTCATATTTGGTTTTCTCTTCTTCACGTAATTCACGCATGGGAGTGTCTTCCTGCTCCATACGTGTAGTAGTTACTTTATACGCGTCTGCAACTGAAATAGTGGAGTTCGTGTCAACGGAATTATAGTGATCGGAGCTAATCTGGACGAGACAGGCAAGTTCATCTAGATTAGATACATTTAGTTCACCGTCACGATTCTCACTCCATAGTTTATTATTTACTTTCTGTAGTGTTTGATCGAAATTACGAAGTTGTGTACACAAATTATCAATATTCAAATTTTCCTTCTCGGCATAATCATCCAGAGACAAATATCCCTGAATTCCTTCCCCCCCATTTTTAGTGACTAAATGGGCTGAACTCCCCCCCTTCCCCAATTTGGGATCGTATTTCTTGGGTGGGGCGCGGGTTCGGGTGGGTAAAGGAACCGCCGGGTAAGGCATTTGAACTGGCCTAGGCGGGGAATGGCGCAAGGCTGGGTGTAACTGAGAGGGCCCAGGTGGGTGGGTTGCAAGATCCTCTGAAATGGCATGCAAGTGTCCGGGGGGTATGTGAACCTCCTCGGTTCCTACGGGATCCTCTATCGAATCCGGGGTAGGGGTCGAACTCGCAAACCAATCAGGTGATGGGGTTTCCATCGAGGGATGTTTGTAACCGCTCCCTGTCAATTCAAAAAATTGTGTAGGCGGACCGTGTTGTGGAGTGACGAGACCCGGTGCGACCGGTGTCGTCGTCTCACGTGAGGGACTCGTTGTGAACGGCGTCGCCTCATCATCTCCCATGTCCCCTACGTCTACTGGAACTTCTGGTCCAAGGGGGTCGTCGACCTTAGGCACGGCATGAGCTGCGGGGGCGTCAATCACATTTAACTCACCCCCCACATCAAATTCGTCGGTCGGTTGTTGGATCAACTCAAGTTCCAAATTGCCTTGATTTTGAACCAAGTGACGACCACGAGTTTGCGCAGGTAGTGATGCTAAATCATTAACGTCCACGGGGTCCGACTTGGTCGGAATTTCCCCAACGGGCGGATAGTACGGTCGAACTCGGGACTCATGTATAATAGCACAAATAGATCCGTACTGTACTATCATAAGTCGTCCGTTTTGGGCCAATAACTTACCGGGCCCAACCCAACCGTCCTTCTTATCTGTACGTCCCATACGGTAGTACCATACCTTCGAACCCACAGTTACACCAGCACGTTGTAGCACTAACCGGGCCTTGAGGGCCTTACGTATGCTAATGTCTGTGTAGAACTCTAGAAGCGCCTTGCGTGCTTCTAGCAAAAGTTCCTCCCTTAATTTCAGGGTTGGTTCGGTCGCGTCTTCCCAAAGGGAAGCATGTTCGTCCAAGTTTGGGACGCGGACGGGCCTTCCAAGGGCCATCTCGAAGGGGGTGCGGCCGTTGGCCTTCACCTCCTGATTCATGGCACGTTGGACGGCAAGCAAAATTTCCTGTGGAAGTGCTTTTGGGAATTTTGACGAGAGAATTGCGATTAAAAATTTCGCCTTTTGATGTGCCCGCTCAATTATGCCATTGGAAAAACCGGCATAAGTTGGTGTGGTTCGGTGTTCCGAACCAGCCCGCTGAGAACCGTCCGTGTAATCAACACCGTACTCCGGACCATTGTCAGTGAGTCTCATTTTCGGGGGCCCATAAAAAGCATCCCACAATTCCCTGGCATTGTTTGAGTCAGCCGCTGAGGCTCCCCTCCCTTTGTTGAGTGTAAGAACGCTTAACTTGGTCAAAGCATCTATTTGATGCTGTACGCCGCTTTGGAAGCGGGAGGTGGTTGGGTAAAACGTATCTTGACACACAATACAATTTCGGTCGTATGGAATTAGACCAAATCCCTGAGGTTTGGGAGGTTTCTTGCGCTTTTCCTGGCATACCGGGTCCGTGCATCGTTGCAAAATTTTATCAATTTTAGAGTGGGTGAGGCCACTCGCATCGATGCCGACATTTTGCAATTTCCTGATTAATTGCCCGGCTGGCGCATGGTTATTTTGCAAATGGAGCTTCAAAATTTCCGCTGGAGAAAACTGTCCCAGCATGTCCGGAGACGAAGCCTTGGTGGCATTCGGTCCCGGGCTTGCTCGCTGTTTGAGGGAAAGTTTGACTTTCCGCTCTTCTGCCGTTTTGGGGTCCTCCTCTTTCCCCTCTACTACTTTACCATCCAAAGTAGAAGTATGTTTATTCTCGTAGATCTTTTGGGTAGTCTCAAGGCAGTCCTTTACCTCCTGAGTATACATACATTGTGCATCCCAAGAAAGGTTTGGATCTCCTAAAACCCCAAAGAAATCTTTGTTAGAGGACAGGCTTTCCGAGATCTTGAAATCTTTAGAAATGTCCATATCCCCCCACTCTGTGGCTTGTTGCGTAAGTGCAACTAAGTCCACGTCGTGGTCCGAGCAGGTATCCAGCTCGTCCGCGACTTGTACCCCGTCAGTAAAGAGAGGGTCAAGAGGAAGTGGTCCCGGGGAGGAAAAATCCGCGGGAACCTGTGCCGAGGGCAGGGGGAATGAAGGCTCTAGAAGCCCCCCCTCCTGCGCACCAAGACCACCGAGGGCCGATGTCACATCTACAGTATACGCCTTCCCATTATCGACAAGATCTATCAAAAGATGACCATGTTCTTCCCTAAGAAGTTTGTTCTTCCACCCTAAGATTTCCGAGGAAACGGTGCACCCTGAGTTCCGAAAAGATACATCCAGATGAAGGTTCTTCGACTGAGGAAGAGAGAAAAGGGGGGGTGTGGTCCCCGTCGGGAGTACCTCCCATTCACTCTGTACCTTCTTACCATTCAGTAGGCATTTTAACTGGAATTTGTACCCGGGTGCGGTGGTAGACCCTTGTCCGTCAGCAAAAGAAAATTTAGTATGCGATTCCTTATGGTCACACTCGGGGTCCAAAACCCCGTTTTCTTTTAATTTCTTGATAAGGACTCGCTTACTATGCTCCGACATGACAGCCTTAGTACACCCAGGGTCCCAAACAGCATGACCGTGCGAAAAATTAGCCTTCTGAATGGTCCTGGATGCAAATGCTACATCAGGGGGGTTTTGGGAGGGAGTACAATTATCTACTGTACTAGCTTTACAATTCAGCCCGGCGAGCCCAACAGGACGGTCACTCATCGAGGTAGACGAAGTCGCCATGTAGTTGTACCAAACATCATCACACTGATTGGCACGCTGAGGAGACCGCCATCCCTTCGATTTCGATTTGCCGTAAGGCGGGAAAGATTTACCGCCACTGTATGAAGACTTGCCGCCCTTGCCCTTGAAACCCTTACCCTTTGATCGCATCTTCGCCGAGAAATCCTCGGGAGAGAGATACTCTCCGAACCAGCCACCAATGCCTTTGCCCACTCCCTTGGTCCTCTGGAAGTAAGCTTCGGCGACCTCTTTGGCAGCTTGATAGCCCTGCCGTTGGTTCTTGGCAGACTTGCGTGGAAATCGTCGTCGATTGGGGCGAGCCCCTTTCTTGTACTTACGAACCTTGAACGCGTCCGCGTCGGCATCCCAATCTTCCGCCCTGTACGTACTTTCGCTGGAGTCCCACGTCCAGCGGACGGAGCCATCTGCCGGGTCGGTAATCGACTGTTCCTCCCCAGGCATGAGAGGCGGGTTGCCGTCGTTGTGGATCGCAGCAAGCACGGCGTGAAACGTGTTGCCCATGGCAGTGTCATCCATACCCATGGCACCTGCCTTCAACTGGTACCCACCCTGGTCCCAGTTGTCCCACATCGATTGAGGTCCGTAGTCTTGATCTCCATCGCCATAGCTATAAAAAGCTCGACCTTGAGACGTGTTGCGGCCGCCCAAGACGTTTCGGAGAATCGCCCCCATCTTGTCTTCCGTGATGGAAAGCAACGCACCCTCTGCGTCTAGACGACCCATAAGAATAGTGTACTCATGGTCCGTGGGTTCGGCGAAGGTAAGTAAAAGCATCGCAATTAACGGTTCCGGGAAAGTAAGATCAACGGTTTTGTCGTGTTCAAGCTCAAACCGCTTCGACTGGAATTCATTCAAGTACTCAACAATATCACCTCCTCGTCCTCGTCTTATACTCAAAAACTTGCGCAATCGGAATAGATAGCGGTGAATCGGCTGAGACATTTGCGTGTTCCTCATGAACTCAAACAAATACGCGACACCGTGAGTCATCTCCTCCCCGATGTACGGATAATCTCCCCTTGCTGGATGGAATCCATGCACGTTGTGATCACCTTCTTTCACTGCATGCACGTCCTCCTCCACCGGCGCAATCGGCACCGGTGTAAAATCCGCACCCAAAATACTACGTACTTTCAGCTCTACAATCGAATCTGGAGGATCTTCGTCCTTGGCCGTTAGACCAAGCTCCTTGCGAACCAACCTGAGACAGTACTCTTGGATCTTTCCTCGCTCCTCGCTGGATTTGTTGTAAACTCCGAGCAGAGTGTCGTACTTCGACTTGAGCAAAAGGAAATGGTCTCCGCGAGACACTGCCTTCCTCCAGACCTTAGCTGTCAGCCGTTCGGCATTCCCTTCCTGACGAACTCTCTTTTTAATTTTCTCTGGTATCACGCGTAAGATACACGCTGCAAGACGTTCGGCGGGGACCTTGGTTGCCTTGGTCCAGTCACCGATCAAATCTTCCCAGAGATCAAAGTTCGAGAGGTCTCCTTTCCACCCAGGTGGTATATCGGAGTTGGGGTTACCGGTTGGCTGTGCTACCACTTGAGCGTTACTATTATTCCCATAGTAAGCATACTCAGGTGGAGACTCATAGGGATAGTCATCGTATTGACCTTCGGTCATATCTTGCCACTGAATATCATCCATGGTATTGACGAACCAGATGGGATATCAACAACGTGTGAAGAGTATCGGGATCCACTAGACTGTGAGATCACGCGCGTACCCAATGCACCACGCAGTATAGATCAATCCAGGTGGCTTGAGCCAACCCGCTATTAGAGCTAGTATAAGATCACTGAGGATTACTATAAACAGTGGCGTACACGTATGGCTCGTGGGGATCCTTGGTAAGGTTCTCCGCCACTCGCATGGGTCGCTCGTGTGTCGTCTGACTGGTGTATCAGCACGCACATCTCACTGATCAGAGGCTAGAGTAATCTAAATGTAACTCTCAAATCCCCTCACTTTGATCTAGCTCTTCTAGCGGATCGGTCGCGAAAATCTGGCATCAAGGACATCGTCAGGATAGTCGCTTGAGAAAAGTTAAATTCTTGACCTGCTCGCTCCCTACACATTGTATGTCGAAGAGAGCCCACCAGACGTCTCGGTGTCGACCTCCCAGAAGGGTTCAGACACATCTCGGCCGCTCGTGATACCATATTTGAGCCGCAAATCTTGGCTTGTCTGTGTGGCACGTCTTCGAAGGATCTCTAGGGCTATGGGATCGTACTGTTTAGTACCATCACCCTCAAAGAGTTGAATGAAGGAAGTGCTAGAACCGGACATGCTCTCCTCCATCTTTTCTAAATAGTCCAATGTATTTTTCTGCAGATCAGTCAGCTTACCTTCCCGTTTATTCATCCGCAAGTCATCTGCAGAAGTAATCAACGTGGAGATGGTTCGCTGCAACTCTTCTACGCTCATGGGGAGCGGTATCTGTGACTGCGAGTCCTGCCCAGTTGGGACATCTTGCATGGTACTGGCATTCGAGGACTGCGAGTCTTTCCCACTTGGGTCGACTTGCATTGGCTCGGACGAATCCTTTGAGGTATTCAGTCCGTCTGGAGGAACGACTGTCGGGGCAAGCGACGAGGAAGAAACCACTTCGGTATTCGTTCCTGTCGTGGGAGCGGGAGCGGATGGCGCATCACGTACGGGTGGCCCTGTGGCTACCTCGTCCGTCACTATCTCTTCAACGCTTTCCAGTTTCAAGCTCCATCCTTGCCGTCGGGATTCGGCTAGCGAATCGAACTCCTTGCGAGTGATAAGATTACCACGAGCACGGGGGTTCCCGCCAACTGAAGTCGGATCGAACCTACTTAGCCTAGCTTCGGACACCCACATGGGTACCGAACTTTTTCGGAGCTTCCCTCGGGGGTGACCCAGCGACAACATCGTCGCCATAATCTCTGCTCCTCCCGGGTGGTGGAAATATTCGTCGTAAAATTCGTGCTTCTGGGCTCCGCCTCCCAGCACTGAGTATTTCTCGCTCATGTCAAAAAGCCTATTGAACCTGTCCTGAAATAAATTCCAGTGCATCTCAGATGACTTCATGCACAAGATCGAGCTCTTACTCTCAGGTCGATATACCACGGCCAAGATAACCCGTTCCTTCCTGATAACTCCAGATGGAGCATTAGGAGATTTCACAGATATGCCATAGAGCCCGCTCAACACTCCAGTTGGGTTGTTAAGCGCGTATTTTGCAAGATCTGGTGGGGTATCGCCTACCAACTTCTTATAATCAACCTTCGACATTTCCAACTGCTCCCTGACCCAAAAATCAACACCGTTCACGGGCAATGGTTTTCTACTGTCCTTGGCGTGATGGATGTCTCCACGGATAGCTTTACCGCGCCACATCGATTCTTCCGCGATCGGAAAACTTTCGGAACTCTGAAAGTTGAGTTCTTTTTCCATAACCGATTCAGAATCGTAGACTGTTTCTATTACGAAACTGCCCGAGCTGGAGGCACCATCCTCACTTCGTGACAAGAGCATCTCTTCCTCTCGAAGATGCGATAACACTGCTATGCCCTCTATCATGTGAACTCGCGAAGTTACCTGCTCCGTCAGGACTTCGTCCAGAGAAGCCTTGGGGGCATTCGTCTGAACCTGCTCAGCTACATTGACATCCCCGGGCAAGGAGTGCACCACTGGGGCTTTGCTCTCCCTAGCCTGCCGCACGCACAAGACTCCCGTAATGAGCAATTCGAGATCGTACAACCGGTGCAAAACCCGATTGGTACCATCCTTGAACTCCAATTGCTTGGTAGTCATGTCCTGGACTATAAGCGGATCTACTGCAACGAATCGCGATCGGTAACACTGAGCATCGAAAAAGAATGCCTTCTCTTCCGTGCGATCGACCAAAATAGGCCAAGTCTTGTACCTCTCGTAAACGCGAGTGGGTCGAACACATTGATACTCTCCGTTCCGCATCAATTCCGTAAGGGGGTAAGACCTATACAGTATCTCTATCTCGCTGATAAAAGCGCGAATAGTCTCGAGGTTCTCTGTGTCGTGTCGTGTACTGGTGTCAACGAACCTCCTGTTCCCATTCGACTGCTGGCGAAACCACTCCTCTTGCAAAACGTTGAGGGAGTAGGATTCGACGGGCTTGTCGAATATGCTGCCGTCTGAAAGCTCTTCCAGACGCCTGAAGTAGGTACCGCGTTCTACAAGCTCTCGCCGTTGCGTCATCACATACTCAACGGCCATAAGAAGGACTTGACTGAACTCTTCGTGACCTATTTTAAGCTGCAGCGCCTGAGACTGAGGACTCTCCCACGCCTCGTACTCGAGCAAATTTTCCACAGCAGCAGCATCAAACAGCTTGCAAATCGCCTGCAACCGACCTAGTACCCTGTTAACCTTATGGCAGAGTGTGTCTTTGGAATTGACGTCTCCCAGTATGGGCGTGAGCGCCAATCGGTCCTCGACCACAATCGAGAGACTGTACTCGTACCAAATGCGGGTGGTATGTACCAGAAAATCCGACTGTGCCATGAGCGCGATGGGATTCCAGACAAAAACGATGGGTCCCGGCTCAGCGATATTCGGAGGGTTCCAGAATTTTTCCGGCACGAGGAAGGTGTTTGGGGTAGCCGTTATCGTACGCGTGGCAAGATCCCTAAACAAGGCAATGTGCTTTTCGGCCCAGATATCTCCACTGGTCATTTCTCGGCCGATCAAATGCTGCATGAATACCAATACTTCTGGAATTACGCCATTGCAAAACCGTCGCGCGAGCTCGTGACTGAAGTGACCTACCTGCCTCCCCTGAGTTAGGGGTATCCCGAGAGGACTGGTAGAATAGCAAAGGACTTGCCAGTTCACCAAAGGCGAATCCCTGCGTTCCATCGCTCGGATATCCGTAAGTCTCCCCGTAATACTGAAACGAGTGTGCTCGTGCGCAGTAGCTCCGGCTTCCACGACTTCAATGGGCCTAACGGACATTTTTGGAAAACAACCACGAAACGTTTCCAACAATGTGAGTGGCACCATGCCTTCGGTAAGGCACATGCATTCCTGAGGTTCCGCGTTGGTGACAGGACCCTGTTGAGGTGTCACTGTCTGTATCGGATCATCAGTGAACGGCGTCTCCCATTCATACACTGGGTGGACGGGGATCTGTGACGACTCCGCCGCCGCTTGCGTGTAGGCCTGCGTGTACTCGCCTTCATGTGAAGGCTGAGCATCGCATTGGTACTCTGGTGCTCCCATTGGCTCATGAGGAGCCCAAGGAGAGAACTGATTCTCCTCTGCCCGAGTAGAATACTGATTCCCCCATTCATTCTCCCATGTGGCGTCATTTCGCCAATTTCTTTTCATGTGAGAATTATGTGAGCACTTGAGCCATAAGAAAAATATTTCGCTAGTGTCATAAAAATCTTTCGAGCGTTACTAAGATTTTCAACTGCGTTACTGTTCGCTTTCATTCTCACTAATGCAATTATGTTTTTAATATACTCTTTAACGTACAGTCATTCAGAATATTTTTATTTTTATATAAAAAGAAATGGGAATATTCCGCCGAATATTCTTCCTTTCCCCTCTTTCTTAAAATTGTAAAAACAAAATAGTCTGTAAAACAAATAAAGGCTCCAAGTGCAACTTTGGCGCCTTTTTCTTTACGAGTGACTCCTCCTCCTAGAAAAAAAA
>LWDU01033021.1_pt1 | contig 12284 bp, 7 predicted proteins | sample 727161 | NCBI WGS metagenome assembly LWDU01 (sample SAMN04566230, study PRJNA314399) | hydrothermal vent metagenome | isolation source: deep sea hydrothermal plume seawater | place: Mexico: Gulf of California, Guaymas Basin | collected 2004-07-11 | reverse complement strand
CAAAATACTTTTTAAATTTGTCTGGCATGTCTTCAATTCTTTCTGTAACAAATTCCTTGTCGTTGAAATTTTCTCCGGAATTAAGTTGCTGAAATTCCAATTCACGAATTGGCACACTTTTAAGATCTTCTACAATTTTTTCCATTTGTAAAATTTTTTGTTTTACATCATCTGTAGTATAATGTGAATTGGGAAATTTTGGTCTTAGTTTAAAATGATCTATCATCCAGTCTTCATAGTAAACAGAATTTTTAGTTTCGTGGATTAATGATTTGGAATCAATGATTTTTTCAGATAATTCATCACTAAATGGAGGAATAGTAACAGTACTTCTCTTAATTGGGAAATAGATGTTGCTTGCACCCTTAAAAATTCCCTGCATGTATATTGGATCATGACATTTAAATCCCAAATTATCTCGTATCCCGTCCTTTGAAAGAGCATATTTCATACTATGGTTTGGTGCCTCGCAGCTTTTGCAGCTAACTTCTTGAGAATCAAGTGACAGGGTTTTAGGATCATAAATTAAGTACAATTTTGCCTGATTTTTACTACATTTGTCACGCAAACCATGAGTTTTGTGAACCCACTCATACCAAGGAAACTCATCCAAATGTCCATTTGTACAAGCTGTTACAAATCTTACAGGGTATGTGGAAGGAAGCGGAGTTTCGTCTTTATCCTTTCTGTCCAGACATTCGTCTGAATCACAGTGCATTCCATTACCATTAGAGTTATTTCTTTCTGAAACTAGTTTGTCACATTTTGGACAAAATCCCCATGTAGGAAAACTTCGTATTGGAATGGTACCTCGGTCTTCAGGATCTTCAGAGGATGACATTGAATACAGGCTGTCCAGATTAGAAAACTTATCTTTTTTAATTTCCTGTAACAGTATTTCATCTCTTTCTACCTTGAATTTTTCTGGTTTCCAGTGATCCAGTCCCATTATTATCATCGAGTCAAGCTGGTTATCGTAAATGGATCCAGGTCCAAAACTACCAATAATTTGACTGGGCCTAATGTTGAAGTGTGTTTTGTCGTAGGTCATCTAAACATACACCATTACAATTTGTTGTTCCACATCCCTCAAGGATTCGGGAGTGCTTAATGCAGATGGATTAATAGATGCATTACGATTGGCAAATTCAACCATAAGGACATTCTTGTTTTTTGGATCTGGATTCCATTTGTTATAGGGATTGTTGTACCATACTTGATTAATAACTGGAATTTTTAATCCTGTGGATGTCTTATCTGGAATTGATTCACCTTTTCCAACACTTGCAATGTATAATGTCCATCTATCCTTTATTGTGTTTAATTTTTTTTCAAATTGAATGTATGACTCTGATGACGAGTCAACTTCCTCTACAGATATGAATCGTTCTAAAATAAATTTACTTGCATCATTTGCATCATCAATTTCAAAGGCATTGGCTTTTGTTTTTTCTGCCAAGTCTTTATTACTCAACCTGATCATCGCAATTAAAACGGCGTGAAGACCTCGAGTATATGCCGGAATTGAAAAGGGAGTAAGTCCAGAGGGCTCCACCATCTTTTGCATATGATTATGAAATCCGATAAAATTTTGATAGTGAGAAAGATCACGAGGTTTGTATGGATTAAGAAAGACAAACACGCTTCCAGGAGAGTCTCGTTGACGTCCAATTCTTCCTGATGCCTGTATGTATTCTGTAACTGTCTTGGGTTGACCGTTGATAGCCATCAATGCAAGTCTAGGGATATCAATTCCAGTTGCAATCATGTTTGTTGCAAGAAGTACAGAAATGACATCGGAATTTGGAAGTGTTTTTTCAAGCTTGGTTCTGATTTTATTGATTTCAAGCTGGGTTTTCCTGCCAGTTAACTCATCAATTCCATTTTCAAGAGTGCCAAGGTTTCTAACATCAAATTTGTCTTCATATAGGATTTTAGCCAAATAACTCATATCTTTTTTTACATCATCCTCCACTAGCCTGTTTGAACCTCCAAGTTCCCGTATGCTGTTGTAATAACCAACAAGTGTCCAATACGGATCCATTTCGTTTTCAGAAATGCCAGATAGTCTCATAGACTGTACTGTTTGAAGCAGTGTCGCATACAACTTGGCAAGAGCGAATTTTGCGGATTTTTGTGAAAAAGAAACACCAGTAAACATTCTTCCTTTTCTACCTGTTTCCCACCAGAAGAAAGAGTCTTTTTGTTCAATACCGGGAGGAGGAAACGTTTGTGTTTTTGTTCTATTGAAAATTTTTCTTACTTGTTTTTCTGAACCCTTTGCTGTAGCAGTAGAGACTATTATTTTTGGCCTGATTTTTTTCCCATCTTTATCAGAACGGGTTGTCAGAAAGTCTACAGCTGTTTCATAAAGCCCAACCATTGTTCCAAGGGATCCAGAAATCAAATGAAGTTCATCCTGAATTATGAGATCCGGTGGCAAAAGTTTGTCAGGTAGATCACAAACTTGATGTTTTGTCCTGTGTTGGCCTATACCGGTCATCTGGCAGTTGAAACTACTTTCCTTGGTATATGGCAAAAATCCATGCAGTTCACATTTTCTGTGAGCATGTCCAAAAATATTGGCAATTTCAGATCTAAATGGCATTCGTGCAAATTTATCAACAGTTGAAATAATCATACTAGGACATCGCGAGTAGATATCTGAATCAACAGTTACCAACGGGAGAATTTTGTCAGATGAAAAACTACTGTCACTAAAAGGACATCCCTGCTTTTCATTTGAACACCTTACAAGAGTCCATTTAGTTTGTGAATCAAACTTGTAATTATCCTTAGGATTCATATTTTTTCCACACCACGGACAATAGTTTGTTTGGCATGGAGAGCCGTCTGCAGGAGACGCGTTTGGATTTGTTTTTAAATCCAACAGTGCTTGTTTAGATGACTGCCAATGATTTGGGGTAAGACTGTATCCCACCCACATTCCAAGAAGAAAAGGTTTCTTTCCAAGAATGCCATTATGGAGGTTTCTTCTCAGATGTTCTAACGCACACATTAGTGTTGATGCTCTTTCAAATTGTTGAAGCGTAAGAAGTCTTAATGTATATCTCATCAATACGGACACTCCCAACCCATCCTCAACCTCACCCTCAAGTCTTCGAAGGATCATTGCAAATGATGCAACTGCAAGATATGCCTCTGTTTTTCCCCCACCAGTAGGAAACCAAAGAAGATCTGCTGTGGAATTATCAGAATGTTGCTTGAATGCCAATCCACGAATAGACATAAGCAAAAATGCTATTTGAAAGGGGTACCAGTAGGCCTGTCCCGGTTTCCTCACATCAAGATCCAGTAATTCGTGATTATTTTTTTCAGATTTAAAATTCTTCAGAGCAAAATCAAAATGAAGTCTTTGGTAAAGCATTGCCCTGTTGGTTAAAATGAATGCCTTGAGAATTTTGTCATTTTTACTATCCTTCAACAACTCCAACCCGTCTTCAATTCGCTCTAAAACACTTTCACAATTTTTTAAATTCTTGTTTGCCATGCCAAAAAAATTTGGATCAGTAAATGTTTTCTTTACATCAGTTTGTTTTTGTGTAATCCATTGACGGTATTGTACTGCCAGTGGTTCCAATTTGCGTATGATGATTTTTCTATTTGATTCGTCATCTTCAAAATTATCAAAGCAGGACAAATCAAACATGTCTACACTACAAGGTTTGAGTGGATCGTTTTGATCTTCAGACTCTTTTGCTATTTCTGCCTCGTGAAATATTGGGATTATTGAAGTTTGGATGTATTGAGGGCTTTGACTATCTTCCCATTCTGCAGCACATCCATATCCGCTTGCAAAAACTTTCTTTTCTCGATAAAGCATATCAAACAGTTCATCCTCTTCTGGTGTAAAAAACTCAGAATTGGGAGAGACAGATTTGAAAGTGTTTGGGTTGTCAACAGTTTCCAATGTGATTGAGGGCTGAAAAATAGTATTTTCATTATTTTCTTTCTGAGCTTGCTCAAACTCTATTATCTCATCCTCTCTTTTTTCTGCTCTCTTTTTAGCTTGTTCAGACTTGTTATCATATTGAATCCAAGTTTTAGGGTTTTCCAAAAAGATACTCAATACGGAGTTGTTGTAAATCTTCCACCATATTCGGGATTCATCTTTGCCAGAATCATCTTTGATCTCAAATTTATTATCTTGTGAATTTTGTTTTGAAAAATCAATTTCGTGGTTCTGTTTTTTAGAATCAAGCTCGTGTCTTTCCCAAAAACCGTCTTTGTTTCTAATGTACTTTCCATAGTTTATTTTAATTTTAATTTTTTTGGTTCCCTTGCTGATTTCAGTCTTAAGACCGATTGAATTCTGTTTGATCATCCTTTGATCCGCTGTCATCATCATTACTGTCAGAGTCCACTTTTGGTGCACTAATTGGAAAAAGAATACCGGCGGTGTAAATGTCTAGAGGAAAATTGTCAGCGGGAAGTAGTTCATTTTCACTCCTAGGTCCAACAAAAAATTTATTGACTTCGTCTACTAATTGTGTCCTTATGTTATCAGACATGTGTTTTATATCACTCTCTTAATTTCAGGAATAGCTAATTCTATTTTTGTTCCAGTTGCAGTTTTTACAGCCTTAATTTGACCCCCATATTTTTCTACAATTTCCTTAACCAGGTATAATCCAAGTCCGCGTCCATGCATCTCTTTTGATCTAGAATTAGTACCTCGTCCAATTTTTTTTCAGGTATTCCTATACCATTATCCTTGAATGCCAAATGTAGTGTACCATCAGAATGCCAGTAATGCAGAGTAATAGTTTTCTTAGGATTTTTGGATTTACGTAATGAAGTAAGAGAGTTTAGATGAAAGTTAGTTAAAATGCATTCAAGATCTATTTTGTTGAATTTCACAATCAGATCTTCACTGGGTTTTCCTGAAAATCCTGCAGGTATGTAGGATTCATAACCTCTATCAACATCCAATTCAGCTTCATCAGTTTTAAATCCGTCAGAAACAGTATCCCAGCATTTTTTAACGTTAACTTGTTGAACAGTTTTACTTTCAATAGATTTTGAAATATGATCAGAGAGAGTATTGACAAATTTCATGAAATGAAGCATTGTGTCTTGATTGGATTTCATGTATCCAATTATTGTGTCACTTCGTTTTATCTCATCAGAAGTAAGACGTCTTCCTTCGTTTTCAATTTTTAATTTCATTTTCTCACCTTCCCTAAGTAATTCCATGTTGGCTTCCAGTGATCCAGCAACTTGCTTTGCAGTTACAGAAGCTGCAATTCCCAGAGTTGCAAGATTTTTTTCAAAATCTCGGGTCTTATTCATCTCTTTAATTTCTTCTTTAGAATTTTCAGATTGATCTTTAGTTAAACTGACAATTCCATCCACCATTTGTTTGACATGTACCTTTTGAGTTGGTGTTATTTTGAATCCCCTTATCGTTTTTAAAAGATTTTTTCCCATATCGTCTATTCCTTCTTCGGCATTAGTTGCAGTGTTTCCTGGAATTTCCTTTAGTTTTTTTATCGGAATATCTTTCTTCCATTTTTTTTGATAACTGCTGAATTCACCCAAGATTAGTCCCATAATTTCAATTAAATCATCAAAAGATTGGTTTTTGAGCATGGATTCCCTGTGAGACGTAGTTTTAATCTCAGGATTGCCTTTCTGGGTCATGTTAATCGTTCCATAAATCTGACCCAATCTGACATCACCAGTATTTTGAACTGAATTTTCTGCCATACCAAGCCAATCATTTAGACCGCCATAGGGTTTCATCCATGCATCATCACGATGCAAATAGATACCGACTTGATATTCAAGAAATTCTTCAAGACTTTCACGTCCGTTAGGTTTTATTTTCCGCTCATAGTATTTCTCAAGCGCATGTGTTTGATCTTTTCCAGGTCCACGTGGAAGATAAAACAGGTTTACAGTAAAATTTCCAACAAGGGAATTTTCAAAATGGCGGGAATTGGTCAACTGTTGGTTTTCCCAGTTTGCTTTGCCGTCAAACTGATTTAGAATTTGAATTGTCAAGTCACCGTCATGAAATTTTGCTTGCAGTTTAAGGGGAGAATGATCTGTTACGGATTCAATTAATTTTGAAAATCTTTTTCCTATTGTTTCTCCAGGGTCATTTCCAGTTTTAATAACAATCTGAATGTCATCAAGACTGTCTTTCGCAATTAGACGACTTAATTCAATCTTAAGATTGTTTATTCGTTTAGAAGTCCATTTGGATTTTAAATTAGTAAGAGTTAATGTTGTACCTGTTTCCTCTTTAGTGGGTTTGACTGTTGGTTTAAACTTTATTTCATCAAATGATTTTGTCGTGTTCTCATACCGTCTCCAGTCAAAATCCATATCAACTCTTTCCTTATTTTTTACAGAAAGTAAATTAACCTGATTACCTAACTTGTGACATGCCATTCTACCAACTCCCTTTTCTCCCCAAACGGCTTTACCTTTTTTAGTTCTAGTGTGAATTGATCTGTGATCTGTTCCAATCACCATCCATGTTTCTTTGATATCTTTTATTGACATTCCATCACCGTTGTCATAAACTATAATTGTGGAGTTTGTATTAGATAAGATGTTATCAAATGTAATTTCAATGTTTTTGGCATTTGCATCACGGGAATTTTTTATTAATTCAAATATTGCTGCCTCGTCTGTTGAAATTGCCTGGCTTCCAAAGTAATCAATAACTCGTGCTACAAACTTGAAAGATAATGAATCATCAGACACAAAAAATTAATGAAATTTCAAACTAATAAGATTATTCTGTAATTAATATTTTACAACATATTGCAAATTTCATATAAATAAGAAGCAAAAAATGTTTTAACTGTATAATTGAAATGTTAATGTGAGTTTAACATTTGATGAACTAAACAACAATCTGTTAGAGAGTAAGTGGACACATCCGTACAAATATTTAGTTCTCAAAAATTTATTGGAAAATTATCCAAACCCACAAAAAAAATCAGATATAATTAATTCCAGTGAACAATTAAAAAAAGCTAATGACTCAGACAATCAAAATTTTTGGTTAGATCTTTACAATGATGGTTTCTGTGATGACTATAACAATAACAACATATGGTCAATTAATGTGGTAGATGATCTTACAAGTCATCAAAAATATCATCTTTTACATATTTGTGATAAAAGAATTGATGGCGAGAATGCAAAAAAAATTAATTTGCACAAATCTTGCGTTGATCTAATTAAAGAACTATCCGGACTAAATGAAGATCAGTTTCAATCTCAGCTCATACCAATTTCAAATTGTAGTAAGGTGTTAAATCACTTAGACAATCCAACTACAAGAGATGAAATGATTCAAGTATTAATGAATACTATTAACAAAACAAAAAAACCTCAAGATGGAGGGTCACCCCCTCAACCAGCAAATAAACTATCAACAGATACAAAACCAGTATTGGAAAAGGATCCACCATCTCGTAAAAAGTATCCAATACCACCAATTAGAAATGAAAGTAATTCAATTTTGAAAGATGAGGAAATCATAAACGTGATTATAGAAGAAGCTAATTCAATACTACATAATCCCCGATTGAAACAGATAGACAAATGCTTTTTCAATGGTACATGCAAGATTTGTAAGAATCCAATTGAAAAGGGTTCAAGTATTTTCTTTGTCCCAACCCCTAATGCCATGCAAATACATCTAGAATGCAATTCAGTCTTAAAACAAATTGAAAAAAATTTTCCAGAAAATAGCAAAAACATTGGCAATTCACCGCTAATGAAAAAAATAATTCCAGAACTAATTATAGATAATTTAACATATCTAGCAGGGCGTGAATCTACAGTATCTACAAGTCATGTGTCATCAAATTGCACATTCTGCGGAAACTATATCGAAGCAAATACAGGAATGAGGATACTAAATGATCATAAAACTCGCTTGCATATTGAGTGTCATAAGAGATTAAAAAATATCAAACCAAAAGAAGTTGGAATAAAATTTGCTGAGGAATATCTTAGTCAAAAAATATCCGAAAATAATGACTCTGTAGAGAAAATTAAAACCAGTCATTTGCCAACAGAGTATAGGACATTAAACATAACAGATCATGTCAATAGGGTAAAAAGAAATCAAGGGGTAAAAAAGGAAGATTTTGAAAATTTAATTTTTGAAGGCATTAGAGACAAGGACAAAGAAGCGCTAAGAAATAAAAGTATGGCAATTTCAGTTTTGATTTTTGACATTTCAGAAAACGGAAGTATCAGGTTGTTTGGGACAGGAAAATTAATTGCAGCCACAGTAATACAAAATAGAAAGAATAGATCTAAAAAAGATGAAATAACAATCAAGGTCGTAGACTTTTCATCATTCTAGTTTAAAAAAATATTTTAGTGATAATGTAAATTATGTAGATTCAGCAGAGGCTTATCAAGAATTAATTGATGAGGTTGAAATTAATCCATCAAAAGATATCAAACCAGAAACAATTCCAGAAGAAACAGACGGAGTTGGAAACAGCGTAGAACATAAGGTAGAGACAGAACATGAATCAGAGACAGAACATGAATCAGTGACAGAACATGATCCAGAATTAAAATTTCCAACAAATATAGAAAATAAAATTAAGGAAATTCAAAAAGACTTACTTGTAGACGAGGATATAATTTACCAAATAGTGGGAGAACTGATTGCAGGGAAAAACATTCTTCTGATGGGTCCTGTAGGTTCAGGAAAGACAGCACTCTCAAAAAAAATCTCAGAAATATTGTGGCGAGATGATGAATTTGCCGGATTTTTGTCAAAACCATTTACTGCCCATTCCGAATGGACTATTGCAGACGTTATAGGGGGAATTGCACCTAAAATATCTGAAGATAAATCCGGTAAAGTACAATTCACTTACAAACCAGGTTGTGTTGTGGAAACTGTTTCAGATAATTGGATGAATGGTGACAGTGAGTTAAAACAAAGAAATTTTGTGAACAGTAAAGGTAAGAAATATCGTGGTACATGGTTGTTGATAGACGAATTTAACAGAGCAAACATCGACAAGTCTTTTGGAGAAATGTTTACTGCAATGGAATACAACAAGCTAAGAATTTCAGATAATAAAAATAACATATCTACCAGAGAGTTAAGGATACCGAAAAATTACAGAATTATTGGTACTCTCAATTCTACAGACAAGCATTTTCTCACAGAACTATCAAACGCATTAAAAAGACGGTTTGCAATGGTTGAAATTTCATATCCTACTTATGAAGAAAAGTACAGGGAGTTGTACCATGTAGTAAAATCATCGGTGAAGAATTTGAACATTCCAAAAATTGAAGAATCACTTGACAAAGATGAGCAAATGTATCTAATAAACAAAAATGACGAACTTGATAGAATTGTTGAAAATCTTTACACAGTCATGTTTTTTGTTAGGCAAATGAAGCCTTTGGGTACATCGTTGTTGATAAGTATTCTAAGGGGAGTGCTGGCAACACAGAAATTAAGAAATATTTCAAACAACGAAGTATTATTGGATAAAATTTTTGATGATTGTCTAAAATCGCATCTGATACCGCAATTTGAAGATTTGAAAACAAAGCAACTTGAACTCTTAAATTATTTTTTTAGTAAAAAAAAATTATCCAGTTATCGAAACAGGTTTGGATCCGATGAACAATATGATCAATACGAAGAGGAGTTCAGAAACATAATGAACTTTACAGCAAAAATAAATGGAGTAAAAATTGCTGAAATAAGGAAAAAAATTAAACACGTTTCATTAGATAAAAAAGAAACTGAAAGTGGTGAGGACTTTTCAAAAAGACAAAAAGATGAAAAGGCTGCAATTAGGGACACATTTGACAGTTATTGGAAAGGAAATAATCCCGCATTGCCAATTGTTACTGCAAAAATTACAGAGATGAATAAGGATCGTGGAAACTTGGTAGACCAAGAATATGATGAAACTGAAAACATAGAGTGAAACTATGAGGAAAAAGACATATCAAGATGAATTATTTTTACTACTAAAAAACTCAACAACAAGAAAATACAATAATTGGGAAAGTTATTTTGAAAACTTTGAAGAAGACAATTTAGAGTTTTGTAAAAAATACCCTAAAGACCTAGATAAATTTAGAGATCGTGATCAGGATGATGAAGGATGGAAACACCACATAAGAATGATTAAAGTTTGGAAGGAAGCCGGAATTACTGAAATGAATGCAGACTTGGATTTCTTATTCAGTAAGCATTCGTTTCCGATAAAAAAATTTAAAATCAACAGCATTAGTGGAAATTATTTTTATCCAAATAAAATTACAATGGTAACTAAAATTTTAAGAACTGGGAATGATTTAATTCAAAATGTTTTTCCAGAAATACTAAATAATCTAAATTCAACACATGCAATAACATCAAGTGAAACACAAAGTTATTCAGGAAATATAGACTGGGCAAATACAATAAGATATAATGTTTCCAAGGGAATGGTTGTACCGACAACATTTGTAACTACATCCCATCAAAAGATTTTTGAAACACCTGAAAATAAACTGGCAATTCTATCAATGATCATTTTAAAAAAAGATATTTTGAAATTGCTTGTCGATTCGGATTTAAAGAAGAAAATTGAAGACAGTTCCATGCACTCTCAACTTAACGAACTAAATTTTTATGCTGAAAATTTACTAAATGATCCCAGAATTCAATCAATTTACAAAAATATAGAAAAATATGAAAGCATAGCAATGGAGAAAACTAATTTTAAAAATTTACAAATTTTAGTTCAGCAACGGATTGATAATAGGGAGATCAAACACAATTCATTAAAATCTTACGAATCCCTTCTCAAATGGATTAAGAGTTATTCTCAACAAAACATTCATTCCATTTTAGGCGACAAAGAAGGTGTTACAGTACAAATTGACGAGTCAAATGTTGACATTATTTATGAATGGTGGATCATATTTTCATTAATAGACGTATTACAAAAGAACAAAATTAAAATAGAAAAACCAAATTTGGACACTAAAGGAGATTTGCAGGGATTTACACTCTCACATAAAAAAATTGAATTTGAATTAAAATATGAACATGAATTTTCTAATTTTGCCGAGGAGTTTGGGAAACCGAAGACGATTAGACCCGATTTCATTCTGACCTCCCTCGACCAGAAGTTTGTTCCGGTGGTATTAGATGCAAAAAATTATCTTGCAGATGGAACTCTGAAAGCTGCTAAAAATACCCTCCTGGATTACCGAAGAACATTAAGAGACAATGGAATGAATACAATGAGCACTATAGGATTCCTTCCAAAAATAAAAAATTCTTGGGAAGGATCAGGTCCCAAGTCTGTTTTAGTTAAAGCGAGTTCATTGAATAAAGTAGAATTTGAAATGAATCTTGACAGGTTATATTCTGAAATTTTTTCAAAAGCTATTGACAAGTTAATTGAATATGAAAATTCAAAAAATGATTGAAGAAGAAAATCCTTAGAATTAATTTGCTTTAAAAATTAACGCTCATCTATTTTACTTGGTTCCAGATGATTCATTCTTGCTCTGACAATATTCAATTCTTTTTCAACTATGGGTCGTGCTTCTTCTCTTAAAGCATACCATGAATCAGGAATTTCTTTCTTTTGTGATTCACAAAAATCCAAACGTGTCATTGAACTGCATTCTTTTCTTACTTGTTCAAGTGTGGGACATTTTTCAAAAAACTTTGGAGCAAATGCAACACATGCATCAACTATTGCATCTTTTAGTTCTGGAGATTCAGGAATGATGACACTGATTCTTCCTATTGGCGTTATTGTTTTGTCAAAATAATGTGGTTCTAGCCATCTTCGGTTACCTTCTCCTTGTAAAATTTGAAAATGAATTGGATTCATTCCATCTGCACCCTGAAATCCTCCCAGTCCCCCAATACAGTAAATTGTAGAATATCCTGCCATGACTTATTGTATATTTGCAGTCTCATGTTGATTGACATTTTGAACATTTGAATGCCATTTTCTGTGATATTGGTCATTTTTCTTATCAGTATGGATGGGAATTAATTTTTTAGACTTTGAATCCTCTACCACATGCTTGATTTGTTCCCCGTCTCCGTGCCCAGAAACATGCACTTGATGCCACTTATCCTCTCGATTAACTATTCCGAAATGCACAAACCAGTTTTTAATCTGCTTTTCCTTAATTATCATCTCGTCATTAAATGGCTCAGTTAGGGACCTCACATATGATGAGCCCTCTGCAGGCTTTACATCAATCAGGTCTTGCAATCTAAAGTCACTGCA
>LWDU01040462.1_pt1 | contig 12286 bp, 3 predicted proteins | sample 727161 | NCBI WGS metagenome assembly LWDU01 (sample SAMN04566230, study PRJNA314399) | hydrothermal vent metagenome | isolation source: deep sea hydrothermal plume seawater | place: Mexico: Gulf of California, Guaymas Basin | collected 2004-07-11 | reverse complement strand
ATGACTGGACCATCGTTGGAAACGCTGGAAACGACACACTTAATGTCAGCCCCATTGGCAGAAACCTGGATGCTTTTGGCGACGATATCCAGTTCTTTGGAGATGCTGGAACCGACACGCTGAACGTCTTCGATAACAATTTCGCCGGCGGCCGAACGATCGACATTACCAATAACAGCGTAGACGCCGGTCCCGTATTTGGCGTCGGCGACCTCTCCTATTTTACGACCGAAATCCTGAACATCGACGCCGGTTCGGGCAACGATACGTTGAACATCCTCTCCACCGAACCGGGCGTCAATAATGTCTTCCGCGGTTTAGATGGAGATGACACTTTCAATATCCCTGACGGCAGCACGCTCGGTAGTTTGGTCCGCCTCTTCGGTGGCAACAACGACGACCGAGTCAACGTGACGCTTACCAATGTCGGCGGGTTGGCCTCGAACGTGGTATTTGATGGCGGCAGCGAAGACGATCGCGACTCCGCGATAATCACTGACCAAGCCGGTGTCGCACGGTCAATCATCGCAGAATACGACGGCGGCATAACCGGCCAAACGTTGATCAGCGGCATCGGAAGTTTGTTTTTTGGTCTGCTCAACGAGACGATCATCTTCGATGGCGACGGTCCTTTAGACGACTTGGACGTACTTGGTAGTACGGGAATCGACGACGACATTACCATCGCTCCGTTCGTTGATTCCGCTTTGGTCTTCCTCGGCGGATCGCCATGGGTCGGCCCAAGCAGCGGTGCTTTCACTGCCAACCTGCCCGGTGTCGCCGGCGGTGGTATTTCTTCCGATCTACGCATCAACGGAATCGACGACATTGACGTCAATCCACGCGGCGGTCCACCGACGAACGATCGCCTATTCGTTTACGCTCCCGGTGAAGACAATCTGGTCGATGGCGCCTCGGCTATTGATGACCTGGGATTCGGTACGGGAGTCATCATTCCCGGCCTCGGTGGCGGAAATGCCTTTGACGTCGTCAACGTCAGCGATGCTCAAGTTTCCATTACCAATAACTTGCTAGGCGCTTTGCTCAACGTCGACGTCGCGAATCCCGGCACCGACTTCAGGCAAATCGCTGGCGAGCGTGTCGGAATCATCGTCAACACGGGCTTCGAAGCGAATCCACAGGGAAATGGCATCGCGGACATGATCACGGTGGTCCCATCTACCGTCGTGAAACTGGGTGTCAACGGTGGCGACCCGCTACCAGCCGGCGCACCGAATGGTGACCGTCTTGAAATCAACATGCCCGGTGAACTCAATATCTTCAGCGACAAGAGTACGCCTCCACAAGTTTCCGTCACTTCGACAACGCCCGGTGGCACACCCGTACTGGGCGTCGAGTTCAGCTCGATCGAATTTGCGTTGTTGCGCCCCAATGCCGCTAATCCGGAAGTCAACTTACTTGGCGACGACAACTTCACCAACCAAGGCCAACCCGACAACTTTGTTGTCACCGGTGCCAACGCCGACTTGAACGGTGCCGACGGTGGCTTCCAAGAGTTCCTCCTGAACATCAACGGCAGTGCTACCATCAACGTCGATGGCGCTCGATTCCTTAACGTGATTGGTGGAAATGAGGTCGATACACTGGACATCACTCCGTATGCCGACAATGTACCGACCGGCTGGGGCATCGATGTCTTCTACGACGAGCAGGCTCCCCTCGATGATGGCACTCAACAGGACTTGTTGATCTACAACACGTCCGTGTTTGGCGGCAATGCATCCGAAAACATCGTGATTGCTCCATCGGGTGAACAGCATGGACAGATCCGAGTGACCAACGGGTCGTTCGGCACGCCAATCGTCAACATTGCCTACGTCAATAATCTGGACATCATTGTCAACGACAACGACAATTCCCAATCCGATACGGACACGTTGACGTTGCTTGGCACCAACAACGACAACCCGACCACGAGCGGTCGCGAGGACTTCGATATCAACTTTGCTGCGGCCGGTGACGTCGCCAATCCAATGGTAACGGTCACGAACCTCGCTTCGGGCAACGCTCTCTATCGTCTTCGTTCCGTCTCGAACATCACGGCAGTACGTTTCGACGGACTCTCTGGCGTCGATCGTTTTGACGTCACCGCAGCGGCCAATGTGACCGTCAGCATTAACGGCGGCAACCCGAACGGCAACTCGGCCACCAACGATATGCTGAACGTCATCACCGGCACGAATTCGGTCTCGCATACTGCTGGCGACGAAGCGGACGAGGGGACGTTCCAAATCGGCGGCGTCGCAGCTCCGATCAACTTCGACGAAATTGAGTGGCTGCAAGCGAATGGCGTCAGTTATATCGCAGCCGACGCCTGGGAAGCCAACAATACGGTGGCAACCGCCTCGTTCCTCGGTTCGGTCCCCGAAATCACACTCAACAACCTCACCTTGCACGGCACCGACGGTACTGCAAACGGCTTTACCAGTGCCGATGTGGACCTCTACGAGTGGGTGGCCAACAAGACCGGACTGGCCACGGTGACAATCAACTTTACACACGCCAACGGTGACCTACGACTGCAAGTTTTGGACGCTGGCAACAATCTCGTCACGCCGTTTGCGGACACGGGTAACGACGACGAAACCCTGACATTCCCAGTCGTTGCTGGCCAATCGTACTTTGCGGCGGTCAACAGTGCGACGAATGCGTCAAACGATTACTCGTTGGAGGTTGAGAACTATGGCGCCCCATCGCCAGCCTCTCTCGACCTGCAACCGGCCAACGACACTGGCACGTACGACACGGACGACATCACGTTCGATAACGTCGGGACAATCGAGATTCAAGCGGATCTGGAAGCGTACCGCAACGCAAACGTCGCCATCCTCACCGCAGCACAAGCTGCCGCTGGCACCACGGCTGGCGTCGCTGTTCGAGTCATGGTCAACGGTACCGAAGTCGGTTTCGCAACGCCAACATCACCTGGCGGGCAAACGGACGACTTGTTCCGTTACACGTTCGCCGCGAACGATCTGCCGCCCGATGACGTCTTCGAGGTCGAAGCGGCCGTCTATGTTGTGGATGGTCAAGCAGCGAATGCCGCCGGACGAGCCCTCACGGGCAGTGTCCTGTTGGTCGAAATTGACCAGACGGCACCCGTTGTGGGCACCATCCAACTGGCACCTTACAGCGACTCGGGAGTACTGGGCGACAACATCACCAACAAGATGTCACCCGCCTTTATCGGAGTTGGGGAGGCCAACGCAATCGTCCGCGTCATTGGTGCTCGGACACAACAAGCCGCACCGCACAACGCCCCAGCTATTCTCGGCGTCGGAGTTGTCGGTTCGGATATGACCGACGGAATCCTTGGCAACGGCCTGGGACTGTGGGAAATCACAGCCGAACCAATGGTCAACGATGTCTATCAAATCACCTATACGATGGAAGACATCGCCGGCAACATCACACCAGGTCCCGTTGGCGGTTTCAATTTAACGATCGATGGCCTGCCGCCTCAACGACCGACGCTTGACCTGGTCGGTCCCGATGTGGTCGACTCGATGCCCAGCAACGCTGCCGGCAACCCGTTAACGCCGCCGATGTATTCGGATACCGGCATGTCGACGAGTGACAACATCACCATGGGCACGACACCCGGTGGCGCTAACAGCACTGTGCAGGTTCGAGTTTCGGCCGAGGTCGGCCAGACGGTCGTCATCAAGGATGGTGAACAGATTATCGAGACCTTCACGATGCCCAATTCGGAATTCGTCTTTGTGAACTTGGCATTAGACGAGGATCCGCATCCGCTGAGTGCCGAGGTATTCGATGTGGCGGGCAACCGCAGCCACCAGTCCGAAGAGCTGCACGTGACCATGGACTACACGGCACCAAATGTAGCGACATCGACGATCGACTTGGCAACGGCCAATGATTCCTTTGGGCCGGACACCGGCGCCATTGGTAACAATACGGACAACATCACCAATGATGACACGCCACTGTTTGTAGGACTCGCGGAAGCCAATAGCAAAGTTCGCGTTTTTGCCAACGGCGAGCTCGTTGGTCAGACAGTTGTCAACTCGGATGAATCCGATGGTGACGCACCTCAGGGTCTCTCCCTCGGAACTTGGGAAGTGGAATTAGCTTCGCTGAACGACGGCAACTATGCCATCACCTTCGAGCTCGAAGACGCCGCCGGGAATATCTCAACTTCGAATGCGACACAGGCAATTACCGTAGACACCCTTCCACCACAGCGGCCGACGATCGACTTGCACAATGTCGACGACACGGGTGCCAGCGACTTGGACAACGTCACGGCCGGTGACCCAACCGCTGCCGGACGAATTGTCGACTATCGCATCTCGGCCGAGCAGGGCAGTTGGGTTCAGGTGAAAGACGGTGAAACGATCATCAGTTCGTTTGTCTTCACTGCTGCCTTCGACGCGCTGGACGGGCAGGCCGATGGATTCGGCAATATCAACGTTGATTTCGACACCTTGGCAGGTGCCAACAGCATCCCGGCGGAAGGCCCGCATATCATCAGTATCGAAGCGTTTGATGTTCCGGGCAATCGCAGTGCACAGTCCGCTGAATTGGTCACCGAAATCGACACGACGGCGCCGGCAACTCCGGCAGTTCCCGACCTGGACGCTGACAGTGACAGCGGATTCTTCGACAACGACAATGTGACCAATGTCGACACGCCCGGCCTCTCTGGCCTCGGCGAAGCGAACTCCCTGGTACGACTCTGGGCAACGAACGTCAACACGGCACAGGTCCAACAGATCGGCGAAGGGCGAGTTGGATCGGATGAATCGGACGGCACGGATACCGACGGATCCGGCGTGTGGACTTTGGAGAGCAGCGCTCTCGACGAAGGCGTCTACAACATCACGGCGACTTTCGAAGACATCGCCGGCAACATCAGTACGGCCACGCCCGCATTGCGAATTGAAATCGATACGATCGAACCGAACACCGCGTTCCTCGATCTTCGCGAAGCCGACGATTCGGGTCGCCACAATGACGACAACATCACCAACAATACGTCTCCGGTGTTTACAGCGACAAGCGAAGATCCCAACGCAGCGTTGCATATCCTGCAAGCCAACTTGGCCTACCGGATATTCGACCGACCGGAAGGCGCTGCCGAAACGCTGATCTACGATTCGACCACGATCTTACCGGGTCTGACCTCAAACATGTTGGTCACCACCGCCGGTTTACCGCTGGCCGAAGGATACCACAACCTGAAACTGGAGGTGGAGGACCGAGCTGGCAACATCAGCAGTGACATCCTGTTGACGGTCGTGATCGACACCGTGGCACCGCCCGTCAGTATCATCGGTTTGCTGAATTCTGACAGCGGAATTAGCAGCAACCAAGCGACGTTGTCCGATCGCGTGACCAACCGCACCGACGCTCAGTTTGTCGGACGAGCGGAAGCGGACGCCCTTGTGCGTTTGTATGTGGATGGACGTGAGGGCGTCAATAACGACAACAACACGATCAACACGCCGGCCGAGTTCAGCCTGACGGTGGCCCAGCCTGTCGATGGTGACGACGCCTTCGGCAACGGTCAATGGGAAACCGGCTTCATTCGCAATCTGAATGACGGCAATTATTTTGACCTCGACGGTGTGCGAGAAGTGCTGGCGACAGCGGAAGACGTGGCGGGCAACGTGAGTACCGCCACCGTGTTGGATATCTTCATCGACACAGCCGGACCACAGGTCTCAGGTGTTCAGATCCCGTCGGCGCCAACGTACGATCTATTCGATCCCAAGCCTTCGACGGACGGCCCCACACCGAAAACGAACCAGCTTTCGATTTCAGTGCAGGACTCGCCAGCTCGCAGTTCCCAGGACGGCAACTTCCTGTACAGCGCGCTCTACGCGGCGATTGCCCAGAACCCTGGAAACTACAGCTTGGTCGGCGATGCGAACGGAAACATCGGCATCCAGAGCGTGGTATTTACGGCGAATGCAGCGGCCGACAATACGATTGCCAGTGGCACTATCACCATCACGTTCGCCGACTTCCTGCCGGACGATCGCTTCACATTCACGGTCTCCGACGCGTTGTTGGATCCGGCAGGCAACGCCCTGGACGGTGAGACCAATACGGTGGGGCCGCTGGAAGTACCGACCTTCCCCTCCGGCGACGGCGAAGCAGGGGGCGACTTTGTCTCTCGCTTCACAGTCGATACGCGACCGGAAATCGGTAGCTGGGCGGGCGGCACGATCTGGGTCGATACGAACGGGAACGGATCGTTCGATCCGACCAACGCCGACGCGACCAATCGAGATATCACCTACGTGATGGGCTTGGTCACGGACGACATTTTCGCCGGCAACTTCGCCTTGGCTGCGGGTGGCACGGCCGACGGGTTCGACAAGCTGGCAGCGTATGGATTCATCAATGGTGGCTTCCGCTGGTTGGTCGATACCGACAACGATGGCGTGGTCAACGTCGACCTGGCCGATCCGGCAGCCGTCAATGGCCTGCCGGTCGCGGGTCGCTTCGACGCCAATGACGTCAACGGCGACGAAGTCGGCTTGTTCACCGGAACGACATGGCACTTCGATACCAACCATGACTTCCTGGTCGACACGACGTTGAGTACGGCCCAGCGTGGCCTGCCTGTCGTGGGCGACTTTGACGGGGATGGCTTCGATGACTTGGGCACCTGGACCGACGACACGTTCCAAATCGACTACGCCGGTGGCGTACGTGGAGGCTGGGACGGTGTGGTGGACGCCGAATTCCGCTTCGGCTTCATCGGCACGCGGGAACGCGCGATCGCAGCCGACATGAACATGGACGGCTTTGATGATCTCGGCCTCTGGGTCCCCGACCGAGAAGGCCAAACACCACGCGAATCCGGCGAGTTCTACTTCCTAGTTTCCAACGGAGCCTCGGTGCCCAGCCGAATGCGTTTTGATGCGAACTTCAACACGAACGTCATCGACTTCCACCCAACTCCCTTCGGTAACGACTTCGTCGTCCAATACGGCGACGATTACTCAATGCCAGTCGTCGGCAACTTTGACCCGCCCGTGACGGGTGGCACGGGTTCCATTGTGGGACCGGTGAACTTCAACACAAGCAACCCTTATGATGTAAATGGCGACGGACGATTGAACGTCGGCGACCTCGTGGATCTTGTGGTTTACGTTCACCAGAATGGCACAGGACACTTACCGACCGGAAGAACGGAACCGTTATGGGTCGACGTCAACCAAGACGGTCACCTCCGGTTTAGCGACGTTGCCGCGCTAGTTCAGGCTGTACTTAATGAGTATCGAGGCGGTGCACCAGAACCGGAAATTGAACCTGACGACTCACGCGATGTAGCGTCATTCGACAATTTCTTTGCCGTTCTAGATGAAGAAGACGAGGACCTTCCGATTTACATAGACCTTAATTGACCGAAAACAGAGCATTGCCCTGACACCATAATGTCAGGGGATGCAACGGCCTCCAAGATGCACGATACTACTCCTATGGAATCCACGGGAGAAATATCGTGCATCTTTTCTTAATGCTACTTGCTACTACCGCTTTTACATCGCATCAAGGTCAGCGCATTGACGTGACCGTGTGGACGGGCGAACACGGCAATAATCCTGTGGACACCGCCACTTCACCGACAGTGCGACTCGATACTGCGAGGACCTTTGAGCTTAGGGTTCGATCGAGTCATTCCATGAATCGAACGGCGATAGTTTCGTGCAGCGATGATGGGCGATGTCGTACCGTCTGGCCAATTGACCAGTTTTCGGCAATGAACGCTGCCAAAATGCTCTGGTTCAACGCAGACGACCTAATGCCGCATCCAGATTGCAGTTCATTCACATTGGTGTTTCTCCGAATCCCGGAAAAGTCGGATCCGGTTGAATGGATAAACTCACAGATACTTACGCATACCGATAGTTATCTACCGAGGCCGTTTGCCAGTCGACGTTATTTCGGCAGACAAGTTCGACAGTTCTTTAAGTTCGATGTAGCGGGAACGATCAAGGTGTCGTCGCTTCCAATTGATCGATTGGCCAAATCACGCTTGGCCGCAAGACAGGCGACCCAGCTCCTTGTGCGGGCACATATCCAAGCGCAGTCGACCAATTTCGCGAGTTGCATTAAAAACACCACTCTCGCATGCCAGGAGATCCTGGGAGCATATCCAATCGAAATGTATCCCCACTCGCACCCCGTCGTTCCCAGTTTTCTCGTGCAAGCAGCCAACATGTGCATTCTGGCAGGCGATCTCGACGCCGGCGAACGAATCAATCAACAGGCACTTGATCAACTCCGTCTAGTCTTTGAGTTCCGGCCGTCATACGAGGAGCTCCTAATTAGAGCACGTCATCAACGGAACTTAGCAAGGCTGTACTATCACCGCGGGGATTACAGGCAAACACTTCGAGCATGCGATAGGTGTCGTAGTTTTCTTGGCGAGTTTCCACCCGACGTCTATTCCTCACGACTCCGAGACACGACAGGATTGATCTTCATGCTTCAGCTGTCAGCTCTAACACAAGCTAACTTCGATGCTGACTACACGGCACTTTGGGCCGCCGTGTACGAGCACGCGCAAGACGACATGCTTGACCCGCGATTGCGCGAGCGGTTGACGATCAGAACACTAGACCGCTGGGGATACTGGCTGTACAGTCGTGGAGAATTTTCCAAGGCATTAGAAAAAGCCCAGCATGCAAAGCTCGTTCTAGGTCGTTCAACGAAACAAACTCGAGAGGAGCTTGCATTGAGCCTTAGCTGCTCCATCTTAGCTGCTAAGTCTGACCGGCGTCTGGGAAAATACCGTGAATCAGTGCAGATGCTGGACGCAGCAATAATCGAAGCTCATAGACTGCAAACGCCGGATGCGTATCTGTTGTTGAGCATGTATACCGAAATCGCGCACGTTGCGATTGAAATGTCTAATCCAGCGATACTAAAACCTCACCTTCTTGGAGCGGGCCTCAGCCTACGATCGATACGACCTATCGGTGAACAACAGTGTTCTGATGTTATTTATGCAAGTGTAGCTATTGCCGATGCTGCAGCCTATTTGCAGTTAGACTTTGACGGTCCATCCACAATTCGACGAGCGATAGAAGTCGCCGCAGATCCAATTCTCCAATCGGCACCGGATCTGGTCGCAATGGCTTACTTTCATCTAGCACTTATCGAATTCCGCGAGGGACGAACGGCCCAGGCGGAAGCGGCGACGGTAATGTTGACTCGGACGACCAAGTCACCGTTCTTGTCAAAAAGGGCAATCGTCCGGAGTCTAACTCAAGCCATTTCCGACACTTCTAAAGGCCTTGCGATCATTAGGGATTGCATAAACCACCCAAAGTTCAAGTCGGAAGACACTCACGAACGGCTGCTCGTGTTTCGCACGGGACGGAAACTGGCCGCTATTTGCCAATCTGACCAGGAAGCCGTTGATTACGGGCAACAGGCGTACGACTTGTACATGGAGCATCTTAAGGACTTGGCATCGGAGACAAACTCGGCTGAGTTCCATCGTAAACGGCAAGCGGCCAGGATCATATTGAATGATCTGTTGGCCGATGGGATTGTGGCAAGAACGAATCCGGCCACGTTGGCGAAAGCCGTTCGTCGTTTTTACCAGACGGATTTTGCGGTGAGGGTAGCGGGGGAGGATCAACACCAACAGTTGATGCTGCGTCGGGCCGACCTGGAACTCGTTTGGCAAACCACATTGCTGCAATCGGTCCTGCCAAATATTGGCGTGAAACAGACCCAGGAGACGTTGAAGGAGATCGCCCAGTTAGAGCGAGGCACGCTGTTTATCCCCAGTGTTCCGCCCGGCGACCTGGCAACACCTGACCGTCCTGCCTGGCTGCTACACCGCATGCCACACGGTGACCTCGATTGGCTGCTGCTGTTTCATCCAACGGCGGATGGCGGCACGCGTCTGGCTGTGATCGACGCCGGCCCGTTCATGGAGAAGCTGCAGTCGTGGCGACGGAAGACCATCGACCATCAGGACGCCGATGAAGACTTGCAGTGGTTGTCCCGGCAGTTGCAATCGGTATTCCCCCAACTCCCCACTAAAATCTCTATTACCGGAGACCCGCTCGTCTATGAGATTCCCTGGGCCGCACTTTGGGTCGACGAACGAAGACTGATCGAGCGGGCGGCGATCGAAGTGGCCGAGCGACCGCAGGCAGGCGACCCGACAATTGAACTCACGCGATCGTCGTTGGCATGTTTGATTGGCGATGTCCATTTTCCCGACAATGCCACGCTCATGCGGCTGCCATTTTCTGGCAAGGAAGTCACTCAGGTTGCTAGGTATTTTGACAAACCGCAGCTGGGACTGAAAAGAGTGCCCAACCGATCATGGGTGCTCGAACAATTGACAACAGCTGATATTGCTCACTTCGCAACACATGGAATCGGTCGATCGACCGTTCGCAACCTCGGTCAGGGCGACTCACCGCTGTTGGCCAAGGCCCCATTCCTGGGGTCCGGACTCCTGATTGCCAGCGAATCGTCACAACAGGCCGACCTGTTGACCGCGGCTACCGTCAGCCAACTGCATTTGCCGCAACTGAAACTCGTCGTGCTGTCAGCATGCGAATCGGCTGTTGGGGCTGGGGACGAACCTGGGTTCGCGCTGCCCCGCGCCTTTCATTTGGCAGGCGCTCAAACGGTGGTCAGTACGCAGTGGCCCGTCGACGACCAGGCAACGTCCGTGCTGATGAAGCTCTTCTATGCCAACTTACTCGATGAAAAAATGCAACCCGCCGAGGCCGTGCGACAAGCCCAACTAACCGTCTATCACCATCCCCAACAGCTCAGTCGTTTGGCCCAGATGCGGGGACCCGACTTCAGCAAGGCCGCACAAAAATTGAGAAGGGTGAAAACGACCGACGGAAACGAGCCCCGCGCGTCACCACGACTTTGGGCCGGGTTCCTAGTGAGCCGTAGGCGCTAGCCTCGGGTGACTTGGTGCTGAAGGCTCGCACTCCCCACCGGCACAGGGCCGGTGGGGTAAATTCCACAAAAGTACGGCGAAAGTGACCTACAGCAGCCGAAACTGAATGGGCAGCCGCTCGATCTTTTCGATCGCTTCCCCGGCTCGCATGGCAGGTCGCCCCGTCCAGGCCCTCACCGCTTCCACGGCCGCCCGATCCAACACAAGGTAACCGCTCGATCGCAGGACAGTGACTCGATTCACCGAGCCGTCCCTGCCCACGTGGACCTCCAGCAGCACATCACCTTCAAGCCGTTGCCGGACGGCGATGGCCGGATACTCAGGCGGCGGGTTCAAAGAAAAGTCGGCCGGCAATGTCTCATTGCTGCCGAAGGGCGACGAGGTTGCAGTCAGCGGAATCGCAGTCGTTGGTCTCTTTGCCAACGGGGAAACGAAATCGACACTCGCCTTGCTTTCGATCGGGTCGACAATCGGTTTTCGCCGCGCCAGACCGCTCCCGTTCGCTCTTTGTGACGGGCCGGCAAAGGCGGCGGTCTTCGCCCCATTTAATTTATCTTGGGTTTCTGCAATCTTGGTTCGCGCTAGGTTCGTGTCGGTGGCCGAAAGAGTGATCTGCGGCGAAGCGGAGAGGGATGGGGAGATTTCCGGTGGTGAGATGGACTGCCACTGAACTTCGCTGACATTCTCAATCTCGGCCGGCGTCCATTCGATCTGAACCACTTGGTTTCGCCCGTCGAATTGAGCCCGATCCGCCGCTGCTGGCCAGGCGGCGTAGACGGCCGCTATGGCCGAGACGTGCAGGATTAGCGAACAGCCGACGGCAGCCTTCCACACTTCCACACGGGCAACCGAAGGCATCAAGAGTCGAACGAGGAACAAAAGTGCGGTCTCCAGAGGTCAAATCAACGAAAAACTGGTGCTAAATACGTCCTCCACCCATTATATCATCGACTCGGCTACTCGGCACCCATCACGATTTCGCCACACGACCGGAGCGGACGGACATGTTCGCCAAGTGTGCGGCAGCGGCCGACTTAACCCCTTCTTCCACTGGGCATGTGGGCCGCTTCCTAGTTCGAACACAATCGACCCAATTGGCCAGATGGAACAGTGCTCCGTCGACCTCCTCGAAAAAATCGGCTCCCCGCACACCCTTCTTGCCGTCGATTCTCTCTCGACTCTTGACATCACTGCCGCGTTCGGCGTGAACCTCGTATCTGCCTCGGTCGCAATACAACGTCGCCTTGGTACCCATGAACTCGATCATGGCGCGATTGCGATGATTGACAAAGGTGCCTTCAAAGTAGGCCTGAATTCCGTCTTTCGGATAATGCAACAAGG
>LWDU01043723.1_pt1 | contig 12293 bp, 10 predicted proteins | sample 727161 | NCBI WGS metagenome assembly LWDU01 (sample SAMN04566230, study PRJNA314399) | hydrothermal vent metagenome | isolation source: deep sea hydrothermal plume seawater | place: Mexico: Gulf of California, Guaymas Basin | collected 2004-07-11 | reverse complement strand
AAATAGTTGGGTAGAGGAAAGCTTTGTTTCAAATATAGAATCTACAGTTGTTGAAGATCTCGAGGGGTTTAATTTAATCGACTCGTATGAGAGCCCTACGGAAGTCTTTGTCTACTATAGACTCTCTAAAGCTGAGTACGCAAGGATTTTAGCTGAACGTAAACAAGTTGCTTTGGGATCAGCATACGGACATTACTTAGATGCTGAAAGGAAAATCTCTGAAGGAGCAATTCCTGGAGCAATCGAGAGGTATTTAATGGGGCTTGACGTCATGAGTAAATACCTCGGAGAATTAAATCCTTATACGGGTGATGATGGAACCCATTTCGATCTAGATAGGGCATTACTAAATGGGATGTCAGATGCCATAAAAATGAAATTAAGCTTTTACTTAATAACAGGTATACTGACAAAGTAACTATCTCATCATTTTTTAACAACAATAGCGTTTTTGGAATTCCTTTAATATATTCATACAACAGAGGAGCAATACCCGTTAGAGGTACCACAAAAACTTCTGGAAATGGAATTGTAGAAATCCCCCTTAACGGCTTTACTCCTGGGACAACTCGAAGCGAACTTGTCGTTGAAGTTGACATTTTATCGTTCTCAAAAGTCCTAAACATACTAAGTCCACTTAAACCATTACTAGAAGGTCTAACATCTACACCATTAAGGATTCCAATTGTCCTTGAACGGCCTAAAGTTTTTGTAGTGGGTACTGAAAAGATGTTCCAACGCATCGCTAAGAGCGGCATTAATAGAAGAGGGAGTAGAGGTTGTCGATCATGCTACTTCAAAAGGGCTAACGCTAACTGTAAATGCCGATACACAAGCTGGTGGAGGTGGTTCTGGCTTTTTTACAGCATACCTTAATGCGACAATAGAGCTCACAGACGGAAATGGAAAGTTAATCATGCAAAAAAACCTTGAACGAATTAAAGGCGTTCAATTAGATAAGATAAAAGCTGGACAAGAATCGTACAGAAAGGCTGCTATTGAAATAAAAGGTAGATTTACAAGTAAATTTGTTGGTGCGCTATATGAATAGATTGTAGTTTGGCACAGTCTATGCAAAATATTAATAAAAAAAAATTATGAATACTATCAAAACCATATGTGTCGCAGCTTTTGCGATCATCTTTAGCCTTGCAGGTTGCAAAGGCAACCAAGCTATTACGCCTACTCAAAATGGTGAGGTTGAAATTATAGAGTATTGTACAGGGTCAGATTACAATTCTGACAGCAAGCATTTTAGAGCGACTGCAACGGGTGAAAGCATAAGCCGTGAAACAGCAAAGAAAATGTCTAGGTCAAATGTAGAAAATCGTTTAGCAAGGTCTATCTCAGCAACACTTTCTATCGTTACTGATAACTATGTAAACTCTACAAATTTCAACAACAAAGAGGAGGTTACAGAGACTTTTAATGACTTGGCCCGAACAGTTGTCGAGCAGGAACTCAGAGGAGCTATTATCATCTGCGAAAAGCTAACTCAAAAAACTGACGGCGCTTTCGTTAGTTACATCGCTATAGAGTTAAGTGGAGAAGGAATAGCACAAGCTTACAATGAAAGACTCGCTAAAGACGAGCGTATCATGGCTGAATACAACTACGAAAACTTCAAGGAAACTTTTGAAGCGGAGATGAATAAACTCCAATAACCTAATGATGTCCTTAAAACACTAACTAAGTTTTAATACTATTAACCCAATTCTTCAGCATCAATCTCCCGTCAGTGGTGAGTATAGATTCGGGATGAAATTGTAAACCTACAATGGGCCTAGTTTTGTGTGAAATAGCGAGGATAATTTTTGAGTCACTCCTCGCAAGCACAGACAAATCAGAAGGAAGACTCGCTTCTACAGCACACCAACTGTGGTAATGCCCTACTTCACAACCAGAATTAATATTTTCGAAAATATCACAGTTTTCCACTATTTCCAACACTCCCACTCGACCATGAAGGACTTCATTCATATTCTCTAACTCTCCTCCAAAAAATTCTACAATTGCCTGAAGCCCTAAACACACACCTAAGATTGGTTTTCTTAATTTAACTGCAGATGCTAACACATCCATTAAACCCGGAGCATCAGAAGGCATACCTGGACCAGGAGATAACACTATCGCATCGAAAGGCTCAAGCACTTTATCAATTTCCATTTTAAGCGCCTCTGGTCTTACAACCACAACACTAGCTCCTGCTCTCTCAAGGTCATGAGAAAGGTTCCAAGAGAAAGAATCGTGATTATCGAAGAGTAAAACGTTCATTTTGTAGAAATTGCTGCAAATTAGCGGTAAAGATATCTTTAAATTCAATTCAATGTCACAACATCTTCACACAGACGACGCAGCAAAGCCTGTAGCATCTTATTCTCAAGCCGTAAAAGCTGGAGAACTCATCTTTGTCAGTGGGTGCATCCCTATAAATCCAGCAACGGGTAACTTAGTTGAATCTAATATTGAAGAAGCCACTGAACAATGTCTTGAAAATGTAAAGCAAATTCTAAAAGGAGTAGGACTCCATTTGGGAGATATCGTAAAGGCGTCAATCTTTATGATAAATACCGAGGATTATTCTGGAATGGACTTAACCTACTCACAAATTGTACCTCAACCATATCCCGCGAGAGAAGCTGTATTTGTTACTGCTCTTCCTAAAAATGCTCGAGTAGAAATTTCAGTGATCGCAAAAACTCGATCGTGAAACTTTATTCTATAAATTAGAATAAAAACTCACCATTACCTCCTCTGGCTTCGAATTTAATATCTTTTAAAAGAGGGGATTTTATATTGAGCCTAATCGCAAAACTTTTCCTTACTCCTATAGGAATCCAATTAAATGTGAGTTCCCAACAATGTAAATCCCAATGGACATTTATAGCAGTTGGAGTAAATTCTTTGTATTTCAAATCGTAACCTGTAATGACATCAAACGTCCACTTTGAAAACAATTTTACACCTCCTCTCATAGCTATCCCATGAGTTATAGCAGATGTATCAGATTGCTGTTCCGTATCAAAATGTTTTGAGAGATTCATGGTGTAATCAAATCGGGTATTCCAGGGGTAACCACCTTCAGTTCCTCCATTGAAGGAAGTCCCCACTGCCGCAGTTGCTCTTTTGAGTCTAAGCACATCAGCACCTGAACCACTTGACGCTAAGAATGTTGAAACTGTAGCTCCAGTAGTGTCTTGAGCATAAGCCGAGTGTGTCGATGAAAAGTTTAAATTCACCTTATTAAACAGGCTTGTAAAACCTCTTGAAGTGATGTCTGAAAGCTGGAGTGAATCAGCTAAGAAATTATAGCTCATCGAAGAAGAGAAGCTGTCAATTATTTTCACCTTCTTTACTTTCTCTAATGATGGATCCCAGATTTTAGCTTCTAAGTTTTGGCCTAAAGAAAAGTTAACAGCACCCGATTCACGAACGTCTGTAGGGGTAAACCGATTGAGCTCCCAAGGGTTCCACGAAAGCGACTCATCACTTAACACAGCGATTTGAGAACGAGTGCGCTCAGGGGTGTAGCTCATAGAAACGCTTGGAGACAATACGTGTCTCAGGGCTTTTAAACGACGCTTTTCCGCAAAAGTAAACATTCCATAAAATCTTGTATTTGCACTTATCGAAGCGCTCCAATTCCTGTCAGTCATTATTCCGGGAATCGTATCTATCTGCTCAATTAAATTACCTTCGATATCATATAAAAGCGATTTAGAAAGCTCTGAAAATCCCATAAACTCATCATATTGAAATGATGGAGCAAAGGTGATAAAACCAAGTGAACCACTAGACGAAGCAGAAATACTGTGCTTAAGGCCGCTCTTAATTTCCATAGACGAAAAATCTAAAGATGCAAGAGAGGAGTCGGGGATTTGGGCTACATTTTCAAAACGAGAGCTATAGCTCATGGAAACTCCGTCTAACACTTTACTCCTGCCTTTATCTAAATTCAATATATCACTTATAGACCTACGACTCATGGTAAGAGTTGCAGAAGGTAAAGTCATGGACACATTTCCAGTAAGAGAGTTTTGTGAATGTCTGGCGCTTGTTGTAAGTGAGAATGGAGATCTAGGAGAGGTATAACTCCATTGCAAACTGGACTGGAAGGTGTTAGAAAGGAAATCTTCCATACTGGAGTTTAGGTTTTCTTGGAAAATGTCCGAAGAACCGAAATTCAGAGATGCAGAAAATCTTTGGTTGGGTCTTGACCTAGTGTCTTGTGTATGAGTCCACCTCACGAAGAAGTTATTTTCTCTTGCAAATCCAGGTAAACCTTCAAACCCAGACATCCTTCTGTTATAGCTAAGAGTGAAATTTCCGCTAGATTTATACCTGTAATTGTATTGTGATACATTCTTCATAGCCCATGTACCACCAGAGTATATATCGAAAAGAAGTCTTGTATCCCAATGCTCTCCTAAGGGTAAATAGTATCCTAAATCCTTGAGGAAAAAACCTAACGTCCCACCATCGCCGTAACTGGGAAGAAGGATTCCATGAGATCTCTTTTCTTGATTTAAAGGAAACCATGCGAAGGGTAGAGCAAGTGGTGTGGGTATTTTCCTGAATTTCATATATAGCGGGCCGGAGATCACTTTTTCGTCTGGGTAGAGAATCGCACGAGATAAATGGAAATGGAAATGTGGGTTATCTGCGTTACATGTTGTGAACTTTCCATCTTGTACATGGATAGCATCTCCAGGCAGGCGTTTAGAATTATCTGCATGAAAAACAAGTTCTCCTTCAGTTGTTACTGCGTTATGACTAAATCCTTTTTCTGTATTAAAGTTGTAGCACAACTGATCTTGGGTGAAGACTGATGATCCTTGTTTAAAAACTGGTCGACCTATCCAATTTCCCAATGAATCTTTCGTTCCAAATGCACAAGCTTCTCTTTTATCAGTCTTGTAAACTACCCTATCCGCCGTCAACTCAATATCTCCACTCTTGATAATCACCTCCCCAAACAACAATACCAGATTGCTATCAACGATCATAACTATACTATCTGAAGCAGAATATGACATGGATTCATCCTGTCCCAACAAAGTCTCGTTTTTCAACACAAGAATCAGGAAAAGGAAGAATATTCCTAACCTAAATACATGTGTATTTCCTTTAATTTCGGGGTAAGCCATGAAGTATCTAAAACAACACTCAAAGCTACTTAAACCCGCGGCTCTTGCGTTAGCAATTATCGCAGTTTTTACAATCGCAGCTTTCACCCCCATTAAACCAACTATGGTAGTGGTTATTGATGCGGGCCATGGAGGGAAAGATCCTGGTAATTTAGGCACTGGCAGATATTCTTCAACTGAAAAAGACATTACGTTAGCTGTATCAAATAAACTTGCTGCTTATATCGGTGAAAATATGCCCGATGTAAAAGTGATCCTAACAAGAAAAGACGATTCATTCCCTAAACTCACTACTCGAGTAAAAATTGCGAACAACGCGGAGGCTGATGTTTTTATCTCTATTCATTGCGACGCATTTTCATCCGCTAATGCCATTGGAAGTGGCACTTACGTAATGGGCATGCATAAAACTGAAGAAAGTCTTAAAAGTGCTATGCGAGAAAATGCTAGTATTTACAAAGAGGATAATTATGAGGAAGATTACGCTGGGTTTGACCCGAATGATCCGGACACATACATTGCTCTTTCTTTACGCCAAAACATTTTTTTAGACAACTCCCTCCAACTCGGAACATTTATTCAAAATCAATTTCGTGAAAGAGCCGGAAGGAAAGACAGGGGGGTAAGACAAGCAGGATACTACGTGATTTCATTTACTTCTATGCCAAGCGTTCTTGTTGAACTCGGATTTTTAACTAACCCCGATGAGGAAGATTTCTTAATCAGCAAAGACGGACAAGAATATATGGCCTCTGCTCTATATCGAGCCTTCAGAGATTACCGAGTAGCTCAGGGTTTAGGAACAGGGCTTATTGAGGGGAGTATTAAACCAAATAATGAAGACGAAGTGACTGATGGAGTGTGGTTTAAAGTGCAGATAGCATCTTCCCTCACTCAACTTGATAAATCCTCTTCAGTTTTTAGAGGTCTTCACGACGTGGACATGTATCTTAGTGGTGATTTATATAAATACACAGTAGGAAAGTTTAGACAAACTGAAGAAGCTCACAATAGAAAACGAGAACTGCGAGAGCATGGATTTAACGGTGCTTTTGTGGTAGCTTTCAAAAATGGATCTCGAGTCCCGATGTCTAGTGTAAGTACTGAAAATTAACACCTTGAGTAAAGACGTAAAACAAAATATAGTTTCACAAGAATTTAAAATTGGAACCTTAATGATATTAGGTGTAGTCCTACTGATAACAGGACTGAACTACCTAAAGGGATTTAATCCACTGAGTAAACAAATTCATTTATTTGCGGTTTACGATAGAATTGAAGGTCTAGCAGTCTCGAACCCCGTTTTAGTTAATGGTTTTAAAGTTGGACAGGTTACGAATGTTACTCTACTTGTAGAGTTTACTATTGAAGAATCTAATCTTAAAATACCGATTGACTCTGATGCAAAAATTTACTCTTCCGACCTCTTTGGCACAAAGGCTATAAAAATTGAGCCTGGCATTACAGATATATATATTCAAGATGGAGACACTCTACTTTCTTCCGTTGAGATGGATATCACAGCTGCTGTAAAAAAGGAATTAGAACCACTTAGGCGTAAGACTGAAGAGCTGATTAAAGGTGTTGACGATATTCTTTTGAATATGAAAGCAGTCTTTGAAGACGATGCGACACAGGGCCTCCCATCTGCATTTGAAAGCATGCAACGAACGCTCAGAACACTTGAAAACACTGCTGAAAATCTTGACGGTCTTGTTGAGGAGAATAAAATTATCTTTACTAGAGTAATGTCTAATGTTGATGCTTTAGCTCTTAACTTAAGCAACAACAATAAGAAGATTACAAACATAATTTCTAATTTTTCTGACCTAAGTGACTCCTTAGTTAAAGTAGATATTGCTACAACGATGGCTAAAGCTGACAGAGCTATGGAAGAAATCACCGTTATGACAAAACGAGTTAATAATGGTGAAGGAACCTTGGGTAAATTAATGGTTGACGACTCACTTTACAATGGTTTAGTCGAATCTAATATTGAAATACAAGAGCTTTTAGACGATTTACAGCTGAACCCTTGGAAGTATGTTAGGGTGAGCCTTTTCGGAAGAAAACAAGATGCGAAGATGTCTAGAGGAGATATCAAACGAATGGAGAAAATGATTCGTGAGGAAATAGGGAAACAACAATAAAAGGCTGAAAACACGATGATTTCACAGTTTATTTTTGTCTTGATGTTAGGGCTGGGAATTTCTCTTTTCGCTCGCCGCGTTGCTTTTATCCGCCGCAATATTAATATGGGGCGCAATATTGATTTATCTGATCGCAAAGCTGAGCGCTGGAAGACTATGGCGCTTGTAGCTATAGGCCAAAGCAAGATGGTAGCTCGACCAGTAGCAGGTATCCTACACATATTTGTATATGCCGGGTTCGTTATCATAAATCTCGAAATGCTCGAGATTGTGATTGATGGAATACTAGGTACACATCGTATATTTTCTTTTGTTGGTCCTATTTACGATTTGTTAATTTGGGCATTTGAGTTTCTTGCCTTGGGAGTTCTTGTTGCTTGTGCTGTGTTTTTAATACGAAGAAACGTAATAGGTTTAGCTCGATTTAAATCAAAGGAAATGGGTGGTTGGCCGTCTCTAGATGCGAACATCATATTAGTTGCTGAGATTTTACTGATGTTCGCTTTTCTAAGCATGAATGCTGCAGACTCAATTGCAATGGGAAGAGGACTTGAGCACTACGGTGTAGCAGGTAGTTTTCCGATAAGCCAATACCTCACCCCTCTTTATGTAGGTCTTAGCGATGTGGGATTGGTATTTGCTGAACGTGGATTTTGGTGGTTCCACATTGCAGGAGTTCTATCATTTCTGGTATACGTGCCCTACTCGAAACACTTCCATATTTTACTCGCTTTCCCTAACACCTATTATTCTAATCTTGACGAAAGTGCTAAGATGGATAATATGGCATCTGTGAAAAAGGAAGTGGATCTTATGATGGACCCCACTGCCGATCCGTACGCTACTCCTGCCCCATTACCTGAAGGGGAAGTAGAGGATACTCCGTGTTTTGGAGTAAAAGACGGCTCAGATCTAACCTGGAAACAGATTATGGAGGCCTACTCATGCACTGAGTGCGGTAGGTGTACTTCTGTTTGTCCTGCTAGCAATACAGGAAAAGAATTGTCGCCTAGGAAGATAATGATGGATTGTAGAGACAGAATGGATGAAATGGGAGAAAATAGAGATTCTAATTCTGGTGAGTTTAAAGATGATAGAAAGAAATTATTGGGGGACTATATTTCTGAAGAAGAACTTTGGGCTTGCACCTCATGCCAAGCATGTGTAGATGCCTGTCCTATAAATATCAGTCCTATGGGAATCATCTTAGACATGCGCAGAAGCCTCATTATGGAGGATAGCAAATCTCCTGAACCTATAACTGCTATGTTTAACAATATTGAAAATAACGGTGCTCCGTGGGCTTTCCCCGCAGCGAGCAGAGGAGATTGGATTAAAGAAGCATAACAATGAATACTTTTAAAGTTCCTACAATGGCGGAAATGACCGCAGAGGGAAAAGCTCCTGATGTTCTTTTCTGGGTTGGCTGTGCTGGAAGTTTTGACGATAGAGCAAAAAGCATAACCAAAGCAATTGCAAGAATATTACATCATACTGAAGTAAGTTTTGCTGTACTCGGTGCAGAGGAAAGCTGTACAGGTGATCCTGCTAAGCGAGCTGGAAACGAATTTCTATTCCAAATGCAAGCTGCAGCAAACATTTCCGTCCTAAACGGCTATGGAATCAAAAAAATTGTTACAGGCTGCCCTCACTGCTTTAACATCATGAGGAACGAATACCCAGAACTCGGGGGGAAATATGAAGTAATGCACCACAGCCAGTTTATAGCAACATGACCACCCCTTTAAAGGAAAGCGAATCACCTTCCACGATCCATGCTATTTAGGCAGAGGAAATGGTGAGTACGATGCTCCCCGCTCTGTCATCGAAGCACTCGATGCTGAGCTTGTTGAGATGAAACGCTGTAAATCAAAAGGGCTATGCTGTGGAGCAGGTGGAGCACAAATGTTCAAGGAAGCAGAAAAAGGAAACAAGGAAATCAACGACGAACGTACTGAAGATGTTCTCGAAACAAAAGCAAGCGTGGTTGCTACTGGATGTCCATTCTGTAACACCATGATGACAGATGGAGTGAAGTCCGCAGAAAAATCAAATACAGTTGATGTACAAGACATCGCAGAGATGATCGCTAAGGCAGCAAATATTTTACCAGAATAAATATGTTATTACAAGGAAAAATCGCAATAATTACAGGAGCTTCAAGAGGCATCGGTAAATCTATAGCTAAGTCATTCATAGCTCAAGGCGCTAAAGTAGCTTTTACATACAGAAGCTCAGAGGAGAAGGCAATAGAACTTGAAAAAGAACTTACAGCTGATGGGGGAATGGCGAAGGGATTCAAATCTGACGCTTCTAAGATGGCGGATGCAGAATCTCTAGTAAAAGAAGTTTTAGAGGCATTCGGCACAATAGATATTGTCGTAAATAACGCGGGGATTACTGACGATACTTTACTAATGAGAATGTCCGAAGACCAATGGGATCGTGTTATTAACGTAAATCTCAAGAGCTGCTTCAACCTCACTAAAGCCGTTCTAAAAACGATGTTAAAAGCTAGATTTGGCTCAATCATAAACATAAGTTCAGTTGTAGGAGTTCAAGGCAATGCAGGCCAAGCTAACTACGCCGCATCCAAAGCCGGCATACTTGGTTTTACTAAATCTATCGCTCTTGAACTAGGCTCACGCAACATTCGATGTAACGCAATAGCACCTGGATTTATCGAAACAGAAATGACGGAGAAGTTAGACCCGGACACTGTTCAAGGCTGGCGTAACACTATCCCTTTGAAACGAGGAGGAACACCTGAGGATGTAGCTAATGCATGCATTTTCTTAGCCAGCGATATGTCTTCGTATGTCACAGGCCAAACTTTAAACGTTTGTGGCGGAATGATAACTGCATAAGAATTTTTGATGCACGATTTATTGACTGATATTCAGGTAAACGCTCCACTGTGGAAATGGGTTTTAGGAGGATGTGTTGCATTAGGCCTTGCTCTACTCAGGTATGCCATGGGGTCAGATAGACCGTCACAATCATGGTTGCGTTGGGGATTAGGGGCATTAAGGTTTATTATTTTAGGAACGCTATGCTTTCTACTATTAGAGCCATTGATTAGGTCTCTAAGTCAAGAAGTAGAACCATCAAAGATAATTTTAGTTCACGATGGTACTTCATCTCAATGGTTGGGGAAAGATAGCACTTCTAAGAAACTTGAATTACAGACGTGGATTAAAGAGCTTCCAAAGTTTTTTAACGAACGAGGAATAGACACCCAGAGTTTTGTTTTCGGAACTCAGCTTCAGAGTATATCATCTATATCTAACAAAGAGGACTCATTTAAGTTTGATTCTCCAAGAACTGATATAGCTGGTGCGATTGAAGGTGTTAGAGATCTTTTTTCTCATAAAAATATAGCTGCTGTAATTATCACAACTGACGGGCTATCAAATAGAGGTCACAATCCTGAGTTTAGCTCACAATTCATGAATGCTCCTCATTTCTTTGTGGGAAGTGGAGATACAACGCACATTAAAGATTTAAAGATTGTAGATTTAATCTGCAACAATGTAGCCTACTTGGGAAATGACTTTCCAGTGGAGGTTAGGCTACATGCTCATGGCTTCAAAGGAGAGAATATTAAATCTACCATATCAATTAATGGTAAGAAGAGAGACGAAGTCGTTTGGTTTAGTGAATCAGAAGTCGATTCTAAAAGCCACAAATTCACAATAAGAGCAGATAAGGTGGGAGCTCTAAAAATTCGCGTTGTCTCGAGGGGCGAGATCTCTAATGAGGACTTGATGTCCAACAATTCCCGCACAGCCATTATTGATATTCTCGAGAGCAAAAGGCGAGTCTTGATTGTTGCTGATGCTCCACATCCGGATGTGGCAGCTATAAAAAACGCTGCACAAAGCAACAAGCATCAAGAAGTAGAAGTTGTTTGGGCTACCGAGTTAAATCAAAATGAAGAGATGCCGGAATACGACATCATGATTCTTCACAACCTACCTAACCCTCAAGTCCCTCTACCTGCAGGAGTTGGAGAGGCAATTGCACAAGACGTTCCTATGTTATTTATCGGTGGAGCTAATGTGGATTGGAAGCAACTTCCAACAGAAAGAACTGGGATAATCTATGAGACATCTGACCTCTCCGAAAGCGTGGGCGGCAGTGTGAATGATGAGTTTTCTTTATTTTCTTTTGAAAAGACTCTTGAAAATCAGCTTTCGTACATGCCTCCATTAAACTCTGTTTTAGGGAAGGTTGAAGCAAAAAAATCCTTAGATGTATTGCTTTATAAGAAGTTGGGTTCGCTTGAAACTGTTTGGCCTTTGTGGGCGTTCAATAAAGACGCAGCTGGGAGGAGAAGCGGAGTGATCTTAGGTGATGGGATATGGAGGTGGAGGATGGAGAGTTTTATTAAAGATGGGAATTTCGAAGCATTCGATGATTTAATCAACAACTCTATAAAATATCTATCTAGTAGAGATGATGTTAGGCGATTTCGGATAGAGTCCCCTAACAAATTGTTCGAAGATGAAAAAGTGAAATTTATCGCTCAAGTTTATGATGCTTCGCTTAACCCAACCACAGACGTAGATGTAGAGCTGTCAATCTCGGACGAAGATGGACAGGAATTTGATTTTTTCTTTACTACTGAAAACAATTACTACTCCCTTAATTGTGGCAGGCTTACACCTGGAACTTATACGTGGGAATCACATTGTGTATTAGATTCAGAGGTGAGAGAGCTAAAAGGTTCATTTAACGTAGTTGAACTTAAAGCTGAACAAACATCATCGGCTGCTGACCACGGCCTTTTAAAGAGACTTAGTAAGAAATCTGGAGGATTGTTCCTTGGAACTATTGCTGAAGCTGAGTTAACAGGTGTATTAGACAATATTGAGCTTAGAGATATTGTACATGAATATACCGAAAGGCAAGAACTTATACGCTATGATATTCTAGTTTGGCTTATACTTGGAGCATTAACTTTAGAATGGGTAATTAGAAGGAGGCAAGGAGG
>LWDU01000334.1_pt1 | contig 12295 bp, 10 predicted proteins | sample 727161 | NCBI WGS metagenome assembly LWDU01 (sample SAMN04566230, study PRJNA314399) | hydrothermal vent metagenome | isolation source: deep sea hydrothermal plume seawater | place: Mexico: Gulf of California, Guaymas Basin | collected 2004-07-11 | reverse complement strand
GTAGCACTCATCAAAGGCGCCTCTCCCGATGCTGGTGACGCTATCAGGAATCGTAACAGTGCGCAGGGCGTAGCAGTCATCAAAGGCCCAAGCCCCAATGCTAGTGACGCCCTCAGGAATCGTGATACTCGTCAGGAACTCGCATTCAAAGAAGGCATCTACCCCAATGCTTGTGACAGGCTTCCCTTCGATGGTTCCAGGAATGATTAGCGTTCCTGATGCTCCCGTATCGCAGTCAGTGATGGTAATAGTATCACCGCTGGCGTCAAAAGTCAGGTCGCTGACGTCGGCCGCGTGGAGCGGAATAACTAAAAAAGTTAAGAAAGCTATTAATGCCGGCTTTTTCATGTGAAAATTATCACATAACCAAAAAGATAAAACAAGTCACTCCCTCTCGACTCTGAAGAATCCTAATCCCAAAACCCTAACACCGCACAACTAACCGACCAATTACAAAATCCACCGAAGATTATAACGGGAACAGTCGCTGGTGGATCACCCCTAACAATCCCCGAACAACTGACCATGAATTATTGGTCATAGGTCAGGGTAAGGAGTGCGAGGGTGTTGCGCTCACCGCCTGTCATCCCGCCTCGCTTGGTCGCCTGTTAGGCGCCGCATCAGGTCCTCCTTGATTTTGTCATCCGTGATCCTCTCCGCCCAGGCAAGGGCCGCTTCGCGGTCATCACGTGCAGCGGACACGGCATATTCCTTGATCGCCTTGTCATAGGAAGGTCCAAGCGGCCGGGAAGCCAGCCACTGCCCTGCAGCGACAAAGTCCTCGCGGATATAGTCCTCAAATCGCTCCCCGATGGCACGCTTCTTCCCAGAAAGTTCAGCCGGCAATTGCGTCAACCAGTCCAGCTCCTCATTGATGGGGCCCGCTGCCCTGCGTGCCGCGCGCTCCAGACCATGCGAGGTAATAAAGGGCTGCGCGACATTATCGGTGATAAACTGAAGCGCCGCCTCGGGGTCAGCACCCGCCATCCGGTCAAGGACAACCCCTGCCGCATAACCCTTGTAGGAAAGCATGTCCTCACTGGCATGGTCAATGCCGTTAATCCATTCCGTCATCCCGCTTAAACCACGCTCCTCAAAGATAACCGATGCCAACTGGTCGGTCTGTAATCCGCGTGCGCGCCCACTCTTGTTCTTCTCTGAGTAGGTAATCGCACCATCAAGGTCACTTTGCAGCATCTCACGCATCACGGAAAAATGCATCCACTCCCGTGCTCCCTCATCCTCGACACCGGCAACATATTCCCTTGCCCCCTCAGGGTCCCTGTTGGCCCATCCGGAAACGGCCGATGTCCCGGCCCGCGAATCCCGACGTGCAGACTCGGAATCAAGCGCATAGGCAATTGCCTTCTCACCTGCAAGCCTGCCCCATGCATACATAAAATCGCGAAAGTGCCTGTTTGTCTCATCGTTCCTTGGACCATTTTCAAAGGCGACTAGCACCTCGGCTGCATTACCGGCATTGAGATTGATCAGAAGCTCGGCAATTCGCGCATTGCGCCGCAGGGGATCAGGATCCGATAGCGCTGATGCCATGCGGCGACCGACTGTCCCGGGACCGGCATCCTGGATGCCGGCGAAATTACCACCTGCAATTCCACCCTTCCGGTTGCCGGAAGAATTCCCCAGGGCTGTTACGCCGTTCTCTGACTGGCCGGCGCTGGGTTTTCCACCGGTTATTGCATTGGTGCCCGGAACACCGGGATCCCCTCCCTGCCCGCCAAGGAGGAATGCAGCCACGACGGCACTCGCCCAGGCAAGGTTCAATATGACAAGTTTGCCTTTCCTGATCTCCATAACATCGTGATTATCAATTTATAACAATATAACTATGTTATAACAATGGTTTAGTCCGCATTGACCGAATTCCCAAAAAACTTAATTTTATAGGCATTTTCCACATAACGATTGCAGTCCTTGGTTTGCTTGAAGAGAACAAGCTACTCCTTCTGGATCCTATAGAATCCTAATCCTCCTGAAATAGAGAACATCTCACTGATCGTATTCCCCTGACCAATGATCAGTTTAGTGAGCGTCAGCCAGGTCTTCATGTCATCAGAAGTCTGAACGACATATCGTACCCCCTTCTCTCCGGGGAAGAGCAACTCCAACTGATCCCCTTCCAGTACATTCAACTTCAATTTAAAGGCAGGTACACTCTTAGCGTTATCAGGAGAGCTTCCGAACAGGACCTCAGTCTCATCTTTCCAGCCGTCCCCATATGTAATTCGCGCAGTGGACTCCCTCCCCACGATGCAGGTCGCGTGATTGGGGAATGATGGGCGCTAGTGAAGCAGTGGCCTATGAGCTAAATCGGTAAGTTTGTAATTAATTACTCCCGCTTCACTCTGAAGAATCCTAATCCTCCTGAAATAGAGAACCTCTCACTAATCGTATTCCCCTGACCAATAATCAGTTTAGTGAGTGTGACCCAAGTCTTCAAGTCATCAGCATTGAAAGGTGTAAATGCTGAAGCAATCAACAAAACGCCCCATAAACCAATGAGCCACGGACCCTTGTGCTCTGTGGGTGGTGGTGTTAGGGTTGGTGGGAAATAAAAGCCTATTATGCAAGCGACATGACAGAGGGTACCATGTATCGAGGTAAGTTCTTGTCTCGAGCCGGCAGCGGTATAGGAGGGCTGGCACTTTCTGCGTTGTTACGGGACGAGATGCAGGGCGCAACAGGCCCTGCGGCGGTGCCTAAAGCTCATTTCCAGCCAAGAGCCAAGCGTGTGCTCTGGCTGTTTATGCACGGCGGGCCAAGTCACATGGACTTGTGGGACCCAAAGCCGGAGCTCATCAAGCATGCGGGCCAACCTTTACCGGAGAGCTTTGGTGAAGTAATGACGCGACGCAAGGTGGCAAACAACCCGTTGCTTGGGCCTGTGAAACCTTTTCGCCGGCACGGGCAATCCGGCCTTCCCATCAGCGATTTTTTGCCACACATGTCCCGTCATGCGGACGATCTCTGTGTGTTGCGCGGATGCCATGGCGACAGCGTAAATCATCCCCAGTCGGTTTACCAGATGAACACCGGTTCCATTCTCATGGGCAAACCCTCAGTGGGCAGTTGGGTTGCCTACGGGCTCGGTTCTGAAAGATGTGATATGCCTGCCTTTGTCGTATTGCCGGATCCGCGCGGCGGGCTCAAGGGAGGCCCGCCCGCCTGGGGCAGCGGTTTTTTGCCCGCCACTTACCAGGGCACCACTCTGCGCCCCGGTCCCAAGCCGATCCTGAACCTTCAGCCTCCCCCAGATCGTTCCCTCTCCCGCCAGAAATCTCTGAATCATTTCATCAGGAGGTTCAACCTGCAGCATCTCGCCGAACGTGATCAGGCCGATGACCTTGATGCCCGGATACGTGCCTACGAACTTGCCTTCCGCATGCAGAGTGCGGCTCCGGAAATTGTCGACATCTCACGGGAATCGACCGCAACGCGCAAACTCTATGCACTCGACCAGAGTGAGAGAGCCGAGTTCGGCACCCGCTGCCTGCTGGCCAGGCGAATGCTTGAACGCGGAGTGCGGTTCGTCCAGTTATACTCTGGGGATACCAACGGTTGGGACGCCCACAAGGGGGTCCTGAAAAATCATTCCATCTGGTGCAACCGAACAGATCAACCCATTGCCGGGCTGTTTGATGACCTTAAGGCACGCGGCCTTTGGGAAGATACCCTGATCATCTGGGGCGGGGAGTTCGGCCGCATGCCCATGAGTGAGCAGGGAACGGGACGCGACCATAATCCCTGGGGCTACAGTATCGTTCTCGCCGGGGGAGCGGTGAAAGGCGGCATTGCCCATGGTTCAACCGACCCCATTGGTCTAAGAGCCGAGGAAGGCAAGGTGCACATCCATGACCTGCATGCCACTCTCCTGCATATCCTGGGTATTGACCACAAACGTCTCACTGTTCAGCACCGCGGGAAGGATGAGCGCCTGACCGACGTAGCGGGAACCGTGGTAAAGGAAATTCTCGCATGATGAGTTTACAACAGCCATGGAGGAGGCTGTGCCGCACGGCGTGTTTTTCTTTACTGTCATTCTTGCTGGGGCAATCAGCCCTTACCGCGACTTCGCACTGGTCCTGGCGACCGTTAATCCGGCCTGCTTTACCGACTTCATTCCCAGACGACCATCCTGTCGATGCATTCATATTGGATCAGCTGCGCCCACTTGGACTCGCCCTGGCTCCCGAGGCGGACCGCCTGACATTGATTCGCCGCCTGACCTTTAACCTCACGGGCTTGCCGCCAAAGCCCCGGGAAATCGATGCATTCCTGAAGGATGTCTCCAGCAATGCATACGAAAAGCTGGTTGACCGGCTGCTTGCATCCACGCAATACGGTGAGCACTGGGCCCAGTATTGGCTGGACTTGGCCCGCTTTGCCGAGACCGATGGCTTCGAGCACGACAAGGTCAGGCCCAATGCCTGGCGCTATCGCGACTGGGTCATCAAGGCGCTCAACACCGACCTGCCTTACAATCGATTCGTCAGGCTTCAAATTGCCGGCGATCAGGTTCATCCCGACGACCCGGAGGCCGCCACTGCAACCGGTTTTCTCCTTGCCGGGCAGGATATGCCCGACATCAACCTGCTGGCCGAGCGACGACACATGCTGCTCAACGAGATGACTGCCACGGTCGGGAGCGTATTTCTCGGCTTGACTCTGGGCTGTGCCCAGTGTCATGACCACAAGTCCGACCCGGTTAGTCAACGCGAGTTTTACCGGATGCGGGCATTCTTTGAAAGTGACCTCCAGCTGGAGGAAGTGAAACTTGGCGGCATTAATGTTCGCACGATGCGCAACGGCAAGGTCAGCGCCACCCATATAATGACGCGGGGCGATTTCCGCCGACCCGGTGACAAGGTCCAGGCGGGGTTCCCAAAAATTGTAAATACGGTTAAATCCCGACCGATCAAGGGCACACGCACGGAATTGGCGGTTTGGCTCACCCACCCGGAAAATGCACCCGCCATGCGCCTCTTTGCCAACCGGCTCTGGCTACGACACTTTGGCCGTACCTTCGCCAGCCCCGGGGATTTCGGCACTCTGAGAGAACCCCCCACTCATCCTGATTTACTCGACTGGCTGGCGACTGAGTTACCGAGACGCAAATGGAGCCTCAAGGCCATGCATAAGCTTATCGTTACCAGTGCCACCTGGCGCCAAGCCAGTCGCGATTGTGGCAACGACCCTGCATGGGAAAAACGCCTCAAGGCTGACCAAAGCAACCGCCTTTGGAGCCGGCAGGACCGCCGCCGGCTCATAGGCGAAATGTTGCGTGATGCCCTGCTCAGTTGCAGCGATTCGCTAAGCCAACGCAAGGGAGGCCCCGGCGTTCGTCCGCAATTGCCGAAGGAAATCACCGTGACCCTGCTGCGAAACCAGTGGCAGGTGAGCAAGGACGAGGTCGATCATCGTCGCCGTAGCATCTACCTTTTTGCCCGCCGCAACCTGCGCTACCCGCTCTTTGACCTCTTCGACCGCCCCGCTCTTGCGGAAACCAGCGCCTTGCGCTCCGTTTCCACCACCGCGCCGCAATCGCTTGCCTTGTTAAATTCCAGCTTCGTTGTCCAGAGAGCCAAGGAACTTGCCCGCCGTGCAGCAGATGGGAATGCGACCCCAGTGGAATCCATCAGGTTTTGTTACCGCCGTGTCCTCGGAAGATTACCGAGACAAGAAGAGATGGCAGGGGCTTTGCAACTGGTTGACAGGGACGATAATCCCGGACAAGGCCTTGCCGACCTCGTCCTGGCGTTGTTCAACTTCAACGAATTCATTTATATAGACTGAGCGTGCAGGAAAAAAATGGCCCTACCCCCGAACTCGCGCCTTCTAAGGTCGCCTGATTCGGAACATTCTCGTCGATACCAGAGGGTCAGTAAATGTGAATTCGGGGGCAAGACGAGATGCCATCAGGCGGGATAACGCAGATCGTTGTGCTCGCGCCCTGCCCCTCGAAATCGCTGAGTTCGAGCCAGCCGCCCGCCTCCCCTTGGGGAAGCAACGAATTCGTAGCATCGATCGCGTAGAACCCCTCCGACGCCGAATTGAAGGTGATAACCACTTCGTCCGTCGCAGAATTTCGAACGATGGAGGTGATCTCGAAGGGGACCACACCCAAGACGACCTGAATCTGTGCCAATCCGACTGCCGTAGTCGTAAACTGGTCTGGGGCATGGCGGCTTCTGATGTCGATCCCAATGTAGCGCACACCCATCATCGAGACAGCGAGAGCATCGGTGGCGGCGAGCAAGGGCACGCCTTCGTTCGCAGTTGGCGGACCTATTGCAAGATCGCCGGGCCCGCTGGCGGAGACCCATCCACCGCCTGCGGCGAACGGGGTCTCGGAGGGATCGACCGGCAGCGAGGCACCCGTCCCGGCGACGAACAGCTCGTACCCCTTCACGCTGCGCCCGCTAGTTTCGAAGTCCGCCCCAACGACCTCGTGGTAGTTCCAGATACGCACTTCCCCGATCGTGAACTCTGCGCCCAGATCGAGGTAAACCCATTCATCGGAAGTGGCGTTGTCCGCCGACAACCAACTGATGTTGGCGGTGAAGTCGCCACCAAAGTGCAGGTTCGAGGCATCCAGATGCGCAAGGTCGGTGAGTGTAGCGGCATCGTGATCCGCGGTGAAAGTGGATGACACCGCCGCCGCGACCGGTTGTCGCAATTCCCCGCCAGATGCGATCACGAGACCGGTCAGATCCACCGTCACGGTGGGCGTGAACGGGACATCGGTCGTCAACGAAAGCTGCGCCGAGAAATTCCCGTACCCTTATTCGTTGTTCTTGTGTCGCTGCTGCGCAAGTTGAAGTTTCAGTAGCCGGCATACGAGTCGTTGCGAAGGGTTACCGTGCTGAACAGGAAGACCAGAAGTTCAAGGGGGCAAATTGCGCGCTTTTAATAGCTTTGCGGGGACGAGTGTAGGCTTGATGGAGACAGCTATTCCAAGGTATTGCAATTTACGATTAATGCCATGATTAACTTAATCTTATCGAGTGATTTTTTTGCAGGTTGCGGACCGGATACTGCCGTTTCCCGCTCTTCCATACATCCCGAAGAGGTCGACGAAAATTGCCTATTGGATTACGTGAGGAATTTGCTCTCGGTTACCTGTGGCGTCGGTGGCGGTTGCTGTGATGCTTTTGGACTTGGGCAGTTGGATACTCCAGTCGGCGACTCCGTGGGCTTGGCTGAGAATACGGGCGGGTATGCCGTTAACGTAAACGGTTTTCACGACGCCGTTGTCGTGGGTGGTGCCTCGGACATGAAGACCGTCATTGTGTTCGTCGATACGCGTGATGATGGTGCAAGGCGGAAGGTCGTCCACGGGATGTAGCAGTTCGGGAAACTCTTTGTCAGTCACTTGAGCAACCAGTGATTCATCTCCCGTGAGGCCGTTTTCCTTGTGGTACTTGTTGCCGTCCCCAAGCAGGTCCTTGGCCCGGGCGCTGATTACCTTGGCATGTTTGCCTGGGCCGAAGTAGTCGTGAATGAAGTAGGGAACCCCCTTGGGTGTGGATGGCTTGAGGCGAGGTCCGCCGCCGAGGTTTATGAGAGGCCAGCGCCCTGGACGTTTGGGATCGCGGTCCCGTACCTTCACGTTGCGGAAGTGGGATTCCGCTTTCCCGCTCGGGTTGTTGGCGCTGATTTGAATGAGAGGCATGTTGCCGCCGTAGCCGATCTTGCTGAAGGCTAGCCCATCGACGGTAATGCTTCCGTGTTGCATGCTCCTGTCGTCGAGGCCGCGGTTGAAAGGCTCGGCCCCGGTAGCGGCAATACTTAGATTGCGGTAAACGTGATTCTCGAACCGCGGACGGTAAACGCCGTAGGCTGCATGGTCGATTTTGACATTTTCCATCAGCATGGTAGGCAGTTGGACCCGGAGAGCATAATGGGTTTGCCAGAGCTTGAGGCCACGCAGAATGTGTGGATGACGCAGGTCCGGGCCCACGCCCTCGGTGCCGGCGAAGGCCACGGAATAGAGCCCCTCACTGTGCGATTCGTTTTTCTCGAAGCGAGTGATGGCGAGGGTGCGGACGTCGACGGTTTTTCTGGAACCATCAGGCATGAGGATACGCAGGTTGCTGTCGAAATTGCTGCGCTTTTGGCAATCGTAACGGAAGCCGTACCTGTCGTTCTCCACAGCTACGTTGCGAGTGAGGACGTTTCGCCCATTGGCCCACCAGAAGGCGGCACCGTCATTCGGGTCGAAGGGAAGATCTTGATCCTTCAGTCTTTGGCCCCTGAAGGCCTGCACGCCGAGGTTGCGATCGAGCAGATTGAAGACTTCAGTTCCATTCTCGAGAAAATAGCCATGGCCAACGGACTTGTAGCCCACGCAGTCACGTACCAGTAGGTATTGCGTGCCGTGAATGGTTATCCAGCGGTTATGCGAGTCGACGATAGCTGCGCCAAGCACGGCTGAACCGCGCATGGTGGCCCCGACGAGGTGAAAGTGTATCGCGTAACGCCCCAGGACGCCTTCCTTGCCAAGGTGGACGAAACGGGCGTAACTGATGCCGCCCTTGCTGTATCGGTGGTACATGGTGTGGCCGCGTACACCGTTTGGATCGGCGCTCTCGACGATTACGTTTCGGGATAGATTGGCCACCTCGCTTCGGAACTCTCCTTCGCCGAAGTGCCCCAGGCTCAAAGGCTTGTCGAGCGTGATGGAGCGTCCTTCGATGGCCTTCACCATACGCTCTTCCGTACCCATGTCCTCATCACGGTCGGAAGCCATGGTTCGTACTTTATTGGACGCGGTGACTATTATCTCGTCGCCCACGCGCCAGTCGGAGACGTCCTCCTTAACGACAATTTTCGCATCGCCCGGTTGACAAGTCGTGCCCAGTTTTACCCAAGGTCGTTTCAGCGGAGAACCGTGAAACTCCATGCGGGCCGAGCAACAAACCAAAGCAGGGGCGTCCTCCTTATCCATGCCTTCCAAATAGTGCAGTCGAATACGGGCTATGTGTTGCGCGGGGATGGGGTTTTGTTGCGTGCCGACTTCGAGAGTGGGGAGGGATTGGCCTGGTAGGGCATTGGGTTCACCCTTGCGGTTTACGCTGCGGAAATCACAGGCGAACCCGCGTTCCGTGCAACGGTTGCCGGCCTGCACCTTGAGGAGACCGACGTTTAATTCGGTGTTGCAGTCGCGGGCGAACCGGAGAGCGCCGGCTACCTGTATGAGCCGGATGACCGGCGTGGTCTTTGCGTCGAAGCGGACCGATGTGCCGGAGCTGACCAATACGCGATCGCCTGCCTTGGGGAGGCGCTGCGGTTGCCAGGTCTTGGGGTCCGTCCAGTCACCGTCGGCCATGGATTGGATGGAAAACTGAAGGACCTCCAGCTGCCCTGATAGAAGGGTTACCGAAGTGGCTAGGCTCATAAGGATGGATGTCAGGGTCTTCATAGGATCGGTTTCTTTTATGGTTTTTCCATCGAATCAACAAGTTCAACTGTAACCTTCTTCCCACCACACCCCCCAAGAAGCAGGGGCAGTGACACAAGAACAACTAATAAGGGTACGGGGTTCATGGGTTATTCTTTAAGAGCTTCTTCCTTCGAATCAACAGGCTCACCTTTGCTATTCCAATAGTTAAAAGAACCTTCGACCTTCTTGCCGTCCTTGTAGTTTCCTTCTGCCATCTTCTGCCCGTTTGAATGCCACCGCACCAGTAGCCCTTCCTCCTTGCCGTCTTTGAAGTTTATTTCCTGCAACTTCTGTCCGTTTTCATACCAACTCACATATAGCCCTTCCTCCTTGCGGTCCTTCCAATTTTCTTCCGAACGCTTGTTCCCGTTTGGATACCACCCCACCTGTAGCCCTTCCTCCTTGCCGTCCTTCCAGTTTCCTTCCTTCTCCTTCTGCCCGTTTTTATGCCAATAAACCCATGTCCCATCCTTCTTGCCGTCCTTGTAGTTTCCTTCGCCCTCCTTCTGTCCGTTTGAATGCCACCGCACCAGTAGCCCTTCCCACTTTCCTTTCTTCAGTTGGCCTTTCATCTTAAACTGCCCGTCTGAGTATTTTTCGTAGACTTTACCTGTGTAACCAATTTCTTGATTCTTTTCGAAGTAACCGTTTATCCCCCTGTCCTGTAGTTTCCGAATGTCTTTCCCAATGTCTTGAGCATTACATTCAAAACAAAACGCGAGCAGAACAACTAACAGGGGTGTGGGTTTCATGGGGTTAATTCTTTAGGGCCTCCTTCTGAGTTTTAACTGGCTCTCCTTTGTTGTTCCAATACTTTGCGGAAATCTCTTTTCCGTCCTTGTAGTTTGTTTCCCTAAACTTTTGCCCGTTTTCACGCCACCAGACCCATAGCCCATCCAACTTGCCGTCCTTGGTGTTTCCTTCCAGCACCTTCTGCCCGTTTTCATGCCACTCCACCCATAGCCCTTCCTGCTTGCCGTCCTTGAAGTTGCCTTCCTCCAACTTCTGCCCGTTTTCATGCCAACTCACCGCTAGCCCATGCCTCTTGCCGTCCTTGTAGTTTCCTTCCACACTCTTCTGCCCGTCACTATACCATACCAAAAGTAGCCCATGCTTCTTGCCGTCCTTGCGGTTTCCTTCACGCTTCTTCTGCCCGTTTTCATGCCACCACACCTGTAGCCCATGCTTCTTGCCGTCCTTGAAGTTTCCTTCATACGCCTTCTGCCCATTTGGCCACAATTCGAAAGTGCTACCAGTAAAAGGCTTTTCTGAATTTACGAGATACCAGATGCCTTGCCGTTCTACTAATTGACTCCCCGGTACTGAATTCTTCTCACACCCTCCAAACAGAACAAGGGGCAGCAGAACAACTAACAGGCGCGCGGGTTTCATGGGTTATTCTTTATTAGCTTCTTTTATTGAATCAACAGGCTCGCCTTTGCTGTTCCAATACTTTTCATAAATACGTTTGCTGTCCTTGAACTTTGCTTTGTACGACGTCTTCCCGTTTTTATGCCAATTAAAGATTAACCCATCATCAGGCTCGCCTTTGCTGTTCCAATACTTTGCAGAAATCTTTTCACCGTCCTTGAAGTTTACTTCCCTCTTCTTCTGCCCGTTTTCATGCCACAGCACGGATAATCCATCCTCTTTACCATTCTTGTAGTTACTTTCATACTTCTTCTGCCCGTTTCGATGCCATTGAGTGTGTAGCCCTTCCTTCTTTCTATTCTCCCAGTTTCCTTCCCTCAACTTATTCCCATCACTGTACCACTCCACCCATAACCCATCCATCACGCCATCCTTGTATTTCCCTTCGCTCATCTTCTGACCGTTTTCATACCACGACGCCTCTGGCCCATCATCCTTGCCGTCCTTAAAGTTTGTTTCCCTCTTCTTCTGACCGTTTTCATACCACTGCACAGCCTTGCCTGTATAAAGAGTATCTGAACCTTTAAGATAAACGATGGTATGACCTTCACGAAAATCCAATTCTTTCCAATTAATCCCCTCGTTTTTCCCCACGCACCCCCCAAGAAGCAGGGGCAATGATACTATGATAAGGAATAAGGGTACGGGGTTCATGGGTTATTCTTTAATCTGAAGTTCCTCATATCTCTTACCTCCATTAGTTTTAATCAGTTCAATAATTTCTTCAGCACTTTCTTTATCGCCCTTTATCGCAAACCGTTCCCTAGTTGCTTTATCCAATAGGGTGGCCTTTCGACTAATTATAACGTTAACATCAGCACCTTGATCCAAATATTTATTGACTGATACGATATCTCCTGCGACAACCGCATCGGAAAGGGATTGGTTTGTTTTCCGAAGCTGAGCGCAACTCCAGTTACGGATTTCCGTTGCTACGATCCCCATAGTCATGAGGATAACGAATCCAATAAACAGCTTACTATGATTCCGCGGTAGAGGAGACAAGCCTTCAGCTTCTGTCGTCTTTCTTTTTCGTTGCAGGAGGACTCTAAAGATTACAACGCCACCATAACAGATGACTATCCACATCAGCGCCCACATCAATGGTGCAATGATGTTAGTGGGATCATCGGTGAATTTAGTAGCATTGCGAACTTCCATCGCAAACCACAGCGCCATAAGGACAAGAAATCCAATAAACAACTGGATTCCTGCATCAGGCTCACTACTGAAACTCCGTGAATTCATAGGTAAACCCTTGGCTTCAAGTTTTTTTCTTTTGCGACGTCGAAAGAAACCAAAGATCAAAACGCTGCTGTAACAGCCAACCGTCCACATCAAAAAGGCAATAATATCGGTAGGATGATCATCGTCAGGGGGAAATCTTCCTCCGCTAAACTT
>LWDU01036671.1_pt1 | contig 12296 bp, 6 predicted proteins | sample 727161 | NCBI WGS metagenome assembly LWDU01 (sample SAMN04566230, study PRJNA314399) | hydrothermal vent metagenome | isolation source: deep sea hydrothermal plume seawater | place: Mexico: Gulf of California, Guaymas Basin | collected 2004-07-11 | reverse complement strand
AGGTTCCTCCCGTGGCGCGGATCGAGTTCAATTCCGAATAGTCGATCAGAGCCCCGTCACCCAATGCCGCCAGAATGGGGCCTTCCCCCGGAAAGTCATTATTATCCAGGAAATTTAGAATCACTTCGTAAGTACCGCCGATGGCTACCGTGATATCCATGAAGATCTCAGGTGAATCCTCCGAACCAGCAGGGTTATTGGAGACAAGCAGAGTATTGCCGGGCACATCATAGATCAGCCATTTGTTGTCAAGCTCGATGAAGTCAGGCAGGAGATCTTCATGGCCGAAAGGTAGCTCCAGAATGGCGTCTTCCGGTCCTATGGTGTGAGTATTGCCGAAACGGTCCGGTTCTTCGCTGAAATCTCCGGCGGAGAAGAAGAACGTGAGGTCCTGGGCGGTCGAAGACGGGGTGAGCGCGACAAGAGCCGCAACGATTAGGATGGCGATATTCGGTTTCATTCTGAATAGATAGGTAATTTTATGTATTCAGCCCTAGCGACTGGTTTTCCCAAAGTTTTTTTAAAAATTGTGAGATCAGGCACCGGTCTGGATGATAATTTGAAAGTGTATCATCAACAAACCGTCAGAGGAAGCATGTTAAAAGGGTAGTACTGATGGATCTCGCCCCCATGCTCCGCTGATGCATTCCATTGTGTTTTTGATAGCGACATAAATGAAACACCCGGCTGCTGCCAATTTAGCGGTTGGCGGACACGAATAAAAAGTTGCTCAGCGCTTCCAGGCCGAATTCCTGAACTCAGTAAATTGTCTGAATCGAAGGATCAGAACTGCCCACTTGAAGTCCCTTTAAGTGAGCCTTCAGCATCGGTGCGAGCAATGGGAGGGAGAGCGTCCCCGCGAGCCTGAAAAGGCGTAGACAGAAAAGTATCGCACTCCTGCTTGTCTTCCTGTCCATGTATGAAGAAATCCATGAACGGCTCACGAGGACGCTCTCCCCACTGCCATTCGGTTAAGAAACTCAGTGCCCCTTGAAGCTGGCCGCGCTGAGGCCGGGTCGTTGAAAATTGCATTCATTCTTACCATAATCCGGGGTCAGCGCCCCCAGCTTCAGGTACGAAGGCCCTGAATTCCTGCGGAAATCCATTAACCGAATGGCAGTGACGCTCTCCCTCCCATTAGCTGTCGGGTTTTCAGGGAGTTCAAATTGGCATCGGACAGCACTGTATTTGCCTGATTTAATGAGTTCTGAATTCCTTTTAAAAATTCAAAAATCAGTGATAGGACAGGCTAAAGATCAGAAGACGCGAGGATTACAAGGTAGGAAGGCGGTTAGAATTCCAGGAGAATTGGAGCCATAGTCGCGGAAGGACGCGTCAATTCAAGGATCTCCCGATAGTCGGGTGGCCTACTTTCGCAAAGAGTAATTCCTATGGAAACGCCCTAATTAATTGTTGAGCCGCTCAGGAAGCTATTGGATTCTCAGTTACATAAAAATGTTCTATGCGTCGACGCGCATGTCTGTTTCAGTAGATGGAAAGCTGCATTGAACGCCGCTTTCCGTATCGCGGGCTATGAGCATTCACATTTGGTTAAGGGCAGAATCCAAACCGGCTGAAAAACGCTCTCCCCTGACTCCGGGTGATGCAGGAATCCTAGTCAAAGCAGGATTGAGGGTGACTGTGGAGTCGTCAAACCAGCGGGTTTTTCCTGCTTCTGAATATGCCCCACACGGTTGTGAAGTCGCCGATTGTCAAAGTTGGTTTCACGCCGATTCTGACGTTATTGTGCTCGGATTGAAGGAGCTTCCTTATTCGGATGAGCCCTTGGTGCATCGCCATATTTATTTTGCCCATGTCTATAAGGGGCAGTCTGGTTGGGGACAGATCCTGAATCGTTATGTCCTGGGCCGTGGCCTTTTATATGATCTGGAATATTTGACGGATGAAAACCATCGACGTGTGGCCGCCTTCGGGTATTGGGCAGGGTATTCCGGGGCAGCCTTGGCTCTGATGGCCTGGGTTGGGCAGAAGTTGAACAATAACCCGGTATTGCTCCCCGTGGAATCTTTCCGCAATCGCGATGAATTGTTGGCGAAAGTGAACGCTTCCATCGGCACGGCCAGGAGGGTTCCCCGGGTCCTGGTGATTGGTGCACAGGGTAAAAGCGGAGGAGGCGCCGTTCAGCTTTGCCGATCCGCTGGGGCGGATGTGACTGAATGGGATCTGAAGGAAACAAAAATGGGAGGTCCTTTCGCCGAAATACTGGAATTCGACATCATGGTTAATTGTGTGCTGGTCCAATCGAAGATTCCACCGTTTATCACCTCCACTTTACTGGATCGGACGGGACGTCGCCTCGGCATGATCTGCGATGTCAGTTGTGATCCTTATGGGGATCAAAACCCTCTGCCAATCTATGAGACCTGCACGAGTTTTGCCAATCCGGTGATTCGTCTGCCTCACACGCCTGATCCGTTGGATTTGATCGCCATCGATCATCTTCCTTCTTTGTTGCCTCGGGAAAGCAGTGAGGATTTCAGCAGACAATTGTTGCCGCATCTGTTGCAGTTGGACAAAATGGAGTCCGGAGTTTGGCAACAGGCTCGAAACATGTTCGAAATGAAATGCGAAAAAATCAACGAATCATAAAATGCCGCGAATTCACTGGTTAGGCGCGGGTCTCAGTTCAGGCCCGGGCATTCACAGGTTAGCCAGATGTGGATATCCTCTGTCCCTGTGGAATCGGACCCTTTCGAAAGCAGAGGAGATTCTCTACGGAACGGGATCTGCAGCTGAAGCGAAAACGTTGGATTGGCAGGTCTTGGCGAATAGTCTCAATCCAGGAGATATCCTGGTCTCCATGTTGCCGGGAACCATGCACCCCCAGGTGGCTCGACTGTGCCTTGAACAAAAATGCCACTTGGTAACAACGAGTTATCTGTCCCCTGAGATTAGAGCGCTTTCCGAGCAGGTTGCTGCCGGCGGTTTGTGTTTTGTCAATGAAGTAGGATTAGATCCGGGAATCGATCACCTGATGGCGCATTCTCTGATGGCCGATTATCAGAAATCCAACCTGTTTGACCCACTGAATTCTCATTATTTCAGATCCTATTGCGGAGGATTTCCCAAAACCATCAATGATTTTCGATACAAATTTTCATGGTCTCCGCTGGCTGTGCTGCGTGCTTTGAAGTCTCCGGCTCAGTGGATTTCGAAAGGGGAAACAATGAACTCACAAAAGGTATGGGAATTCATTAATCGGTATCACGCAGAGCTGTCTGGAGGGGCGGAATGGTTCCAATCTTATCCCAATCGTGATTCGATTCCTTATCTTGCAGAATACGGGTTCAGCAAAGACTGGAACGTGCAGGAATTCATTCGAGGAACCTTGCGCCTTGAAGGATGGTCGGATGCCTGGCAGCCAATTTTTGAACAGATTGAGCGTCTAAAGGGTGATTCGGAGGAGCAAGTACTGAATGATCTCAGTGCACAGCTTTGGGAGAATCATCAGTATGGACAGGAAGAATCGGACCGGGTCGTTTTATGTGTAGAGTTGGAAATTCAAAAAGAAAATCAGCCGATTTGGCATCAATTGTACACGCTGGATGAAACGAGGAATGAACAGGGAACCGCCATGGCAAGATTGGTGTCCTGGACCTGCAGTATCGCGGTTGAGTCGATCCTGAATGATGCCATTAAACCTGGTGTTGGGACGGCTCCAAACCGTCCTGAACAAGTCAAAAATTGGATGAATCAGTTGAGAGGATTTGGGGTTCAAATCCATCGAACAGATCTTGTGAAGCCCGCAGGAAATAGACTGCATTAAACCAACCGTACAATTTTTTCTTCACCATGTCGGTTCTCGAATACACGCCCACTTTTACAATTCCTGAAGCGGCGGGTATTGCCCGTGAACTTTTTGGGGTCGCCATAAGCGACATTAAAACACTGCCGAGTGAACGTGATCAGAACTTTCTTCTGACCGATCAAAAGAGCTGCCGGTTTGTATTCAAGATATCTTGTGGAACCGAACAGCGTGCTTTCCTGGAATCCCAGAACATACTGATGCAGCACCTTGCAGATCAGGTATGTTTTTGTCCCCGGGTTCTTCCGACACTGGAAGATCAGTTGATTGGGGAAGTCCGGAATACGGAGGGTCGAACTCATTTGGTCAGGATGGTGACTTTCATTGAGGGAGTCCCGATGGCTGAACTTCCTTATCATGCTCCCGAATTGCACCTCGATCTGGGATGCTGTATCGGCCAATTGGATACCGCCATGGAAGGCTTTGACCACCCTTCTTTTCATCGTTCCTTTCCATGGGATCTTGCGGAGGCTAAAGAAGTAATCAATGCAAGAATACATTTAATAAGCGATACGGAGCAACGATCTTATCTGGAGTATTTCCTCAATCAGTATGAACAACATACGACATCTTGTCTGACAGAATTGCCCAGGAGTGTCATACATAATGATGCCAATGACGGAAACCTTGTCGTTCATGGAGGAGATTCAAATGGAGTGCATTTCAGAAAGATTGCCGGGATCATAGATTTCGGAGATACCGTGTATTCCTGGACGGTCTCCAACCTGGCGGTGGCGGTGGCCTATGCCATTCTGGACAAAACGGATCCACTGAACACGGCCTCTGAAATAATTCGAGGATATCATTCCAAACATTCCTTGAGCGAAGCTGAGATCGACGCAATCTTCGGATTGGTATGTATGCGCCTGAGTGTAAGCGTCGTCATGGCGGCTGAACAACAGCAGGCCCGGCCTGATGATCCTTATCTCGGAATAAGTCAGGCACCGATTCGACGCACGATGCAGGGGTTGGTCGGTATTTCATATGGTTTCGCAACGGCAGTGTTCCGTGTAGCGGCGGGTTTTACTCCATTGAGAAAACATAGGAGGATCTGTGAGTGGATCCGTAAACAGGCACACACCTTTGATTTTCCAATTCCCATTGAATCTAAAACTAAACAAATTCATGTTCTGGATCTCGGTGTGGAAAGCTCAATACTCGGTAGCGATGACGCGGAATTATCCGAACCAAAACTGACTCGCTTGATTAACAATGATATCGAAAAGAACAACGCCCGGATTGGAGTAGGTCGTTACCTGGAACCTCGGTTGTTTTACACGACGGAACAATTCAGTGCAGGTGCTGATCAGCAGGAGGAACGTCGCACCGTTCATCTGGGTATCGATCTTTTTGACAAAGCGGACACTGAGGTGAGAGCTCCTTTGTCGGGCTTTGTCCATCTGGTGGAGGAAATTGACAAACCATTGGATTATGGAACGGTGGTCATTCTTCGGCATGAAACCACCGGTGGTGAGGTTTTTTTTACCCTATACGGGCACCTCGCCAGAATAACCCTTCGTAATTTAAAGATCGGCCAATCTGTCCAGAAAGGAGAGACCATTGCCCGGTTGGGGACGGTTGAAGAAAACGGAGGTTGGACTCCCCATCTACATTTTCAGTTGATTCTGGATCTGTTGGACTTCGGTCATGATTTTCCCGGAGTCGGGCAGGCATCCAGGATTGAAGTCTGGTCAGCCCTTTCACCGGACCCCAATTGCATTCTTCGGATTCCAGATGAATTGTTTCCGGTGTCCGGTCCGAAAAAGGATCAAACGCGACGTAAACGTGACCGTCTGATCGGTTCCAATCTCAGCATAGGGTATCAGGAACCCATCAAGGTCGTCCGTGGTTGGATGCAGTATCTCTATGATGAAAGCGGGCGAAAATATATTGATGCCTACAATAATGTACCCCATGTCGGGCATGGCCATCCGGAAGTTGTCGAAGCGGCCCTGCGCCAGATGAAATTGTTGAATACCAATACCCGTTATCTAAGTGATCTGCTCAATGATTTTGCGGACCGTTTGGTGTCCACTATGCCCGATCCTTTGAAGGTCTGCTATATTCTGAATTCAGCCAGTGAAGCCAACGAGTTGGCTTTACGGTTGGCTCGCGCCTACACTGGACATAAAGATATTATCGTTACGGAAGCGGCCTATCATGGCAATACAACTACGCTCATAGATATCAGCCCCTACAAGCATTGCGGTCCGGGAGGACAGGGAGCGCCGGATTGGGTTCATGTGGTGCCGTTGGCGGATGTCTTCCGAGGGAGATTCAGAGATCCCGCCACCGCCGGCGCTGAGTATGCGTCTCAGGTCGGAGATGTAGTGGAGTGGCATAAATCAAAGAATCGGAATATGTGCGGATTCATAGCCGAATCCTGTCCCAGTGTCGGCGGGCAGATTCTATTTCCCGAAGGATATCTATCCGCTGTCTATTCGGTCATTCGAGAAGCCGGTGGCGTGTGCATCGCGGATGAAGTTCAAACAGGATACGGTCGTCTGGGAGATGTGTTTTACGGATTCGAACTTCAAAAGGTGGTTCCCGATATAGTTGTTCTCGGGAAACCGATTGGAAACGGACATCCGCTGGCGGCGGTTGTGACCACCCGGGGAATTGCGGATGCCTTCGACAATGGTATGGAGTATTTCAGCACCTTCGGAGGCAATACGGTTTCTTGCGCTGTAGGTGCCGCGGTATTGGAAATAGTAAAACGTGATGATTTACAACATCATGCTCAAGTAGTCGGCAGACATCTTTTAAAGAGATTCCACCAAATGAAAGAGACATTCGATCACATTGGCGATGTCCGCGGTTTGGGGCTGTTCCTTGGAATTGAGTTGATACGAAACCCTCAGTCTTTAGAACCGGCGACTGAGGTGGCCGGTTTCATTTCAAATCGAATGCGCGATCGTGGTATTCTGATCGGAGTTGACGGACCGGACCATAATGTCCTGAAGATTCGTCCTCCCCTGCCGTTTTCCATCAAAGATGCGAATATTCTGGTTGAGCAATTGAAGCAGTGTTTCATGGAGGTACCACATATTTAATGTGGCACAAATCCCACACCTCCCATGATTTACGCTATAGGAACAGTTGATGAGGTAAGCACTTCAGTCTATCCAGTATTCATTGAACTCTCCAGGATAAACCTACTTTTCCGAATGAAGTCTACCTAGACCGAATTGGTCACCGGCATGAGTTGCCTTGCCGTCTTTCATAAACAGTTCAATCATCTTTTCGCTGGAAACGGTGTTGTAGTTTTCATCTTGCAGAAAATACAATACCTTCCGGGTTTTGGTATGAATCACTTCTCCACTGGACGGATAAGCATACTGACCATCCACACTAAAGGTGACCCAGCCCGGCATATCACTCAGCGGGATGGTGGTGAGCTGTTGGTAGGGTGATTCACCGCTGAAAATATGCATTCGCATGTTATGGCCATCGCTCAACCAGATTTCTTTTTCATCCGGTGTCAATCCGATGCCGTGACTCGGATTGCCGTGTCGCCGTACGGGACCTTTGTCCCAACCCAGAACTTTGACGCTGGCTACTTTTTTCCCCGATTTCAAATCACCCACTTCAAATCCAAGCAATTCATTGACGTTCACGAAAACGAGAGACTCGTCGCTATTGACGGTAAACGGTCGGATTCCCGCACTGAACGGGCCGACAGTATGTGAGATTTTGTGCGTCGATGTATTAGCAACATGCAACAGAGGAGAACCGATATCAGCCATATATGCCTGTTTCCCGGAAGGACCGTAAATTGTATTGTGCGCCCTGGAATGCACCTTAATTTTGCTAATGATATCACCGGTTTTGCAATTCACTACATTCCAAAAATCCTTTTCCAGGGACGGTAGATACATGGTCATGCCGTCCGGTGAAATTGACATACGATCACAGCCACCCTCATAGCGGATTTCCCAAATCAGCTTTCCCGTACTCAGGTCTATCCGTTGCATGGATTGCAAGGTGGTGATGAAGACACTGTTGAGTGAGACACTGACATCGATGCCTTTGACATTTGAGGGCTTACCGCTTTTGTTAAGGCCTTTGGTGGGAATTCGTTTTACGAATTTATGATTATTGTCTACGTCAAAAACCAATAAGCCGTGGCCACCGTACCCTAAGTAGTTCCTGATACCAGGCGTGGCTACATACAGGTAGTGACCACTACCTCCACTCGGTATAGATTCAGCTGTTTGTGCGGAGCTTGGTATTATCCCGGTAGCGCCAAGGACCATAATTGCCATGCTTAAAGGCGTAAAGAAGCTCGTTTTTTCTTGTCTCATCAGTTTATCCTAAAAAGTAAAAATGATTGAAAATTACTTTTAACAGATTTCCCATCATGGTTCCAACATAATTGATGGAAGCGAGGGAGGAGGGGTGCGATTAGAAGTGTGGGGAATGATTTGTTGGTGCGTCGGCTGTCCTCAGCCGAAAAGTCCGCTGGTATCATGGGAAATGCGCTGAGGACAGCGCACGCTACAGTTCAAGGCGTTAACCAATCCAGATGTTGCGATCTCAGAATCTTGACAAAACCATCGTCAATATGCTGTTCTCGTATCCTCCCCCATCGTCAGAAAACTAAATAGACTGGAATTGAGATGCGACTACTAACATTTTTATTCATCACGGCAATAGGGCCTGCTATCGGCAATATTAATGCTGACACCCTCAAGCCGACCGAATCGGAAGCGCTGAAATATCCACCTTCCCTTCTGCCGGGGAATTACAATCCGGCCATAACGACACCGTCATCGGTGCTCGGGTTTCCGGTTGGAAGCCGGACATCAACGACGGATCAAATTGTTGAAATAATAACGAAAATTGCCTCAGAGAGTGAACGAGTTTCCTTGACTGAGTATGCGCGCAGTCATGAGGATCGGCCGCTTTATTATCTGGTTATTTCCTCACCTGAAAACCTCGCTCGAATCCCCGAAGTGAAAGCTGACTTGGCAAGGCTCGCTGATCCCCGTGGTCTTTCCGAGGCCGAAGGGAATACCATTATCGACAGGTTACCCGCAGTCGCCTGGTTCGGCCATTCAATTCACGGCAACGAAGCGTCCGGGTCCGATTCGGCTCTTATCTCTATATATCATCTGGCGGCATCGCTGGACGAGGATGTCGTTTCGATGCTGGAGAAAGAAATCGTCATCATCGATCCCTGCATGAATCCCGACGGGCGTACGCGTTTTATGAAGATTATGGAAGAAGCCAGGGGCGTTGCACCCAATGTGGATGATCAGTCCAGGCTGCACACTCAATCCTGGCCAAAAGGGCGTTACAACCACTACCTGTTTGATCTTAACCGTGACTACATTCATGGCGCACATCCAGAGACCCGCGGGAAGGTTGCGGCCATGAACGAATGGTACCCTCAATTGGTTATTGATGCCCATGAACAGGGGGCACAAAGCAATTACCACTTTTCGCCATCCAGGCAGCCCATCAATTTCAATGGGCCACCCCAGCATGAAAAATGGAATGAGGTATTCGCCAAGGATCAGGCGAGCGCATTTGATCAGCGGGGATGGCCGTACTTCAATGGCCAGAATTACGATGATTTGTACCCGGGTTACACGAATTATTCAAAGTACCGCGGCGCCGTAAATATTCTATATGAACAGCCGGGAATTGATGAAGACGGTGTAAGACGGCCTGATGGATCGATATTGACTTACAAGGAATCGGTACACCACCACCTGACCAGTACACTGGCCAACCTGTATACTCTGGCGGAACATTCCGCCGAACTCTACCGGGACTTCCTTGCTGATCGCCGCTTGGTGACTTCCGAATCCGGTCCCTACGGCAACCGCACTTTCGTTGTTCTGCCCACCCGCAATGAATCGCGAATGCTTTCCTTTGTCAGGACCATGAAAATGCAGGGTTTTGAAATGTTCACCGCTGAGGGGGATATCGAGGTAGCCAGTGTGACCACCCAGTTGGGAAAAAACCTCAGCAACATGACTATACCCAGGGGCAGCATCGTCCTTCCGAACCGCCAGCCCGAGGCACGCCTGTTATCGGCCATGCTCGAGTTCGATACTCCTTTTACCGATGGCATGATGTTGGAAGAGCGCGAAAGCCTGCTGCGCGGTGAGGGTAGTATGATGTATGAAGACACGGCTTGGAATACCACCATGCTGCATGGGCTGGAAGCGTGGACAGTCAATGCCCATATCGATCAAAACCTGGTTCATTATCAGGAAGCGGTCGTCGATTCCGGATTGAAGGATGTTGATGGCTCAATTGGTTATATTATCAATGGCGATGATGACCGTTCGGTTGGTTTTGCAGCCCGGGCAATGGAATCAGGGATCAGCGTTCGCGTATTGCAGCGGGCAACCCGTTTAGATGGTAATGACTGGCCACGGGGTTCGATAGTCGTATCGCGCAACGACCACCGCACATATGATGGTGATCTTGCGGCTGATATCGGTCGCCTGGCCGACGAGCTTGGCCTGTCTATACAGGGCTTCGCCCATGGTACCGCTCCGGGTGACCTGCCTGATGTGGGCGGCCGATATTTTACTCGACTGGTACCGCCAAGCATTGCATTTGTTTCGAATGGAAAAGTGAACCCGTTAGACCTTGGTGCCATGTGGCACGTTATGGATACTCACCTGGGGATCCGCCACTCTCAACTGGTTTGGAAGGGCTTGGCTAAATTTGATTTGCGACGTTACAATGTCATTGTATTACCGGATTCCTGGGAGCCTGAGATTAGTGATGCAGCACTCACCCGTCTTTCAACCTGGGTTAAAAATGGCGGTACTTTAATTGCCAATGGAGGTTCTGCTGCTGCGCTGAGTGCCGTAGGAAGGAAGTTTACGTCCGCCCGCCATATCAGCGATACCTTCGAAAATCCGGGCAAATATGACCTGGCCCTGCAAAGAGAATGGCTGGCCCTTCAAAAAACGATTCCTGACGATTCACAGATTTGGTCAAATGTCGTTCCACAGGATGTGACTTATCCATGGAATTCGGAGTCCAAAAGTCCCGGTAAAGACGCGCTGAAGAAACTTGATGACTGGCAGAAGATTTTCATGCCGAAGGGGGCTGTTTTAGCTGCACGTACGGATCAAAAACACTGGCTAACCATGGGGATCGGCAAACAATTACCTGTGCTGTATCGCAGGCCTACCGTTTTAATGAGCGATGGAAGTGCCGACGTGCCGGTCAGATTCGGCGTGCTCAGCCGGATCGGGCAGGAACGCTGGGATCAGATGCAGGAAGAGAATGAAGGCAAGAAATCTGCTCGCAAAATCGGATGGTCCACCTTGCCCGATCAATACGAGATGAACTTGCGAATGAGCGGTCTGGTGTGGCCCGAAGCCGCACAGAGGTTGGTAAATACGGCTTACGTGACCCGCGAGCGCAAGGGTAATGGCCAGATCATTCTATTCGCCTATTCGCCCGTATTCCGTGGATCGACGCCGGGCACGGGCCGACTACTGCTCAATGCATTGATTTACGGTCCCGGATTGGGAACCTCTCAGGCTATAATCCTTTGAATATATGGAATGTATACTGCTCGGCTTCAAGTTTTCGGAAAATCCCCGAAGTTGAAATTGACGGACTTGATGGGCAGGAGTCATAAGGATGCGACGATTCCTGAAGCCCGGGGCGTTGAACCGGAACCTTTGCATGGAGCCTATGCCTGTGATTTTCCATGACCGGCCTCAGCGCGGCCAGCTTCAGGAATCGTGCACTACCTCGCATCAAGGTTGTGAAAAAAACAGAGGCTGAAAACCGAAAACTTGATGCGTAAGAGTATATATGAAAACCGGAATGCGTCTAAATACCTATTTGGGACCGGCGTAGTGTGCCTGGCGTTTTCATGCCATAATTATTGACGTCTGAAATGCACCTACCCTAATGGCCTGCCCTAATACACCCAGGGCCTTGCTTGCTTGATCAGCAAGTCCCCTGCTTCGGTGATCTTATACTCAATCTCCATCGCAAAGACATCGTCTTTTCCGTGACCATACAGCGTACGAAACCGCGCATGGATTCGAGCCAAATCGTCCCTTAACTCATCCAATTGGGATACCGACAACAACAAACCATCCTCTTTCGCTTCGCTAGATCGCCGCACGATCTCATGCCCATCGCGTTCCCACCATCCGAGAAGTATCTCTTCGGGCGAGGAGGTCCCGTCTGGATTGGTTACCAGATCCTCACCCATCTGTGTATTCAAATAGTAGTTTCCCTGTGTCTCGTAAAGGATGTCATCGGTAACCGCTACTCCGTTTGCCTTTTCCCCCTTGAAATTTTGATGAAACAGGACCCCCATCGCCGCTTTTTTGTGATCAATTCGATAGAACTCCCGCTCTTCAAAGGCTCGAAAATTCCACAAGCTTGCGAACACCTGTCTAACAGACTTCGACAGATGCCCTTCACGAGGATGATGGGTATATGAATCGTAGAGCCCTGCCCCACTGAAGCCCGG
>LWDU01042579.1_pt1 | contig 12297 bp, 8 predicted proteins | sample 727161 | NCBI WGS metagenome assembly LWDU01 (sample SAMN04566230, study PRJNA314399) | hydrothermal vent metagenome | isolation source: deep sea hydrothermal plume seawater | place: Mexico: Gulf of California, Guaymas Basin | collected 2004-07-11 | reverse complement strand
CATCTGGAATTCCATTGCCATCGCAATCGATGCTGTCGTCAGAACCGGGACAGAGATCTTCCAGATCGCAAACACCATCCCCATCGGAATCATCGAGTGGGTCGGCGGGACAGGGGTCGAGGTCGCCGCAAACTCCATCTCCATCGACATCATTGTCGGCGTCTAACGGGCAGAGATCACAGAAGTCTGGAATCCCGTCTCCATCCGAATCGATCGAATCATCTCCACCCGGACAAGTATCGGCTGAATCACAGCTTCCATCCCCATCGGAATCGTTAAGCGGATCGATGGGACACGGATCTACATCGCCGCAGAGGCCATCTCCATCGAGATCGTTATCGGCATCGAGCGGACAGGCATCGACATCGCCACAGATTCCGTCTCCATCGAGGTCGTTATCCGCATCGAGCGGACAGGCATCGACATCGCCACAGAGGCCATCTCCATCGAGATCGTTATCGGGGTCGAGTGGACAGGCATCGACATCGCCACATCGTTATCGGCATCGAGTGGACAACTGTCGACGTCAGCACAAAGGCCGTCACCGTCCTGGTCATTGGATGGATCCAAGGGGCAGGGGTCGACATCCGCACACAGGCCATCTCCATCGAGATCGTTATCCGCGTCGAGCGGGCAGACATCCACATCACCACAGAGCCCGTCTCCGTCGAGGTCATTATCTGCATCGAGTGGACAGGCATCGACATCGCCACAGAGCCCGTCTCCGTCGATGTTCGAGTGGACAGGCATCGACATCGCCACAGAGCCCGTCTCCGTCGATATCATTGTCGGCATCGAGCGGGCAGCTGTCGCAGAAGTCTGCGATACCATCGAGATCGCTATCGACACCGTCGTCGCCACCGGCACAGAGATCCTCGGAATCACAGACGCCGTCGCCGTCGCTATCGCCTCCCGCATCGAGAGGGCACGAATCGCAGAAATCGGGGGTGCCATCGAGATCGGTATCGATGGAGTCGTCTCCTCCAGGACAGATGTCGACCGAATCACAAACACCATCGCCATCGGAGTCATTCAGCATCGCCATCGGAGTCATTCAGCGCATCGATGGGGCACGGATCGACATCGGCACACAGTCCATCTCCATCGATGTCATTGTCGGCATCGAGCGGACAGGCATCGACATCGCCACAGAGCCCGTCTCCGTCGATGTCGTTATCCGCATCGAGCGGGCAGCTGTCGCAGAAGTCCGCTGTGCCATCGAGATCGGTATCAACCGTGTCGTCGCCACCGGCACAGAGATCCTCGGAATCACAGACGCCGTCGCCGTCGCTATCGCCTCCCGCATCGAGAGGGCACGGATCGCAAAAATCGGGGATGCCATCGAGATCGGTGTCGATGGAGTCGTCTCCTCCAGGACATCGCCATCGGAGTCATTCAGCGCATCGATGGGGCACGGATCGACATCGGCACACAGTCCATCTCCATCGATGTCATTGTCGGCATCGAGTGGACAACCATCCACATCCCCACAGATGCCATCTCCATCGATGTCGTTGTCGGCATCGAGAGGACAAGCATCCACATCACCGCAAATGCCATCACCATCCAGATCGTTGTTGGAATCGAGCGGGCAAGAATCGACATCCCCACAGATGCCATCTCCATCGAGGTCGTTGTCGGCGTCGAGTGGACAAGCATCCACATCCCCACAGATTCCGTCTCCGTCGATGTCGTTGTCGGCGTCGAGCGGGCAACTGTCGCAGAAGTCTGCGGTACCATCGAGATCGGTATCAACCGTGTCGTCTCCCCCGGAACAAAGATCCACGGAATCGCAGACACCGTCACCGTCGCTATCGCCTCCCGCATCGAGCGGACACGGATCGCAAAAATCGGCTCCTCCAGGACAGATGTCGACCGAATCGCAGCTCCCATCGCCATCGGAGTCATTCAGCGCATCGATGGGGCACGGATCGACATCGGCACAAAGTCCGTCTCCATCGATGTCATTGTCGGCGTCGAGTGGACAAGCATCCACATTCCCACAGATTCCGTCTCCATCGATGTCGTTGTCAGCATCGAGCGGGCAACTGTCGACATCCGCACAGAGTCCGTCTCCATCCTGATCATTGGACGAGTCCAGGGGGCAGGGGTCGACATCGGCACACAGCCCATCCCCATCGATGTCGTTGGCAGGATCGAGCGGGCAGCTGTCCAAGTTCTCACAGATTCCGTCCCCATCTGCATCGTTTTCCGGATCGAACGGACACGGGTCGACATCCCCACAAAGGCCATCACCGTCGATATCATTGGCACCATCTAGTGGGCAAGGGTCAACATCGGCGCAAAGTCCATCCCCGTCGATGTCATTGCTCGAATCGAGTGGACACGCATCGACACTTTCACAGAGACCGTCCCCATCTGCATCGTTGGCAGAGTCCACCGGACAAGGATCTACATCTCCACAGAGAGAATCGCCATCCACATCGTTATCGGGATCGAGCGGACAGGGATCGCAGAAATCCGGGGCCCCGTCGAAGTCACTATCAATACCATCATCCCCGCCCGGGCATTGGTCTTGGCCATCGCAAATTCCATCGCCGTCGCTATCGTCAAACGGATCCAGCGGACAAGGATCCAGGTTTCCACATACTCCATCGCCATCGATATCGTTGTCAGGATCGAGCGGGCAGCTGTCTACGTTTCCACAGAGTCCATCTCCGTCCTGATCGTTATTGGCATCGAGCGGACAAGGGTCGACATCGGCACAAAGGCCATCACCGTCCGAATCGTTGTCCGGGTCGGCAGGGCAGGCATCACAAAAGTCGGGAACACCATCCGCATCCGCATCGAGTGCATCATTGCCGCCCGGGCATTGGTCCTGGCCGTCGCAGACTCCATCACCATCGCTATCGTCGAGAGCATCGAAGGGGCAAGGGTCTACGTCTCCACAGACTCCGTCGCCATCGATGTCGTTGTCGGGGTCCAGCGGACAGCTGTCTACATCGCCACAGAGGCCGTCACCGTCCTGATCATTGGCGGCGTCGAGCGGACAGGGATCCACGTCTGCGCAGAGACCATCCCCATCCTGGTCATTGGCTGCATCGAGTGGACAGGCGTCGAGATTTGCGCAGAGGCCATCTCCATCCTGGTCATTGGCTCCATCGAGTGGACAGATGTCACAAAAATCTGGGATTCCATCGCCATCAGTGTCGATGAAGTCGTTTCCACCGGCACAGATGTCATCGCTATCACAGGTCCCGTCTCCATCGCTGTCATCGAGTGGGTCGGCAGGACATGCGTCGCAGAAGTCTGGAGTACCATCGAGATCGCTATCGATGAAATCATTGCCACCGACGCAAACATCCTGGCTATCACATACACCATCTCCATCACTGTCATTATTCACATCAACAGGACATGGGTCGCATACATTGATGACACCATCTCCATCGTCATCCGGCTCGCAAGCATCGTGAATACCATTATTGTTGCAGTCGTTGAGTGCAGCGGAGCAATCATCAGGCACGCCATCCGAGTCACAATCGGTACTGGTTCCGTTTGCGATATCTGTATCGTCAGGTATTCCGTTTGCATTGCAGTCCGGAGCATTATTGGTGACGGTAATGGACCCGCTCACTCCGGCAAAGTTGGTCGGCGAATTGACACCGGCAATACCGTCCCTGCTGATAGATAGGATGCCATTGGTGGGCAAAAAGTTGAAGACAACCTCATCGCCGCCCGAGTAGATCACGGCATCACCGGTCACCAGAAATAGCCCGGAAGGTATGATGTAGTCGGGCGCAGGGGCCCCCGGAAGAGCGGCATAGGCCGCAGTTCCCACCAACAGTCTTCTGTTCGCCGTCAAGTTGGTCGGCAAATCTGCAAGAAAATTGAAGGCCTGACCGGCATTATTCTGTAAATTTTCGCCATTCATGAATTGTTCGTCATCCGTGTCATTAGTGAACTCTACAAACTGCACCGTTCCATCCGCGCTGGAAAAAACCTCTGAAATCAGCCAGTTATGTGCGTCTGCCTGGAGGACTGCAGGGGCAAGAAATGCCAGACAGGCCGAAGCGGCGACTACCCTGATCAGGGCTGGAAATACCTGCATACAAAGCGGAGTACCCATGATGAAATTCCCTCGCGAATTGACTTCAATAAAGACAGCGCGCCCAGACAACAATCAAATCTGTTGCTAAACACTCTGGAAGTAATGATGCTTGGCCGACCCCCTGAATCGAACGGGGATCTCGATACTCCTAGATTCCCTATTTCGATGATTGAAGTCAACAATCAGTGTCCGCTGAGGCTCTTCTGTCACAATTGACATGTCGATGATCGGGCGTCTTGTTTGACGATGCAGTTCCGACAGTCACGGACCACGGGAATCAGTTCCTTTGCAGGGCTCATTGATCCAACTCATCGCCCGGGATAACCTCGTCCCTCGCGACCTGTTTTCATGGGGAAGAAGGGTTCGATGATTCAAGCGGCGCAATGGAATGGAGATCCAGACGGGCTTCTGGTACTGGAGCTCGAAGATGAAAGTATCGAAATCGATCGTCCCGGGGATCTGGTCTCACGATTGATGAATGAGGAGTGTGAATCACAGCTCCAGGCTGCGGTGTTGATGTACGGTTACTGCCTCGCGACTCAAGGAATGAAACTTCCTCACCTGGTCAGGTCGGTACTGCGGAAAACCGGCCCCTTTATCCGAAGCGTTTCGATGGACTCGATGCCTCTCTACCAGGCCGTGGATCACTTCGACAAGTTTATTGGAAACTGCCCCGAGGAAGGTGACCATTTGCGTGGCCTGATCCTGGAAGAGGTCCACCGCTACCACCAGCAGAGCATTTCCAGGAGCACCGATTGAGTTTGGAAGCGTTGCTTTACCAGATGGCTGGCACTTCTCTCGTGGAACACCCCTCGACACGGCCCACTTTCCAGGTTGCGATGTGATCATGACAAAGGAAAAAGAACCAACTCAATACCCGGCCAATATTGATCCGAAGTCGACATTGCCCACTACGCCAAGCACCGGTCCAGAAAACCGCTGCGGAGGCCTTCCCGCTAGCCAAGCTGCGATTCTGTTTCTCGCCCTCTTCTCGGTGATCTTACTGACCGATCTCTGGTCAAAAACGGCCGCCTTTGAATACCTCGGAAGCGAAGTTCACTACAATTCGGATGGCCTTCCCTATCTGCCTCAGACTTCAATTCGAGAGGTCTTTCCAGGATTTGGGCTGGAAGCTTCGCTGAATCTTGGCGCCTTCAACGGCTGGTTTTCAGGAATGACCATCTTGTTGATCAGCATCTCTGCTCTCTCCGTGCCGATCTGTTTCGTCGTGTCTCTTCGTATGAAACCTCGTGCTCCCTGGATGGTTGCCTCCCTCGCCTTGATCGGTTCCGGCGCTGCGGGAAACCTATACGATCGATCTGTTATCGGCGGGGTGAGGGATTTCATACGCTGGTCGATCCACCTCGGAGAGACCGAATACGTCTGGCCCAATTTCAACATTGCAGACAGTGCCATCGTTTGTGGAGTCGCCATCATCGTGATTCGAGAATTGATCCTGATGAAAAGAGCTGCAAATACCAGTCGTGGATGAACCACATGAATCCATCACCTCCAACATCGCAGTGGGTGCTCCAGTGGCCAGTGTTTCGAGATAACCCTGCATCTCCGGAGTCAAGACGGTTCCGGCGCTGGCAGTGGTGACCCGTTCCCACTGGCCAAATCGTCGCAAGAGCATGCTCTCTCTCACCTACAACATCTTCGCTCAGGGACAGAGGGAAGATGAGCAATCCAGGGTTCCAACGGTGGGATCGACGCCACAAGAACCAGTGGGTTCAGGGATCGGGTTTCCGGAACCAAACAAAGCCTGCAACAAGGCTATAGCATCGGCAATATCGAGCGTCTCATCGTCATTGATATCACCCGACTGTTGACAATTAAGGAGTCCATTTGAGAAGAGGAACTGCAAGATCGTCACTGCATCAGCAATATTGACCTGCCCATCGTCGCTCGCATCTCCCCTGAAAAAATTCGCACCCACAACACAAGGCGGCACCTCAGGGAGCGAAGCTGGATCTGCGGTCCATATCAGTTCCAACGCTTCTGCATCCTCACAATCGACATCTCCATCAGCATCGAAATCGAAGTAATAACCCCCGGCGTTGGCAAACAACGGTAAACCGGTCCCTGTGCCCGCCCCGGTAAAGTGCTCCTCAAAACAGATAAAGTCGTCAAGATCCACATCGCCATCCCCATCAGGATCCGCCGGTGCGGGATATGTCTCGATGGGTGCGCCAGGTGTTAGATCTAAACCCGCCAGATAAGAGTGCCCGAGCGCAAATCTCTGTGTTCGGAAGAGCAAATTTCCGGCCGGGATCGGGGTGCCTTGAGTTCCGGGAACCCCTCCAAGCAAGGGAACTTCATAACTCCAGACGGTCTCCCCGGCGGGTGTCACTTCGAACAATAGCCCCGTCGGCCCGTTACAAATGAGTGTGTTCCCATTCTCCAATCGGCGACCACTACTGATGAAAGTAGCCAAAAAGTTGGTGGGCTCCGGGTCACTATAGCTCCAGAGCGGACTCGCAGGGCCATAAACGGAACCGGGCGACAGTTCATATCCTCCCGTAGCATCCACTGGAGTTTCTATCTCGAGGACATCTGAAAAATCGGAAACAGGTCGACCAACGCCATTATTGAAGATGGTGAGGTTTCCTTCTCCGGGGAAACCCGCGGGGATCCACTCCACACAGTGCTGGCCAAACAACTGCTGATCGGCTGAAGTTCCGCGGTCATAGTTTTGCGGATTTCCCCAACGATAGAGTAAATCTCCACCTTTTCCCTGGACACCTCCGTCATGTCCGGCGGATTCGGAACTTGTCGTACTGTGGTCAATCACCCAGAACTCATGGATAGCCCGGAGACTGATCACAACCTGATCCAACTCCGCACTGTAATCGATCGAATTGCCATGGAGCCAATCAGCGCCCAACGAGGCTAATGGATTGATGTTGATCAACTCGGGATGATCTGCCACAACACCGAAATTGGCTAAAGCCGGATCAAAGTCCTGGATCAGATGGTCCCAGGCATGCCATTCCCAGACTATCTCACCCGAGTTCGGGCCGGTCTGCGCGACCTCCACAACATGCTCTGGCCAGAGCTGGTTGGCGCTCAACAATGCAGGGTCTCGGCCCTGGGCAATCGCTTCGGCAGAGCTCTTCATCTCCCATGCCAGGATCAGCACGTTGCCAGAAGGCAACATCGCGACATCGTGGTGTTGCTGGACCGTGAGGGAAGAATACTGATACTCCCACAGCACCGTACTATTCCAATCCAACACCTGAAACAAACCGCCCCACCCACCAGCATTCATATCTTGTGGAGTACTGAGTACTTTTCCGCAGCGAAGAAGACGTCCCCCATCCAGCAAATAAACCGAAGCCCCAGGAGCGTAGTCGCTCTGCCAGGTGTGGATAGTCCGCCCCGCATTGTCGATCAGATAGGTCACCTCGTGACCAAAAGGTGCAGCCAGCGTATAACCCTCCATCGAAGCGGAGGTGCCACCCAACCAACCAATCACAGGATCCGCCGCCCAGCTTGCTGCAGAAATCGATATAGATACGAGCACCAGACAAACCGAGAGTGTGCGGAAAAAGTGGATTCTCATCATCAAGTGACTCTATTTCGTTCCTCTGCAGTCCTGAAATAACACAATGCGACGAAGTCGTTATTATCGCATCTCAAATTGAATTTACACCTGGCTAAATATAAAAAGCGAGGGCTGGGCGGCGTTTACCAGCCCAATCCTCGCTCTCCAGATGACCAGCTAACGGTATTCAATTACAGGAGTTGTACTCCTGACAGCCAGAACGAGATGGCGACAGAAAAACCACTCACTCCCGGCCCGGATCGATGATCAAGGTCCCCGCCATGTCTCGATGAAGCGAAGCACCTTCCGGCAACCACAGTGTTGTGGTGCTGGAGATGACCAGCGCAGGACCGATTACCGATGAGCCATCGACGATGGATCCATGGTAGATCTGTTGAACCTGTTGCTGACGCCCCGAGGCATCGAGGACCACTTGACGAGAAGATGGGGGGCCCTCGAGTTCCCCTGGAACCGTCGAGATTCCCGAAGAGGGGAGTGTCGCTGCCACCCGGATCGCGACCGCCTCGACCTGGCGGTCCAGCATCTGGTAACCAAATCGTTGCTGATAGATCTCTCGAAACTCTCGCTCCGGATCATCTCCGGGATGAAACTCCAGATCGTGAGCTTGGCCCTGATGGCGCCCCCGTAACGTGGTCTCGATGGTCGCGGACTGCCCATCTCCTCCGCCACGGCTAATCAACTGTCGGGCTTGCTCGGCCAGTTGCTGTTCGATCCGGGGGAGATCCCTGGCAAAAGTGGAATTGACGGGCCGCAGGATCACCTGCTCCCTTTCCTCGCTCCAGGGTGCCTCGAGCATCCCGATGGCGCTGAGAACCCCTGCCGCGGCAGGCAAACGAATCTCTCCCACTCCACAACTGCGAGCCAGCGCCACCGCATGGAGTCCTCCCGCACCTCCGAAACACACCATCGACATCCCTCGCGGATCGACTCCGCGCTCCTGGCTCACTTTTCGCAACGCTCGTTCCATCTCTGCATTCACCACATCGAGAATCCCCACCGCGGCAGCCTCGACCGTGAGACCCAGACGGGTTGCGATGCTGCTCACCGCTCCCTGTGCCGCGGATCGATCCAGAGAGAGGGTGCCTCCCAGCTTCAAGTCCGATGGAAGACGACCCAGAACCACATTGGCGTCGGTAACCGTGGCACCTGTTCCTCCCCGGCGATAAGCCGCCGGTCCTGGGTCGGAACCCGCACTTCGCGGTCCCACCCTCAGTGCACCACCAGCATCGATCCAGGCCAGCGACCCGCCACCAGCTCCAACTGTATGTACTTCAAGGAGTGGGATCGCCAGAGGAATCCCACCGACGCTGAATCGGTGATTTCTCGCAGCACCGCGCCCCGCTTCAACCAGCGCCACATCGGTGCTGGTTCCGCCCATGTCAAAGGAGAGCGCCGTGGTCTCGCCCCCTCGAGTCGCCGCAGCGATCACTCCACCTGCGGGCCCGGAGAGGACTGTCCTTACAGCCCGACGGGAGAGTCGTCGCCAGGGAACCGCCGAACCACATGAATCCATCACCTTCAACATCGCAGGGGTCACTCCGGTGGCCAGTGTTTCGAGATAACCCTGCATCACCGGAGTCAAGACGGCTCCGGCGCTGGCCGTGGTGAAGCGTTCCCACTCTCTCGGCTCTGCGGCCACTTCTCCAGACAGGATCACCGGCAGACCAGTAGTGGCCAGATGGTCCGAGATTCGTCTCTCGTGGTCCAGGTTCTCGGTACTGTGCAGAAGTCCCACGGCAACCGCCTCGTAGGCGCCGTCACGGATCCACTCGAGTAGGCGGTCCAACTCACCTTCATCAAGATCTGCAATGACCTCGCCACCAGCAACGATCCTTCCCGAAACACCAAAACGATCCTCGCGTGGAATCAATGGCGAAACCGGTGCCGGTTGAAGGTCATGGAGATCAGGCCTGTTCTGGCGCCCGATATCGAGCAGATCTTCGAAGCCGCTCTGGGTGACCAATGCAGCCCTGGCAAACTTTCGCTCGAGCAGGGCATTGGTCGCGACGGTCGATCCGTGAACCACCTCATCTGGAGAAAACTCCCGCAAGACCCGTAAGATCGCCCGGGCAGGATCCGCTGGCGTCGATGGCACCTTGATCACCTCGACGCCATCCCCGGAATCGATGATGAAATCGGTAAAGGTTCCGCCACTATCGACACCGATTCGCAACTTGCTCACCCGCCCTTGCAACAAACATGCTCCCCCGGCAAAATGGAGTGGGAAAGAGAATCTGTGACATCACCCACTACGAATTACCCAACCCTGGCCACTGGCTGCTGTCATTGTGCATCGACTGGCCAGTCGATGCTTGCGCTGCTCCGGATGCTAACCTGCACGCTCCTTGTCATTGCCAGCGGCTGCCAGAGTCCATCCCCTCGTACCCTGCCCCCCGAGCCCTCCTCTACACCCGAAGCAAGAGAGCAGTGGAATCTGGCCCGTACCGCCTGGCTGCTCGATGATGTTGCGGCTGCACAGTCCGCCTTCTCACGCTTCGCAGAATCGAACCCACACGATCCACGCAGTGGCGAGGCTCTCCTGACAGCGGGGATCTGTGCCCAGCGGAGAGGTCGAAAAGAGGAGGCGGATGGCTTGTTGAGGGAGGCCCAATCAAGAGGAGGTGCAGTCGCCGCTCGTGCGCTACTTCAGCGTGGATACCTGTTGCTTTCCGAACAGCCGGGGCGCGCCGTTTCATGTTTCGGAAACCCGGGCCGAAGGTTGGTTGCAGCATGGCCAAGCTCTGCAAAAATCTGGACGGTTTGAACAGGCTGGCCTTCCTCTGAGTCGCTGTGCAGACCAGCAAGCCGCTCCCGGGCTGGCGGCTCGCGCAAGACTGTTACTCCAGCTCGACCCGTGGTTCACCGTACAGGTCGGTGCGTTTCTCGATCGCTCCAACGCGCAACGACAACTTCGAAGACTGGAGAGTGCTGGGCTGCCCGCCGAACACCGGATGCCGGGCCGACGCGGATCCCCACTCCATCACGTGTTATCAGGCAGATTTGACCGAAGAGATGCTGCGGTCCGACACTCGATGCGGATCCAGCAAGTACTGGGAACCGAAGATGTGAAGGTGATCCCCTAGATGAACCAGCGACACTCCTCCAGCGGATTTGCTTTTATCGTACTTCTGCTACTGATCTTGTTGACCGTTGCCGGGTTTTTCTTCTTCAAGATGGCAACTCCTGCCCCCAACATCCCTTTGGCGGGAAACTCTGGTTCCCTCACCAATCTACCCACCCCCACTCCACAGCCCACTGTAGAACTGCTGGCGGAGCCTCGAACGGTATGGGCTGGATTCATCACGGATGCCCTGGGGAAACCGATCGCCGGCGCTTCGGTGTCTCACCTGGGAAACAACCCGTCACCCGCCTCGACTCTCTCCAACGACAACGGCCACTTCAAGCTGATCCTTGTCCAGGGCACCGCTCCTCAGGTTTCCATCGAGGCGCAAGGGTACTTCCAGGTTCAGCTGTTATTGAGTTCCGATTCCAGTGCGACCTACACCCTGTTTCGCGGTGGCGTGCTCGAGGGAACCGTACTGGGGCACAAGTTCTACCTCACCACCGAAGAACCTCCTGCGCCAACTCCCATCGCTGGTGCCGTGGTCGAGGTCGCCGCTTCATCAGGCTGGTCCATCTCGATCACTGCAGATGAACAGGGGAAGTACAGGGTCACCACTCCGCCGGGCAAATTAGTCGTCAGCGCCAGATCCGATAACCATGCCGATGTCCGCTTTGACAATCTAGAAGTGGGCCGCGATGAGGTTCTCTCGAGGGATCTGATCCTGCCGGCGGGTGTGATCCTCGATGCGTTCATCATGAGCAAGGATCTACCGCTCATCGATGCTCGCGTTCGCGTCTATAACGACGCGCTGGATCATGCCGATGAACGTTCCGGAGTGGGGGGGAAAACACGCCTCTTCGGACTCGCTTCCGGCTTCGCAGCAGTTCATGTAGTCCACCCCGGCTACCAGGAACAGTCCTTCGAGATCATCGTTCCGAATGACCGCCTCGGCGTACGGAAGCCATTCCTGATCAAGAAATCGGAGTCCTTCCATGTGACGGTGACTGACCACCAGGGACACACCCTCGCAGATGCAGGAATCCGCATCCGCAAAGACCGTAGAACCGTCACCGAAACCACCGCCTCTGATCATGCCGCTCTTTCTGTACTGGCCCCGGTATCCAACCAGACCACAGAAAACAAACTTCCGCCGCGCACCTTCATCTACAAGATGCCTGCTGAAGGACCCGGTGAATTGAAGGTAGAGTTGCGCCCTGGTGGCCGGATCACCGGGGTGGTTCGTGCGCCCAACGGCTACGCAGTGGCGGGGGCGATGGTGCTGATCCAGGCAAATGGACTGGAACCCGGACAGGCTCCTCCGCCCAGACTGGTCAAAACCAACCATGCTGGACTGTTCCGCAGCCAACCCTTTGCCGCCGGCTCCTGGACCGTCTCCATCAGCCACCCCCAGGTGGGCACCATGCAACTCGAAACGACCGTCCAGGAGGGCAAGGATCGCAGCCTCGGCGCGCTGGTTTTTCCGGTCCAGTAATCAGCGGAAATGGCAACCTCTGGCTACTCGCCACCGAGCCAATCCGCGACGAAGACGTTGGTCTCTCCCTTGTTGCTGTTATGGCGATTGGAACAGAAGAG
>LWDU01036702.1_pt1 | contig 12299 bp, 11 predicted proteins | sample 727161 | NCBI WGS metagenome assembly LWDU01 (sample SAMN04566230, study PRJNA314399) | hydrothermal vent metagenome | isolation source: deep sea hydrothermal plume seawater | place: Mexico: Gulf of California, Guaymas Basin | collected 2004-07-11 | reverse complement strand
AAAGACGTCAAGTCCATATCGGGATGTAAATCGGGTCTCATACTGGCGACTTTCTAAAGATCTGATACCTTGACCAATTGCTTTCCGATATTGTCTCCCTGAAATAGGCCGACCAACGCTCCCGGAGCCTTTTCAAACCCATCGGCAATGCTTTCTCGGTATTTAACGCGACCGGAACTGACCCACTCGGAAAGCTGGATCAATCCTTCACGGTAGTGCTTGGCAAAATCAAAAATGAGGAATCCTTGAAGGGTAGCGCGTTTGACAATGAGATGCCAAAGCAACCGAGGACCGGTCGGAGCTTCGTCCATGTTGTACTGGGATATCTGACCGCATACAGCCACCCGTCCGCCAACCGCCAGAAGTGGAAAAACCGCATCAGTGATGGGTCCTCCCACATTGTCGAAGTAGGCATGAACTCCGTCGGGACAATGCTGTTTCAAAGATCTATAAATAGAAGATTCATCCCGGTAATTCACAGCCGCAGCAAAACCAAGATCCCCTGTTATCCAGTCTGTCTTCTCTTTGGATCCGGCAATACCCACCGCCCGACAATCCATAATCTTTGCAATCTGGCCTACCGTCGAGCCAACCGCCCCTGCGGCACCGGAAACCACAACTGTCTGACCTGCTTCAGGTTGACAAATCCGCAGCAATCCGAAGTAGGCGGTCAACCCCGGCATTCCGAGCACATGAAGCGAAGTGGATATCGGGCCATAATCGGGATTCACCTTCCGGCAATCGGTTCCATCACAAACACTATACTCCTGCCAACCGGTAGCTGCCACAACGATCTCGCCCTCTTTGAACCGGTCGTGATTCGATTTTTCAACGACTCCAACAACCTGCCCCGTCATTACAGCTCCGATGGCGACCGGTTCAGCATAGGATTTGCGATCACTCATCATTCCGCGCATGTAGGGATCTACCGACAGATAAACCGTTCTCAAAAGGAACTCTCCCGGCCCCGGCTCGGGCACGGCTGAGTCCTTGAGATCAAAATCACCCTCCCGCACCATTCCCTCCGGACGGGAAACCAATACAAACTGTCTATTCTTATTACTCATGAAATGATTCAGGTGCAGAGTTCAAACAAGCCGGCAGCGCCCTGCCCTCCTCCGATGCACATGGTGACCACACCATAACGCGCTTTTCGAATCTGCATGTTGTTCACCAATGTTCCCACCAATCGGGACCCTGTCATCCCGTAGGGATGACCAATGGCAATAGCCCCTCCGTTCAGGTTCAATTTATCATTCGAGATGCCCAAGCGGTCACGACAATAGATCACCTGAACAGCAAACGCTTCATTCAATTCCCATAAGTCGATATCATCCACTGAGAGCTTGTGTCGCCTCAAGAGCTTTGGAACCGCATGGACCGGTCCAATTCCCATTTCATCGGGTTGGCATCCGGCTACCGCAAAACCACGGAAAACCGCTTTCGGCTTCAAACCCAACGAGGCCGCTTTTTCGGCCGTCATCAGAAGGTTTACCGAGGCTCCGTCGGACAGTTGACTTGAATTACCGGGAGTCACTGAACCCAGCCCACTTTTCTTGTCGAAATAGGGTTTCAATCCGGAAAGTCCTTCCAGAGTGGTATCCGGCCGATTGCATTCATCCGCCTTAAAATCGACTTCCACCGTATCAATCGGTTTCATGGTCTTCTTGTCCAGGATGGCTCGGGTGGTGTGAATCGGCACCAACTCATCCTCGAAAAAACCATTTTGTTGGGCAGCGGCTGTCCGTTGCTGACTGAGCAGGGCATATTCATCCTGAGCTTCACGGGTAACCTTGTAGCGCTTGGCAACCACCTCAGCCGTTTCACCCATGATCATGTAAAGGCCCGGATACTTCTCAGTCACCCACTCGTTGGGTTCAATTTTCGCCTGGAAGGTCTGAGTAATGCTTTCAACCCCCCCTCCGATAGCAACATCAACCCCTTCCAGCATAACCTGATGGGCAGCCATGGCCACGGCCTGCAGGCCGGACGAACAGAACCGGTTGACCGTCATCCCCGAAGCGGTCACAGGTAATCCCGCCCGCAGAGAAGCGACCCGAGCTACATTCATACCCTGGGTCCCCTCCGGAAAGCCACAACCAATGACGACATCCTCGATTTCTTCCGGCTGCAATCCCGATGTTTTTTGAACCACATCTTCAATGCAGTGGGCCAGCATATCATCCGGTCGGGTCATGTTAAGTGATCCTCGAAATGTCTTACCCATAGGGGTCCTTGAAGTGGAGACAATAACTGCTTCTCTCATATCGGGCTTGAGTTTTACCAACTGGTCGGTAGAATTCAAATCATTTGATGTTCCCATGGCATCGATGGATCTCTTTGCGACGGTTCTCGGGGAAGCGAAGTGGTATCGTTCGCCAAGACTTTACTCCCTGAATCCTGGCACTGATATTGGATGCCGAATCATCCTTGAGGCTTTACTGAAGGAAGAAACCGGGGAACTCCAAACCAAACAGCATGAAACTTCTGGTCTGTATTAAGCAAATCCTGGATCCTGAAATCCCGGTTCGAGATTTTTCAATCGATCGGGAAAAACTGGAAGCTGATTCTGCAAACGCGAATCAGGTCACCAATATTTTCTGTGAAAATGCATTGGAAACCGCCCTTCAACTACGCGATTCCGTCGGGGAAAGCAGCATCACTGTCATCTGTTTCGGCCGTGAATCTGCGGAAGATTCCCTCCGCAAAGCGCTGGCAATGAAAGCGGATGAAGCCTGTCTTGTCATGAATGATCTCAACCACACGCCGGACAGCGCCACCACGGCCCATGTTTTGGCAAGCGCCATTGAGAGCCTGGGCAGTTTTGATCTGATCTTTACGGGGAGAGAATCAGGCGATTGGGGGAACGGTCAAACCGGCGCCTATCTGGCTGAGGAGTTGAAAGTTCCCTATCTGCCATTTGTCGATGACATCAAACAAACCGACAAAGGATTCGAAGTCAGAAGGCAAACAGAGTCCGGGTGGGAACGTTACGGAATTCCTGCATCATCGGTGGTCACCATTACTAACAGCGATCACAATCTCCCTCGAAGCACCGGAAAACTATCACGAGAGTAAGTTTCGAAGATCTGAAGATCTGCAAGGATGAGTTAAACCCTCAATCGGATTCCGTCCGGCCGGTCAAACTGTTTGTTCCAGAAAAAGAATCCGCCTGTGAATTCATCGAGGGAGAAAACCTGAATGCCAAGATCGATCAACTCGCAGATAAAATCATGGAAATCCGGAGCACGCTATGAGCGAAACGAGTGGAAACGGCAGCGATATCCTATGTGTTCTTAGCTCGAATGAATGGGATCGAAGTGCCGAGGGATTAGGCAAGCTCATTGCCGTAACCCTTGGTGAATGGCAAGATTCGGCACTCAAGCAACTAGGCGCACGCTGCCACCAGGTAAGGGTCGGACAAACTCAAGTGTCGGTATCGGGTGGAATCGAATCCATGCTCGACTATCTGGTCAAACTCGCTGAGGAAATCCAACCTGCATCCATCCTTTTTGGAAATGGCACTGTGGAAGAGGAAATAAGCCCTCGCCTGGCGTTCCGCCTTGGAGGTTCTTCCATCGGTGATGCCCAGGCATTAACCATTTCAAACAACCGGATCCAGGTCACGCGGTCGGTTTACGGTGGCAAGGCGACCGCTGTCATGGAACTTCAAAAATCTCCGGCGGTCGTTTGGATCCGTTCCAGAGCGTTCCCACCGGCCGGTCCACTTCCTCAATCCGGCAGTTTCGAAACCACAGTGATTCAAGAAACATCCCCTGAATCCATCGAACTTCTGCAGCATCACGAAGATGCCTCCGAAGGGGTCTCACTTGAGGAGGCAACGATGATTGTTTCCGGAGGGCGTGGACTGGGTGGCCCGGAACCCTTTGAAGATCTCAAGGCATTGGCGGCAACCATCGGTGCGGAAATGGCTGCCTCGAGGGCGGCTTGTGATGCCGGTTGGGTTCCCCATTCATGGCAAGTGGGCCAAACAGGAAAAAAAGTGACCCCGGAGCTTTATCTGGCCGTGGCCATGTCCGGCTCCAGCCAGCACATGATGGGGATCACCGATGCCAGGAATATTGCGGCCGTCAACACCGATCCCGATGCCCCTATTTTCAAACATTGCCGATTCGGTATTGTTGAAGATTACCGCAACGTCATTGGACCTCTTACAGAGAAACTGAAATCCAGGAAAAAATGAATCCTTCGGATGCCACGCGAGAGGTCCTCTGGAACATTTCCAATTCGTGGATCATGTACGCTCTACTGCTACCGACGCTGCTGATCGCCGGCAATGGCATACTGCTCCGAATAAAACGTTGGAAGAAAGGCCGACCGGTGGATCGACTGGATCGTCCGCTCGAAAGATTGCAGAATGTATGGCGCCATGCCGTGCTGCAGCGACGCACCATGCGAAACCGATATGCGGGAATCTTTCACGCCTTTATATTCTGGGGATTCATAACGCTAACTCTTGCCACCACCGTTGTTTTTCTACATCACGACTTCGGCTGGCAGATCATGCAGGGCCGATTCTATCTCTACTTCCAATCCTTGTTTGTCGATCTTCTGGGGCTACTCGCCCTGATCGGCGTGGGAATGGCGGCATGGCGAAGGGCCTTCTTACAACCCCGTTTTCTAGTACAGTCCTCCGAAGCCACCTGGATTCTGGTATTGGCTTTCATTATTCTGGGAACCGGTTTCCTTCTCGAAGGATGGCGCATCGCGGCCACGGATGACCCCTGGGGCAATTGGTCACCTGTCGGCTCATTGATCGCAACCTTCTCGATTCATTGGATGTCGGTGGAAACGATGCAATTCTTCCATTGGGGGGTTTGGTGGTTTCACCTGCTCCTGGTTTTCGGATTCATCGCCTGGGCTCCCTATACCAAAATGCTCCATCCTTTGACCGCCACTCTGAATATTTATGCAGCTAACCTGAAACCGATCGGAGCCTCACTTAAAACAATCGATTTTGAATCGGAAGAAAGCTTCGGCATCAATCGACTGGACCATTTCACATGGAAAGATCTGATGGATCTGGATGCCTGTACGGAATGCGGTCGATGCACCGCCGTCTGCCCGGCAGCAACCGCTGGAAAATCCTTATCACCAAGGGACATCATTCTGGACTTACGTGAAAAATCAAGAATCTCAAACAAAAGGGAAACGACCTTCAGCGATCCGATCATAGGAACGGCCCCTTCCCTTTCCACGGAATCACTTTGGCAATGCACCAGTTGTGCCGCTTGCGTGGAATCGTGCCCGGTTTCCATTGAACAGTTTCCAAAAATCATCGATATGCGCCGGTTTCAAGTCATGGAGGAAGCTGTATTCCCTGAACCCATGCAACAGGCTCTCGCCTCCATTGAATCACGGGGGCATCCGTTTTCCGGCAGTCGATTCTCAAGACTGGACTGGACAGAAGGTCTGAATATTCCAGAGATCAAAGACCGACCGGATGCCGAGGTTCTGGTCTGGACCGGATGTGGAGGCTCTCTTGTGGAACGCAACCAGAAATCTTCAAGAGCTCTCACTAAGATTCTTGACCGGGCCGGTATTTCCTACGCTATCCTCGGACGAGAGGAAAAATGCACCGGTGATCCCGCCCGCAGAATGGGAAACGAATTTCTGTTTCAGGAACTGGCAAAACAAAACATCCAGACTTTTGAAAAATACAAGGTGAAGACCGTCGTCACTTCCTGTGCTCATTGTTTCAATACGTTTCGCAATGAATACCCGGAGCAGGGCGGACAGTTCGAAGTCTTTCATCACAGTGAATACCTGAAGCGATTACTTGACCAAGGGAAGCTGCCCATGAAATCCTCCTCCGACCGGAAGATCACCTTGCACGACCCCTGTTACCTGAGTCGACACAACCACATGACAGAGGATGCCCGCAGCCTCCTCCAACAAACCAGCAGCCAACCACTCATTGAGCTTGAGCGGAATCGGCAAAACAGTTTCTGTTGTGGAGGTGGTGGCGGATTGAGTTTTACCGAGGAGCCCTCGGAGCAAAGAGTCAATCGGCAAAGGGCCGATGAAATTCTGAAAACTGATGTGGATACGGTAGCTGTGGCCTGCCCCTTCTGCACGACGATGTTGGAAGATGGAATCAATGCCTGCAAAGGATCAAGGGACATCAAGGTAAAGGAACTGTCCGAACTGATCCTGGAATCTCTCGAAACCGAAGAATAAGTATTTGAATTAAACGTGAACCAGCCCACCGGACTTAAAAAAACATGGATCTCAAACTAACTGAGGAAGAACAAAAATTCCGCGAAGATTTCAGAACCTGGCTGAAGGAAAACCTCCCCAAAGAGCCCCTGACCGGACGAAGCGAAGATGACCCCAATTATTGGAATCAATTGAGAGGGTGGCAAAAGAAGCTGGCTGAAGGAGGTTGGGCCGGAGTATCCTGGCCCGATGAATTCGGAGGGCGTGGCGCGACACCGATTGAAGAAGCACTTTACCTTGAAGAACTGGCGGTATGCGATGCTCCGGAACGAGCCGGTGTAATCGGGGAAGGCTTGGTCGGCCCCACCATCATCGCGGAAGGTTCTCAGAAGCAAAAGGAATTCTTCCTGCCCCGCATCCTTGATGGAACCGATATCTGGTGTCAGGGGTTTTCAGAACCGGATTCAGGCAGTGATGTGGCTTCTCTTTCAACAAAAGCCGTTCTCGATGGTGAACATTATGTTGTCAATGGACAAAAGATCTGGACCAGCTTTGCCCACATGGCCGACTGGTGCCTGCTGCTGGTCCGAACGGATCCCAATGCCCCGAAACACAAAGGCATTAGCTGTCTTCTGGTCGATATGAAGAGTGAGGGACTCTCGGTTCGCCCCCTGCGTCAAATGTCAGGTGATGCCGGATTCAACGAGATGTTTTTTTCCGATGTCAGGGTTCCGGCGACTAACCTACTGGGGCAGTTGAATGAAGGCTGGAAAATCACCATCACCGCATTGATGAACGAACGGGCCAATCTCGGCAGCGGACTCTATGTGGGATTCAAAAAAACATTGAACGAACTGATCGAACGATCAAAAACCATCCGACGGAACGGAAGTCCCGCCACGAAGGATCCCATCAACCGTCAGAAAATTGCTCAAGCCTATCTGGAATTGGAAATACTGAAACTGAATTCCAATCGAGCACTCTCTCAAATCACCAACAATGCCACCCCGGGACCGGAAGGATCCATCCTGAAGCTCTATTGGAGCGAGTTCAACCAGCGTCTGGTTCAGTCGGCGATGGAAATACTGGGTGAACAGGCTCAACTGAAAGACTTTGACCAAGGCAAATGGATCTATCGCTACCTTCGATCGAGAGGCAATACGATTGAAGCGGGCACCAGTGAGATACAACGCAACATCATCGCACAGAGAGTGCTTGGATTACCACGTAGTTATTGAGCCATCGAAACTGACCCCAGTTATCCCAATTTAATTAGACACATGCATTTCGATTTATCCAAACCACAGAAACTTCTCCAGGAATCGGCGAGAACTTTTTTCAAAAGAGAATGTCCGCTCACCCGCGTCCGTGAACTCATGGAGACCGGGAACGGATTTGATGAGACACTCTGGACCCACATGGTGGATCAAGGCTGGACAGGGCTCATGCTACCGGAAAAATACGAAGGACTGGAGCTGAGCATTGTCGAACTGGCAGCACTCGCCGAGGAAATGGGAAGAGCCTGCACGCCCTCCCCTTTCCTCGCCACAACGTGGGCTTCGGTTTTAATTGCCGAATCAGAAAACACCCCAATTCAGACCAAATACTTAAAGGCCATTGCCGAAGGTTCCTGCATGGCAACTGTCGCTCTTCAGGATGCCGAATCGGGGTGGAATCCGAATCTCGTTGCGACAACACTTCAGCCAACGGATAACGGATTTAAGCTGACGGGCGAAAAATGGTATGTTCTGGACGCCGCTACAGCCGATGTGCTCCTTGTCGTTGCCAAAAAAAGAGACCAACTCGCCATCGCCCTGATTCCACGTAATCGCGAAGGAATCAGCATAGAATCCACACCCAGCATCGACGAAACCCGGAAATTCAGCCAAGTCAAATTCAATGAGGTTACCGTAAGCAGCGAAGACTTGATCGCCGTCGGCGGCCAAGCAGACAAAGCACTGCAAAGATCGATGCACGTCGGCACCATCGCGGTCTGTGCCGACTTGATTGGATCGATGCAGTGGATGTTGGAAACCACTGTAGAATATGCCAAAACCCGAAAGCAGTTCGGAGTCCCCATAGGATCTTTTCAAGCCGTACAACATCAATGTGCCGACATGCTTCTGCTACTGGAAAGCTCCCGATCCGCAACCTATTACGCCGCCTGGGCATTATCGGAGGATGATCCTGCTTCGGAACGCGCCGTATCGATGGCCAAAGCCTATTGTTCGGATTCCGGAAGAGAGATTGGAAACCGTGCCTGCCAGGTGCTCGGCGGAATCGGGTTTACCTGGGAGCATGATCTGCAGCTTTATTATAAACGGGCTAAGGGCGATGAATTGTTATTCGGTGATGCGACCTTTCACCGTGAGGAACTTGCCAAACTGATTCTCAATGATTGAAGTGCATGAGCACTACGATGGACCCACTATCCGCATATGCCTGATCTGAAAGGAAAAACTTTATTCATCACCGGAGCCAGTCGGGGAATCGGTCTTGCCATCGCCCTGCGGGCGGCACAGGACGGCGCCAACGTAACGGTTGCCGCTAAAACAACCCGGCCACACCCTAAACTTCCGGGCACTATTTTTACTGCAGTTGAAGAAATCAACCAAGCCGGAGGCACCGGTCTGGCTTGCCCGACGGATATTAGATCCGAAGATCAGGTAGGCGAAGCTGTTGAGAAAACTGTCAAGGAATTCGGCGGCATAGATATCCTGATCAACAACGCCAGCGCTATTCACCTGACGGGGACACAGGACACTCCTATGAAGCGGTATGATCTGATGCATCAAATCAATACACGCGGAACATTTCTCTGTTCAAAGATGTGCCTTCCTCATCTTCTTGAATCAGACAATCCTCATATACTGAATATATCCCCTCCTCTGAACATGGAAGCCCGATGGTTTTCGGGGCATGTTGCCTACACCATGGCAAAATTCGGAATGAGCCTTTGCGTATTGGGCATGGCGGAAGAATTCCATGAACAGGGAGTCGCGGTAAACGCCTTATGGCCAAGAACCATCATTGCCACCGCAGCGGTGCAAAACCTGCTTGGAGGAGACAAGGCCATACGACATAGCCGGAAACCGAAAATCATGGCCGATGCCGCTCATGCTATTCTGACGCGCAACAGTCGGGATTGCAGTGGCCATTTTTTCATTGATGATGAAATCCTTAAAGAACAGGGCATCACCGACTTATCGGACTACGCCTGCACCCCGGGTGAATCCCTTCAACCCGATTTCTTCATTTGAATGGAAAATAAGCTTGCGGTAGGGCTCGCAGGCACGGCCATTCGGTTAAGGGATTTTCCGCAGGTTTATTGACACCGTCATCCCTGAAGCTGGCCGCGCGGAGGCCGGAATAGGGAAGAAATGAATCCCGATTTCAATGATCCGGGGTCGACGTCCCCAGCTTCAGGGGTGCCTGATTCCTTAACCGAATGGCAGTGGGGCTCACTGCCCCCGCCCTCAATCAAACCATTCGGTAAACTGATCGACGGATTCCCTTTCGGTACGGTACTGGTTCACAGGATCAGTGAAATCAGCATACCCTACGGCGATGCCGCAGATCAGGTGGCGACTTGAATCGATCTTCAATTCATTCCTGACGATATCAGGAAACTCGGCCAAAGCGGCTTGAGGACAAGTCTCCACTCCACACCCACGGGCAGCGAGCATGATGTTCTGAACGAACATTCCCATATCCAACCAAGATCCTTTTTCCATGATGGACTCAATGAAAATGAATATTTCAGCAGGCGCGCCGAAACCGTGATAGTTCTTCATCCACTGTTCTTTACGGCGCTGCTTATCCTCACGTTGAATTCCCAGAGCTCCATAAAGCGCCTTACCGCAAGCCACTTGACGTTCTCGGTAAAGCTCCGGAAATTCCTTTGTATAATAGCGATAATCCGGGTTCGGCTTGTGCCCGGCCTCCATCGCTGCCACAATCGAATCGCTGATCCGTTGTTTCGACTCTCCCGTAACCACACAAACCTGCCAGGGTTGAGAGTTCACACCGGATGGAGCCCAACGGGCTGTATCCAATATTTTGTGAAGTATCCCCCGAGAAACCGGGCGATCCAGAAACGCACGGGTCGAGGCACGTCCAATGATGGCATCCAATACATCCATGATTGGAGCCTACCCTCCTTTCAAAAGAAATCCTAGGCAATCCCTTAACGGTTCGTTATAAACGCCCAACCATGCTCAATTGTTCAATTATCCTGGAAGGAACCGCACAAACTTTCGGAGATTCAATCGCCGTGAGCATTGAGGAGAATCGCTGGACTTACAAACAGCTGTATCGCGAGTCCTGCCGCTTTGCAAATGGCCTGAGAAAAAGCGGAATTGCCCATGGGGATCGCATTGTTCTCGCCTGCCCCAACCGCATCGAGTTCATCATCGCGTATTTTGGAATACTGATGAGTGGAGCGGTCGTTGTCCCTGTCAGCATTCTCTCCAAAAAACGGGAACTCGCCTTTGTCATGGAAGACACTCAAGCACAGGGATTTGTCTGTTTTGAAGGAAGCGATGAACTTTCTTTGGGAACGGAAGGGCTCGATGCGTTTGGTGAAGTGGAATCCTGCCGGCATATTTGGATGATTACCGGTGCTACGGGAGTAAAACCGGATGTAGGGGATCTGCCAACCATGGCAGATTTGATGGAAGGCATGCCGGACGATTGCACCAGTGCAGCGACAAGCCCCGAAGATTCCGCCGTCATTCTCTACACCTCAGGAACCACCGGAAGTCCCAAAGGTGCCGAATTGTCGCATTCCAATATTTTCACCACCGCCATCACCTCCGGCCGATTATCGGAGTTTGCCCGGTCGGATGTCACTCTGGTGACCCTGCCTTTGTTTCACTGTTATGCCCAGACAGTTCAGATGAACGCGGGATTTGTAATGGGCAGCCGTCTGGTTCTACTGGAAAGATTCGACCCCGATCTTGTTCTTCAAAAACTGCAGGATGAAGCGGTCACGGTATTCTGCGGCGTGCCCACCATGTATTGGTCGTTGCTTAATCATGAAAGAGCCGATCAGTTCGATTTGAAAAAAATTGCACAACATCTCCGCGTCGGTTGTTCCGGTGGAGCGCCGATTCCGGTTGAAGTGCTTCGGGGAGTCGAAGAAAAATTCCAATTCAACATCCTTGAAGGTTATGGTCTCTCTGAGACATCGGCAATGGCCAGCTTCAATCAAATTCACCGACCTCGCAAAATCGGTTCGGTTGGACTACCGGTTTGGGGTGTGAAGATGAAGATTGTCGATCCGGACATGAACGAATTACCCACTGGCGAACGCGGTGAAATCGTGATTCGAGGTCACTGCACCATGAAGGGATATTACAACCGTCCGGATGCAACGGAAGAAGCTTTCCGCAGCGGATGGTTTCATACCGGAGATGTCGGAACAATGGACGATGAGGGTTACTTCTATGTCGTTGATCGGACAAAAGAAATGATCATCAGAGGTGGATTCAATGTTTACCCTCGAGAGATCGAAGAGGTCCTGGCAACTCATCCGGGCATATCGCTATCTGCAGTGATCGGTATCCCCAACGAGAAATACGGAGAGGACATCCTGGCATTTGTGATTCTGAAAGATGACTGTAATCATACTCCTGAAGAAATCGTCTCCTGGTCTAAAACAGAACTGGCTTCCTACAAATACCCGCGAATCGTGGAAATCGTCGATGAATTACCCTTGGGCGCAACGGGTAAAGTATTGAAAAAGGAACTGAAGAAAAAATATGAAAATTCGTAATTCACCGAAGTTTGGATTCGCTGTATTTTTAGCAACCACGGCAATGGTCTCCAGCTTGTCTGCACAAAGCAAAGCACCCCGCCCTTTTGATGTTGTAATCGACGATCCGAAACTACCTCGGGTACTCCTGATTGGAGACTCCATTTCGATCGGTTATACAGTCGAAGTGAGGAATTTACTGGCAGGTCAGGCCAATGTGCATCGCCCCAAGGAAAACTGCGCTTCAACCAAACAGGGATTGGAAAAAATTGATAAATGGCTCGGAGACAAGCGATGGGATGTCATTCATTTCAACTGGGGACTGCACGATTTGAAATACATTAATGAACGCGGTAGACTGGGG
>LWDU01042561.1_pt1 | contig 12301 bp, 11 predicted proteins | sample 727161 | NCBI WGS metagenome assembly LWDU01 (sample SAMN04566230, study PRJNA314399) | hydrothermal vent metagenome | isolation source: deep sea hydrothermal plume seawater | place: Mexico: Gulf of California, Guaymas Basin | collected 2004-07-11 | reverse complement strand
GCTCTGAATACGGTTCTTGAGTAGTTGTGGGGGCATTCACCGAGAAGCGGTGAGTGCCCCCATTTCAATTCAATGGGAGAGGGTCTACCGAGGTATGCCAAATAAAAAAGTAGATGGAAGACAGATCTGAATTCTGTACGATAACGCCGTTGACGGAGAGCACGGTGACTCCTGAGGGGAAACGGGAGGTGCTTTCCACCGCGCGGAATCGTGCTCGAGTCAGTGTCGGGGAAAGTTTGAATCTCCCAACCATGATCTCGATCATCTTCGCAGCGGACCAAGGGGAATACGCTTGCGTCGTCTCGACGTGTTCTCTGCTGCAGGCAAGACGACACTGGGGGACGGGTTGATCCAACCCACTCTCTACATCACTACCGGGTCCAGCAAGGGTGAGCTCGTTTCGAGTGCGCTCCCCATGCCCAGCGTCCCGCGGATGAATTTGGATGAAGGATTTCACCTCTCCACTTCATCGATGTACATCTCTGACGATGGCGGCACCCAAGATGGTGCTTGCGTTGGCAGAGAGTTCCCTCACATACTTTCCACGAGTTCATACCGATGGAGAAAAGGTGCAACGGTTGTTCCTTCCTTCTTCAGCGGTCGCCCCCTCGGAGGGGGGCGTGAGCATCAGGGTTTTGGGGCGACGACCCCGATAGGAGTTCGACATGGCAAAGAAGAAGGCGGCGAAGAAAAAGACCGCTAAACGGAAACCGGCCAAGAAGAAGACGGCCAAGAAGAAGAAGGCCAAGAAGAAGACGGCCAAGAGGAAGACCGCCAAGAAGAAGACGGCGAAGAAGAAGGCCAAGAAGAAGACCGCCAAGAAGAAGACGGCGAAGAAGAAGGCCAAGAAGAAGACCGCCAAGAAGAAGACGGCGAAGAAGAAGGCGAAGAAGAAGGCCAAGAAGAAGCCCGCCAAGAAGAAGGCGAAGAAGAAGGCCAAGAAGAAGCCCGCCAAGAAGAAGGCGAAGAAGAAGGCCAAGAAGAAGGCGAAGAAGAAGCCCGCCAAGAAGAAGGCCAAGAAGAAGGCCAAGAAGAAGACTGCGCGGCGCAAAAAAAAGTAGCCACGCCTTCCGGTCAGCATCGACCCTGGCGCACCAAAGGGGTGCGATCGGAGTCTTCTCCGGCAACCCGTCCCAAGTACGGGTACTGGTGAAGCGACGGCAGGGATTGCAAGACTGACCGGGGTTGATCCGGAGGGCGACAGCTCACTGGTTCGGACTCGGTCGAGGAGTTTGGAATGGGGAGATGGGGCATGGCCCTGTCTCCCTTTTCTATTGGATCCGGTGGATTCAGGCCTGCGGGGACCCCCTATTCCTGAGGCCCATAGCCGTGGCTACTCGTGCGGCTACTCGTGCGGCTACTCGTGCGGCTACTCGTGCGGCTACTCGTGTGGCCACTTCTCACCGGCGCTCTGTAGTGAGATCTCCCACCACGCATTTCATTCTTTCGAGGGCATCCGCAGTTTCGTCTGCCAGACTGGTGCCTGCGATGACGATGGAGCAGTGCGATCAATTCTGCGATCGAACGGGTCTATTCCTCATTCACTCGACGAGACCCAGCAGGTACTGGCGAATTGAATTCGGGGGAAGAATTGATTTCCAGCGAATAGAATTCCGCCGGGAACAGAAGGGCGATGGTTGGGTCAGTGTGGTTGGGTCAGTGTGGTTGGGTCAGTGTGGTTGGGTCAGTGTAGATGGGGCCGTCGAGAACAGGCAGGCCCCGTAAGCAACGGATGGGGCCCGTCGCAAACAGCTGCGATCTATCGTGAAAGAAAGAGAATGCCGAGGGGGGGACTCGAACCCCCATGGGCTAATGCCCACCAGGTCCTTAACCTGGCGCGTCTGCCAGTTCCGCCACCTCGGCGTCGAAACGGAAAAATGGAGTGTAGGGCTCCTGTGTCAGATGTCAAGTTCAGCGAAGAATTCGACCATCTCGCGGCTGTTGGGCTCGCCTCCCCCTAGGGGTTGGCACCTCCGTCGATCCATTCCTGGAACAGATCGATGGTCGCCTGATCGAGGCAGCAGAAGGGGCCCAGAGGCATCTGTGTACCGGCGTCGACCACCGCACATCCGGCAGCTGTGGCCGCATCAATATGGGTCCCGCTGATCTTCCGATATAGCCAACTGTTCTGGGCATCGGCAGGTTCCACCAGGTCGTAGGAACTGCATTCGATCGAGGGGGTGTTGATGAGACGGGCGTAGGGATCATTCCCCGCCTCCAGCGAAAGGTCGAGATTGGCGAAATTGGAGGGGGGTCCGTGACAGAAGGTGCATTGATCGACGATGATCGGGTACATGTCCAGCGAGAAGGAGAGTGGAGGGGCACAGGCAGGATCTCCCTGGCAATCTGAATCTGCGCAGTCGACATCGAGGTCGCCATCATCGTCGACTCCGTTGTCACAATCTTCGACAGGCGGCGGGCAGCTGGCAGGGCCGACCAGGCAGTCGAGACTGTCGGCGGTGGGGTCGGATCCACAATCATCCGGCAGTGGCGGATTGGGCCCGCCAGAAAAAAGGTTCCCGAGCATGTAGATGGGGTCACTGATGTCGTTTCCACCATCGTCGTTGACATCGCAGGCGTCGGCACAGTTGGCCGGACCGGCGCCGGAAAAGAGGATTCCCAGGCCATGGACCACATCGGCGATGTTGCTGACTCCATCGGTATTGCAGTCGCCACGATTGAAGAGCATCTGGCCACGAGCAGTTTCGGGACTGACCCACATTGAACCGATCAGGATCAGAATCACCAATGTGGTGAGTGGAAGGGGATTCCGGGGCATGGTGGACCTCAATTTTCATGTACCAGGCATACTGGTGAGCGCAACTGCTGTCGGACCCTTTGGGCCGAACTTGAATCTGTTAGATCACGACCGATAAGTCTCCATCATAGCCACCGATGCGTAATGTCGCTACATGGCTGCTCAGCGGTTCTGGAGTGGATCTCGTCGCAGTCTGGGCCGTCTTCTCGCATGGTGTCCAGGTTCCAGATAGGATCTGTTTCTCATCGGTGACTGCAGAATAGAATCGGGACTCGTCATGATCAGCCAGCGTGTACGCACCATCCAACCATCCGCGACCTTGAGCTTGAATTCCCGTTTGCAGGATCTGATCCGCAATGGTCGCGAAATTCTCAACCTGAGTGTTGGAGAACCTGACTTTCCGACTCCTGAGTTCATCCGTGAGCGGGCGAAGGAGGCCATCGATGATGGATGGACCCGGTACACTGCAGCCTCCGGTCACATCGAAGCTCGACAGGCGATTTGTCGCCACATCGCGAGAACTCGTCAGGTCGAGGTCGATCCATCCCAGGTGGTGATTTCATCCGGGGCGAAGCAGTCCCTTTCGCAATGCTTGTTGTCGCTGGTCGATCCCGCAGACGAGGTATTGCTGGGAGCGCCCCACTGGGTTTCTTATCCCGAGTTGGTTCGGTTGGCCGATGGAGTTCCGGTGACAGTCGAGACCCGATCTCAGACGGGGCATCGTCTGACTCCGGAACTACTGGAACCACATCTGACACCGAGGACCGCAGGACTGATCCTCAATGAGCCGGGAAATCCGACCGGTACCGTCAGCAGTGCCGAGGAGATCGCCGCACTGGTGGAGTTTGCCCGTGACAATGATCTCTGGATCATCTCGGATGAGATTTACGAGAGCCTGATCCATGACGGTGAACTGCACAGCCCCTACTCGGTGGATCCGCAGCGGGTATCGCTGATCTCGGGCCTCTCCAAGTCCTTCTCGATGACGGGCTGGCGCATCGGGTGGACCGTTTGCAATCCACCGCAGGCGGCTGCGATGGGGAGGTTACAGAGTCAGAATTCGGCCAACCCATGTTCGGTGTCTCAGGCGTGCATCGCGACCGCTCTGGAGCACCACGACCATCCGGAATTGCTCTCGATGTACGAGACCTTCCGCCGGCGTAGGGATCTGATGGTGGAGGGCCTCTCCGGAATCCCGGGAATCAATTTCTCGATTCCCGGTGGAGCGTTCTACATCTTCGTCGATCTGTCGGAGAGACTCGGTCCAGCAGGGGTCGCTCCCGATGCGGATGCCTTTGCCCTGCGACTGCTGGAAGAGAAAAATGTCGCTGTGGTGGCAGGGTCTGCATTCGGTTGTGAAGGAGCGATTCGGATCTCTTTTGCCCGTCCTGAAGCGGAATTGCTGGTCGCCATCGAGCGAATCCGTGATCTCCTTGGCGTTTCCTGAGGGTCGAAGATCCTCTGACGGGTCGTTGCCGAGTGTGCACCTGTCGGTCTAGAATCCAGTTCAGTGTAAATCCTCGGTTTCTGGCATTTGCAGGATGGTCGAGGAGATTGTATCCGTTCAATATTGTGAGTGAGTCAATCCAGTTCAAGGGACCTCCATCGGGAGGAAGGGAAAATCATGAACCAATTCCAGGGGGCCAAGGCCCTGATTCTGATCCTGCTTCTGAGCATGATCTCCGTGGTGAGTCTTGCAGCAGAACCGATCGCTGTCACGACCGATGTGGACAGCATCACGCTCGACGATGATCTCAAGGAGATCGAAGCCCGATTCAATGCTGAACTGGAGAAGATTCGAGCGCAATTCCGAGCGGAATTGCAGCGCGCCCAGGTCAATCCACGGGCAGAACTACGGACTGCACAACTACGGGTGAAGGAACTGGAATCGGAGATCGCAACGCTGAAGAAGGCGCTCGCGGCGGCGGAGGTCCAACTGAGCGCACGGTCGGTCAACGTACCGGACCCTGTCGTTGCGGTCGCTGTCGATGAAGATCGGCCGCGCGGTCAACTGGGAATTCAGATCCTCCAGATGACGGAAGCCCAGGGAGCGGCGCTGGAGGTGAAAGCGGTCGATTCTGTGCTGGTCGAGAAGATCACCGCCGGAAGTACCGCCGACCAGATGGGCATTCGTGCCGGAGACGCGATCTTTGAACTGGATGGCGAAGATGCCGATATGGATCAATTGATCGCAATTCTCAGTTCCAAGAAGGCGGGGGACTCGGTGACCATCGGATGGGCCAGAAAAGGCGACGATGGCGTGATGAAGGTCACCGGCCGGGGAATCATGAAACCGTGGCAAGAAGCGCAGCATGTCACCATCTCGATACCTGCGACTCGTCTGGTCGAGCCGGCACCGAAGAAGCCTGAACTGGTGATGAAGCCCGGGATTTCACTCGGGATCCACGTCGTACAGACCGAGGAGTTCGGTCTCGAGGTGGTCAGCGTCGAACCCGGATCCAATGGTGCAGTGGCGGGGCTCGCAGTAGGAGACAGGATCACCGCACTTTCAGGGGCTCAGGTGCGTACCATCGAGGGGCTGCGAGATGTGTTGAACTCGACCATTCCTGGAGTCGAGACGGAGGTCTCCTACAGTCGTGAAGGCAACCCGTGGATCACTCGAGTACGTTTTGGTGGCGGCGACCTGGTCGCAGTCCGTGTCGGCGACCCGACCTCTGCCTCCGATGGGTCCGATTCTGCCGTGCCCACTCCAGCAGTGCCTGGATTCCTCGGGGTGGCTCCGGTCGAGAAACAGGCGGGAGTCTTCGTCGATGATGTGATTTCCGGCAGTTGTGCCGAGGCGATGGAACTGCAGTCGGGAGACCGATTGACCTCGATCCAGGGGATGAATGTCCAGACCATCGACGATCTTCGAAAAGCACTCTCGGGACGAAATGCTGGCGAGAAGATCGTCATCGGATACGCCCGTGCAGACGGTGAGCATACCGTCTCTGGAGTCCTTGGGGCCTATCCCTCTGCCGAGGGCCAATCCTCGGTGATCGACCAGGAGATGGAGGATGCGGCCCCAGTGGCCGCTTCGGCCCGAGTCCATCAGTCTGCCAGAACAACAGTTTCTGCCAGAACCACAGTGCCTGCCCCAACCACAGTGCCTGCCCCAACCACAGTGCCTGCCCGAACGACCGCTGGACCGCTCGGAGTCATCGTCTCCTGGGATGCCGATGGTGCTCTGATCGATGCGGTGCTACCGGGGAGTGACGCAGGGATGGCTGGAGCCGAGGTCGGTGATCGCCTGGTTCAGATCGATGGCGTGACGATCACTTCGCTCGAGACGATCGGAGAGGTTCTGGCCACTATTGGTGCCGGATCGCCGGTCGAGATGGAGGTGCTTCGCGGTGACCAGGTGCAGCAATTGGTCGCCCTTCGTGCTGCTCTGGAGGAGATCGACCGACAGCAACCTTCGCTGGAGGTCGTGACTGCAGCGGCAGATCTGGAGCCACCGATGCTGGGCATCGAGGTCGAAGAAAATGCCATCGGTATCTTGTTGACCGAAGTGCACGAGGGTTCGCTGGCTGCCGACGCCGGTCTGCAGCGGGGAGACTGGATCATCCGGATCTGCGAGATGGAGGTTCGCTCCATCGAGGACATTCAGGATTCACTACAATACTCGGGACTGATCCAGATCCAGATGACGATTCGACGAGATCTCGATCTGATCGAGGTTTCGATCCCCTTGTCCCGTCGCTGAGAGACGGAGATGGAGAGGATCGCTCTCATCGGTCTTTCCGGCAGCGGAAAGAGCACGGTGGGAAAATTGCTGGCGGAGCGGATCGGTGTTCCTTTTCTGGATGTCGATGACGCGCTGGAACTGAAATCGGGTTGGAGCCCGACACGGTGGATCGACGAGAAGGGCCTCCCGGCTTTCCGAGCCGCGGAGGCCCTTCTCGTGGCGGATGCCACCGAACGGAAAGCGGGTCCGCTGGTGATGGCGACCGGGGGCGGGGCTGTCGAGATGGCCGAGGTCTGCCAGCAGTTATCACGGTGGCGCTGTTTCTGGCTCGATGCGCCCGATTCCATCCTGCTCGATCGTTGTCGGGAAGGATCCCGACCGCTGCTGGAAGGGGACGATCCGGGACGGCTGCTGGGCCAGTTGCGACGCCGGCGCGAAACTTCCTATCGCCATCTGTCCGGCGATCCGCTCGAGACGGAAGGAATCTCACCCTCACAGGTGGTCGATGCTATCCTGTCGCGTCTTGAGGAGGCGATTTGATCTCGAACTTGATTCCCAGCTCGATCTTGCTGCTCTTCAGTGCCCTGCTCGGAGGCACCGTCGGGTCCTTCCTCAATGTCTGCATCTATCGCATTCCCATCGAGGGGCTGCGAGTGAGTCATCCTCGTGGATCCTTTTGTCCCTCCTGCAAGTCTGCGGTGCGCTGGTTCGATAATGTTCCGGTTTTCGCCTGGTTGTGGTTACGCGGTCGCTGTCGAGATTGTTCCGAACCAATCTCGTCGCGCTACCCCCTGGTCGAAGGGTTCACCGCATGCATCTTCCTGCTGATCGCCTGGCGCTACGGCGGGGAGTGGCTCGCACAAGATCTGTTTTCGGTGCTGTTGCTGTGGATCTGGGTCTCCACCCTGATTGTCGTCAGCGGCATCGACCTGGACCACCGGATCATTCCCGATCGATTCACCATTCCCGGGACCTCGATATTGTTGCTGATCTCACCCTGGATGCCCTGGTTATCGCACGGGGCAGGGGGGCTCGGCCAAACTGCCGATCCCTGGTGGGCTTCCATCGAAGCGCACGTCTGGTGGGCAGCGGCGGCGGCAATGATCGTCCTGGGCCAGGCGTTTCAGCGGCTGGTTCCCACCTGGCAACAGCAGCGACGGACCTTTCAGGAGAGTCTCCTCGCCTATGTGGTCGGGGCAGTGGCCGGTTTCCTCGCCGCTGTCTACCTGGGGGGGGCGGATCCGTGGGCGAGTTCCCCTGTCGATCGAATATTCAACAGTCTGAGTGGCGCTGCGGTGGGAGCGGGCACCATCTGGGGGATCGGTTGGATCGGTTCGATCATCTTCCGCAAGCCTGCGATGGGATTTGGCGACGTCAAGTGGATGGGGTTCTTGGGGGCCACTCTCGGCCCCGAGGCAGTTCTCGTCTCTTTCCTGATCGCCTGTCTGCTCGGATCGGTGGTGGGGATCTGGTGGCGAGTGGTCCGGGGCTCCAGTTACATTCCATTCGGGCCATTTCTCGCCGCAGGGGCCGCATCGATGTTGCTGGCTCGCCCGGAGTTACAAACGATCTGGGAACTATACATCGGTCTGTTCCAGGGTCGCTGATCGAGGAGTTTGAACTCTTCTCATCGGGTGAGTTTCCCGGCCCTCCCGACAGGGTTATCCTGTGCCACCGTCCGGGACATCGATTCCTGGAGGGGGAAGAGGCGGTCGTGATTTCCGCTTCTCAATTAATTTCTGGAAGGGGAGTGACCTGGATGTTTTCGATCTCACGTGGACTATTGCTGCTACTTGTCGTCTCGATCACGGCTGGCTGTCAGACCACCAGTTTGGAACGGGAACTTGCCTATAATCAGGACAAGTTGCGGGAAACTGAGGAGCAGAGAGACCGGCTAGAATTTCAACTGGCTACCGCAGAGCGGGAGCAGAGTGGTGCCATCTCCGAACTGGTGACTATCCAGCAAAAGATGGCCAATATCAGCGCCAAGAATGCTGTGCTGATGGCAGAGAATCAATCGCTGATGGCGCGTCCGATTCCAGCATCTGCCATCATCGATGAGGTGGATCTGGCTGGATTTGACGGGATCGATGGGCTCAAAGCAGCCTCCGATGGCGGAACCGTGACCTTGACCTTGGATCAGCAAGTGCTGTTCAACTCGGGCAGCGCAGAGATCTCGAAGCGCGGGCATCAATCGCTGCTGAAATTGGCACAGGTGCTTCGTGATCAGTTTTCCGGACGTGATATTCAAGTCGAGGGACACACCGACTCGACTCCGATCAAGAAGACCAAGTCTCGTTGGGCGACCAACTGGGAACTCAGTTCGACTCGTGCTTGTGCAGTGCTGAGGGAACTGATCTCTGCCAATGCCGCCGACACCAGCAGGATTGCTGCGGTCGGCTATGGCGCTCAGAGGCCGATCGCCGACAACAGTTCCAAGGCGGGGCGTTCTCAAAACCGACGGGTCGAGGTGATCGTCTTTCCCGCTCGCTGAGGGAAGAGGTCGAGTAGAACTCACCCCTTCACCCACCCATCTTCACCGATTCCATGAGAGGAGTCGTCGGCATAGCCGGCGGCTCCTCTTGTGGTGAGGGGTGGCGGCCTTCTATGTCTTGCACCGCTGGTGAAGCTGTCGGTGACCTTTCGACATCCCACTGACACCCGGCCCACTGACACCCGGCCCACTGACACCCGGCCCACTGACACCCGGCTCACTGACACCCGGTTCACTGACACCCGGATCCGCTTGCTCCGCACTCGGATCACCCGCCCCACTCGGCAAGGGGGGAGGTGGCCCAGCAGTCCGCTTCTGGTTCTCCGTAAGACCTGGTCTCTGCGCCTCCCCTGCGATCCTCGCCATCAACTTCTTCGAATCTGTCGTGACGAAGGGAATCCGGGTTCTGTTTCGTCGAATTTTCGGCCCGGGTAGTGAATGGGCTCCTGAGGGGTCTTGCACCACTTCTGGACCCATCCAGCACCCCCGAGGGAGGGCGCTCTTGGCTCGATGATCGGCTCGGATGCTACTCTTCGAAGTACTTCGGGGAATCCCACCGTTCCGTTTTTTCCGCCCGAAGAAGCGGTCCGTGGCAGCAAAAGGAGCCTCAATTGATCACCATTGAAGACCTGGTCCAGCAACTGGTGGAGCGCGAAGGCTCCGATCTCCATCTGGGTGCGGGGTCCCCGCCGATGATTCGAATCCATGGCCGATTGATTGCCGCCGGGGATGCCGTTCTCGACAGCGACTCGGTACGTCAGATCGTCTACTCGATCCTCGACAACGAGCAAATTCGCAGGTTCGAGAAGGACCAAGAACTGGACATGGCGTTCGGAATCAGTGGCCTCGGACGATTCCGTACCAATGTCTACTACCAACGAGGCTCTATCGGAGCCGTACTGCGAGTCATCCCCAATGTGATCCCCGAAATGGAGTCACTGGGCCTTCCGATGGATGTCTGTGAGACCCTGTGCATGAAGAAGAAGGGACTGGTGCTGGTCACCGGTGCTACCGGTAGTGGGAAATCTACGACTCTGGCCTCGATGATCGATTCGATCAATCGCAACCGCAATGACCACATCGTCACCATCGAAGATCCTCTCGAGTTCATTCATCGGAACAAGAACTGCAGGGTCACTCAACGCGAGGTGGGAACCGATACCCCGAGCTTCGAAAGCGCCCTGCGCCGAGTCCTACGCCAGGATCCAGATGTCATCATGGTCGGGGAACTTCGAGATCTGGAGAGTATCTCGGCGGCCATCACCATTGCAGAAACTGGCCATCTGACCTTCGGCACGCTGCATACCAATGATGCGGTACAGAGTTTGAATCGTCTCATCGATGTGTTCCCTCCGTATCAGCAGCAACAGATACGCACCCAGCTCTCCTTCGTCCTGGAAGGGATCTTCTGCCAGCAGCTGGTAACCCGTTCCGACGGGCGTGGCCGAGTGCTCGCCAGTGAGATCTTGCTGGCGACTCCTGCTGTTCGCGCCCTCATTCGTGATGACAAGGGGCATCAGATTCCGTCGGCGATCCAGACCAATGGGCGACTTGGTATGAAAACGATGAACCAGTCGCTGTACGAGCTCTATCGGACCAGGCAGATCACCTACGAGGAGGCGATCTCGCGCACGACCGACCCGGATGAACTCAAGCGAGTCTTCCAGAAGCAATCCTGAACATGTCTTACGCCATTACAAGATTCAATCGAAGACTGGGAAAAGTGCTCTCTCGCCACAGGCTGGTCGAGGATGAGGCCATCGATGACGCGATTCAGGGGGTCGGTGAGAACGGCTCGGTGACCAAGGTGCTGGTCGAATCCGGAACACTAGAAGAGAACGAATTACTCGGAGTTCTGGCGATGGAGACGGGGGTTGCCCCGATCGACCTGGACCGACTCCAACTCGAAGAAAATCCCTGCGCGGAACTACGAGAGAAGACCGCACGATCGTGCAGGGTCCTGCCCATCTCCAAGAGTGGAAATGTGTTGACGGTGGCCATTGCAGATCCAAATGACATCGTGCAGATCGACGAGGTCCGAAATGTGACCCGTTGTCAGGTTCAGTTGGTTCTGGCTTGTGATTTCCGCATCGAAGAGGCGCTCGATCGAATGTTCAGCGACGGTCGCAAGGAGATCGAGGAGGTTCTGGAAGACTACGGTGATCTGGAACTGGAACTGCAAGACAATAGCGATGAAACCGATGGGATCCAGGAACTTTCCTTCGAGGGAGACGAATCTCCGGTAGTGAAGATCGTCAATCATGTCATCTATCAGGCGTTGCGTGAGAGAGCTTCTGATATCCATGTGGAACCTCAGGAGCGATCCCTCAGAATTCGTTATCGCTGTGACGGAGTGCTGAGAGAGATCCCTGCGCCGCCACCCAAGTTGCGAGCTTCCATCATCAGTCGTCTAAAGATCATGTCCGGTCTCGATATCGCCGAGCGAAGAGTGCCCCAGGACGGGAAATTCCAGCTTCGGATCGACGGTCGCCAGGTCGACTTCCGGGTCTCCACTCTTCCTACCGTTCATGGCGAGAAGGTGGTGTTGCGAATCCTTGATTCGACAAGCCTCGCTCTGAGTCTGGAGACTCTTGGATTCGAAGAAAAGGCATTGAAGGATATTCGAGACGCCATCACCAGTTCCTTCGGAATGATGCTGGTAACCGGACCGACTGGATCGGGAAAGTCGACCACTCTCTACTCCTGCGTCAACGAGGTTCTCTCACCGACTGAAAACATCACAACCGTGGAAGATCCGGTCGAGTATCAGATCGAAGGTGTGGTGCAGGTTCCAGTCAACGTCAAACGCGGATTGACCTTTTCCAGAGCACTTCGATCGATCCTGCGTCAGGACCCGGACACTGTGATGATCGGAGAGATTCGGGATCTGGAAACCGCTGAGATCGCCATCAAGGCAGCACTGACGGGACACCGCGTCTTCTCGACCCTACATACCAATGATGCGCCATCGACAGTGGTGCGAATGGTGGACATGGGCATCGACCCGTTCCTTGTTGCTTCCGCCACGCAGTGCATCGCTGCCCAGCGCCTCAGCCGAAGATTGTGTGAGGATTGCAAGCGTGAAGCGGGGCCACTTCCGGCGAGAAGACTGGAGGCTCTCGGGTTTCTCCCCGAGGAAGCCGATGGGGCAAAACTCTGGGAGCCGGTGGGATGCTCACGCTGTCAAGGAGGCTACCGCGGTCGATTTGCCTTGCTCGAAACGATGCCGATGAACGATGACCTTCGCAGAGCTGTGGTGGAGGGTGGATCCGCACTGACCATCCGAGAGATCGCTCTGGAGCAGGGAATGGTGACGCTGAGGCGCGCCGGACTGCTCAACGCATTACGTGGAAAAACATCA
>LWDU01037810.1_pt1 | contig 12302 bp, 13 predicted proteins | sample 727161 | NCBI WGS metagenome assembly LWDU01 (sample SAMN04566230, study PRJNA314399) | hydrothermal vent metagenome | isolation source: deep sea hydrothermal plume seawater | place: Mexico: Gulf of California, Guaymas Basin | collected 2004-07-11 | reverse complement strand
CAACACCGTCGTTCCGCTGGCGGAGCTGGAGCGCGAGACCGTGCAGTGGTGCCGCGAGATCCTCCAGAACTCGAACATCGCGATCCGCATGATCAAGGCCGCCGCGAACGCGGACGAGGACGGCGGCGCCGGCCTCCAGGAGCTGGCGGGCCACGCGACCATGCTCTTCTACATGACCGAGGAGGGCCAGGAGGGCAAAAAGGCCTACGTGGAGAAGCGGAAGCCCAACTTCGACGCCGACGGCTACCGCCCGTAGCACCCGGCCCGTACGACCGCCGCCCTCTCCGGTCCTCATCGCGAGGCCAGAGCGGGCGGCGTCGTATTCAGGCGGTGTGCTGCGTTAGCGGACCGCCAGCAGCTCTACGTCGAACTCCAGCGTGGCGCCGGCGGGGATGCCGCTGCCCGGGGGCGGGTTGTCACCGTAGCCCTCTTCCGGCGGGACCTGGAACGTCTTGAACTCGCCGACGGTCATCCCGATGACGTTGTTGCGGAAGCCCGGGATGAGCCCCTCGTCCAGCACGAACGTCAGGCCGATGCTGCCGTCGAAGACGGTGCCATCGGTGAGGCGGCCTTCGTAGGCCACGGTAACGAGATCGCCGTACTCCGCGACGCTCGAGTCCGAGTCGTTGGAGTCGCAGGCGGCGAGGAACAGCGCGAGGGAAAGAAGCGCGAGGCGGCGCATGGGCGTGGGGGAGTGTTCGGGGCGCGAACCTACGGCGAGCCGCCGCCGAGAGGCGCCGCCAGCGGGCCGCGCTCGGGACAACCGCGCTACTCCGCCGCGACGGCCGAGGGCGAGCCCTCCACGACCTCCGCCTGTCCGTCCGCCGCCACGCGCGTCCGCCGCATCACGATGGGCAGTCGCCGCCCGATGCCGAACGCCTTCGGACTCACGCGGAGGCCCGGCGCCGCCTGCCGCCGCTTGTACTCGTTGCGGTCCACCATCTTCGCGATGCGCTCCACCGTCGCGCGGTCGAAGCCCGCCTTCACGATGGCATCTACGGACGCGTGCGCCTCGATGTAGTGCTCCAGGATGGCGTCCAGCACGTCGTACGGCGGGAGGCTGTCCTGGTCCACCTGGCCCGGCTTCAGCTCCGCGCTCGGCGGCTTCGTGATGGTGTTCTGCGGGACGATCTCGCGCCCGGCGCGGCGGTTGATCTCGCGCGCGAGGGCGTAGACCTCCTGCTTGAACACGTCCGCGAGGACCGCCAGCCCGCCGCTCATGTCGCCGTAGAGCGTCGCGTAGCCGACGGCCATCTCGGACTTGTTGCCGGTGGTCAGCAGCAGGTGCCCGAACTTGTTGGAGATGGCCATGAGCGTGAGCCCGCGGCTCCGCGCCTGCACGTTCTCCTCCGCGATGCCCTCGGCTGTGCCCTCGAACAGCGGCGCGAGCATCTCGCCGAAGGCGTCCACCGCCGGCCGGATGGCGACCTCGTGGAACTCGATGCCGAGGTTCTGCGCGAGGGCCTCGGAGTCCGAGACGGAGCCCGCGGAGGAGTAGACGGAGGGCATGGTGCGCCGCCGCCGCCAGCGCGCAGGTGACCGCGGAGTCGATGCCACCGGAGAGCCCGATGAGGGCCTTCTCAAAAACGCCGTCGCCGGTCTTGCGGACGTAGTCCGCGATGCCGAGGACGAGGGCGTCGTGGATCTCGCCGATGGCGTCCGGCTGGCGGGGCGTCTGAGCGGGGCCGGGGGCGTCCGTGTCCCAGATCGCGAGGGCTTCCTCCCAAAGCGGGAGGCGGAGGCGCTCCTCGCCGTCGGCGCCGTGGACGCGGCTGTCGCCGTCGAAGATGAGCTCCGTGTTCGCGCCGACGGTGTTGACGTAGACGAACGGGACGCCGTGCTCGCGGCAGCTCTCGGCGATGATCGCGGCCCGCTCCTCCGGCTTGCCGACGCTGTACGGGCTCGCGCTGATGTTGACGAAGAGGTCGATCCCGAGCGCCGCCAGCTCGTCGATGGGGTTGGCGCGGTAGAGGTGGTAGGGGGCGTGCTCCTCGTTGTTCCACATGTCCTCGCACACGTGGAGCCCGAGCCGGAGGCCGTCCACCTCCACCACGCGCCGCTCCTCGCACGGCTCGAAGTAGCGGTACTCGTCGAACACGTCGTAGGTGGGGAGGAGCGTCTTCGAGATCGCGTCCTGCACCGCGCCGTCCTGGATCACGAGCGCGCTGTTGTAGAGCCGCTTCCCCTTCGGCGTCTCGTTCACCGTCGGCGCGCCGATGATGAGCGCCAGCCCGGCGGGCGCCTCCGCGGCGATCCGCTCCACGGCGGCCTCCACGTCACGGATGAACTGCGGGCGGTCCAGCAGGTCCATCGGCGGGTAGCCGGTGACGCAGAGCTCGGGGAAGACCGCGAGGCGCGCGCCCTGCTCGGCGGCGCGGCGGGCGTCCCGGAGCACGAGGGCCACGTTCCCGGCGAGGTCGCCGACGATGGGGTTGGTCTGGCAGAGGGCGATCTTCACGGCGCGAGGGGCGGGGAGGGGGGAAGAACGGGCGGACCGCGCGCGGGTGCCACGGCGGCGAGGATACGCGAGGCGTCTTCGCGGAGCGCTGGCGGCCTGGCTCGGCGAGGGGCGCCGCCAGCGGGGCGGGTGAAGAGCGCGAGGGGCGCGGACCCGAGGCCCGGCCCCGTCGTTCCCCGTCGGAACAACCATCCGACACCCGTGGCGCTCCCGCTCTCCGTCCTCGACCTCGTCCCCATCACGACCGGCTCCACCGCCTCCGAAGCCCTCGCGCGGACCGTCCAGCTCGCGCAGGTCGCGGAGCGCGCCGGCTACGAGCGCGTCTGGTACGCGGAGCACCACGGGATGCCGAGCATCGCGTCCTCCGCGCCGGAGGTCGTCATCACGCACGTCGCCGGTGCCACGGAGCGGATCCGCGTGGGCTCCGGCGGGGTGATGCTGCCCAACCACGCGCCGCTGCTCGTGGCGGAGCGGTTTCACACGCTGGAGGCGCTCTTCCCCGGCCGCATCGACCTCGGGATCGGGCGTGCGCCCGGGACGGACCCCGCCCACATCCGCGCGCTCCGCTCGTTCGACGCCGAGCAGTTCCCGCACCAGCTCGCCGAGCTGGCGGGGCTCTCGCGCGGGACGTTCCCCGAGGACCACCCCTTCGCGACCGTCCGCGTGACGCCCGGCGACGTTTCGTTGCCGCCCATCTGGCTCCTCGGCTCCAGCGGCGCCAGCGCGGAGTTCGCCGGCAGCAACGGGCTGGGCTACGCCTTCGCCGCCCACTTCTCCCCGACGCCGCCGGACCCCGCGCTCCGCGCCTATCGCGAGGCGTTCACGCCCTCCGAGGCGTTCCCGGAGCCGCACGCCATCCTCGCGCTGGCGGTCGTCTGCGCCGAGACGGAGGAAGAGGCCCGCCACCTCGCGGGCACGATGGAGCTGGCGTGGGCGCGGATCCGCACCGGCCGGTTCGAGGCGCTGCCCTCGCCGGAGGAGGCCGCCGCGCACGACTACTCGCCCGCCGAGGCGCAGGCCGTCGCGTTCTACCGGCAGGTCTCGGTCGTCGGGACGCCGGAGACGGTGCGGGCGGAGATCGAGCGCCGCGCGGAACGGGCGGGCGCGGACGAGGTGATGGTCACGTCCAACATCTACGACCCGGAGGCGCGGCTGCGCTCGTACACGCTGCTCGCCGAGGCCTTCGAGACGGTCCCGGCGTAGCCCGCGGGTCCGTCCCGCTGGCGGTCGCGGTGGGCGTGAGCCGGTCGCCGCGTAGAGCGGAGCCGCCAGTGCGGCGCGGGGTACCTTCGGGGCGCAGCGTCAGAAGGCCCCCGCTCGCCCCTCATGGACCCCGTCACCCCGTTCGACTGGCACCGCATGTTCCTCGGGGAGGAGCCCCCGTTGTACTTCCTCGAGATCGCCTTCCGCGTTGTCGCGATCTACCTCTTCGCGGCGCTCCTCCTCCGGCTCATGGGTAAGCGCGGGCTCCGCCAGCTCTCGCCGTTCGAGTTCGTCGTCGTCATCGCGCTGGGCTCGGCCACGGGCGACGCCATGTTCTACCCCGAGGTCCCCATCCTCTACGCGTGGGTCGTGATCGCGATGGTGGTCCTCCTGGACCGCCTCTTCGCGCACGCCCAACTCCGCTGGCGCAAGGTCAACACGTTCCTGGAGGGCGAGCCGCGGCCGCTGGTGTGGGAGGGGCGCGTGCTGGAGTCCAACCTCCACGCCGAGGGCCTCCGCCGCGACGAGTTCTTGAGCCTGCTCCGCGAGGAGGGCATCGAGCGCACCGACGAGGTCCGGTTTGCGTTTCTGGAGCGGAGCGGCCGGATCGGCTGGATCCGTGGAGAGGAGGGCGCCGTGGGGACGGAGGCGTCCACGTTCCCGACGGAGATGTCCGGGGACCCCCGGGCCGGGCAGGAGTAGACGCCACGCCTCGCCGTGCGGGCGGTCCGTCTCGCCGGGAGAGAGCGCCAGCGGGGCGGGCTCATCGGTACCCCTGCGCCTGGAGCTCGAACAGCTCGGCGTAGCGGCCGTCGCTCGCGAGGAGCTCCTCGTGCGTCCCGACCTCCTCCACCTCACACCCATCCAGCACGAGGATGCGGTCGGCCATGCGGACGGTCGAGAAGCGGTGCGAGATGAGGACGGCGGTCTTGCCCTCCGTAAGGTCCTTGAACCGCTCGAACACCTCGTATTCGGCGCGGGCGTCGAGCGCGGCGGTCGGCTCGTCGAGGATGAGGAGCTGGGCGTCTCGCATGTACGCGCGTCCGAGCGCCACCTTTTGCCACTGCCCGCCGCTGAGGTCCACGCCCGTCTTGAACCGCTTGCCGAGCGTCTGCTCGTAGCCCTCCGGCAGGCTCTCGATGACCGCGTCCGCGAGGGATCGCTGCGCTGAGGTCTCGATGCGCGGCCGGTCCTCGCGCTCGGAGATCCGCCCCACGGCGATGTTCTCGGACGCCGTGAGGTGGTAGCGGACGAAGTCCTGGAAGATGACGCCGACCGACTGGCGGAGGCTGTCGAGGTCGTACTCGCGGAGGTCGCGCCCGTCCAGGAGGATGCGGCCCTCGTCGGGGTCGTAGAGCCTCGCGAGGAGCTTGACGAGCGTGGTCTTGCCCGCCCCGTTCTCGCCGACGAGCGCGAGGGCCTCGCCGGCCCGCAGCTCGAAGGAGAGGTGGCGCACGGCCCAGTGCTCGCTCCCGGGGTAGCGGAAGCCCACGTCCTCGAAGACGAACCCCTCGCGGATGGGCTCGGGGACGGGCGGCGCGTCTGCCGCCGAGGCCACGCGCGGCTTGATCTCGAAAAACGAGAACAGGTCCGCGAGGTAGAGCGCCTGCCCGCTCACCGTCGAGAACGACTGGAGCATGGACTCCAGGAGCGAGCGCATCCGTGCGAAGGAGCCCGCGAGGAACGTGAGGTCGCCGATGGTGAACGCCCCCGAGGCCGTCCGGTAGACGATGACGGCGTAGGCCGCGTAGTAGCCCAGCGTCCCGATGGCGGAGAGGACGGCGCCCCACGAGGCGCGGCGGAGCGCGAGCGAGCGGTTGGCGCGGTAGTAGGCGTCCGCCAGGAGGCGGTAGCGCTCGGCGAGGTAGTCGTTGAGGCCGAAGACCTTGACCTCCTTCGCCGTCTCGTCGCTCGCGCCGACGTAGCGGAGGTAGTCCAGTTCACGCCGCTCGGGCGTCCACGAATACGCGAGGCTGTAGCTCTGCGCGTTGAAGTGGGCCTCGCCGAGAAAGGCGGGCACGAGCGCGAGGGCGAGCAGCGCGAGCAGCGCGGGCGCGTACGCCGCCAGCCCGACGCCGAGCGAGACGACGGTGATGGCGCTCTCGGCCTGCCCGAAGACCTGGCTGAGCAGCACGAGGCGGCTCGTCGTCTGGCGCCTCGCGCGCTCCAGGTGGTCGTAGAAATCGGCGTCCTCGAAGTGCGCGAGGTCCAGCGCGGCGGCGTGCCGCATGAGGCGGACGCTCGTCTCGTTCGTGAACAGGTCGCCGAGGAGGGAGTCGCAGAGGGCGGTCCCGCGCCCGAGCACGTCGGAGAGCACCGCCAGCCCGAGCTCGGCAGCGATCAACCACGCGAGCCCTTCCAGCGCGCCGCCCCACGCCGCCCACCCGTCGAGCACGGGCGCGGCTCCGGCCACGCGGACCACCTCGTCCACGATCAGCTTGCCCACGTAGAGCATTGTGACCGGGAGGAGCGCCCGGAGGACGCGGAGCACGACGTTGGCGGAGAACAGCGCGGGGCTCGTGGCCCAGACCAGCCGGAAGAGCGGCGGCAGGTTGGAGAGCGCGCCGAGGCGCTCGCGGAAGGAGAGGTCGGCGGCGGTGCTCTGGGCGCGGCGCGAGCCTCGGGAGCCGGTGGGGATGGGAGGCATGGCGGTGCCACGCGGCTCCGCGCGCGGGGTTCGCCGCGCTGGCGGACGCCCTCGCCGGGACGGAGCGCCAGCCGGTCAAGCGCGACGCCGCCGGGTGATCCGAGAGCGCAGGCCGTACCCGGTCTTCACCGGTGGGCACCGCTGCGCTGATCGCCGCGCGGAGCAGAGCCGCCAGCGGGACGGCGGGTTACTCCGCGCCCTCCCAGGTGAGGATGTCTTCCTCGCTCTTGGTCTCGCTCTGCGGCGGGGAGGCCCAGGCCTCTGCCTCCGGGAGCGCGGGCTTCTTCTCCGTGATGTTGTAGCCGAGCGCCTGCCACTGGTTGGCGAGGTACGCGTTCCACTCCGTGTAGTGGCTCCACTCCTCCGGCAGCTCGTCGTCCGCGTAGATGGCCTCCACCGGGCAGACCGGCACGCACGCGTTGCAGTCGATGCACTCGTCCGGGTGGATGGCGAGGAAGTTGGGGCCCTCGTAGAAGCAGTCCACGGGACAGACCTCCACGCAGTCCGTGTGCTTGCAGTTGATGCAGGGCTGGGCGACGACGTACGGCATAACGAGAGGGGACGAGGGCGGACCGTTACCGGGGGGGAAGGGGCGGCGGCTAGACCGATAGACGATCGGCCGCGAGACGCGCGGCCTAAACTACCGCACCTGAACGGCCCCTCCCGTGTTCCGCGTTCCCGCCCTTCCGCTCCTCGCGCTGGCGCTGCTGCTCTCCGCCTGCGGCGCCTCCAACCGTCTCCACGAGGTCTCGCTGGACGAGGCCCGCGTGCGATCCCGCCGCATCCGCGCGTGCAAGCCGGTCATCCCGGCGAAGGCGCCGTCGACCTCCGCGACCCGCTCGGCACCGTCGCCCGCGTCTCGACCGCCGCCGCGAAGTACCAGCAGGTCCGCCGCGCCCAGTCCCGCCTGGACAGCGCCGTGACCCAGGTAGACGTGGCCGACCGCATCGCGCGGCGTGTCCTCGCGCAGTCCGCCGACGTGCTTCGCATCGCGCCCACCGGCCACCCGGACCAGGCGGACTTCCTGCTAGATCTCCGCATCGCGGACTACGCCCTCGTGGCGGACTCCTTCGAGGGCGCGGTTTACTTCGTGGTGGAGGGGGAACTGCTCTTGCTGGAGGCCGGGACCGGGCGCGAGCTGTGGGACGGCCGCGTGCGGGAGCGCGAGCGGCTGACGAGCTCGCTGTTCGGGCTGCCGCCCTCGGCGGGCAACGTCATCACGGCCCGCGCGCTCTCCAGCCTCTCCTCCGAGGAGATGGCCGCCGGCCTGACGCGCCTCGCGGACTACGCCGCCAGCCGGGTCACCGACCGCCTCCGCCGCGACTACGCCCGCTCCCGCGACGACTACGCGGACCGCTAACCGCCGCGCGCTGGCGGCGCCTCTCGCCGAGACCGCCAGCGGGTCGGACCGGGGAAACGCTGAACGTGCAGCGCGAGGGATCCGGCGGCCGCGGCGGACGTGGGAACGGTCCCCTCACCAACCGCCCCTCCCGCCATGGATTCCCCCAACGAACAGAAAACCGACGGCGCCCTCGACGAAGCCAAGGGCAAGGTCAAGCAGGCCGCCGGCGACCTCACGGACGACGCCTCCCTCCACGCCGAAGGGCAACAGGACGAGGCCAAGGGCAAGCTGAAGCAGGCCGCCGGCGACGCCCGGAAGGCGCTGGACGACCTGACCTAGTCGGCTCCCGCTCGCCAGACCCACGCCCCGGCCGCGATGCAGCAGCCGGGGCGCTTCTGTGTGGTGGGGCGGTTAGGGCTGCGCGGGGCGTGCGCGGTAGACGTAGCCGCGGCGGACCGCGGAGAACGAGCCGGGCGCCGCCAGCCGAGGCGTCTCCAGCCGTTCGCGCGTCTCCGCATCCGCGTCTTCGAGGTAGTCCAGCGCGAGCGTGCCCTCCTCGATCCGGTAGGCGAATGCGGAGAGGATCACGCCGCCGTTTTCGTACAGGAACGTCACCGACCCCGGCGACTCGGACCGCCAGCGCGCGGCGGTGTGGAGGAACGGCGTCCGGTCTCCCGAGACGCGGAAGGTGCCGTCGGCATGGAAGTGGAGCGTGTCGCCCACGGCATGGGGGTAGCTGTGCTCGCGGAGCGTGGTCTCCTCGCCCGCGCGGTACTCCACCGCCGGGAACGTCACCGACCCGCTGGCGGTCGCGGTCTGCCCGGACGCGTCGGTCAGGGAGATCGTGGGGATGGAGAGCGTGGCGCCCTCGCGCGAGAAGACCGGCGCGCCGCCCGCGCTACCCGTGAACAGGCCGATGGGGCCGCCCGGACTCTGGAGCACGGCCTCGCCGGGATCGTTGCGGTTGTTGCCGAGGTCCAGCCAGACCGCGTAGGCCCCGCCCTCGCGGAAGCGCACGAACTGCGGCGCGACGGCCTGGGCGTCCAGCACGTGAGTGAGCGTGGCCGTCGCATCGCCCTGGATCTGGATGCCGGTCTGGTCCACGCGGCTCGTGACGTAGGACTCGATGCCCGCATCGGTCAGCACCCAGGAGCCGATCAGCGGGCTGGGGGCGGCGGGATCGGAGGGATCGCAGGCGGAGAGCGCGAGCAGGAGTGCGAGTGCCAGAACGAAGCGCATTCGAGACGAGGCGTGGGGCGAAGAGGCGGGCGTCTCCCGCACAGGATAGACGCCCGCTGCGCCCTCCCGGTCACGCGCGAGGCGACCCGGCGCGGCCTGTCGTAGTCTCCAGTCCACTTCCACCACTCCGTAACCCCATGTTCGACAAGCTCAAAGACCAGGCCGGCGACCTCGCGAAAAACATCGCCAGCAACGACAGCGTCAAGGAGAAGGCCGAAGACCTCATCGATCAGGCCGCGGACAAGGCCTCTGAGCTGGCACCGGACGCGCTCAAGGACGCCGCCAGCGGCGCGGCGGAGAAGGCGGCCGATGCCGCGAAGACCGCGCTGGGCGGCCTCAAGGACACGATGGGCTCGTAGCGCTTCGCGGCCCTCCGGGAATCGGCCGTTGCGTCGTACCCTCCGGTTCGCTCTTCCCCCGCTCCCATGTTCGACAAGCTCAAGGACCAGGCCGGCGATCTCGCCAAGAACCTCGCGGACAAAGCCGGCGACCTCGCGGGCGACCTCGCCGAAACCGCCGAGGACCTCGCAGACAAAGCCGGCGACGCGATCTCCGACGCGATCCCGGACGACATCGAGGACAAGGTGAAGGACGTAGCCGGCAAGGCCGTCGAGGGCGCACGAGACGCCATCGAGGGGCTGAGCGACAAGGTCCGCGGCGAGGATTAGACGCCTCGTTCCGTACCCCCGACTCGCGCCCCGGCCGGATTCGTCCCGCCGGGGCGCCGCTGTAGATGACGGCCTCCGCGCGCCCCGCCCCGTTTCCCCGCCCGTTCTGGGTCCTCTTCGCCGGGACACTCGTCAACCGGCTCGGGCTCGTCGTGCTGCCGTTCCTGACGCTCTACCTGACGGGCGTGAAGGGCTACAGCGTGGAGGCCGCGACGCTCGTGGTCAGCCTCCACGGCGCGGGCGGCTTCGCGGCGGGGTTCGCCGGCGGCGCGCTGGCGGACCGTCTTGGGCGGAAGGCCGTGCTCGTGGGGAGCCTGCTGGGCGGCGCCGTGCTGTTCGCCGTCTTGCCCGAGGCCGAAGCGTTCGTCGCGCTGGCGGGGCTGATGGTCGGGGCCGGGCTGGTGGGGGAGTCCTACCGCCCCGCCGTCTCCGCGGCCGTCTCCGATCTGGTGGAGCCCGCGCGGCAGGCGCGCGCCTTCGCGCTGATGTACTGGGCCATCAACGTGGGCGCGGCCGTCGGTCCCGCGGTGGGCGGGCTGCTGGCGGAGCGCGTGGGCTACCGCGCGCTGTTCTGGGTGGACGCCGTCACGATGGCCACGTTCGCGCTCGTCGTGGCGCTGGGCGTCCCCGAGACGCGGCCGGACGAGCCCGCCGGCCGTCCCCGCCCCCGGGGCCGGCTCCGCCTCGCGCTGAGAGACCCCGCACTCGTGGGTCTGGCGTGCGCCTCGCTCGCCGTCGGGACCGTGTTCATGCAGGCGTTCAGCACGCTCCCGCTCGTCATGCGCGCGGACGGGCTGGGCGAGGCCGCGTTCGGGCTGGCGGTGACCGTCAACGGCGGGATCGTCGTGGCGCTGAGCCTGCCGGTGGCGCGGTGGGCCGAGACGCGGATCGGGCCGGGGCTGCTGGCGGGCGCGGCGGCGGTGATCGGGCTGGGCGTGGGCGGGCACGTCTTCGCGGACACCCTCGGCGGCCACCTCCTCGCGGCGGCGGTGTGGTCCGTGGGCGAGGTCGCCTTCCTGCCGTTCGTGCCCGTGGCGGTGGCGCGGCTGGCGCCGGACGAACTCCGCGCGACGTACCAGGGCGTGAGCCAGGCGGGCTGGGGGCTGGCGCACATGCTGGGGCCGGCGCTCGGCGGGCTGACCCTCGCGAGGGTAGGGGAGGGCGCGCTCTGGGGCGGAGGCGCTGCGCTGGCGGGGCTCTCAGCGCTCGGGATCCTCGCGTTCCGCCTCGGCGCGGACCGGCGCTAGCGGTACGTTCCGACCATGCGCCCGACCGTCCTCCTCGCCCTCCTCGCGCTCGCCGCCTGCACGGACCGTGAGCCCGCTCCCGAGCCCTCCGCACCACCCGCCGAGCCCGTCGCGGCGCCCCTCGACACGGCGCTCGTGATCCCCGGCGGGACGACGCGGATCGGCGTGCTGGCGGACGAGGTCGGGATGGCGCACGAGCGGCCGGCGTTCGCGGCCGAGGTGGACTCGTTCCTCCTGGACCGCTCGCCCGTGACCGTCCAGCGCTTCCGCCAGTTCGTGGAGGCCACGGGCCACGTCACGCAGGCGGAGACCTTCGGGGACGGCGCGGTGATGGACCCGCAGACGGGCGGATGGGCGCTCGTCCCCGGCGCCGACTGGCGGACGCCGCGAGGCCCCGCCGCCGGTCTCGCCCCGGACGCGCACCCCGTCACGCAGGTCTCCTTCGCGGACGCCGAGGCGTTTTGCGCCTGGGACGGCGGCCGCCTCCCGACGGAGATCGAGTGGGAGCACGCGGCCCGCGGCGCGACGGACAGCCGCAGCCCCTACGCCTGGGGCGACGCGCTGGACGAGGGCGGGCGCCTTCGCGCCAACACGTGGACCGGCACCTTCCCCGGCGGCGACGATGGCGCGGACGGCTACCGCTCCGGCACGAGTCCCGTCGGCGCGTTTGGCGAGACGCCGCTGGGGCTGACGGACATGGGCGGCAACGTCTGGGAATGGACGGACGCGTGGTACCGGCCGTACCCGCTCACCGCCTCGGACGGGGCGCCCCCGCCGGGGCCGAGCGGCGCGCCGGAGCGCGTGCAGCGCGGCGGCTCGTACCTGTGCCACCCGTCCTACTGCCACGGGTACCGCGTGAGCGCGCGAAGCTCCTCCACGCCGGAGTCCGCGCTGGCGCACGTGGGCTTCCGGTGCGCGCGGGATCTCGCGGGGTAGCCGCGAGGGCCTGTGCCTCGCGCCCGCCGTGCGGTAGGTTTTCGCGATGCGATCTCTGCTCTTCTCCCTCGCCCTCGCCGCGCTGGCGGCCTCGCTCGGCGGCCCCGCCAGCGCGCAGGTGCGGTGGGAGCGGCTCCCCGACCTCTACCCCGGCGGCGACCGCTTCCGAGGCGTCGCGTGGCTCCGCGGCCCGGCCCCCGACGCCGACACCCTTATCGCCTTCGAAGGGAGGCCCTTCCGCTACGACGAGGCGGCCCGGACGTGGGAGGAGATGTGCCGGCTCCCGTGCTCCGGGATGGACCTCCTCGTCACCCACCGCCAGACGCTCCTGCTCGGGGACCGGTCGGGGCCCACGAGGCTCGACCGCTCCACGGACGGGGGCCGGACGTGGGTGAGGGACGTCGCGCGGAACTACGGCGCCGACGTCCTCTTCGAGGCCGAGCTCGCCGCCTTCCGCGACAGCCTCGGCGGGCCCGCCGTCTTCGCCGGCATCGGCCAGGTCCTCCGCTCCCTCGACGACGGCGCGTTCCACACGTGGGGGCCGCCGCGGAGCGCGCTCGGC
>LWDU01035556.1_pt1 | contig 12302 bp, 11 predicted proteins | sample 727161 | NCBI WGS metagenome assembly LWDU01 (sample SAMN04566230, study PRJNA314399) | hydrothermal vent metagenome | isolation source: deep sea hydrothermal plume seawater | place: Mexico: Gulf of California, Guaymas Basin | collected 2004-07-11 | reverse complement strand
AGTGCAGATTAATTTTCAGGGTGTCGGCTTAAAATGGTTAATGTTGTCTTATGCGAAACTGGAGCGCTTGTTTTAAAGTGCAAGAGACAGGTTTTATCCCGGCTAGCAGCCGTCAGCAAGTTGTCGCAATAACCGTGATTTAAGCGGACAAATTCAGCCATTACAACGGCTTGTCTGGGTATTCGGGGTGATAATCTGAATAGCTGATGTTCAGAGCGATGAGCGCGGCCTCCTCTTTCGGCTATTGCACTGGCCGCTGGGTGTTTAGCCGGAGTTTATGTTCGCCTGATCTTGATTCAGTCAAGCCTCAGAAAGCATCTTTCAATTGCCGTATTTTAGCAAAGACGGCGGCGGGTGTTTGGCCTGTCATATGGATGGCCGCCCTCGCGTGCTACTCGTACACTTCAGATTGGCAAATTTCCCTGCGCCTTCTGGAGACTATCACCCCGTCCGGGGCTGACAGCGGAGGCTTAAAAATAATGTTTATTTTGTAAAACAGTCTATTATTAAAAATAATAGTCGCACTCTGAGCTCGCCTCAATAAAAAAATAATAGTCGCACTCTGAGCTCGCCTCAATAAAGATTTTGGGACTCCATGTCACAAAAATCGATTCGCCTCGTGACGAAGCAATAGGCTCCCTCGCGTGCTACTCGCACACTTCGGATTGGCGAATTCCTCTGCGCCTTATGGAGACTATCACTCAGTCCGGGGTTAACAGCGGTAGAGTAAACCGATATTCCATTTAGAAGCATCATAAATCTAACCGGATTCTTTTAATTAATGATATCTAAATTTTTAGATTTTCGTAAATTTTTTAAGGAGTTAGCGTAATGTTATTATATCGAAAATTAATTATAGGTTTGATGGGGGTTTGTCTAATTCACGGAACCGTCCAATCAGCTGAACCAGTAGTTTTACCCCCACCCCCAGGTGAAGGTCCAGAATTGCCGGATAACCTGATTAATCAAACAGACATTGAAAATGGAAACATAAGACTCAGAAATATCATAAAGGCTGGTGGCATAGTATTTACCACGTCTTTCAACCGGTATGATGGTTTCGGCGATGGTCCACCCGACATCTTCGACGATACCCAGGTCTTCCCATTTCGTGGTGATCGTGCTCCTTTGCAAAATGGTGAAACTCCCATACTACGAATTAATGGCCTGGGTGCTGAATCCTGCATGGAATGTCACTCTGTCGTTAGCCGGGCAACGGTGCCGCCAACACTTGGTGTCGGTGGTCATGGTGGTACTATTTCAAACGCGATGTCATCAGGATTACTGGATGCAGATGAAGGTGTTGGTCTCACTGATGGCATTACTGAAACCACAGGTCAATTTATTAATACTTAAAGAAATGACTCGCGACCTGCAAGCAATTAAGACATTAGCAGAAAGTTCAGAAGCAGGCGTTCAATTCGATCTAACGACTAAAGGCGTCTTTTTTGGTACTGTTATCTCAAACGGCGATGGGTCGGTTGAAATTGAGATTGAAAATGACCTCAGCATTGATGAAGATTTGGTTATACGACCATTTGGAAGAAAAGGTGATAAATTTACTATCCGTGACTTTGATCGTGAGGCTATGGCTTTTCATTTTGGTATCCAGCCATTAGATATATTTGATCCAGGTACTGACCCTGATGGCGATGGAGTCACTGATGAACTTTCTATCGGTGAAATGTCTGCTCTTAGTGTTTTCCAGGCTACTACACCTAGACCCAGGGTGGTAAAACTAACAAGTGAAGCGAAATTGGGTCAAACATTATTTAATAGTATTGGTTGTGTTATGTGTCATATTCCAAGACTGATAACCGAGAGCAGACTCTTGACCCAAAGTTACCCTGATGTTGCTACTGATCCTGATGCCAATATATTTATGAGTATTAACCTAGCAAAAAAACCGGCAAATTTCAAAAGAGTAAAAGGCAGGGGTTTAGAAATACGCTTATACTCAGATCTTAAACGTCATAATATGGGACTTGGACTGGCTGAAAGTACGGGTAGGGAAATAGACCCTTTCTTTATCACTGCAAAACTCTGGGGTGTCGCTGATTCAGCTCCTTACCTACACGATGGACGTGCTTCAACGTTGACTGAGGCTATTCTTTCTCACGGAGGAGAGGCAGAAGGTATCCGTAATAACTTTGCTGGATTGGCTGATCAAGAAAAGATTGAAGTGCTAAGCTTTCTTAGGTCATTAAAGGTGCCTAGACTAAAAGATATACGCAAGCTCGAAAGGTTAATTAGAGAATAATATCAACTAATCAATCCTCATAAGTAGAGGATTATGGAAAATAGTACACCCATATTTTTTTTCGTGTTACTTGTAGATTACATAATTAGTATTAAATTTAAGTTAGACAAAAAACCAGCTTCTGAAATTTTGCGTGTTGAAGTCAAAATTAGCACGATGAATTTAGTTTATAACTTAGGAGATAAATACCTATGAGCCAAGATGATAATATACCATTGTACGGCAGTCGTTTTATGCGAGATGGATTGCCTAAGGATAAACTGCCGACGGAACCGATGGATCCGAAAGCAGCCTACACACTAATCCATGATGAACTGCTAACTCAGGGAAATCCGAGCCTGAACCTAGCGTCGTTTGTCACTACAGTAATGGATAAAGAGTGTGAGCAACTTATTCACGAGAATTTGGGTGTCAACTATATTGACACCGAGGTCTATCGGACGAATTTGGACATGCAGAATCGGTGCGTCAGCATGTTGTTGGATTTGTATAATGCCCCCGAGCCGTCCAAAGGGTGGGGAATCGAATGTATTGGTTCATCGGAAGCCGTTATGCTGGCAATTCTGACGCACAAGCGACGTTGGCAGGAGAAGCGCCGTGCTGAAGGAAAGCAGTGCGACAATCCCAACATCGTCATGGGAAACGATGTGCACCTTGTTTGGAACAAAGCCTGCATCTATTTTGAGATTGAGCAGCGGCTGATTCCGCTGAAGCCCGATAAGTTCACGGTTACACCGGACGAAGTGATGGAGCGAGTGGATGAAAATACCATTTGCGTCGTGGGTGTCTTGGGCACTTCCTACACCTTTGATTATGATCCGATCAAGGAGATCAACGACGCTCTTGTAAAGCATAAGAACGACACTGGAAATAATATTGTTCTGCACGTAGACGCTGCCAGCGGAGGCTTCATTGCCCCGTTCCTCAATCCCGAGATTGAATGGGATTTTCGCCTCGAACAATGCAGGTCAATCAACGTCTCCGGGCACAAATATGGACTTGTGTATCCTGGCATTGGTTGGGCCCTGTGGAAAGATGAAGCCGATGTGCCGCCTAGTCTTGTCACTGAGACCAACGTCCTCGGCTTTGTTGAGAAGTCGTTCAGCTTAAACTTTTCCCGGGGTGGTGCAATGATCTTGGCACAGTACTACAATTTTGTGCGCCTTGGCTGGAAGGGCTACTTCGACATTCAAAACACTATGCGTGAGAATGCCCGATACCTAGCTAATGGTATAAAGGAGATCGGTCGCTTTGATGTCCTCAACGACGGAAAACTCACTCCGACGTGTATTGCAAAACTCAAGGATGAGACGAAATACGGCGCCGCTGATTTGGTCATGGTGCTGCGACAGAGTAACTGGATTATCCCAGCTTTCACCATGCCGCCGGATGCTGAGAGCGTCACTGTAATGCGGATGAATGTTAAGGCAACGTTCACCCGAGATATGGCGGATATACTGATCGATGATATAAAAAGGGCTCTCAATGAACTCGATACTACCCATAGCACTCCGTATCACAAACCTGGAACCCATCATCACTAAAAAGGGATAGGCGGACTTGAATATGTGTATCCTCGACGTGGAGTTAACGCGGATAGGACAATAGCCGTACCGCTGTTCAGTGACTTAAGGCTGCATGATATGGGTGTTGGGATAATGGACATCGAAGACTAAGAAGTCGATATAAATGGGGTTTTCGTTGAAAATAACTTTACGTAATCTGAGCTCTTTGGGGAGTGCTGATTCAGGTTATGGATACATTACGAAGGCGCATCCGACCTGAATACAAACGAGATTCTGTATCACCACAAGAGGTAATAAACCAAAGAGAATGTTGTTATTGAGATCTACGAATCACTGACAGATGACACAGGACTTACTTAATTTTCTGCTGTAGATGCGTTTGAGTGTCGCGTAGTAAGTCACTGGTTTAATTGACTTGCGTGCATGGATAAATGGAGATGAATAGGTCTACTCCATTAATTTGTCGGATGGCAGTGCGATTATTAAATTTGACGTTACACCAAAGAGTTCCTGCAACGTGTCGGGCTCATACACCGAAGTGAATGTAGCCACCTAGCTCTGTTCAGTCACTTCGAGAAGGAACAGGCGAGTTCTATATCGCTAACAAAGATGTGATTGGGTTTGCAATTGTTAGGAAAATGAGAATCATCTCAGGTGCTTGACTCATTTGCCTTAGTTATGAGCGAGAGCTTTTTTTAATAAACTTTTGGAAAAGGAAAGTTATATGGCTGATGTAAACATGAGAGTAGAGGAAATGAATGGCCGAAAATGTGTCTTTTCAGGTGCCACTTGGGAAGATACGGTCGGCTATGCTCGAGCGGTTCGTAGCGGGGATATTATTGTGGTCAGTGGTACGGTGGGCACCGAAGCTGACGGTACGTTTTCTTCATCTCTGAGCGAACAGACGAGGCGGGCTTTTGAGATTATTCAGGCAGCGCTCGAGGCACTGGATGGTAAACTCGAGCATGTGGTCCGAACGCGGATCACGATGGCCGATATCAGTAAGTGGAGGGAAGTTGCAGTAATTCACCATGAGCTGTTTGCCAATGTGCGCCCAGCCTCTTCGATCGTAGCATCCCCGGCCGGCATTGATGATGAAGTGCTTGTCGAGATAGAAGTCGACGCACATGTGATTTGAATCGTTATCACTTTGGAATTGAGGGTGTTCAAACACTACCAGCCATGGATAGTAGACGCGAAGGTTGGTAATCTTCGGTAGGCGTAGGTATTTCTGGATACACGTCGTGCGGAGCGCCGAAGGCATTAGCGGTCGGGTTATGTAAATCACTTTCTTTATTTTTGATCGAATCATCTGACTGTTTCATTAAGTTTGTGAGGTTAATTCATGGTTAAACTCAGCGTAAACAAAAAGCAATACGATGTGGATGCGGATCCGGATACTCCATTGTTGTGGGTGATTCGGGACGACATCGGCTTGACTGGGACAAAATTCGGGTGCGGCGTTGCACAGTGCGGGGCATGTACGATCCACGTTGACGGCGAGGCGAAACGCTCATGTGTAACGCCGATGAAAACGGCGGTTGGTAAAGAAATAACTACTATCGAAGGACTATCGGATGACGTTTCACATCCGCTGCAGAAGGCTTGGATCGCTGAAGACGTACCGCAATGCGGGTATTGCCAATCGGGGCAGATCATGTCCGCCGCGATTTTGTTAAAACAAAATAAAAGACCGACCGATACTGATATCGATCAGGCGATGTCGGGCATTATCTGCCGCTGCGGTACCTACAATCGTATTAGAAGTGCGATAAAGCTCGCCGCGATAAACGGTGCTAAATGAGATGGAAACTAAAAAGCAATTAAATCGACGCTCTTTCCTCAAAGTAACTTTGCTCACCGGCGGCGCTGTTGTTTTTGGTTTGAATTTACCGTTGCGTTCACGGGCCGAGGAGAGATTTAATATCCCAGCGGGGTCGTCTGAACCGGTAGCCGATTTTCAGCCAAATGCCTTTATCAAGATCGCGCCGGACGGAAAGGTTACGGTCACAGTCGGACAATCAGAGATGGGGCAAGGTGTTTTGACTTCGCTTCCGATGATCGTCGCCGACGAACTTGAAGTCGAGTGGGACGTTGTAGAATATGAACAAGGACCTGCCGGGCAAGCGTACGCCAATCCCGCATTTAAAACGCAGATGACGGGGGGAAGTTCGAGCGTAAAGGTTTTTTTTATGCCGCTCCGGAAATCGGCGGCGATGGTTCGCGAGATGCTCGTAATGGCGGCTGCACAACAGTGGGGCGTTTCGCCCGATACCTGCAAGGCAATAAACGGAACGGTCGTTCACACATCAACGAAACGTACCGTTAAATACGGTGACCTGCTCGCTGACGCTGCGAAGATCACACCACCAATCGAGCCAAAACTCAAAGACCCTAAAGATTTCAAATTCATCGGCAAACCGGTAAAACGGCTCGATACGGCCAGTAAGCTAAATGGAACGGCCATTTTTGGTATTGACGTTGTTGTCCCGGGAATGTTGTACGCGACTATTATGCGGTCGCCAGTTTTTGGCGGGACGATCAAGAGCGTTGAAAATAAGGCGGCATTGGCGATAAAAGGAGTGCGGAATATTGTTCCTTTGGAATTCGGTGTTGGTGTTGTCGCGGATAATTATTGGGCTGCAAAGAAGGGTCGTGATGCATTAAAGATAGTTTGGAACGAAGGCAAAATGGCGAATGTGTCGAGCGATGGCATTTATGCTGATTATGCCAATGCCGCCGTAACGGGCAAGGGCATTGAGGCCAAAAGAATTGGCGATGTTGCAGCCGGACAGGAAAAATCGGTGAAAACTATCGACGCCGTATATTACGTTCCGTATCTCGCCCACGCGACCATGGAGCCGATGAACGCGACCGCTGATGTCCGCAAGGACAGTTGCGAGGTCTGGTCAGGAACGCAGGTACAGATGATCGTACAGGGAATGGTTGCCAAAGCCCTCGGCCTTACGACTGATAAAGTTAAGGTCAACACGCCTTTGCTCGGCGGTGGTTTTGGTCGTCGTTTAGGTGAATACGTGATGGATGCGGTTCTGCTTTCGAAAGCTGTAGGCAAACCGGTAAAGGTCGTCTGGACGCGCGAAGACGATATACAGAACGACTATTACCGTCCCGCGACCTATAACAAAATGTCCGCCGGTCTCGATGCGAGCGGAAAACCCGTGTTTTGGAATCATCGCCTTGTTAGTTCGTCAATAATGGCGACGCTCGGGCCGCAGATATTTGGCGAAGCACCGCCGGCGACCGTTTTGGATGATTTCGCGACTGAAGGTGCCCACAATCTGCCATATGACATGCAAAATCTTTATGTTGATTGGGTGCGGATGGAAACGGGCATTCCGGTCGGATTTTGGCGATCTGTCGGCAGTTCGCATACGGCATTTTCAACCGAGTGTTTTCTTGATGAACTCGCCGAAGCGGCCAAAAAAGACCCGCTCGAATTTCGCCTATCTTTGCTCGAAATACACCCGCGTCATGCCGGAGTACTAAAGCTTGCCGCCGAGAAAGCAGGATGGGGCAATCCGGCGTCAAAGGAAGTTTTTCGCGGTCTTGCGGTACATAAGAGCTTTGACAGCTATGTGGCTCAGGTCGCAGAAGTTTCGGTCGGTGCGGACGGCAAACCGAAGGTTCATCGCGTTATTTGTGCGATCGACTGCGGCCAGATAGTTAATCCAGATACGATCAAGGCACAAATGGAAAGTTCAATAATCTTCGGCCTGACAGCTGCACTTTATGGCGAGATCACAGTAAAAAACGGCCGCGTTGAACAGAATAATTTTTACGATTACAAAATGCTGCGGATGAATGAAACACCCAAAATTGACGTCTATATCGTCCCCAGCGTGGAAAAACACGGCGGCGTCGGCGAACCTGGTACACCGCCTATCGCCCCGGCCGTCGTCAATGCGATTTTTGCCGCAACTGGCAAACGCATTCGAAGTCTTCCGATACGGCCCGAAGAATTGAAGGAGAATGCGAAATGAAAGCATTGAAAATACTTTCGGTCCGCAATTTTCTTAAATTATCTCTACTTTTGGTAGCTAGTTTGCCCCTTGTTAGCTTAGCGCTCTCAGATCGATTCGAGGGTATTGATCGTGCCGAATCGTCCGTCGTTCGTGACGCTGAGATCGCGATGTCTTCGGACCAGGAAAAAGCACTTGCTGCTTTTAGCGAGGCCGTAAAGGTTTTCTTTTCGGCAAGATGTGCAAATTGCCATCCGGCAGGCGACATCCCGTCACAGGGCGACGAAATGACGCCGCATGCGCAAGGTGTGACACGAGGCAAGGCCGGAAAGGGCGTTTACGGAATGGCCTGCACGACATGTCACCAAGCCGAAAACCTATCCGGTGAACACATGCCGCCTGGAGTTTCAAATGGCTGGCACATGCCGCCCGCCGATCAAAAGATGATTTTCCAGGGACTGACTGCCGCTCAGTTCTGTGTCCAGTTAAAAGACCCGAAACGAAATGGTGGACGTAATACACCCGAAGATGCGATCCAACATCTTGAAGAAGATCCGCTTGTCCAGTGGGCGTGGGCTCCCGGTAACGGCCGAACAGTGCCGCCAATGTCGTATCCTGATTTTCTGAAAGCTATGAAAATGTGGGTGGAGAGTGGTGCCGCTTGTCCGGATTAGATCTCTTAAAATGAAGGAAATTCAGAATATCTTAGCCCGTGTCAGTTCGTTTGCTGAAGGCGAAATGGGGATACTTGCGACGGTCGTGAGCCTAAGGGGATCCGGATACCGCTTGCCGGGGGCGAGAATGCTGATACTTGGCAATGGTCAAACCGTCGGCACCGTTTCAGGCGGCTGTCTCGAAGCCGATGTACTTGAGCGGGCGAAAACGGTATTGGCGAAAGGCAGGTCGGAGGTGGTCACATACGACACGACCGATGATGAAAACTCAGTTTTTAGTATGAATATGGGCTGCCGTGGAGTAATAGAAATATTGCTCGAACCTGTTTCTAAGAGCAACGACGTGATTTTGCGGATGCAAACTGCATTTGATAAACGTGAATCGATAAATGGTTTTGACGTGCCTCTGGCAATATCGCTCTTTGGTGCCGGAGCAGATGCTGTTCCGCTGGTTCGGATCGCCTCTGAACTCGGTTGGCCGGTGACTGTCCATGATCATCGGCCGGCATATTTAACAGAACAAAGGTTTCCCGACGCTGGGGAACTTGTCTTGCAGGTTGTTGATGAACCTGTCCATCTTGCTGTAGACGACCGAACCGCTGTCGTAATTATGACGCACAACTACACTCGCGACCGCACAATTTTACCTACTGCACTACGTTCAAATGCTTGCTATGTTGGAATGCTCGGACCCAAGAGTCGTACCGAGCAATTGATTGCTGACCTAAACAATGCGGGAGAAAGGTTTACTCCGGTACAGCTCGTAAAACTCTACGCACCCGTGGGCCTCGACATTGGCGCCACAACGCCTGAGGGTATTGCGTTGTCTATCGTTGGCGAAATTCAAAGCATATTTGCGAAACGTGACGGCGGCAACCTGAGAGATCGCATAGGGTCGATCTATGACCGAAAATAACGCACCAACAATAGGCGGCTTACTTCTCGCCGCCGGCGGGTCACGCCGTCTTGGGCGTCCGAAGCAACTCGTTCTATTCGAAGGGAAAACACTTCTTCGGCGTTCTGCCGAGGTACTTTCCGGGTCGAGATGCGACACAGTCGTGGTCGTTCTCGGTGCGGAACTCGAAAGCTCAATGGCCGAAATCATCGATCTACCGGTTTGTGTGTGTATAAATGATAAATGGCAAGAAGGAATGAGCACGTCGATCAAAACCGGACTGGCCGAACTATTAAAAATTGAACCGAATCTCGCCGCCGTATTGATATCACTTTGTGACCAACCAAATATCTGTACTGATATGATCGATCGCTTTATTTTAAAATTTCGCGTAAGCGATCAACAGAAAATCATTGCTTCTCAATATTCCGGCTTACTCGGCGTTCCCGCATTATTCTCGAGCCAATTGTTCCCTCAACTTCTTGAACTTAGAGGCGATAAAGGCGCACGTGAATTGATCCGAAAAGCAAACGATGTTTTTTCGATCGAGCTAGAAGCCGCAACGTTTGATATTGATGTAAATGATGACCTTCCAATGCCTCGTATATAAAAACTTTAGCTACGCTTTCAGATGTGCCTGGTCATAATCCTCGATCATTTTTTTCATCGAGAATTGTTGGGTCTCAGTTTTTGATTCCAAATTGGTCATGAATGCGATACAGTTAACGGCAGGAAACCAACCGATAAATTGGAAGCCATTACATGGACTACGAGAGATTTTCGCCGATTTTGACCGCCTTCACGGTACTGAGGTGGCGCTGGTGTTTACCTCGCCTAAAAGCAAAGTAGAAGTTAAAGTTGCAACCACGTTTTTCTGAAATTGACGAAATTATTCAAACATTGGATATTAAATGGAGCGAATTTTAGGAGCTAAATTTACTAAATAAGGACACCCTGGAAAACGGGTAACTGTCAGATCAAGTCTGAGCTACTACACCTAAACGCAGGCTTTTTTTGATTAAGAGGTGTTATTTTTCTAAATCTTGAAAATACGAGTTTGCAAATGGAACTAGCCAGTCATTCTAATGACATACCCTATCAAACCTTTCTTGAGTATTTGCAAAATCAGGAAAAATTATCAAAGCAGGATTTGCATAAAGCCCTGAGGGTGCAAAGCACTGCACTGGAAAAGTCATTACCCAATTTACTGGTCAAATTAGGACTTTGTTCAGAACTTGATATTGCAAAAGCCTTATCAGAGAGCACAGACCTCGCTATTGTTTCGCCTGAAGATTATCCTGCAAAATCTCCCTTTGCCAAGGATATTTTGGCTGCCAATGAAGCAGAAATCTGCATTGCCTTGAGTGACCCTGAAGAGCAATTTGTGCAGGATGTTTTGAGTTTGGCCACTGGAAAACACATTGTCGTTAAGGTTGGCCTGGTTTCTGAAATTAATGCAGCATTGGAAATTCAATATGGTGATGGAAAGTCGCTTATGGATCAAATCGTCGATGACTTTGAGGTGTCAGAGACAGGGACAGGGACAGAGGATCTGGAGCATTTAAAAGACTTAGCCAGTGAAGCACCGGTGATTAAAGTGGTGAATTTGATGCTACAAAAAGCTGTCGAAATGCAGGCTTCAGACATTCATATTGAACCTTTTGAGCAATATTTAAAGGTGCGGTTGCGTATAGACGGGGTGTTACAAGATATTGAGTCTCCTCCTGTGTCTTCAATTGCAGCCGTGATTTCTCGCATAAAAATCATGGCTACACTCAATATAGCAGAGCGTCGTTTGCCACAAGATGGCCGGATAAAACTGCAAATGTCAGGTAAGGAACTGGATCTCAGAGTGTCGACTATACCGACCATGCATGGTGAAAGTGTGGTTATCCGGTTACTGGATAAAGAAACTACGGTACTTGATTTTAAGGTGTTGGGTTTAACCGGTAAACATGCACAGCAGTTTATTGATACCTTGAGTAAACCGCATGGCATTGTTTTAGTGACAGGGCCTACCGGGAGTGGTAAGACCACAACGATGTACACGGCTTTAAAACAGTTGAATACTCAGGAGCGCAAGATTATTACGGTCGAAGACCCGGTGGAATATCAATTGGACGGTGTTAACCAGATCCAGGCAAAACCACTTATTGGACTGACCTTTGCCTCTGCGCTGCGATCCATAGTCAGGCAAGACCCCGATGTGATCATGATCGGTGAGATGCGAGATATAGAAACTGCCCGAATTGCAGTTCAATCAGCATTAACCGGCCATTTAGTTTTGTCAACATTGCATACCAATAATGCGGCCGGAGGTATTACTCGTTTACTGGATATGGGCGTGGAAGAATATTTGTTGAGTTCGACAGTGAATGGCATTTTAGCGCAACGATTGGTTAGAAAATTATGTTCCATATGTAAAGCAAGTTACCCGGTAACAGATGCATTAGCTGAAGAAATGCAGCTGAATCGATTTGCAGCTGATTTTTCTGAAAATGGCAAAATGACGTTGTTTAAACCTGTGGGTTGCAGTGCATGTGGAGGTATTGGCTACCAAGGACGTATTGCAATTATTGAGTTTCTAGTTATGACCGACGTAATTCGAAAACAGATCATGGAGCATGAAGAAGGGACTGTAATTCAAAAACAGGCGATTGCATCTGGAATGATGACCATGAGTGCCGATGGCATGATTAAATCCTTACAGGGTGTGACATCTCTGGAAGAAGTTTTACGGGTAACAACGGATTAATAATGTGACTTTATTTTCCTATCAAGTCATCAATAAGCAAGGGGAAAGGGAGGTAGGTGTGCGTGAAGCCGAGAACCAAGCGGCATTGGTCATGCAGTTGCAAATGGAAGGGTTTATCCCACTTAGCGTAGAACTTGATAAAACATCCGTTTTTTTTGGGTTTCGTCTTGCTGGGAATGGTCAACGATTATCCCAGAAAGAAATTTTATTAT
>LWDU01038503.1_pt1 | contig 12303 bp, 8 predicted proteins | sample 727161 | NCBI WGS metagenome assembly LWDU01 (sample SAMN04566230, study PRJNA314399) | hydrothermal vent metagenome | isolation source: deep sea hydrothermal plume seawater | place: Mexico: Gulf of California, Guaymas Basin | collected 2004-07-11 | reverse complement strand
CAATAAATGACATTTGAACGCGCACGCGTTGGCGATCTCCGGAGGGGCTGATTTTGTAGTCGCTCACCCGGATCATGGAATCTTTCTTGTCGGCCACCGCCTGCAAAAATTCCACGAGATTGATTAGGCTAGTTTCAAACGTGGCGCTGCGTTTGTGCTCAATAAACGGGTTGTTGTTGCGGCTGGATGAGCGAACCGAAACCAAGCTGATGCCCAAAATACCGATTCGTTCCGCCTCGTCGCGAAGGGTCTCGATGACCTTGGTGGCCTGTTCGCTGCCACTGGCCATGCTGGCTTTGGGGTTCAGCTCGTCCACCATTTGTTTCAATTCCCGATGCGTCATCTGGGTCATTTCCTCACGCTGCAATTCTGCATTGTGGTTTTCCAGTTGAGCGCGCATGGCAAATAGTTCCGGCCCCATCCAGAGCCACACTAGATTTCCCCCCACCAAGATGCACATTAGAAAAATGATCACCGCCCGGCGCTCTTCTGCCTTCACGTTCAGCATGTTCAGGATTGCAATCATTTCAATTGAATGTTGGGGCGCAACAGGCAAACGATTGTCCAGCGCCCCGGCCCTTCGACGCCGGCTGCGCCGGCTCGCGTATGGGATGTGTTGACCGCGTGAAACAGCTTGCGTTGCTTTCTGGAAACCGGATCGGCCACCATGATTCTTGCGAGGTTGTTTCGATAGACGTCCACTTGTTTGCCTTGCCCGGATTCCATCTGGCCGTTGAGCGTGATGTTGCTCCCTTCGCCGCGAACCTCCACTGAGTTGATGTAGCTCAATGTCAGTTCTTCGGGCATTTGCGCGGACACTTCCTTGAGCACCTGCAGGGCGGTCTTGCGGCTGCTGCGCTGCAGCACCAATAGCTTGTGTTTTTCTTTAAGCAGTTTGACTTCCTTCTCGTCCGCCTTCATTTTTTTCAACTGCTGAAACTTGGCCTCTTCCTTCGCGGCGGTCTGCGAGTTCAAAACGAAATAGCCGACCAGTAACATCACGTAAAGCAACAGCGCCCACGAGAGAATGCCCCCGAGCACGCGATCCACATCCTGGCGATGGTAGCCCGCCCGGCGTTCGGGCGGCATGAGGTTGCCCTGCTCCAGCGGACGCGTGGCGCGCGTGGCACAGGCCGCTGCCAAGGCGCTGGCATCGGGCGGTGCCTGCACCTGCACCCCCTGCCCGGCCCATTCGTTGAGGATTGGCAACCATTGCTCGCCCTGTTCCGAAGCGATGACCAAATGCCAGTGCGTGCTGCCGGTGAGCCAGCCTTCCATCTCGCCCGCCCAGGTGGTGGCGGTGAGTTGCTCGGTGAGTTCATTGAGGTGCTCGGCGGAGGTGAGGATGATTTGTGTGATGTTTTGCAACACCCCTTCATCCCACCACGCGACGGTGCACACTACGCGTTCCTCGAGAAAGCGCGGATAAATCCACGCGCCGTCGGGCCGCTCGCCTCCCTGCGGCGTGGCCAATACCTGATGCATTACCGCTGCCTCAAGGCGGTCAGGAAAATAACCGGCTTTTTCTAGCTCGCCCACGCATTCCTCCACCACGGCGCGTTCGGCGAGCATCACCACCACCGTTTGCTGATCGCGATCCGCGCGATGCGCGGGAACCACCTCGAAGGACCACACCGCGCGCCCCAGGGGCAGCGGTGAAATTTTTTCCAACTGCAGCTCCACCATGCCCGGCAACTCGCGCGCGTCGCACAAGGGCAAATGCAATACGCGAAAAAATACTTTGTCCGACGGCAACCACGCATCGTTTTGGCAATGCGCGCGCCACATTTGGCTGGCATCGCGATCGAGATGCTTGGTCGGAATTTTTTCGCCCAGATCCGCTTCGCGCACGTCCACCAGCTTCATCTGGTTTTTGCTGCCGTTGAACCGCCAGAACTGTTGCCGGCCCGAGGAACAATCCACCACATTGCACATCGCGGGCAACGCCTCTGAGGGCTGCACGATTGCCTTGGGCTGCGGCTTGGGCTGCGGCTTGGGTTTTTCTTTGGAATCGGCCACTAAAAATTCTCCTTCGGTTCGTCGCCCGAATCAGGCGCTTGCGTCACGCGCAACACTTCTTCAATCGAGGTTTTCCCCGCCAGCGCCTGGCCCCAGCCATATTCGCGCAGGGAAACCATCCCTTCCGCCCGCGCCTGCGCGCCGATGGCGGATGCCGCCGCACGGTCAATCACCAGTTCCTGCAAAGCCTCGGTGTTGGAAAGCAGTTCGTAAATCCCCGTGCGCCCCTGATACCCCCGCTCGCCACACGCATCGCATCCGGTGCCATGCCAAAACTTTGCCTCCGAAATTTTCGTGGGTGGAAATTCCACCTTCAACAGGTAGTCCTTGGAAACCTGCTGCTCCACCCGGCACTCCGGGCACAAGGTGCGCAGCAACCGCTGGGCCATGATCGCCTCGATGGCATCGGCCACGAGAAAGGGTTCGGTGCCCATATCAATCAACCGAGTGAACGCGCTCGGGGCATCGTTGGTGTGCAGGGTGCTGAACACAAGGTGACCGGTGTTCGCCGCTTGGATGGCGATCTCCGCCGTCTCGCCATCGCGAATCTCACCCACCATGATCACATCCGGATCCTGCCGCAAAAAATGCCGCAGCACGTGCGCGAAGGTTCGGCCAATGTCGTTCTTCACTGACACCTGATTGATGCCTTTCATTTCGTACTCCACCGGATCCTCCACCGTCATGATCCGTTTATCGATGGAGTTAATGGTGTTGAGAAATGAATACAACGAGGTGGATTTACCCGAACCGGTGGGGCCGGTGACCAGCATGATGCCGTGCGGTTTGGTGATGACTTTGCGGATGTCTTTCTCCAGTCCCGCCGTCATGCCCAGGCTGTCCATGCCCTTGAGCACGCTGCCGCGCGTGAGCAGCCGGAGCGACACACTCTCGCCATACACCGTGGGCACGGTGGACACGCGAATATCAATCTCCTCGCCCTTGACACGCACGTTGATGCGGCCGTCCTGCGGCATACGTTTCTCGGCAATGTTCATACCACTCATCACCTTGATGCGCGAGATGAGCGCGGCCTGCAAGAGCTTCAGCTGCGGCGGCAACGGCATCTGATGCAGAATGCCGTCAATGCGATGGCGGATTTGCAGCTCGTCCTCGTGCGGCTCAAAGTGGATATCCGTCGCCCGACTCTTATACGCCTGCCAAATAACTTGGTTGACAAATTTGATGATGCTCGCTTCCTGATCGCCCTCGGCGATTTCCTTTTCATCGCCAAACATCAATTCCAAATCATCCGCATCCTCCGCCTCGTCCTGCGCCAGCTCATCAATCGTTTCCGCGCCCACGCCGTAATATTTTTCGTAGCACTTTTCGATTCCTTCGGAAGTGGACAACACAAACCGCACCGGCCCCTTCGCGGCAAAGCGGACGGCATTGAGCAATTCCGTGTTGAACGGATCGGATACCGCCACCATCAGCACACCCTCTTCCACGCTGATGGGCACGATGCGATGTTGCGATGCGATCTTGGAGGAAATACGGCGGCGCGCCTCGGCGGTGGGCTTCACGTCGCCCAGATCAATGCGCTGCCAGTCGAACGCTTCGGCCACGCGCGCTAGAAAATCGGCCTCGGTCTTGCCGCTACGTTGGCACAGAAAACCCGGCAAGGTGCCCGCCTCCCCGTCCCCGTCACGCTCCGCGCGCCAGTCCGACTGCCATTGGTCAAACTGATCCGGCTCCGCCAATTGCGCGGCGACACAAAAATCCCTGAATGAAGTATATGCCATCCTTACACCCCGCCTGTTTCCAAGCGCCCCTTTCCCTCCTTTTGCCAAATAAATTGGCCGCCACAAGATATTGTGGCCCGGTGGAAAACTACCACATTTGGTGGTATCAGCAAGCTTAAAAACGACGGCACTAGTTCTCACGCATCACGCCGAAATCGGCTAAAACAGGGAAAAATTGGCCCCGCCATCGATGGTGTTGTTTCACTTTGGAGACGCTGTTTTTCGGGGAACGTTACCGTGGATAACTTCCGAAAAAACTTGCCGTAACCGCGTCCGAACATTTGACTGGGGTATGCACCGGCCCGGGCTCATTGTGCTTTTGTTTACCTTGTGGGCAACCAGCTGTTGCTTGCCTCAGCCCACCTTGCACTTCGAGGCCGACGCAGTGGTGGCAAACGGCAACGGCCATCTGATGGTGCGCCCCAAGGGCGGCGAGCCGTTGTTGGGGGAAATAAAATCCGTTTCGGGTCAGGTTCAGTTCATCCCGCGCTTCCCCTTTCTCGCCGGTCAAATTTATGAAGCGGTGTTCACCGATTCCACGGGCGAACGCATTTCCATCGAACACACCTTTGCCATTCGCGCGCCCGCGCCGCGGGTGTCCGCCGCCTACCCAAGCGGCGATGCGCTGCCGGCGAATCACTTAAAATTTTATCTCCACTTCACCGAACCGATGCAGCGCGGGAAAATCTTCCACCACTTCCAACTCATCCACCTCGCCACCGGCAAACTAATCGCCGAGCCCTTCCGCGAAACCGAACTCTGGAGCGCCGATGGCAAACGCCTCACGCTGTGGCTGCATCCGGGGCGGCAAAAGACCGGCGTGAATCTCAACCTCGACCTTGGCCCCGTGTTGGAACCGCGCCAGCAATACGCGCTGGAGATTGCCCAAAATTGGAATTCCGAAGCCGGCGTGCCCCTGAAAAATTCATTCCGCAAAACCTTCACCACCACTGAGGCCGACCGCGTGCAGCCCAATCCCGATGCCTGGAAAATCACCCCGCCAAAAGCCAACACGCGCGCGCCACTCATCGTGCGTTTCCCGCGCCCTCTCGATCGGGCGCTGCTGCACACCATGCTCACCGTGCTCGACACGCGCGACCAACTCCTTGCCGGCAAAATAGAAGTCACCCGCAACGAAACCCAATGGCGCTTCATCCCAACCCAACTCTGGGCGACCGGCGATTATCGATTGAAAGTGGATTGGGAACTCGAAGACCTCGCCGGCAATAATCTCGAACGCCTCTTTGAAGTAAATCTGGATAACCCCACCGAACCCGCCTTGGCCCGGCCGCGTTATTTGGAATTCAAAACCAAATAAAAAACCACAGATTTCGCAGATTAACACAGAGAAAAAATCTGCGGTTAAAAAACTATTTCTCCCGCAGTTCCATCACCAAATCTTTTGCTTCCACCGTTTCGCCGATGTCGATGTGGATCGCGTCCACCACGCCATCGGCTGCGGCGTACACGGTGGTTTGCATCTTCATCGCTTCCATTGTGAGCAGCTTGTCGCCCTTCGCCACCTTGGCGCCCACGCCCACGGCTAGCTCGGTGATGATGCCCGGGATGGGCGCGCCCACGTGCAAATCATTGCCGGGGTCGGCCTTGGCCTGCACTTTTTCCTGCACGTTGAGCGACGCATCGGCAATCTCCACTTCGCGCGGATAACCGTTCAGTTCAAAGGTCAACGTGCGCAGCCCATCCTCGTCCGGCGCGCTGATGTTGATGAGCTTGATGTAAAGCGTCTTGCCCACCTCGATGTCCACGGCGATTTCTTCGCCCGGTTTGAGTCCATAAAAAAATGTAGAACTTGGCAGCACGGAGACGTCGCCGTATTCGCGCCGGAATTTGTTGTATTCCTTAAACACTTCCGGATACATCAGAAAACTCATCAACGCGTCATCGCTGACTTTGCGATGGATTTCGCCTTCCAGTTTTTTGCGCGTGCGCTCGAGGTTGAGCGGTTTCAAGTCCGCACCCGGACGACCCTTAAGGGGCTTTTGTTTGCCGAGCACCACTTGCTGCACTTTGCGCGGCCAACCGCCGATCGGTTTGCCGAGGCGACCTTTCATCATATCAATGACCGATTGCGGAAAGGGCGTGGCGCCGGGCTCGAGGTTCACCACGTCCGCCGGCTTGATGCCGCGCGTTACCAAGAACATCGTCATATCGCCCACCACTTTGCTTGAGGGCGTCACCTTCACGATGTCGCCGAAGAGATCGTTCACCTCCGCGTACGTGCGCGCCACTTCCTTCCAACGCGCGCCGAGCCCCATACTTTCCGCCTGCTCGCGCAGATTCGTGTATTGGCCTCCGGGCATTTCGTGCTCGTAAATATCGCCAATGCCACTGCGCGGGCCGGTGTCAAACGGCGCGTACACTTTGCGCACTTGCTCCCAGTAATCAGAAAATTCATTCAACGTGCCGAGGCTCAAACCCGTTTCGCGTGGCGTGTGATCCAGCGCCGCCACCACGCTGTTGAGGTTCGGCTGGCTCGTGGAACCGGAGAGCGACGCAATCGCGAGGTCGGCAATATCCACGCCGGCCTCGGCGGCTTTGAGCACCGATGCGGCATTCACGCCGCTGGTGTCGTGCGTGTGAAAATGAATTGGCAACCCCACTTCGCCGCGCAAAGTTTTCACCAATTTGTGCGCGGCATACGGACGACACAACCCCGCCATGTCTTTAATGCAAAGCGTGTGGGCACCCATCTTCTCCAGCTCCTTCGCAAGTTTCACGTAGTAGTTGAGCGGATATTTATCGCGCTTCGCATCGAGAAAATTGCCGGTGTAACAAATGGTGCCCTCGCACACCGCGTGCGTGTCGCGCACCGCCTCCATCGCGGCCTTGAGGTTGGGCAGATAATTGAGCGAATCGAAAATGCGAAAAATATCCATGCCGCTTTCCGCCGCGTGTTTCACAAACGCCTTCACCACGTTGTCCGGATAATCCGAATAGCCAACCGCATTGGAGCCACGAAAGAGCATTTGGAAACAGATGTTCGGAATCACCGCGCGCAGTTGGCGCAGTCGGTTCCACGGGTCTTCGCGCAGGAAACGCATCGCGGTGTCAAAGGTCGCACCGCCCCACATCTCAAGGCTGAAGAGCTCCGGCGTGCGATGCGCAATGGCGTCGGCGATGTGCAGCATATCTGCCGTACGCATTCGGGTGGCGAAGAGGCTTTGGTGCGCATCGCGCAGGGTGGTATCGGTGATGAGCAACCGCTTTTGTTTGCGCGTCCACTCGGCGAATTTTTCGGGGCCTTGGTCGAGTAAAATTTGCCGCGTGCCCGTGGGTGGCTCGGCATCGCCATTGTGCTCCGGCGGCGCGATGGGTTTGAAAGGCTCCTTCACTTCAAAGCCTTTCGTCTGCGGATTACCGTTCACCGCCACGTCGCCGATGTAATTGAGCAACCGATTCGCCCGATCACGCCGACGCTTGAAGGTAAACAATTCCGGCGTGTTATCAATCAACGTGGTGGTCGCCTGCCCACTCCGGAACGTTTCGTTTTTGATCACGTTTTCCAGAAAAGGAATGTTCGTTTGCACGCCGCGAATGCGAAATTCTTTTAGCGCGCGCTTCATTCGATCCAGCGCAAGCGGAAAACTCCTTCCGCTCGCGGTGATTTTCACCAGCAACGAATCGTAATACGGCGTGATCACACTGCCCGTATCGCCCTGCCCGCCATCGAGCCGCAGCCCGAAACCGGCCGCCGAGCGATAGGCGATGATGCGCCCGTAATCGGGCGTGAAATTATTGGCGGGATCCTCCGTGGTCACGCGGCATTGCACGGCGTGCCCAACGCACACCACGTCTTTTTGCTTCGGCAACTGCATCACATCGCCGTGCAGCGCGTGCCCCTGCGCCACTTGAATCTGCGCGCGCACGAGGTCAATGCCCGTCACCACTTCCGTCACCGTATGCTCCACTTGAATGCGCGGATTCATCTCAATGAAAAACCACGCCTTGGAATCCACGTCGTAGAGAAACTCCATCGTGCCCGCGTTGTCGTACCGGATGTGCTTGGCCAATTCCAACGCCGCCGCGCAGAGTTCGTCCCGCACCGTTTCATCCAGCGCAACGCTCGGGGCGATCTCCACCACTTTTTGATAACGCCGCTGCACCGAACAATCGCGTTCGTGCAAATGCAAAATATTGCCGTGTTGATCGCCCAGAATTTGCACCTCAATGTGCTTGGCGTTTTGCACGTACTTTTCGAGAAACACCGCCGGATTACCAAACGCGCGATCCGCTTCGCCACGCGCTTCATCGAGCAACCGCTCCAAATCCTTGGCCTTATGAACCACCCGCATCCCGCGCCCGCCGCCACCGAAGGCGGCTTTGATGATGAGCGGAAACCCAATTTGCTTCGCGACCTTTACCGCCTTGGCGCGAGTCTTGATTGCGTCATCCGTGCCGGGCAACACCGGCACGCCGGCAGCTTTGGCCAATGCACGCGCCTCGGTTTTGTCACCCATTTGGCGCAGCAACTCCGGGCGCGGCCCCACGAACGTCATCCCCGCCTTGGCGCACGCCTCGGCGAAGTCAGCGTTCTCCGCTAAAAATCCGTAGCCCGGATGCACGAGATCCACCGCGTGCTCGGCGGCCTTCCCCACGATGCCCTCGATGTCGAGATACGCGCCCACCGGCCCCTTGCCCACACCCACCATATACGCCTCATCGGCCTTGAAACGGTGCACCGCCAGCCGGTCTTCCTGCGCATAAATAGCAACCGTGCGAAGATCCATCTCCGTGGCCGCGCGAAAGATGCGGATGGCAATCTCACTGCGATTGGCCGCCATCAATTTGACGGGGGCCTGGGATGCTGACACTTTTGATTTAGTTTTCTTCGCCATGAACGCGGAGCTTTTAGCAAAATAAACGGGGAATGAAAAGGCTGCGGATTTACCACAGAGACACAGAGGGCACAGGGATTCTATGGGTTCACTCTGTGTCTCTGTGGTAAAAAAGTTATTTCCGATGATGCAGCCGGTAATGCTGCCTCAACAAATCCTTGCCATAATCGTTGCCATTCGGAGTGCGAACGACGGTGTGGATGTGTTGCCGCGTAGGCGTACGCGAACGCGCCAACGCAATCGGACGTTGGTGGTCAAACTCAATCAACGCCACGGGGTTTTGAATGCGGTAATAAAAAACACTGTCCTTTCCCGTGCCGCCCATCCAGCCGAAGTGCGTGGTGTCGAGATGCTTTTTCACGTCAGCCATTTTCACCTTCGCGTGGCCGTCGGACAGATTGCCGACATAAATTTCGATGAGCAACAGCAGTTGCGCTTTTTGTTTGGCGGTCAATTCACTGCAGCGAATTCCAATGTAATCGAGCACTTGATTGTCGCGAAACGCTTCGCCGATGTTGTTAGTCGGACCTTTCGCGTTGGCCACGATGGCCTTCGCGCGTTGTGTTTTGTTTAACGAATTGATAAACGCCAAGCCCTTGTCCTGTTCGGCTTGGCAGACGACGGTGCCTTTGAATTTGCCGCCTTCGGCCTTCACCGGCTCGGAGCCCATAAACACGGGGCTCATCACGACTTGATCGCCGAGCACAAAATAATTGATGACCACGTGATGCCCATCGAGCTGCCAGCCCCACGGCTTCGTCGCGCTCGGCTCGCCCATGATGGTAATCCAGTAGAGCCACTCGCCGTATTCGTCGGGCTTGCGCGTCAGTTCGGCGAGCGTACCGTTGAGCTTCATGATGTCCCGCGTCTGCCGCAAGCCGCGCGCGCTGAGGCTGGCCTTCATTAAATGAAACGCCAACTCACGCTGGCCCTTCGTCATTTTATTAAACCCCATTCCTTGCCGCACAAAAAAATGTCGATTGTCCCATTTGCGCCACTCGAGATCGTCCACGGGGAACAACGTTTTCTTTCGGTCCGCCGCGCTGAGGCTCGCCAAAAACGCCTTGACCGCCTGCCGCACGGGCTCGGTGCTCACGCCGGTTTTTTTAATCGGAAACAAATTGACCGGCGGAATGTCCAAATAATAAATCCCCTTGAACGGCTGCGCCAATGCTATCTCGCGCTGCACATCAAACCGCGCGCGCGGCGGACCCGGCTGGGACTGCGCAGTTGAGGCTGCAACCAACGATGCCAGCAGGAGTGGAATTGAAGTGCGTTTCATTTTTTATCGGGTGTTTTAAATGACGTTAGCGTTTCGGCCAATTCGGCGGCCACGATGGGATGGTCCAAAATCACGTCGCGATTTTCGGTGGGGTCTTGGCCCACGTCGTAAAGGCTCGTTTGTTGCGGGCTCCAGATGAGTTTCCAGCGGGACTGCAGCAACGCAAATCCCCCCCTCGGTCCGGCCACCATCACCGGCTTGCGCTTGGCGATTTTGTTTTTGCGCAGCGCGTCCCACACATTTACGCCGTCGAAGGGTTTGGAATTTTTTGGCGCAACTCCCAGCGCGGTGGTGAGCGTGGGAAACAAATCAACATCGGAAATCAACTGGCCGCTTGTAGCCCCGGCGGGAATCACGCCCGGCCAGCGCAGCACCGCCGGCACGCGAATGCCGCCTTCGAACACGCTGCCCTTGCCGCCGCGCAAGGCGAGTTGGCCCGCGCCGCCCTTCGGCCCGGCGCCGCGCAAGCCGCGCCCGCCGCCGCCGGAACCGTTGTCGCAAAAAAACATCACCAACGTGTTGCGCGCCATTCCCTCCGCCTCAAGCGCGGCGAGCACGCGGCCGATGGCCGAATCCATCGCGTCGATTGCCCCGGCGTGGGCGATCATTCTGCCGGTGAACCCCAGCTTCGCATATTTCGCAATCAACGCCTCCGACGCCTGCGCAACGGGATGCGGCGCGTTGAAGGATAGGTTTAAAAAAATCGGCTGACGGCGGTTGCGGTTTTTTATCAATCGAATTGCCTCGACGGCGAGAAGGTCGGTGGAATAGCCTTCCACAATCACCGGCTGGACGTTGCGATACCAGCCCCGCGCGCGCAAGCCGCCTTGGGGGTAGTAGTCAATCCCTCCCCCGTGGAAGCCAAAAAAGTGATCAAACCCCCGGGCGTTTGGCCGGTAATCAAGGCCACTCGCCCCGAGGTGCCATTTGCCGACCAGATAGGTTTGATAACCGGCTTTCTGAAATGTTTGCGGCATAAAATGTTCGGCAAGCGGAACGCCCGTGCCGCGTGTGAGTGCAGAGGTTATCCCGAAGCGCGCGGGCGAGCGGCCGGTCATCAGCGCCGCGCGCGTGGGGCTGCAAACAGGGTGCACATAAAAGCGATCGAGCTGCAGTCCGTCCTTGGCGAGCTGGTCGATATTCGGCGTGGAAATTTTGCTACCGTGATAACCCACCTCATTCCAGCCCATGTCATCGGAGATTAACAGGACGATGTTCGGCCGTGGCGCCGCTCCAAGCAGCAGCCCAAGCGCGGCGGTGAAAATGAAAAACAGAAACCTGTGCCAATCCGCCTTCACGAGCATCAACGCCGCCGAGGATTGCGCGGACCGGAGTTGTCAGTATTGGGTGTCTTGCTCTCCCAGCGTTTGCCAGCACGAACCCCTGCGGCGCGGTGTTCGTAGTAGGACAGCGTGTTAGGCTTGTGTTGGCCCAGCGCGGTGGCCAGTTGATTCTTCAGTTCACCGGCCTTGGCATTGGCGGGGATTTCTTGGATGACCGAGCCTTCCAGTCCGAAGATTCCCGGCTGGATCACGATGAATCCCGCCTTTGCCTTTAGTCCTTTCACCGCCTTGAATTCCTTCGCGTCACCCACCGCCACGTATTGGGCCTGGCCAATGAACTGGTCGGACCATGCCACCGCGGAAAGTTCGCGTTCCATGGCCTTGCGTTGCGCAGCGTCCGGCGCGAATACCGCCACCAAAGGCTGGTGGTCTGCTGCAGTCACATTTAATGCGAGGCGTAAATCAGCAAGGTAAGGCAAGGGCAGCGGGCCTTTTGCCGCTTTGCCCTTACCCGGATAAGCCAAAGCAATCGCTTCCATAGTCTGGCCCATTTTTTTCATGGACTCCAGCGGCTGCTCGTGGATCCCCGCTCCCGCCTGCCCGCCGAACGCCCAGGCCGGACTGCGCCCGGAGCGCACGATGTGCGTCTTGCCGTCCGGGGTTAGAATGCCAAACACGGTGTTTTGCAGTTCACCGCGCATGGTGAAGATGCCCTTGAGAACCTCGTTCTCCGCGGCATCCTCGTAGGTGGCCAAACGAATGCACACGAACTTGCGCGAAGCAGCCACCACATCCTTGTCGGCCAGGAAACTCCTGTCCATGCTAGTCTTGCCCGGTCACCAAACACCCGGTACATTGTGGCACTGTGGCGCACCCGAGACCAACAGGATCGGCTTGCCCGTACGCTGGGCTTCCGCCAAGCCGCCTTTCCAAGTGCCATGCCAGACGATCTTCTCGGTCTTTGATGCAGCCTTTGGAGCCTCAGCTTGCGCATTGGAAAAGAAGGGTGCCACCGCAAAGGCACCGGCTAGTAACGTGCTGCGAACCATGATCATATACTCCCCCAGACGATACCTTACATGATTCGGTTACGGGTACATTCTATGAAACCTTTCCCT
>LWDU01032696.1_pt1 | contig 12306 bp, 10 predicted proteins | sample 727161 | NCBI WGS metagenome assembly LWDU01 (sample SAMN04566230, study PRJNA314399) | hydrothermal vent metagenome | isolation source: deep sea hydrothermal plume seawater | place: Mexico: Gulf of California, Guaymas Basin | collected 2004-07-11 | reverse complement strand
TATGTTGGAACCCATTGAATTTGCCAAGAATGATGGATTAAATTTTGTGCCATTAGATCAAATGCCACTGCTGGATTAGATTGTATAAGGATTTGATACTTTACTAATTCTTCTTTGCTCCTACTATTCCATCCGGGTTTTTGATTGGCAGCAACAATGTCCCCGTATTTTTTTAGTACTTCTTCTTTAGTGGGAATAATTTTTGCCATTTATTATTGTTGTTCTTGATTATTAAAAAGTATTTCCAATAAAAATTTTTAAAGAATAAGTTTGAGCTCGATTTAATAGTTATAGCGAGAGAAGGATTTGAACCTTCGACCTTCGGGTTATGAGCCCGACGGGCACTCCAGACTGCCCCACCTCGCTGAGTGGTGGTCTTATTTTGGGTTTAAAAGCATTTTGATGAACGGCATCAAGCTTATAAGTTTGAGTCAAAGAATTAACTATGATTTGTGGAATTGATGAAGCTGGGCGAGGTCCAATTGTTGGTCCGTTAGTTATGGCAGGGGTTTCGGTTACTGAAGATAAAATTGAGACTTTGAAAGAAATGGGAATCAAAGATTCTAAATTAATTCCTCCTGCTCGTCGAGAAGAACTCTTTGATGAGATTATTGCGTTTGTTGATTCTTATAATATTATTGAAATCTCTGCCTCAGAGATTGATGAGTATCAAGATAAAGGGATTAATCTGAATCAAATGGAAGCTCGTGTTGCTGCAAAGATAATCAATAAATTAAAGCCATCTAAAGTTTACGTCGATAGTCCTGAACCTGCAAACGGTGGTGCAAAGTTTGGAATAATGATTAATGAATTCTTGAATGTTCAACCTGAAATGATTGCTGAACACGGTGCGGATACTAAATATGTTGTTGCTGGCGCTGCTTCAATTCTGGCTAAAGTTTCACGAGATCGAGAGGTTGCTCGGATTGTTAAAGAAATTGGTGCCGAGATAGGCAGTGGTTATCCTCATGATCCTCGATGTAAGTCTTATTTGGAAGAAAATTTTCGAGGTCCAATTCATAAATATTTGAGGAAATGTTGGTCAACATATAAGCGGTTGAATGAAGCAGAAAATCAGATGGATTTGACTAAATTCTAGTAAGGATTTTATACTTTGGCCTGTTTGTTTCTGTATGAATCATGGACATCCCACTACTTTTATGTTGAATAATTCACCTGGCTCAGTTGTTAAATTGATTTCTTCATTAAATAAAATTGCTAATCAGACCCGTGTTCGTATTACTGGAGTTAGTCTACTTAGTCATCGGGATGGGAAGACTCAAGTTACTATAACTCATTCCTCCGTTCATGAAACTCATGATAATGTTTTATACAATGATTTCGATTTCGAGAATAAGGTTGGTTTTAGAGAGATTGTGAAACGGATTAATTCTGTTGCAAATGATTCAAGTATTAAAATTGTGAATATAGTTTTTGGTCTAAAAGGTAAAAATCATCAACATATGGGGATTCATGCTAAGAAATTACGAAGATGATTTTTCAATAATCTTAAATAAGTGTCTGGCATAAACTGAATATGATTAATCTTTCTCAACGAAAATCTACTTCTGACCTTCAGAAAGCAAAAGTTGGTTCAACTATTGTTCTTGCAGGTTGGATGGAAAAATCTAAGCATTTAGGTAAATTGGCTTTCTTAAATTTGAGAGATCGTGAAGGTTATGCTCAAATTGTTGCAAATGAGAAGTTCTTAGGGTTACAAGGTTTGAAGGAGTTAACTCGAGAAAGTGTTGTTGCTGTTAAAGGTAAAGTTAAGACTTCCAAAGCCAAGAGTGGTGGAAAGGAGTTGGAGCTTGTTGAGTTGGATGTTTTAAATCGTGCTTCAGTGCCTTTACCGATTGAATTCTTGGGTGGAAAAGTTGAAACGGATATGAGTAAGCGGTTAGATTACAGATATCTTGACTTACGTAATCCAAAAGTATTTGCTATATTCAAAGTGCGTTCTGTTATGTTAAATGCCATCCATAAATTCTTTAGGGCAAATGATTTCTTGGAGATGCAGACTTCTAAGATTTCTGAAGCTGGCGCCGAAGGTGGATCAGAATTGTTTGAACTTCCATATTTTAAGAAGAAGGTTGCTTTGAATCAAAGCCAACAATTGTATAAGCAATTAATTATGCTTTCAGGTTTTGAGAAAGCTTACGAGATTGGTACAAGTTATAGGGCTGAAAAAAGTCACACCCATCGGCACTTGACTGAATTCTGGCAATTGGATGTTGAAATGTCGTTCTTAGATGGAATTAAAGATATTATGAAGGTTCAGGAAAGATTAATGGTTTCTGTTTTGAGAGCAGTAAAGAAGGAAGCTAAAGAAGAATTGGATTTATTAAAAGTTGATATCGATATTCCAAAACTACCTTTCCCTAAAATTAATCATGATGACGCGTGTAAATTGTTGGGATTAAAACAAGGGACTGATATTGGGACTGAGTCTGAACGGAAACTTGGAAATATTGTTAAACGAAAGTACAAAACTGATGCGTTCTTCTTGATTAATTTCCCCGAGAAGCTTACTAAATTCTACGCAATGAATGATGATAGAATTAGTCGTTATGTTGACCTGATTTACAAGAATAATGAAATTAGTTCTGGCGGACAGCGAGAACATAGATATGATGTTTTGCTTAATCAGATTAGGAACAAAGGATTGAATCCAAAGGACTTAGAATTTTATACAACGCCATTCAAATATGGTGCTCCGCCACACGGAGGATTCGGAATGGGAATTGATAGGTTGTTGACTTTCCTTTTGGACTTGCCAAATGTTCGAGAAGGCGTTTTATTCCCTCGTGATGTTGAAAGGACTGGTCCGTAGAAGTTTTTTTATAGCTCAGAGTAATTAAACAGCTATGCGGAAGACATTCATCACTAGCTTGAAGTTGAAAGGTTTCAAGAGTTTTAACAAGCATGTTAATATTCAATTTGGGTCTGGATTTAATTGTATTGCTGGTGCAAATGGAAGCGGTAAGTCCAATGTTATGGATGCTCTTTGTTTTGTTCTTGGTCGATTGTCTACCAAAAGTATTCGTGCAGAGAATTATGGTGCGTTAGTTCATGAAAATAATAAAATACGCTCCAACGGGGCTTCTGTTGCTTTAACATTAGACAATTCTTCTGGAATTTTTGGTTTATCTGATAAAAAAATTGAAGTTGCTCGTGAGATTTCAAAGGAAGGAAAGAGTCGTTATTTGATTAATGGAAAAAGAGCAACTCGAACTCAAATTTTAGAACTCTTAGAAATGAGTCAAATCCGACCTGAAGGTCATAATATTATTTTGCAAGGAGATATTTCAAATTTTATTACCATGCGTGCTGTTGACAAGCGAAAATTGATTGAAGATATTGCAGGTATTGGTGTTTATGAGCGAAAGAAAGATAGTGCTATGAAGAACTTGAATAAGGTTGAGGAAAAACTTCGGGAAGTTCAAATTGTTATGAATGAGAAAAAATCCTATCTTGGTTCTCTTGAAGGTGATCGAAAGGTTGCCGAACAATATAATTCATATAATTCTGAGTTGAAAAGTGCAAAGTCTACTGAGTTGAATCTTAAACATACTTCTGCTTCAACACGAAAACAGCAAATTTCAAGTAAGCTTGAAGCTGTTAAGAAAAAACAATCTGAATATAAGAATAAACTTGCTGAGATGAATGATAAGGTTGATGCTTTACAGACTAAGATTGTGAATGTTGAGAAACAGATTGCAAAAAGAGGTGGTGAAGTGCAGCTTGTTTTACAGAAAGATATTGAAAATCTAAAGGTTGATTTTGAGAATGCTAAGAATTTGGTTACTAGTTCTGAGAATGAAATCCGTCGAGTTGAGGAACGGAAACGCCATCTGAGTAAAAGTCTTGCAGATATTAAAGGTAAGATTAATATGTCTGAAGAGGATTTGAAGGCGCAGCGTTTGGAACTTCGTAAACTCGAAGGTAAGGAGCATGAACTAAAAAAATCGCTTGGTCTTTCTAGTGTTTCTGTTTCAGATATTCAGAAAGAATTGGATACGAAAGAAACTGAACTTGATAATTTTAAGAATTCTGAACTCGAACTTAAGAGTGAATATAGCAAATTGAGTGGTGAGCTTGAAGTATTTAAGATTAAGGCGGCTGCGCTTGGTGAGAAAATCACTGAGGCCACAAGTATTGAACGTGTGCTTGATGGAACTAAAGGTAAGAAAGATAAGTATCGTGATATTTTGATGGAGCTTAATTCTCTGACTGATCGAGATGCTGAAATTTTTGTTGAAATTAAAGAACGTCGAAAGGAAATGTTGGATAAGGAAAGTTCTTTATCCAAAATTCAAATGGAAATGAATTCCAGTTATGAATTGTTGATGCGTGATAAAGCAATTGGTGCGATTATGAAACGTAAAGATAAACTTGGTGGAATTTATGGAACTGTTGCTGAGTTGGGGCAAGTTGATCCTGAATTTTCAACTGCGCTTAAGGTTGCTGCAGGTTCTCGTCTGAAAAACATTGTTGTCAAGGATGAAAAAGTTGCGATTAAATGTTTGAAGTTTTTGAGAGAGAAGAGGTTGGGTGTTGCTACATTTTTACCTATGACTAAGATTAAAACTTCTGCTCAGAGTCATGTTCCTCAAGGTTCTGGAGTTGTAGGTAGAGCTGCAGACTTAGTTGATTGTAAACCTGAATTTAAGAAAGTATTCTCAAATATTTTGAGAAATACTATTATTGTAAATGACACTAACACTGCTCGTTCTGTTGGAATTGGAAGTTATTCAATGGTTAGTTTAGAAGGAGATGTATTTTCTGTTGGTGGCGCAATCTCTGGAGGTTTCCGTCGTGAGACGGGAATTGGTTTTGGAAGAAAGACTGATTCTGGAGAAATTGATAGAAAAATTGTTGAACTTGATAAAGTTAAGAATAAGGTCAAAGCTCTCGAAAATGAAAGAGATGGAATTGACCGAGAACTTATTGGTTTGCGTAAAATGAAAACTGAAATTGAAAGTGGAATGGGTAACTTGGCCGCTCCGCCTCAAAGTTCTGCTGAATTGAAAACCCGTCAGAAAGATTTGTTAGATGGTTTGAAAACACGCGAGACTCGTTTGAAAGAAATTTCAAAAGTCTCTGAAAAATTAAAGGATAAAATTCAGAAGTTAACTATTGAGCGAAATGGTATGAAATCTAATTTGAAAGAATTACAATTCGGAAGCAAGAAGAAAGAGCTTGATAGAATTGATTCCAATAAACGAAATGTTGATGCAAAGATTGCAACAATCAATGCCACTTTGGAAAATGCTTTGCTTCCTGAGCGAGATAATATTGATAGAGTAATTTCCGGGTTGCTTAAAGAAAAATTAGAATTTACTGACCAGATTCAGAAACTGAAGGTGGATCTTGGTAAATTTAAAACTCAACTTTCTGTTAAAGATAAAGAAGAAAAGGAATTCTATGGTCAGCTTAAGCGATTGTTTATTGATAAAGGTAAGTTGGCTGAATTGTTGAAAAAAGAGCAAGAGAGCGTTAGGTCTGTTGAGCTGAAAAGTGTGGCAGATAACGAAGGTTTGAATGCTTTGTCTATTGCTCGCGCTAAAATTGATTCTGAGTTGAGTGCGGTTCGTGAAGAACTTGAAGAATATAAAGGAGTCAAAACTTTACCTTACTTGAAGAATGTTCAAGCAGCCAAACAGAAACAATCTGATATGAATCGTAAGTTGCGAAGTTTGGGAAATGTTAATCTGAAGGCTCTTGAGATTTATGAAGATGTTAAGAAAGAGTGGGATAAATTAAACTGGCGGATCGGTAAATTGGATACTGAACGACAGAGCATTGTTAATATAATCAATACTATTGAAACTAAGAAGAAGGTATCTTTCATGGATGCATTCAATTCAATTGCAGATAATTTTTCAAAGATTTATGCCAATCTAAACAATAATGTTGTTACTGGAAGTTTAGTTCTGGAAGCCCCGGATAATCCATTTGATGGAGGGATCATGATTAAAGTTATTAAACCTGGATCAAATGCACTTACTGCCTTGAGTGGTGGGGAGAAAGCAATGGTTGGTTTGTCTTTCTTGTTTGCGATTGCTGAACATAATCCTACTCCCTTCTATTTGCTTGATGAAATTGATGCGCCACTTGATAGCGTTAATGTTGAACGAATGTCGGAATTGTTGAGAGAATATTCAGCTCGTTCTCAAATTATAATTGTTAGTCACAAAGATTCTGTAATGTCTACTGCAGACATACTTCATGGAATTTGGATGAATAAAAAACATGGTGAGAGTTATATAAGTAGTATGAAGGTGAAAAGATGAGTCAGGATGAATTATTTAGTGCAATATTATCCGAAGATGACATTAAGTGGCAATCAATAATATACGAGTTGATTCGGAACAAGAAGATTGACCCGTGGGATATTGATCTCCAGAAATTTGCTGAAGAATATATTGGTACTATCGAAAAACTTAAGCGTTTGAATTTTAGAATCTCTGGAAAAGTCATCTTGGCTGCGGCGTTATTGTTGAAAATTAAAACTCGTCATTTAGGTCTTGATGATTTTATTATGCTTACTTCTGATGATGAAGATGGTTTTGAGGATGGAGATTTTGAATTTGGCGAAGATGAATATGTTGATCCTGACGAGGCAAAGATTATGAAACTTTCAAATCACATTCGACATAATACTAAGAAGAAATATTTAATTCAACATAAGACTGTTACTCCGCGAAGCCGTAAAGTTACAGTTATGGAATTAATGACTGCGTTGAAGAAGGCTGTTGAAGTTGATCGTCGTAGAGAAACTCGTCGTGCAAGGGTTGAAGATTTTGAAGACGTTACTATTGAACCTGATGAAATTTTTGAAGTTAAAACAGAAAAAGTTGAAGACATAATTTCTAGAATTCATAAGAATGTTTTGAATTTACATAAGCGAAATAAATCTCATGTTGATTTTGATGAACTTGTTGGTGATGTTAATCACAAAGAGCGGATTGGTACATTCTTACCGGTGTTACATTTAGCAAATCGTGGAAAAGTAAATTTGATACAGGAAAAATCTTTTGATAAAATAATGTTGGAGGTTTTAAAGAATGGAGGAGACTAAAGCCAAGGTTGAAGCTTTGTTACATTGTAATTCTAAAGGATATACTGTTGATGAGATTTCCAAACATACTGGAATTCGGAAGAGAGGTTTGGTGAAGGACGCATTACATCATTTGAGAATTGATTATATCGAACGGAATGGCGGATTGAAGATTGATGAATCTGAGGGTGTTTGGAAAATGAGAGTAAAGGATGCTCATGTTGAGGCAGTTACTGAGGCGGCTCGTCCTGAGATTGATAAAGCGATTCTGCAGACTCTTGCATATATTGCTCACAAACAACCAATTCGTCAGGCAGATGTTGTTAGAGTTCGTAGCAATAAAGCATATAGTCATATTGTTGAATTAGTTAAACACGGTTTTATTGAGGCTAAGAGGGAGGGTGTATCTAAGAAGTTGAGCACGACTCGAAAATTCTATGATTACTTTGATTTGCCTAAGGGCGAGCCTTTTGAGATTGAGTCTGAAGAATAAACTCTTATAGTTTATTTTACTAGTTTTTACATGCGTATACTGACTTCACTTGAATTGAGAATTGTTGTTAATGAACTTAAGGAGAACTATCTTAATTCTAAACTTGCAAAGATTTATTTGCCTAAAACTAGAATTCTTAGATTGGAGTTGCATCGTGCCGGGCGTGGAAGAAGTACTTTGATTGTTGATTCAGGAGTTGGTATGTATTTGTCAAAGTTTAATTTTGAAAATCCAACCGTTCCACCTGCTTTTGCGATGTTTCTTCGACGTCACTTGCTTCAAGCAACTTTGAAAGATGTGGTTCAGCGAGGTTCTGAAAGAATTGTTGAATTTAGATTTAATACGAAGAATGGAACTCGTTTTTTGATTTGTGAATTGTTTGGTAAAGGTAATTTTATTTTAACTGACACTAAATATGTTATTCTTAATTCTGCAGTAATTCAAAGTACAAAGGATCGAAACATTCGAAAAGGAGAAAATTATGCTTATCCAAAACAAGGTTTTGATATTTTAAATTTAACTCGCGCAGATTTTGATAAAGGTCTTTCAAAATGGAAAGATCATTCAATTGTTAAATATCTTGCAAGCGGTTTGGGTCTCGGTGGTAGATATTCTGAAGAAGTTTGTGTTCGGGCTGAAGTTGATAAGGCTAAGAAGGTTGGAAAGTTTGAAGATAAAGATTTGACTAAGGTTTTTGATTCTGTTCTGAAGTTGATTACAGGTTTTAGTTCGGGGAATGCCGTGGTAGTTATGGAAGATGGGAAGGCCGTTGATGCGCTTCCGTTTGTATTGTCTGCTTTTAAGGATTCTGACATTAAAGAAGTCGGGAGTTTTAGTGAAGCTGTTGACTTACTTTTTTCTGAGGGACGGGTTTCTGAAGTTCGTAAACAGAAATCGAGTGCGTTTGATAAACGATTGTCTAAGGTTGAGAATATTGTTGAAAGTCAACGAAAATCTGTTGAAATGTTGAAAGCTAAACAGGCTGATTTGAAATCTACTATTGAGGTGGTTTATAGGAATTATCAATATATCTCAAAGATTGTTGAACGGTTAAATAACGCTCGAGAGGCAGGACATTCTTGGCCTGATATTGTTGAGGCTGCAGAGAAGGAAAGAGAATCTGGGCTTGTTGAAGCTGAGATGTTTCGGAGTATTAATCCTGAAGGGAAATTAGTCGTATTGGAAATTGAAGATCATACTGTCGAGTTGAATCTTGATAAAAAGATTGATAACTTTACTGACGAACTTTACCATCAAGTTAAAAATATGAATTCTAAGATTTATGGTGCTGAAAGAACTATGAATAAATATATTGCTGACCGAACTAAATTGTTGGCGCAAAAGGAGGAGCTTATGGAAAGTGTTGAAGATGCATTACCTAAGGCTCGTGTAGCTGTTAAGAAAGAATGGTACGAAAAATTCAGATGGTTCTTTACTTCGGGCGGTTTTCTTGCAGTGGGTGGACGCGATGCCACTTCGAATGAAATGGTAATTAAGAAACATATGGAAATCGAAGATTGGGTATTTCATACTTCAATGTCTGGTAGTCCTTTCTTCCTCTTGAAAGGTGGAAAAGAAAAGGCTAGTGAGGAAGACATTGAAGAAGTTGCAATTGCTACTGCTTCTTATTCTCGCGCATGGCAGAATGGTTATAGAACTCAGGAAGTCTTCTATGTTCGACCTGAGCAGGTTAGTAAGAAAGCTGAGGCCGGTGAATATTTGACAAAAGGAAGTTTTATGGTTCGAGGAAAGAAGACTACTTTGAATCCTGAACTTGAGGTTTGTATAGGTATTGTTAATGGAAAAGTTGTTGGTGGTCCGAAAAGTGTGATTGTTGAAGGTGAAGTTTACTGTTTGGTTCCTGGAAAAACCAAGAAATCTGATATTGCTAAGAAAATTGCTCGAAAATTGAGCCGCAATGTTGATGAAGTTATGGCTGTTCTTCCAAATGGAACCAGTGAGTTAGTTTAATCGCGTATTTATTTCTTCTTCTGCCCAGCCGACGCTCATTAATTCGGTTTTTATTTGATAATGGGACTTTTTTGTTGATTTTGCTTGATTAATGTAATCAGTTAGTGGATCTCCGGTGGAAATAATGGTTGTTTGAACTACTTTGCTTCGTTTTAATCCTCTGGCTACAAGTGCTAGGCCGATAACTGCCAATAAAACCGCAACTCCGAGCAATAGGCCTGAATTTCTTTGTATTAATAGTGTTGTTGCACCCGCTAGTTGGTTTGTGGAAGGGAGCAGGAACACTGATGAGACAAAAACTAGAATAGTTCCCATACCTGCAAACATTAAAGTGAGAATAGTTTCGTCGCGCATAAAAGTATGAATACACTATTTGTATTTAAATTTTGACCAAGGCTTAAATAGTTTTGTTCCTACTCTATCTTATGAAGAAAGTGATAGACGCAGTTAAAAGTGCCATTATAATGGATTCTGAGGAATCTGAACGATTATCTGTCGTTATGTCTGAATTTGAGGAGAAAGTTACTACCGAATTGTCTAAACAGGGCGTTGTTGCTAACTTATTTGTTGGTGGAAGCGTTGGAAAAGGTACTTGTTTACCCGGAATTCATGATATTGACTATTTTATGCGGTTTGATTTGAAAAAATATGGTGAGGAAAACCTTTCTGAGGTTTGTGAAGGTGTTTTATCGGGTATTTTTAAGGATGTTTTGCGATTAAAGGGTTCCCGAGACTATTTTAGAGTTAAAATTGATGAGTATGAGATTGAAATTATTCCGGTTTTATACATTAAACGGATTAATCAAGCCAAAAATCTTACTGATCAGTCTCCGTTTCACGTAAATTGGATCAAAAAGAAGGTTAAATCTAAGAAAAATCTGGATTTTGATATGAGATTGGCTAAACAGTTCTTGCGTGCAAGCAATGTTTACGGTGCGGAATCATGGATTGGTGGGTTTTCCGGACATGTTACAGAGATTTTAGTTGTATATTATGGTGGATTTGAGAACTTTTTGAAAGCTATGCTCAAATGGAAGGATAAAACTATTATTGATGTTGAAAAAGTGTATAAGGGAAAGGATATTTTGGATATTCTAGATGATGCTAAAACTGTTGGTCCTTTGATTGTAGTTGATCCTGTTGATAAGGATAGGAATGCGGCTGCCGCACTTGGTTTGGATAAATTTGAGCTTTTACGTTCTAAATCTGAGAAATTTTTGAAGAAACCTCATAAAAAATTCTTTAGTGAAATTGAAACTACTGTTGATGATATTAAAAAAATGGGGAAGCGTAACTGTGTTTTAATCTGGAAATCACCTCCTGAAGATGAAAAAATGGATGTTTCTGGCGCAAAGATGGTCAAGTATGCTGTACATATTTCTCGAATGTTTAAAAATGAGGAATTTATTGTCCTCGATAGCGGAATGTATTGGAATAAGCATGACGACGGACTTGTTTGGGTTATTGTTGACAAGAAAGATTTGAGTAAGAAACAATTAATAAAGGGTCCTCAGACGTTTGGTATGCAGACTCACATTATGGCATTCAAGAAGAAGTATTCTCGTCGGAAGAATTGGCGAGAAGGTTATCATTATTATGCTGAAATTCCTCGAAAATATACTAAAGTTGATCAAATTTTGAGATTAATTAAGAAAGATAGAGAATTTTCTGCTTTGAAGTTGGTAAAATGAAGCGACGGATTAAAAAACAGTGGGACAAGATTGCTTCGATTGGTCAATATCGTCGAAATTTGGGAATTGACCTGTCTGAATATGTTTCTGAGAGGAATTTGAAGATTTTAGATTTGGGTTCTGGTGGTCGTAGAGGTTTAGATAAGTTTGGAAAGGTGATTTACAGTGATATTTCTCTTGAAATGCTTAAACAGGGTAAATTGAGCTCTGGAGTTAATTTGGATGCATCCGTTCTTCCGTTTAAGTCTGAGAGTTTTGATGTCGTTACTAGCACTGCAATGTTTCATCATTTGCCAACTAAGAAAGATAGATTGAATTTTTTGAAGGAAATAAGGCGTGTTTTGAAACCCCAAGGGGTTTGTGTTGTAAAGTTTGGTTTCATGGTAGGTGTTGTTGATGAGCGAATTAAAGTTAAATTTGGAGAGGTTGATAGATTCTATTATTCTATGTCGTTAGATAGTTTAAAAGAATTGGTTGATAAAGTATTTTTAAATTATAGCGTTAAAATTGGTGAATATTCCTCACGAGAAGTTAAATATTTGAAAAATCATACTGAAAGGCGTTCCCGCTTTGGTAATTATGAGTTAGTTTTAAGAAAATAAGGGAACAGACCTAAAGGTCTGATCCGCTATAAACTTGTACTGCTGTGTCTTTAGTTGGTTTCTTATCTGCTATGATATATTTAATCTCAGCAGAATCTGCAGCTTTGATAATTGCTGCATTTGTTTTACCATCCATGACAATTGCATGTGCTCCATCTATGTCTTCAAGTGTTGAAGCTAATTCTGTAACTGGTACTCTTCCAAGTGTTTGGAGTTTCTCGTCAAGAATTAAAGCTGCTCCGTCACCTACAATTTCTTCCTTAAGTTCCTTCAAATGTGAAGTATCTCTTGGAATTTGTTTTCTGGGTGCTCTTAGTCTAGGACTTTCTGACCGGTTGGTAATGGTTCTTGAAGGTCTAGTTGTTCTTGAAGGTCTAGTTGTTCTTGAAGGTCTAGAAGGCTTTACGTCTTTTGATTTACCTCTAAGAGCTTGAATAATCTCTTTTTGAGTAAGTTCTTCGACTTCTTTTCCGTCTGGTGCTTTTG
>LWDU01000407.1_pt1 | contig 12306 bp, 12 predicted proteins | sample 727161 | NCBI WGS metagenome assembly LWDU01 (sample SAMN04566230, study PRJNA314399) | hydrothermal vent metagenome | isolation source: deep sea hydrothermal plume seawater | place: Mexico: Gulf of California, Guaymas Basin | collected 2004-07-11 | reverse complement strand
GTACCCAATCTTTTTGCAACTTCAGCAACAGAGTAACCACGTTCAGTCACCTGTTTAACTGCTTCCTGTTTGAATTCTTCTGTGTATCGCTTGCTCTTCATAAACACCCCTCATAGAGTTAGATTTTAACGCTATTTGGTGTCTAGCAAACTCTGGGAAGTCCATTCTTGGCCAGTTGGTTAATCTTCTTTTTCAGCTCACCTGCGACTTCTGCGAGCTCTAATATCTCGATCAGTTCCAACGCTGTCACAAACATGACCTTGTAGCCCGCTTCGATGGCTTTCACAGCGATACCGGTGGTCAGGTGTGTTTTACCGACACCCGGTGGTCCAATAAACACCAGATTCTGACGTTGTTCTATAAATGTAAAATCCAATAGCGCATTGATCTGCCGTTTTGTCACGGTGGTCTGTATCCGGTAATCAAATTCTGAGAGTGCCTTGTGTAGTGGGAACCCGGCTCGACGCATATTCTGCGCTGTACGTTTGGTATCCCTGTGACTCATCTCGTGGCTAACCAATTGTTCAGCAAACTGCAGATAGGTCAGTTCATTGGCTTCTGCCTGGCTGATCAGGCGTTCCAGGGCCTCGGCGATATGGCTAAAACGTAAACTTCGATATTGTGAGGTAACTTGATCCAGGCTGCTCATGTTGCCACCTCCGGTCTGTTCGTCAGACTGGCATATTGTGACAGCAGTTCCGGGGAGGCCGGTACGTGCTCACCTTCGTCCCGATCCAGGGCATCTGGGTGTTTCTCGAACGTCTCAACATGATTTTTGAGTTGCGTTGCAGTTAATCGCGGCCGCTCGATCATGCGTGTCATCAAACGAGTATCGATATACTCCAGCTTACCGAGAATCTGAATGACACCAGCGAGTTGATCTTTATAGATTTTCGGCGAAGTTTGTTTGATGAACTGACACAGTTGTGCGCCGGTACTTTCTCCGACTAATGCCCGGATACTTGCTTCATAATCAGCAATCCGTGCACTGACATCACGATAGTGATCGGTATTTTTGATCACGTGCCCTTTCCCTAAAACAATGGTGTGTCAGGCAATCTCATTTTTCTGAAGCGTGTCCAGAATCAACAATTGGCCATCCTTGGCTTCAACCAGTACCGTACTTTATTGGTAGGCCATAGGGACCGAGTATTTGTTTGCCTTGAATGAGATAAGCCCGGTTTTGTCGGCCTTGCGTTGTGATTGTTCAGCGGGCATATCAACCGCAATGTACGCATCATCTTGGCTTGCTCACGCGTGTCATAAACCAGCCGTGGCACTTCCCCAGTTGTGCCATGAGTACGGACATTGGCAACATCAGCTAACCAGGATTGCACATGTCGCTGGCCATGTAAGAGTGGGTTAAAAGAATGTTTACTGCCGCGCGGCAATATCAGAATAAAAGTACGAGGCAATTTCCATGTCGATTTTTGGTTTTGTCTTGGCAAATTGATAGATATTTTTGTTTTGCAAACCAAATCGATATTTTTTCCGCCCGTTGCGACGTTGATAACTGGATTTTACGTAGGTTTAACAGTTGGCACGACTGATGCAGTTTGACCCTGCATGCCTTCTCCTCACTTCGATAAAACAGCGAGGGGTGAAGGGGGTTCACTAAAGTAACTTAATATTTCTTAGGAGAAAGACATGAGTAAGATGTACACACAAAAAACTGTTAGCTTACTGCTCTCAGGATTACTGGTAGCTCCGGTGTACGCTGGACCTAAGGTGTCCGGAGGGATCAGTAATACATCTGCGATTAGTAATGCCATCAACAACGCAATTAACGCAAGTAGAGCAAATGCAGGTTCGGTAGATATCGTCGGTGAATCTATCATCAGCGAGACTGGCCTCATATTCAATGATTCAACATTAGATGAAACGACGAATATGGCGCAAGACGGCAGCGAGGTTTTCCTGGGCACCGTCTCGATGAATAATGCAGAGCTTAGAGATGCGATTGTTAACAAGAATGAAGTGAGACAGTCAGTTAATACTGCCACTGCTGACAGTACAGCTGTAATCGGCTCAGTGTTGGTAGGAAACTCTATGTTAACGGAAGGGTATTCGGGCGAAGATCCACAGAGTTTTCCTGTGGGAGAAGAGGAAATAGTTATCCGTGGTGGTGTATTCAACCGCAACACGGTAACAAACGCAACGAACACCGCAACCGAAGGCAGTTCTGCTGCGACTGGATCAGTATTGATAGCAGAGGGTAGTGAAATTTCCGGTGGGGGGCATATTTTTAATCATCAAAACAGTATTAATCTGACGGACAACTCTGCCGCGATAAGCAGTGAAGCCAACCTTGGTACTGTGCGAATGGTTAACTCCAAGGTATCTGGGGAAGGCAGCGGAATTGCTCAATTTGGCAATAACATTGGCAGTTCGATGAATAGTGCATCAGAATCCAGTCAAGCTAACATGGCTACTTACCGGATCAGTGACTCGGCATTGTCCTCACCTAAATGGTCAGGCAACTACGAAAACACTATTGATGGGTCAACCAACAGAGCGGTAAACGGTAGCAGCGCAAATTTGGTATCTGTAGGGATCAGCGAATCTTCCGCGGTTAACGGTCTGATTGACAATGGATTCATCACCGTTACAAGCTCAGACAATTTGTCTGAGGATTCTGCCACGGCAAACTTGGCATCGCTTCAGGTGAAAAGTTCATTGCTCGACGCCAACCTTGAGAATGATCTTCACGCAATCTCTGATTCGGCCAACTTCGCCCTGTCCAGCACAGCTAATCTAGCCTCGATTCAGGTAAGCGGTTCAACTGTGAATGCCAGTCTTGATAACGAATTTCATGATATCATCAGTTCTGACAATTTGGCTGAATCTGGCAGTATTGCCAACTTGGCCTCAATCCAGGTGTTGGAATCAACTAGAAATGGACTTATCAGCAGTAAAGATCATGTCGTTGACTTATCCACCAATATCGCAAAGAATGGAAGCGTATCTAACTTAGCCTCCGTACAAGTTGTTTCCTCTCACGGCGACGTACAGATAGAGAGCTATGCCAACTCCGTCAAAGAGTCTAACAACCTTGCAGAAGGTCCTCTGAGCACTGCCAATATGGCTTCTACTCAGATACTTCTCTCTGGTAGTGGTAGTGGGGCGTCTGACAACAGTGGTCATGACATCGTCACTACAGACAATACCGCCCAGGATGGAAGTACTGCGAATCTGGCATCGGTGCAAATCTCCGGTCTGGAAGGTGGTGGTGATATGTGGGTCTTGAATGATTCCAATAAAATTGAGTGGTCAAGTAACATGGCTACAGGGTCCAGTACTGTGAATGTCGGTGCCGTCCAGTTAACGGATAGTGTAGTGGAGGGCGATATTTACAACGTTCAAAACTCTGTAGTTAATTCCACCAATACGGCTATGGGCAGCAGTCTCACCAATATCGCCTCTATTCGTTTTGAGGGTGTGTTGATGAGTGGTGAAATGAGCAATAGTTTCAGTGTTGCTGAGGTCACCAATTTGGCTGAAGCAGGAAGTACTAGCAATGTTGGTTCCATCGATGTCTTCGGTTCCGACATCCACGGGAACAGCCATAACTCAGGTAGCATCACAAACACTGTCAATGTGGCAAAAAACGATAGTATCGCCAACACGGGATCGATAGTAATTGGTCGTTAAGTACCACGTCTCTAGATTGACAAATGAGATGTGAACAAAGTGATGGGCAGGGGTAGTCCCTTGTTCATCACTGTTTTTACCGTAAGAGATTCTAATTTACACCAGGATATCACTCCCACTAACCCTCGACTTATTCAGGTTGTTTTCAGAATCACCCAGTCACAAAACCCCGCCAGTTTTTTCTTTTATTCAATCAGTATTACACCAAAAATCGATACACCAGAAGTATTAAAAGCCTACATGGCTAAATTTGATATTGGACCAGGCTGGAGTTTCCTGACCGGTAAGGAAGATGAAATTCTTGATCTAAGAAGAAAGCTGGGTCTATACATTGAAGGCATTCACTGTGATCGAACCAACCCCGACGATCATAATCTGAGTTTCCTTTAATATAGCTCCTTACAGCAGGAAAAAAGTGTGTCTTGAGGGTAATATCCACAATAGTCTTTCCATGTAAATCCGCCGCTGGTTATGCACTTGCTATTATCACGGCACAAAAAGGGTTCCGAGTAATGCCACATCTGTCTGGAGGTTTCGGTTAATTCCAAATTAGTACAAATTCTGGTGATTGGTACAGGCACAATGTTGTCATGCTTCAGTGCATGGTCGCTTTTCCAGGTCGAAGAGAGGGCCATAACAAGTGAGTTTCAAAACGATACCCAAGAACGTGCGACTTCACTGTATCGCCAGATGGATATCAATTTCGAAGCATTGCGATCACTCGCCATAATATTTAATAGAGAAGGTGTGCCTGAGCCAGAGCTCTTCAATCTTGAAGCTAGAAAAATTATCGTTCGCCATCAGGCAATTCAAGCACTTGAATGGATTCCCCGCATCAAGCACTCAGAACGGTCAAAGTACGAGTCCGATCGGCGTCTTCAATTTTCAGCATTTGAGATAACAGAACAAAAAACGCAAGGACATATGTTGACGGCATCGGAAAGAGCTGAATATTTCCCAGTCTACTATATTGAACCACTGACCGGTAACGAGACGGCGTTCGGTTTCGACCTCGCCTCTAGTGCTATCCGACTACAAGCGCTTGAGCAGTCCAGAGATTCAGGTTTACCTCAGGCAACTGCCAGTATCACGTTGGTGCAGGAGCATTCAAATCAGCTGGGTTTTCTGGCATTCTTGCCCATCTATTCTGGATTTCCATTGACTGTTGCCACTCGCCAGGAACAACTGAAGGGATTTGTACTCGGCGTGTATCGGATTAATGATATCTTTGCTAGTTCCGCACTAAATGGCGAGTCACCGGAACTGAGCTTTCGAATTGTGGACGAGACAGATTCTAACAGTCACGACATTCTGCACATTGATCCGCCGAAATCCCCTTTCATACTTCATCCAACGATCAGCCATAGAGTCCAGCTGTCGGATATCTGGGGTCGAAAGTGGAGTCTGATAACTTCACCGTCATTAAATTACATCTCATCCAGGAGAGATGTGTTGCCATTGCTTACGTTTTTAACTGGCATCATATTTACACTCTTCATTACCATGTACCTGCACATTACTTCAAGACGCGCTGCGATAATTGAGAGTATCGTAATTCAAAAGACTAACGAGTTAAATGAGGCTAACGAAAAGCTGGAATCACTCTCTCGTACTGATGCACTAACCGGAATCCCTAACAGAAGGTCTCTCGATGAATTCATTGAGCTTGAATGGCTTCGTGCAATCAGAAACAGATCCAGTCTGTCTACAATTCTTATCGATATCGATTATTTTAAGAACTACAACGATAACTACGGCCATATCAAAGGAGACGAATGCCTGCGAATAGTTGCCACCCGGCTAAACAGTCTCGTTCACCGACCAGGAGATTTAGTCGCGCGATATGGGGGTGAGGAGTTCATTCTGATTCTTTCAGATACCGAGGACGCCGATCAGGTTGCCGATCTCTGCTGTCAATCAATTGAAGATTTACAGATCCCACATGAATTTTCAGATGTGACCAGTGTCGTCACCATCAGTCTTGGTTTATGCACAACGACACCAGAAAAAGGCACGGATCCGAGTTTGATCATAGATAATGCCGATAAAGCATTGTACAAAGCTAAATCAGCGGGACGGAACAGGGTTGAAACATATGTTAGCTCTTCTCGACCGTAAAACGATTTCGTTTTTGCTTGTTTGAAGCTTCTAAGTAAATAGTGGATTCGTTCGAATAGTCCTCGGGGTGTTCAAGCTTTCTCAGCGAGCCTCCAAGCGGACTCCCCGGGTAAAATCACCAATCATTACAGTGTGGACATACTTCAGTTACAGACGGTGGCTAAATTCCAGATTCCATAAATTGGTTTGATCCTTGGTCATGAAGTTCAATCAGACGCTAGAGTTATCAGTGTTAGCCGCCCTCATAGTGATGGGCGCGGCTGCGACAGTCTGGAACGGCTACTATTGGACAATTTTGGCCCTGATCTGGTTTGGGCTAGGTGTTTGGATTGGCACACGTTCCGTGAAAATGTTGATGTGTGTCACTACATTCAAACGACACCGTGTTCCTAAACAAAGCGATGATTCTCTGCAAAGTTCATGATTTTTAATGGGAAATCCGGCGTGGTTACTTCTTGCACCCAGCAAACTTCCGCACCTGTACTTGGTCCAAACGAAGCTGAGCAATTACCTGTAGACATCGTTATCGATATACGCGGTAGTACGTTTTTGGTTTAACAATTAATTGCTATTAACGGGTGTAAGATCAGGTATCACAGCGATCCCCGATAGCGAACATCACCACCAAGCGTTTCTCACTTTGCAAAAGCATTTTCTGATTTGCAACAAAAAGTTATACCAAACAATCCAAATGTCGTGAACCTTTCGGTTAACTCGAATATCAATCGTATGCGCTAACTGACTAGCCCTCCAGGTGACACGATTGCCCGCTATTGCTGTTCTGGTGGCGTTCACGCCAACGGTCACCGGGCGAACTTACCACCAAATTACATGCATAACTCAAGCGGTCATGGCTTCTTTGAGAGGCTGGCACGACACATGCTTAGTAGTAAAGCATGTGTCTCAGAATTAGTAACAGAATCGCTACAGTTGTTCGCGAATTACCATCGACAAGAAAAGTTGGGGGTGTAGTGAAGGCTACATAACATAGCAATTCGGGTGATTGTTGTTCCATCACCCGTTAAGGAGACGAAAATGAACCGGCGAAACATGAAACTATCGATATTGGTTGTCGCATTCACCGTCCTTTGTGCAAGTCAGTCGTTCGCTATGGACAATGACAGAATCGCTCCACATGACAATCAGTTACAGAAAAAAATTGAACCCACAATGAAGGATTTTCAGCACTCGTTGGACGCACAGGATTACCCGTCAGCTTTAAGCAACGATCGTAAGATAATCACGCTCGTTGACAACGGAAAACAATCAAAAGGTCATGCACAAGCGTTGCATAATCTTGCAAAAGTGCAGCCGGTAGTGGGCTTGCATGTGAAGTCCGCCGAGAGCTACAAAAGCAACATTGATCTTGTTGAAAGGCAGCACGGAATATTCGCTCCTGATCTACTACCATTGCTCACAGAGTTGAGTTCATTATATTACAACCGTGCAGACTATGAACTCGCCATGAACACCTTACGCAGAGCACAGCACATCACCCATAGAAACGAAGGTGTCTATTCACTGGAACAGCTCACGTTGATCGATTCGCTGACCATGCTAGAAATTAAAACCGGTCGAATAGAAAATGCTGACACGCAGCAGAGATTTTATTATTCCATCAATTTGAAAAATTACGGTAAAGATGATCAACGAATTCTACCGGCCATCAACAGAATGGCAGAGTGGTTCAGCGCTTCAGGCCAGCTTGACAAGTCTTTGAGGTTCTATAAGAAAGCGCTGGACGTGATTAATAAACTTGAACTAGGTGAAGCTGAAAAACTACGGCCACTACGCGGTCTTTCAACGGTGAAATATCTCAAAGGTTTCTGTTGCATTGATGAACATCTCAGAGAGGCGTTGCGGATCATCATGACGCATCCAGGTTCTGATCATGTTGACAAACTCGACGCGCTTGTACATCTAGCTGATATGCATATGATCAACAAGAAAAGACGTATCGCCAATCAATACTACCAGGATGCCTGGAATAGGCTACGCTCCGGTAATCCAGCCACTCAAGCACTCTTTAACTCACCTGAGCTACTGGGGGTCAGCGGGGTCGAAGACGTACACAAGGCCTACTACCTAACTATCGAAGGTCCAATTCTAATGGACAAGAAAGTGTACCTGTCCAAAAACAGCGGACAGTCATCACTTCAGGTGAATATTGGTCAAAAACGAAAACCCGTGCACACGCCAATCATCGGAGAACCGCTCTCTCTTTGCCATTCTCAAGTACTGGAACTAGCCCGCACCAATAGCACCGAAGACCTAGGACAGTACTTTGTCGACCTTAGCTTTACCGTTACCAGTGGGGGAAGCGTTAGAAATGTATCTCTGCTCGATAGTAATGCACCCAGTCGACTACAGCGTTACGTCACCAACACACTTCGCCAAACCCGATACCGGCCGACTTTCTGGCAAGGCGAGGCCATTGATTCAAAAAATTTGAAGATACGGCAGACGTTTTCAGGTGACAGAGCCACTCAGGAGTCGCGAACTCCGTTTAGTCGCACAAACGCTGATGGAAAGCGCGCGACTACACTGGGCTGTCAGTTACTCGCCTCTCGTTAGAGACTCATCCTTGGTTCGAGTTGCAGTTGATTGGCAGCACTTCCGTTGCAAATTAAAAATCAATTCGCAATTTGCAAACCTGATCCCACCCCGTCCTGTCTCAACAAAGAAGCTATCCCATTGTATTTATTGTATATATCTACATGGCATGATTGATGCTTCTTCAACAAGGGCCCCAAACACTTTTTTATCGGGATTCATGCAATGACAGAACCATTCGTGAGTAAATCCGTCGGCGTCCTGTTTATAAGCTTGTTCACGCCAGCCGTACTGTTTGCGGGACCCAAGGTGTCCGGAGCTATCAGTAACACAGACGCAATGAGTCACGCGATCAGTATTGCGGTTAACATCCGCCGTGTGAATGCCGGGTCAACAAGGTTCACAAATAAATCGATAACTCCCGAACCCGGGAGTCTTGTTGTTAGTGCACCGATGGATGCAACCGAGGCGCTTGAAGCCCGAAACGGTCGTGCTTCATACATTACTCCAAAGAGCAATTCAGACCGGAGTGACAACCCTGTTGACACTAATACAATGATCCATTCACAAACCGCTGCTAAAAAAGCCAGCAATGCAACCTTGACCACTGAAGTGGCTGCGCAGTCAGGTGTTCCAGAGAAAGACAAAGGAAAAGAATCGCAAGGTTCCCCTGAAGCAGAAGACAACGTCATCATCCAGAACGACGATAGAAACGTCAAAACGACTACCAGTACTTTGACGGATATTTCGGTTTCCAGTGGGTCGGATATTTTTGAAAACCGCATTGACGGGGGTACTGGCATTGACTTCATTTGGCAGGTAACTTCCACGCTGAGCGACAGTACTTTCAACGAAGCCATTGATATCACCACTTATAAAAATCTGACTGGCAGTGATTACATTACCAACATGGCTTCCAGTCACGAGGTGCGCAATATTGAACATGGTGCGATTGTCGGTAACAAAACACATGGAGATTGGCATTCGTCCAGCATCGCAGTGAAACGTGACGAGACCTTGACTAACATTAACTTAAAACGGATGATGTTCAGTGACTCTTCAATCTTTAATGAATCTATTGATGACATTATTTTTGATGAGGACACCGGGTACGGCCTTGAGGATAGTCACGGCGCCTTCAATCCACCAGATACTCAGATGCTGAATTCCATTACTCGCAATAGTGAAAATCAAAGTGGCATCTATTTTTCTGGCGGTACGACAAACACTATCGATGCGGCAGAATAGAGGTCTCGTCACATGAATCTTGAAAAGCAATCAGCTTTAACCAACGAATGCTCAAAATTATCTATCGCCCTTCTTTTCTTCGTTGGATCTCTTTCCTTTCCAGTGAATGCTGATTTTGGAGACGGAATTAATGCATTCCGCAATAGTGAGTACGAAACGGCAATACGGGAGTGGCAACCCTATGCAGAACAGAATGATCCACGCGCGCTTTACAATCTTGGCCAGATTTACCGCAGGGGATTGGGTGTTGAACCCGATTTAGCCGTCGCCGAACAATACTATCGACGCGCAGCAGAGTTGGGTCATCCTCATGCGCAGGGTAACCTGGGATCTATTTATTATTCTCGGTCACCGGTTGATATGGACCAGGTGCTCTACTATTGGCAAAAAGCAGCCGAAGGTGGTGACATCCAGTCCCAGTATTTGTTGGGTATACAATACTCCCAGGGTAAACACATAAAGCAAGATCATTTGTTCGCTTACGCCTGGGTGAAACTGGCAATTGATTCAGGGTTGGAGAATGCAAAATATGCCCTGGATGTCCTCTCCCTGTCTCTGAGTGAAAACGATATCAAACGAGGTGATGAGCTTGCCAGGCAGTTTTCCGAAGAAACGAGAACTGGTATGCAGCGACAAAGTCCAGAACGGGTGGCGCACTCTGGCGCACCAGACTCTCGCTCCACACCTGATCCACTAACTGATGTATTCCGCATTCAGATTGCTTCGTTAAGTAGTATGAAACAAGCCCGATTCTATCTAGAACGGGAATCTAAGCAAATGCTTGGTGTGTTGGAAGACGCCACCTACTACATTGCAGAAGCAGATCTGGGGGAACGTGGTATCTTTTATAGACTGCAACTTGGCAATTTTACTAAGCGCGAAAAAGCGTCTTCTTTTTGCGACCAGCTGAAGAAAACAGGCCTCGACTGCTACGTCGTTTCGTCATTGGGCATCTGATCAACCCCTTCACATAGAGTTACAAGACGCTCACAAACTCGATACCCCGGTGCTCATAAATGGCAAGCGCAGCGCGCCTGTAGGCACCGACAACGCTGGCAACGGTTATGTCGACCTTAGCCAGTTGATCCGGGGCATTGCGCTTGAACGGGTTCCCCCTGTGTCAGAGTAGTTGTCGCCTCAGTTAATTACACATTTGGGGTGGTTTTGGAATATTTTTTGAAAAGGCATACGAAAGAACACAAACAGGCAATCCTAAAAAAGTTAGCATTGAGTCCATTGTCACTTCGGCAGTTCGCGGCACAAGAAGGCATTGGGTTTTCGACCCTGCATGCCTGGAAAGCCCAGATTCACGATTTTGTTGATAACGGGCCAAGTGCTACCAATCCAGAGAAATGGTCTCCAGAGGAGAAGTTCGCTGTTGTTTTAGAAACGACATCTTTTACTGAAGTTGAACTGAATGACTATTGCCGGGCCAAGGGGCTTTACCCTGAACAGGTGAAAGTCTGGAAGTTATCTTGTATACAGGGAAACATGACAAACAACGAACAAAAAAGACAAACTGAATCGGACTCAAGAGCCGATAAAAAACGTATCAAGGAACTTGAGCGTGAACTCAGGCGTAAGGACAAAGCACTAGCAGAAACCGCAGCGATACTGGTGCTCAGAAAAAAGTTGAATGCCCTCTGGGACGAAGACGGGGAAGAATGACCTCACACTCAGAGCGGCTAAAACTAATGAAACTCATCAATGAAGCAATAGATGACGGGGCTCGAAAAAAGATAGCTTGTCATGAAGTTGGAATATCCATTCGAACCTTTCAACGCTGGTCTTCTGGCGGCGAGGTTCAATGCGATCGCAGACCGACTGTTGACCATGCGGCACCGCTAAACAAATTGTCCGACGATGAGCGACAACAGATCCTCCGTGTTTGTTGTCGACCGGAATTTGCGAGCCTACCACCAAGCCAAATTGTCCCTGTCCTGGCTGATAGAGGTGAGTATATAGCCTCTGAATCAACCTTCTATCGCATTTTGAAGGAAGAGAACTTGTTGCATCACCGTGGTAGAGACAAACCAAGAGGTAGTACGAAGAAACCGACCAGCCATACAGCGAAAGCAGCCAACCAGGTATGGACCTGGGATATCAGCTACTTGCCAACAACAGTCATAGGGCGCTACTTTTATCTCTACATGATCGTGGACATTTACAGCCGCTTAATTGTGGGATGGGAAGTTCATTTAGCTGAAAGTGGCGAGCACGCATCTGAACTCCTCGAGCGAAGTGTTTGGTCGCAGAAGTGCGTCAAAAGTAATTTGGTCCTTCATTCGGATAACGGAAGTCCGATGAAAAGCCTGACATTCCAGGCCAAAATGTATGACCTCGGCATACTCAGTTCCCGGAGTCGCCCCAGAGTCAGCAATGACAATCCGTTTTCAGAATCACTTTTCAGAACGGTGAAATATTGCCCACAATGGGCTTCAGAAGGATTTGAAACGTTGGAGGAAGCACGAACCTGGGTGCTTAAATTTGTCGAATGGTACAACAATGAGCATCGTCACAGTCGCATTAATTTTGTTACGCCATCACAGCGACACAGAGGAGAGGATGCGGAAATACTGAGTCGCCGGAAAGCATTTTACGAGACACAGAAATTGAGAAACCCAATTCGTTGGTCTGGCGAGACAAGGAATTGGCAAGCCATGGGTCCTGTAAACCTAAATCCGGAAAAAGAAGCAGCATAAGAGTTAAAAGCGACAACTACCTTGCAAAACACCG
>LWDU01040363.1_pt1 | contig 12308 bp, 13 predicted proteins | sample 727161 | NCBI WGS metagenome assembly LWDU01 (sample SAMN04566230, study PRJNA314399) | hydrothermal vent metagenome | isolation source: deep sea hydrothermal plume seawater | place: Mexico: Gulf of California, Guaymas Basin | collected 2004-07-11 | reverse complement strand
TCCCCCCTGGGCCGCCGTTGCCGCCGGGCCCCCAGCTGTGAGGCTGGCTTTCGAAGCCGCTGCCGTTGTTGAAGTAGACCAGCCAGTGCTGCTCGGACATCTCCTGCGGCGAGTAGTTTCCCGTCGCGTTGGGCCAGGTGCTGGGCGCCGCATCAACGAAATCAGGCAGGCCGTCGCCGTTTATGTCCATAAGTCCGCTGACCAGGTAGCCCTCGTCGCCCGGGCTGTGGCGTTGCATGATCCAGGCGCGCGGCGCCGCAAACTGCGATGGCACGGCTGAAAAACCCGAGCCCGTGTTCCAGTGCACGGTCCACCAGGGGTTGGCCGCACTCCACGGCCAGCTGGCCACCCAGTCGGGCAGGCCGTCGCTGTTGAGGTCCACGATTTCAACGTGCACGCGGTCGCCGTTGGCGTCGGCCTGGCGGATGTCGAAGCTGGGCGCGGGCCAGGTCTGCGGCACAAGGCTGAAGCTGTTGCCGGTGTTGCGGTGCAGGCACCAGGCCGTCGGCAGGCCCGGGCCGCTGCAGAGGTTGGCCTCGTCGGCTTCCACGTAGTCGGGCAGGCCGTCACCGTCGAGGTCAAAAATGTTGTGTTGTATGTTCGAGGTCTGGTCGATGTCCCTTATGTTGTTGAGAACGGGTGACGGCCAGTCCACTGCGAGGTCAAAACCACGGCCGTTGCCGCGACGCAGGGTGACCTCGGCGCCGCCGGTTTCGAGCTGGTCCACGAGCCCGTCGCCGGTCATGTCGAGCAGCTCGAGTTTGGGCTCTCCTCGCGGGTCGCGGATGCGGTTGGGTCCGTTAAAACTGATGGCGTAATCGGCGCGCTGTTCAAGGCTGCCCAGCGGCCAGCCGGTCTGCAGGGTAGGGGCGTACAAGAATACGGCCGGTGGCATTGATACGTCGTCCTGTGCCTGTAGGCCGTAGCCGTCCAGGTTGACGGTCTGCAGCAGGGCCGCGCCGGTCACGGCATCAACGGCGTGGGTCAGACTGTAACGGCGTATCTGCCGGCCATTTACGCGGGTGACTATCGAGTCGAGCAGCTGGCTGAACTCGCGGCGGAAGCCGGCGCCGTAGTCTGCCCTCGGCTGGTCGGGGTACACGCGCGGGAGGTAATCGAAGGCGACTTCTATGAAGTTGGCTATCTGCTGGTTGCCGCCGTAGCGCACGGCCGTGGGCAGCAGCTCGCCCGACCCGAAGGCCTGCCATTGGTACTCGATCGTGTTGCCGAACAGGTTCTCGGTCTTTTCGATTACCCAGGAGAATGTTTCGTCGGGCTCGTTGGTGTCGGGACCGGTGCCGGCGGCAAACCAGTGCACCAGTCCGGTGGGATCGAATACCTTCCAGCGGTTGGCGGCCTGGTCCCAGCCGGCCCGCAGCGCCGACTCGTTACTGGCGGCCCGGTACAACTGGCCCTGCTCGGGGGTCAGCTCTATGGCGGCTCCACCCAGTTCAAGAACGAAGGTGTCGCTGCTGTCGTAACGGGGCACGCCGAACCTTGTTGACCGCTTGATACTTGCCGTTGGCAGACCCCAGCCACGACCCCAGGCGCCGCCCGGCGACGAGGAGGACGCGCTGTTGTAGGCCAGGCCAAGGCTGGGGGTGAGATCACCCCGGCCAGGCGGCACGGTGATGGGCAGGCCCACGGTGGCCGAGCCGGTAAAAAGGTCGGCCGTGGGGTCGGCGGCCAGTGCCGCGAAAGGCGCCGAACCGTCGCCGGTCTGCGAGCCCGAGGCCCCGCCCGGCGTCGGGTAGGACTGCTGGGCGCTGCTGCTGCCCGGCGCACCGGCGCTGGTGAGCAGCACTGCCAACAGGGCGTTGAAGAACAGCCGTCGCGACTTGCCCTTGTCCTGCGGCGTCACTTGCTTTGTCCTCCGCTGGTCGGCGGGGGGGCGGTGTCGAAGTAGATCGAGAGGTCCCGGCTGCTGGAGTACAGGCGCTCGGCGACGCGCCGGTCGTGCTCCTCCTCAACGCGCTTGAGCAGAAAACGCAGGCGCGCGAGGTCCTGGGCGTTTTCGTCGAAGGCCAGGCGGGCCTCATCCCCACGAGGCAAAGCCGGCTGCATGGCCAGCGGCCCGGTCACGAGCCTCTGGTGGCCATAAGACGGCGTGGGCAGGGCAAGAAGGCCTGCCACCAGAAGCCCAACCGCCAGCAGGTCGGCACAGAGAGTAGCGGCTCGGGGGAAGCCTGCTTGCTGCTTGATTACTTTCATTTTTCTCTCCAGTGGCGCTGGCTTCGTTCCCCCGCAGGCTCGTACCGTCGCCGCCCCACACTTTTACAAAAGCAAGGGCCTGCTTTTCAACGACAAGGATTTAATAAGCGGCCCCGGGCTGGGCCGGTATGTAGTTCGTGCTATAGAGCCGGTCGTGGACCGTTCAGCACTCAGAGATCCCGGAGCCCGAATACTGGTGATCCGCCTTGGCGCGGTGGGTGACTGTCTGCGGATGTGCCCGGCCATAAAACGGCTGCGCGAAGCCCGTCCTGCAGCCACCGTGGCCTGGGCGGTGGAGGACCGCGTACTGCCTGTTCTCGAGGGTCACCCGGCTATCGACCGCTTTCACGTATTGCGTCGCTCCGAGCTTACGGCCGGTGTCGGTCGGGCCTGGGCCGAAATAAAACGCTTCAGGCGCGAGCTCAGGGCCGGCCGCTACGAAGTCGTCATCGACTTTCACGGCAGGCTCAAGAGTGGGCTGGTTGCCTGGATGAGTGGCGTGCCCTTGCGCGTTGGCTACTCACGCAAAGACGGCAGCGAGTGCAATTACCTGTTTATGAACCAGCGGGTAAGCCTGCGTGACAGTTGGGAGAACCGCGTCCTGCGTTTTCTCGAGCTGCTGTCTCCGCTGGGCATCAACACGGCCGTTGAGCGTGGGCTTTTGGGCCTGCACCTGGACCCCGCCGCTCTCCTGCGCGCCTCTGAGGTGTACAGCCAGGCCGGCTGCCCCGAACTGGCCCTGTACCCGGGTTGCAGCAGCGGTCGCGCGGGCGAGCGCTGGCCGCTTGAGCGTTGGAGGCAGTACCTGCAGCGGCTCGATGCCGCCGGCATAAGGGCGATGCTGCTGTGGGGGCCCGACGAAGTGGAGCTGGTGGAGCAGCTGCGTGGCGCGCTCGGATCGAGCGGCTGCGTGGCGCCCTCGACCACGTTGCCCGAGCTGGTGGCCTTGACGGGCCAGTTCAGGGCCTACGTGGGTAGCGATACGGCGGCCTTGCACATGGCCTGGCTGCAGGGTGTACCAGCGGCGGTATTTTCGGGTCCCAAACCGCTGACCACGGCCGCACCGCTGGAGCTGGTTGACCACAGGATACTCAGGAGAGAGGAGCACTACGTGGACGGTCTGGCGCCCAGTCGCCAATCCCCTCAAGTTACAACGGAAGTAACGGTCGAGCAGGTAGTCGCTGCCACCCGTTCCTTGCTGGCAGCTTCATCGGCCAGTGTCTGAGGCGCCTCAGCCCCAGGCGTTGCTCTCATACCAGCGCATGTAACCCAGCACCCGGCTGACGTGCTGTCGGGTTTCGCGATAGGGCGGCGTGGTGTTGCCGTAGCGGCGCACGGCGCCAGGGCCGGCGTTCCATGCCGCTGCCAGGAGGTCGTAACGCTGTTCGAAGCGGTTCACGTGCATGGCGTTGATGTAGCTGGCCAACAGCAGGTTTATGGTCGAATCCGCGCAGTTGAGCTTTGTCCACGTACAGGTAATCGCGCCCGTCGGCCGCAAGTCGGCGCGCGGCGGCTCTCGCCGTGGCCGGCATGAGCTGGGTAAGCCCGCGGGCTCCCACCGGCGACACTGCGTCGGCGCGGCCACCAGACTCGGTAAGAACCAGGGCCCTGAGATAATTGCTGGAAATGCGGCGGTCAGAATCACCCCAGGCCAGCGAAGAGTAGTAGCGCAGCAGGTGTTCGTAGCGGTCGAGCCTTGCAACTTGATGCCGGCCGGGCGCCAGGCCGGCCCGTGGGGCGGGGGAGACGTCGGCTTGTCGTTTGGCCATAACCCGGGCCACCGAGGGAAGGCGCCGCTGGCCTTTGATCTCGAGCGCCCCGCGGGCGTTGGGGAGGCTGGTAGCCCAGGGCGACTCGGCCAGCAGCAGGCAGGCCGCCAGCAGCAGGGTGGCCGTTCGCCGTTTGGGAAGGTGAACCATGTCCTGATCAAGCAAACGCTGTGCCATCCCTAGCGCCTCTGCCAGGGTAATGTTTTCGCGGGTAAAGCTGCTGCCCGGCCCTGGTGGCCGCCAACCGGGGTACACAGCTGTCCATTAAGGTGCATCTATTTATTACTGCTATCGAGAAGGGGCGCGTCTCCCCCTTCCTGTGGGGATGTGCTAGATGGCCGGTATGTCGTTGGATATTGACGTAGTCGCCGTGCATGACCGTGCCCTGGGCCAGTGGTACGCGCCCGCCGGCGCCCCGGGTGAGCTTGCCCCGGGCGAGGAACTGCTTTCGCTCGTGCTGGCCCAGCACAGCTGCAACTTTGGACTGTGGAATCTGGAAGACGAGGCCCGCCGTCGCGACGTTGACGATTCGGTGATCGCCGAAGTAAAACGGCAGATCGATGGCTGGAATCAGCGCCGAAACGATCGCGTGGAGCTGATAGACGAATTTCTCCTGGCCGACCTGGCCGACTCCCTGGAGGCGTCGGCACCCCTGCACTCCGAGACCGCCGGCATGATGATAGACCGCCTGTCGATACTGTCGTTGAAGATCCACCACATGGGCCTTAACGCGGCCCGCGATGACGACCCGGAGCTTGGCCGCGAGTGTGCCGGCAAGTTGGAAGTGCTCATAAGGCAGCGCGGCGATCTCGCCGACTGCCTGCAGCAGTTGCTCAGTGATTGTCGGCAGGGACGCCGCAGGTTCCAGCTCTATCGGCAGTACAAGGCTTACAACGACGAGCGCTTGAACCCCGCACTGCGCTGAATTCAGCCCGCTTGCAGTCTGTCTTCGGCGCTGGCCAGTTGACGAGAGATTTCGCGCGCGTGCAGCTGCGCGTTTATGCGGTCCATCAGCTCGTGGTGTGTAAAGGGCTTGCAGAGAAACTCGCTCACGCCCAGTTTCATACCGGCCGAGCGCGTGGCCACGTCGTCGCAGCCGGTCAGCAGGATGATGGGGATGCTCGCTGTGCGCTGCTTGCCGCGCAGGTGGTGACAGGCTTCGAGGCCGGTCATTCGTGGCATCATTACGTCCATTACCACCACCTCGACGTCGTCGCGCGTATCGAGAACCTCGAGAGCCTCCATGCCGTCGGCTGCAGTAATCATGTAGAATCCACGCCGCGACAGAAGTTTTACGACCGCTTCCATGGCCGATGCGTCGTCGTCGACGACCAGGATAACCGGGTAGCCTTCGGGGTTCGGGGCAGGCTGTTTCACGTCAGCGGGATAGTTTTCACCTTTCATCGTCTTCCTCAGTACGCGTAGCTTGTCGGAGCTTCGTAGTTGTCTTCGCGGTTGCGTCGCAGCTTGGCCACCAGGGTGGTGCGCTTGAGCCCGAGCAAACGCGCGGCGGCCTGCTTGTTGCCATTGGTGCGGCGCAGGGCCTCGTCGATGAGCCTGTTTTCGAACTCGTTGACGGCCGCGTTAAGATCGAGCCCGTCATCGTTGAGCTGCGTTCGGGGAATCTTTTTCTGCGGCAGGAAGGCCGATATGTTGCCGGGCAGGTCGGCGGGCTTCACCATGGGCGAATCGGCCAGTACCGAAAGGCGCTCGATGGTGTTTTCTAGCTCGCGCACGTTACCCGGCCAGTCATATTCCCACAGCAGCACCATGGCTTCTTCGGAAATTGTCAACGGGTAAGGCCGCGCCTCGTTGTGGATACGCAGGAAATGCTCAATGAGGATGGGTATATCCGAGCGACGCTCGCGCAAGGGAGCGATGGTCACCGGTATGACCTGCAGGCGGTAGTAGAGGTCCTCGCGGAAGCGGCCTTCCTCGACCTCGCGGGCCAGGTTCTTGTTGGTTGCCGCTACGACCCTGACATCGACCTTGAAGGGCATGTCGGCGCCGACCGGCCGTATCTCGCGATCCTGCAGCACTCGCAGCAGCTTGACCTGTAACAGCGGGTCCATTTCGCCGATTTCGTCCAGAAAAATCGTGCCTTCATGGGCCAGCTGAAACATGCCTGGCCTTTGCCCTATGGCGCCGGTAAACGAGCCCTTCTGGTGGCCGAACATCTCGGATTCGAGCAATCCGCCGGGGATCGTGCCGCAGTTGATGGCCACGAATGGCTTGTTGGCGCGCGGGCTGAGCGCGTGCAGGCGTGCTGCGACCAGCTCCTTGCCGGTGCCGCTTTCGCCGCTTATCAGCACCGTGGCGTCGGTGCGACCCACCTTGCCCAGCAGGTGATGCAGCTGCTGCATGAGCGGATGCGTACCTATGATTTCGGTCTTGTCTTCGTTCATGTGGTATTCCTGGTCGTTTCGGTGATCGCGTTCCCTCGAACGTCAGAATCATCACTACTGTTACGAAAGTAACACCCCCGTTCGCTTGGCCGCTACCTGAATGTCGCCAAAGTTATGACGGTGTTCGCTGAACGAACGCCTCGCGCTCGGCAACAGGCCTCCAGCGGCGATTTGCTCCGTGCCCCAGCCCGTGAAAAAAGCCGGTGAGATGGCAAGCAAAAGAGCAGACGGAAGAATCAACGATGAGCTGAGGCCTGTGAGGATAACCCCGGGCTACCTGGTGTCGCCCGCGGGGTCGGTACTCATCGAGATGGGTAACACGCGCGTCATATGCACGGCGTCAGTAGAAGAAGGCGTGCCGCGTTTTCTCGAGGGCAAGGGGCGCGGTTGGGTGACGGCCGAGTACGGCATGCTGCCGGCCTCCACCAATACGCGCATGGACCGCGAGGCGGCCCGCGGCAAGGTCGGTGGTCGCACCATGGAGATACAGCGCCTGATAGGCCGCAGCATAAGGGCGGTGGTTGATATGGAGGCACTGGGCGAGCGCACCGTAAAGCTCGATTGTGACGTAATCCAGGCCGACGGAGGCACGCGTACAGCTTCGATAACCGGAGCCTGGGTAGCGTTTGCGCTGGCCTGCCATGGCCTTTCCTCACAGGGGCTCGTGGATGGCGACCCGGTGGCGGCTGGCGTCGCGGCCATCAGCGTGGGCGTGGTTGACGGCGAGTGTCGGCTTGACCTGCCCTACGAGGAGGACTCGCGGGCCGACGTCGACATGAACGTAGTGATGACCTCGACCGGTGATTTTGTGGAGCTGCAGGGCACGGCCGAGGGCGCGACCTTTGGTCGCGACGACCTTGACGAGCTCACGGCGCTGGCGTGGAAGGGCGTGCAGGAATTGCTCGTGTTGCAGCGCGAGGCGGTTGAGAGGGGCGCCAGCCTGGCCGCGGGCAAGCACGATGGCTGATCGGCTGCGCGTTGTCCTGGCCACGGGCAACAAGGGCAAGCTGGCCGACTTCGAGGCACTGCTCGAAGGCAGCGGCCTCGAGCTGGTACTGCCCGAAGCACTGGGCCTCGAGGTCGACGTGGAAGAAACCGGCACGACCTTTCTCGACAACGCCTTGCTCAAGTCCCGCGCCCTGTGCGAGGCATCGGGCCTGCCCGCACTGGCCGATGACTCGGGATTGGCCGTAGACGCGCTCGAAGGGGCACCGGGTGTCTACTCTGCGAGGTACGCCGGTCCCGAATGCGACGACGATGCCAATAACGCTCGCCTCCTGGCCGACATGGTAGGGGTTGACGACCGCTCGGCGGCCTTTGTCTGTGTGCTGGCGCTGTCTTGGCCCGACGGTCGCGAGTTGACGGCCGCCGGCCGTTGTCGGGGTAAGATCACCGATAGCCCGCGCGGTTCAAACGGCTTTGGCTACGACGTGGTATTTTTTCGGGAGGATCTCGGCTGCACTTTTGCGGAGGCGACCCCGCAGCAGAAAAACGAGCGCAGCCACCGTGCTGTCGCGGTCACCGAGCTGCTGGCGTTGCTCGAGGTGGCCCAAACCGACGCCCCTGCCTTGTAATCAGGCCGGGGGTATTGAACAATCCTTTATTCACGGGGTGTGGCGCAGCCTGGTAGCGCACCTGCTTTGGGAGCAGGGGGTCGGAGGTTCAAATCCTCTCACCCCGACCACTTAACGGCCGGGCCGATTAGAACCCGGCCTTTCTACCGCGCGGTGGGCGCCAGTAGCTCATACGGATAGAGCATCGAGGGTAGCAGGTTCGAGTCCTGCCTGGCGCACCAGCCCGGGAGCAGTACCAGGGTCAGGGTAACAGCGCGACGGTGACCGTCACCACCGGCAGAGGCACTATGGGGTTTGCTAAGGGGATCTGGTTGTCGACGGCTTCGGTGACAGTGGTGTTGAAATCCGCCGAGGTGACAGCCGACGTCGAACTCAGCCTGCAGGACGCCAGGGCCGTCGGGGTCGTAAAACCGCTGGCGTCGACCCAACCCAGCTTGACGGTGCCCGGCAGGGTGCGGTTTGCGAGCATAAGGTTGCCGGGGCCATCGCTGCAGTCGGCCGTCGTGCCACTGGTTACATCGAAGGAACCGGTCGGGCCGGTAAAGTTAAGCGTGAGCGCCATTGCGCCCACCAGGCCCACGTTGCTGTCTATCGACAGGCTCACGTTGTAGCTGGGGGTCGCAAGCGTCGTGCTGGTGCTCGAGGTACTCGAGGTACTTGACGTGCTGCTCGACGAAGTGGTGGAAACGCTGGTCGTGGTGGTTGTCGTGGTGGTTGTCGTGATCGACGACCCGCCTCCAGTGGTCGTGCTGGTGGTCGCTGCGGTTTCCGTGGTCGTGGTCGTAGCGGACGGATCAAAAACCGAGGTCGGCGGCGGGCAGGCCGACGCCGACAGCAGGACCAGGGTGGCGAACAGCGCGCTCGAAAGCTGGGTAGTGCGGGTCATGCCAAACAGTATACCAATTTAACGAGGCCCGTGTCGCCCACTGAACGTGCGACCGAGCTCCGGCAGGGTGGGGCCCAGTCCCACAGGGGCGGGCTGGTCAGTCCAGCAGTGCGGCCAGCTTGTCTCGCTGCCGCCCCGCGTCACCGTACAACACCTGGTTGTGGCACTGGCGCTTAAAATAGAGGTGCAGGTCGCACTCCCAGGTAAACCCTATACCCCCGTGCAACTGCACCGAGCGGCCCGAGCAGAAGCCCGCCATGTCGGATGCGGCGGCCTTGGCCATGCGCGCGAGTCGTTCGGCCGTGGCCGGTTCGCAGTCCACCGCGCAGGCGGCTGCGTACACCAGAGAGCGTGCGCGATCTATGTCGAGCATCATGTTGACGGTGGGATGTTTCACCGCCTGGAAGAACCCCAGCGGATGATCAAACTGCACGCGCGTGCGCGCGTAGTCGGCGGTGGTCTGCATTTGCCACTCAGCGGCGCCGCACATATCGGCCGCCACTATAACCAGCACCGCGGGCAGTGCCGCCATCAAGGCCTCGCTGCCCTGCCCGGGCGGGGCCACCACGCAGTCGGCGTCGAGTTCTACACCGTTGAACTTGAGTCTCGCCTGGTCGCGGGTGAGGTCCACTATGCGATCGGGCGTGATGGTCAGTCCCGGGGCGTCGGCGGCCACGCGGTACAAGCCCACGCCGGCCTCGGCTTTCGCCGCGACGAGAAACGACCCCGCCTTGCGCGCGTCCTGCACGAAAGTCGCTTCGCCGCTCAGCACTGGCGCGTCGTTGCTGCCCGACGCTTGCACCTCTTCGCAGTCGACCTGCCAGTCTCCATCGGCGCGCACGCCCGCGAGTGACACCGCGGCGCCCCCCGCGATCTCACCCAGCAGTGCAGATGCTCCCGGGCTATCGGCTTCGCGGGCGACGCAGGTGGCGACCAGCGTCGCCACCAGAGGCGAGGGAAGGGCCACGCGGCCGGCTTCTTCGGCAACCGCGGCCACGGCCACCATCTTCATGCCGGCACCACCGTTGCTCTCGGGCACCGCCAGCGAACTCACGCCCAGCTCGACCAGGCCCTGCCAGGTCTGCTCGTTCCACGGGGCCGGGTTCTCACCGCTGCCGTATGCTTTTTCGGGGTCACCGGCCACCAGCGCGCGCAGGCTTTCTATGCCCGCGTTGTCGGCCAGGTAGCGCGCCACCGAGTCTCGTACCATCTGTTCTTCTTCGCCGAAGCCGAAGTCCCTGGGTTGGGTAGTTGCCATCGTGTGTCTCTCGCTCTCTTGTTACTTGGATTTGGCCATGCCGAGTACGCGCTCGCCCAGTATGTTGCGTTGCACCTCGCTGGTGCCGGCCGCGATCGTCATGCCGTAGGAGTTCATGTAGGCGCGCACCCACTCGGCTTCGTCGGGCGCGTTGGGGTCGTCGAGGTACAGCGTCGAAGCCGCGCCCTCGATCTCCATTGCGAGCGCCGACATGTCCTGCAGCAGTTCGGTTATCGTTACCTTGCCCGCGAGCGGTATACGCATGGGGTGGTCGCACAGCGCTTCCACTCGACTTCGCCTCACGGTCTGGCGTAAGCCTTCCACCCTGGTGGCGATTGCCATCACGCGGTCACGGATAACCGGGTCGTCCCAGGCACAGCCGCTGCCGCGCGGGCAACTCCTGGCCAGCGCCAGCAACGACTCAAAGCGTTCTTCGATCGACAGGCCACCGCCGCTTCCCGCTCCTTCGGCGGCTCCACGTTCGTGGGTCAGGGTGGTCATGGCCACCGTCCAACCCTTGCCTACCTCGTCAAGCCTCAGGTCGTCGGGCACGACGACGTCTTCGAACAGGACCTCGTTGAAACCGGTTTCGCCGGTGATCTTGATAAGGGGCCGCACGGTCACGCCCTCGGTATCGGCGACCGGGGTGATGAAATAGCTCAGCCCGTTGTACTTATGGTCTTTACTGGTGCGCAGCAGGATGATCATCCAGCTGGCAAAGTGGGCGAGGCTCGTCCACACCTTGTGGCCGTTCAGTATCCAGTTGTCGCCGTCGCGCACGGCCGAGGCCTGCACGCTGGCGAGGTCGCTGCCGGCTCCCGGTTCGGAAAAGCCCTGGCACCAGATTTCTTCGCAAGACAGCAGCTTGGGCAGGAAGCGGCACTTCTGCTCCTCGGTACCGTGGTGGAGTATGGTCGGGGCCGCCATGCCCAGCCCGATGACGTTGAGCAAGTAGGGTACGCGCGCGCGCGACATTTCCTGGTTGGCCACCGCCTGGCATTTCTCGCGGCCACCGCCGCCGTACTGCTCGGGGTAGTCGGTGCCCACCAGGCCGGCCTTCCAGCACTTGTATTGCCAGTCGGCCAGGTACACGCGCTGTTCTTCGGTCATTACCTCGATGGCGCCCTGGGGTAGCCTGAACGAGGGCGGTGCGGGGCGGTTTTCACCCAACCACGCCCGGCAATATTCACGAAACTCTGCCTGTTCAGGACTGTCCTTACGTTCTGCCACGGTGTTGCTCCTTGTTGTTGCAGGGTGCTTGGACGGCGTCTACTTACTGACGCTGCTAGTCCACGCTACGGGGGTTTTATTTCTCACAGGCGCCGCGCTGCGGCAACAGTAACGGGGATACGGCAGCGGCCCCGGCTTTCCGTTTTACAGGAGAGAGCGTTCTGGTTAGCTTTTGACGGGCCTCGTCCGATGGGGCAGGTATGAGCCCGATGAGTAACGCGAACGCCCAGCCGCTGCCGCTTACATTGCTCGTGCTCACCCACAACGAGCAGCACAATATTGCCCGCTGTCTCGACAGCGTGCCCTTCGCCGACGAAAAACTGGTGGTCGATTCGGGCAGCAGTGATGCCACCCGTGATATTGCTGTCGAACATGGCGCGCGCGTGGTGGAGCAGGAGTGGCTGGGTTTTGGAGCGCAGCGCAACTTTGCGACCGGCCGCGCGGCGCATGACTGGATCCTCGTGCTGGACGCCGACGAGGCGCTTACCCCCGAACTGGCCCTGGAACTGCGGCAGCGCTTGCCCGGGATGATATCTTCGGCCTGTGCCGGCGGGGTACTGCTGAGAACGGCCTGGTACATGGGCGCGCCCATGCGCTGGTACCGCCCCATGGTGGGCGAGAAGATCGGCCGCCTGTATCACCGCAACCGCGCGCGCTGGAGCGACGCCCTGGTGCACGAGTCCTTGAGCTTTGAGGGAGCGGAGGAGTATTTCAGGCAACCGTTACTGCATTTTCCCAGTCCGTCGTTGGTGCACAAGCAGCTCAAGATGCTGCGCCTGGTCGTACCCGACGGGCGCCGGGGTCTCGCGGTGTCGTATATCGCGGCTGCCTACGCGGCGTACAAGCGCCTGAGGCTGTACGAAATGACGCGCAACCCAGACTCGCGGCAGACAGCGGCCGACGAGCTGGCTCGGCACAAGGTGCGCCTGTGAAGCATTACCTGCTCTACGCGTCCGAACGCTACGCGCTTGGAAT
>LWDU01043217.1_pt1 | contig 12309 bp, 8 predicted proteins | sample 727161 | NCBI WGS metagenome assembly LWDU01 (sample SAMN04566230, study PRJNA314399) | hydrothermal vent metagenome | isolation source: deep sea hydrothermal plume seawater | place: Mexico: Gulf of California, Guaymas Basin | collected 2004-07-11 | reverse complement strand
TTCAGCTTTCAAAGTATCAATACAAACAGGAGGCTTATAACTATTTCATTAAAATGAATAGGATGTATTGCCGCAAAGGCCTCTAATGATAATATACCCTACCACGTTTGTGTGCTTTCTGATAGAAAAAAAACACCACTAACCAATCACAAGCGGTGAATTGTAACACTGAAAATTCATAAACACCAGATTTATTTTCCTAGTCATTTCCCAGTTCCTTCTTTTTTTCAGCCATTTTGAGTTTGTTTTCACAAAAATGTGCCGTTATAGCAGAAATTATAATAATCAACAGGATTCTGAGCCCCCTGAAAAGAGGCAACAGAGCAATATCTAGATCGAAATACTCGTATTTCTGATGGCAGTCTTTCTAAATAAGCATTTCCATCTCCATTGCAGGAATTATGCACTTAAAGGAACAGAGGTGAATGCTACCGCCCTTGATCCCATAAGCGGCAAGAAAAAAACCGTCGCTTCCATGGCAACAATTTTAATCAAACCCAGCGTACGACCCCGAACTAAAGAAATCCTTTTATAGCAATAAATCATATGAAGTACTTTGCCTCGTCAGCCATTGCTAAACCGGAGAATGCAATTTGAGGGTAGTTTGGAAAATGGTCTAGGTTTGCCCATCTACCATATAAAAATCCACTTTCTGGCGACGAGGTTCAAAAGGTACGTCAAACCAAGGGCCTGAATAGGAAGAAGGAACGCGAAATCCAATTAAATCAGCCTTTTGCCCGCTAGCCAATTTTCCGCACTCGAGATTCAAGGCTTCACCACCCATGCAAGTGGCCATGGCTAGAATTTCTTTGCGGCTTACATTAGACAGAAGTTTATCTGCTGTACGTAACTCATTTAGGAAGTTCAGGGAGTCATTACTAGCCAGTGAATCGGTTCCCAAGGCAACAATAATTCCCCGGTCCAATAAAGTGCGCACAGGCATGATTTTATTCCTAGCAAACCACTGAGTGCTACTGGGACAAAACACCGCGCTGACGTTATTAGATGCCATGGCATCCAGATCACAAGAGACGAAATTACAGTGAACCGCTACCAAACGTTCCAGTGAATTGAGAGAATTCAAATATTGGATCGGAGTTTTACCAGGGGGCTTCCATTGCTGATCCCATACAGATCTCTCTTTAAGCAGTTCTTCTAATGAACCATCGCCACCATTAAGAAACCGCACCTCACCAGGAGTTTCCGCGACATGGCAGGAAAATGGACAATCATATTTGTGCGCAAGTTGCTTTAGGCATTGAAATAAATCCGGTGAAACAGAATATGGAGCATGGGGAGCCAAGCCCAACCGACCAAGAGGAGAAAGCAGTTCACTATTTAATATACCTTCCGCCCTCTGACAAAGATTCTGCGCTTTCTCGGAATGAAACCCCAGGGTTTCTAAAAACAAAACCGACCGAAAACCTAACTCATCAATAACTTTAAGTAATTCGGGTTCGGCAACATAATCCCCAAGGGCAGTTACCCCGGAACGCTTCATTTCCTCTCCTCCGACACGAATCCCGCGGACTCGGCTTTCGTTATCCAGAACAGAGTTCAGATGGATCAACGCACGAATCCAATCGACAAAAGACATAGTTGGGGAAAGTTTTTTTTCAAGGGCCGTCAAGCTGATGTGGCAATGCGCATTGACGAATCCCGGCATGAGCAGACAATCAGAGAGGTCTAATGAATCGTCTCCCCCTGCAAACTGATTTGAGATTTCTACAATTTCACCTTCGTCAATAATTAGTTCGCCATTTTCAATAGGGTCACCACAAAAAGTTAGTAAAGCTCGAAATTTTATTTTCAAAACCTTGGCCCTGGTTTCATAAAAGAGTGGAATCCCGGTACTGTTGATAGGCTAGGCCTAACTGCTCCAGCAAAACTTTCTCCTCTGCCCTAGCCCTGAAGATATTTAAAGGAATCACCACCACCAGAACATAAATCAGGCACAGCACGGATCCGCAGGCCACAAACAGGCCCATCAACGTCAATACTATCCCCACATAAACAGGGTGACGAAAAACACGGTAAACCCCCTTAGTAACCAATTGGTCTGTTCCCGGTAAAACTGCAAGCGAAGAGCCCAAGGTCCACATAGCAGCGATCCATAGAAGAACCCCTATAGCACCGATGGATAATCCAGCATATACCAGAACGTCAAAGCCAAAGCCAAGATCTTTCGGCCCCAGATACGCTAGCACCAAGGGAAACAGGTAAGCCATCGGCACAAAAATATTCAGCAAAAACCGCTGATTCGAACTGAAATTTTTTACATCAAGCATAAAATAATTACAGGTGAATTACTTCGTCCTACCCGCCAAAGCAAAGGTCTAACATCACTAATTCAGCATGACAAAAAAGCTCTATATCCCGAGACAGCTCTTTGCTAGCCAACAAAAGTCATTGTTAATCAACCCCGCGCTTAGCAGTTATTTGTTGGTTGAAGGTTTCCCGTCCTTCCAAAATTTCGAGTTCAATCACCACTTTATAAAAGGGCAGAGAAAATTTCATTCCTTTGAGTTTCACAGCATCTTTTTCTGATATCAAAAGAAACCGCGCCCCTTGCGTTACCGCGCAAGCTTCCAACTCTTTAATATCCTGTTGCGTGTAAGGATGATGATCAGGGAAGGCTTTAAAAAATTTTAGCTGAACCTTTGAATCCAACAAAATTTTTCGGAAGCCTTCTGGTTTAGCAATGCCACAAAACGCTACAACCGGTTCATTTATTAAAAAATCCGCATCCAGCACTTCTTCGTCCTCCATGCGAATCATAGAATCTAGCCGAAGATTCGTTTTTACTTGGGGAATGGAGCCCAGAAGTTTTGGGTTGAGTTTGATAGCACCACCAGAATAGCGGGTAAAACAGACCATATCTGCCCTACTTGCTTCTCCTACCGGTTCACGCAGTTCTCCCGCAGGGAACAAATGACCGTTACCCAGTGGCCGGGAATGATCAAAAAGCAGAATATTCAAATCGCGATTCAAGGCTAGATGCTGAAAACCATCATCCAAAATCAAGATATCCACTCCAAAATGTTTGAGCGCATACAGCCCAACCTGATAACGGTCTGACCCCGTTAATACTGGAACATTTTTGAGTTTTTCCGCCATCATGACGGCTTCATCGCCAACCCGTTCAGGGGAAAGAAGAGTCTGTTTTCCGTCGCAGACAACATTAACCGAATCCCTGGATTTGCCGCCATAACCACGGCTAAGGATAGCGGGTTTGAACCCATTTCCTCGGAGCGTTTCTGCAATCATCATGACGAATGGGGTTTTTCCTGTCCCTCCTAACGTCAGGTTACCAACGCTTATAACTCGGCAGTCAAGCCTGCGGCTAGGAAACACCCCCCACCTGTATGCCCACCGGCGAAAATAGTAGCCCATTAAGTAGAAGAAGGAAATGAGGTTTAAAATTCCAAAAACCGGGACCCAATACCATTTGCGATCCGGCGATATGATCTTATAGAAAATTTTAGACATTTTTTTCAGCAAATTTTTAAAGAGCGTCGCTCAAAAACTTAAAACCACCTGCTAGTACTTGAAAGCCAATGCAAGAAATACTAACTCTACCTTTTAGCAATTCATGTACATTTTCTAGAGGCCTCTGATCTTTTAGGAGTATACTCTCAGGCTATGAATTTTTTGTATTTTATTCTCACAGGAGCGGGACTACTCCTAGCCTCTCCTTTTATTTTTTTAAGGGCGCTGATCTCTTCTTCTTTCCGCGATCAAATCAAGAAAAGAACGGCAGGAGCCCGCTCATTACCCAAACTAAACAATACACTATGGATTCACGCCTCATCTGTCGGCGAAGTCCGCCTGGCCAAAACTCTTATCGAGGGTCTATTCAAAGAGGGTGAGTCTCGGCCCATTGCCTTATCCACCTTTACACCTACTGGCTATGCACTAGCCAAGGAGGAAAAACTTCCGAACGTTTTTATGCTCCCACTGGACTTTCCTATCTGGCTGAATTTAGTCTTTGACCGGATACAACCTTCGCAACTGGTTCTGATTGAAGCAGAAATATGGCCTTGCCTACTTCGTCAATGTAAAACCCGAGGAATTCCCGTTATCCAGGTAAATGGAAGGGTCTCTGAGAAATCGGTCCAGCGGTACGGAAAATTTCCCGCCTTCTTTTTGTGGATGGTCGAATCGATTGACTCGTTTTCCATGCGATCCCAAACCGATGCAGACCGTATATTGCAACTGGGCGTTGCCAAAGAAAAAGTATTGGTTTCAGGTAATATAAAATTTGATGTTAACTATATCCCAACAGAAGGCAGCTCTCGTCAAGAACTGAAAACAGCGGGTATGGTTCTGGTATTCGGGTCCACCCGACCCGGAGAAGAAGGCCCTATAATGGAAGCATTGGTAGCACTCCAAAAAGAACTCCCCAACCTGATAGGTGTGATTGCCCCCAGACATATGCAGAGGTGTCGGGAAGTCGAAGACTTGATTCGAGAATTTAAAGTGGACTATACCCTACTCTCTCAAATCTATGATCTATCAGACTGGAAGGGCTCAATATTGCTTGTCGATAGCTTAGGGAAACTCAATTCCTTTTACAAGTGCGCAACCGTAGTCTATGTTGGAGGTGGATTCAACCCACGTTTTGGAGGCCATAACATTCTCGAGCCGGCAGGGCTGGGAAAGCCAGTATTGTTTGGCAAATACATGAATAACTTTGAAGAAGAAGCTAAACTACTGCTTCAATCCGGAGGAGGCATCCAAATGCAGAGCGAGGAGGAACTACATCCCCTACTAAAGCGCCTGCTTAATGACTCAGAGGAGCGCCTGAAACTTGGTCAATCTGCAGAAAAAACAGTAAAAGGTAATAGCGGAGCCTTGCGCAGAAATATTGAACTCATTCGCTCAAAACAGCTTGCATGAGGTTTTGATGATTTTTTTCTATCACCTGATATCCCTTATTGCAACCATCCTTATTGTTCCTCTGTTCTCACTATCAAGCGTATTATCCAAACATAAGTGGAAAGGGCTAATCCATCACTTTGGCTGGGTCCCTGCCAAAAGTAGACCGGCAGAAAAAACGCTCTGGATACATGCCCTTTCTATGGGAGAAGTGTTTGCCGCCACTCCAATCCTCGAGCAGCTGCGAGAACAAAACCGCGAATTATATATTGCTTTCTCCGTCACTACCGACTCCGGTTATACAACAGCTATTAAACTGGACACGGTCGACAGCGTTTTTTTTCATCCTCTGGATTGCCTGCCATTCACTCAGCTGGCCCTGAGTCGGATCAATCCTGATTTATATGTTGTCACCGATACCGGGTTCTGGCCCGGCTTGATTGATCTTTTGCATAGAAAAAGTATTCCCACTCTTTTATTCAACGGTCGCATTTCGCAACGATCTGCCAAACGGTATCTTCGTGCGGGGTCTCTTTTTAAGGATACTTTTCAAAAATTCCGCCAGCTCTGCATGCAAAACACCAATGGGAAAAAAGCCGTACTGGCACTAGGCGCTCAGCAGGAGCAAATCGAAGTGATTGGTGATCCGAAATATGACGCGCTACAGCCAATGAACAATAAAGAAGTTCAACAGTTACGAAAATCCTTTCATTTGAAGGCAGAAACACCCGTATGGATAGCTGGTAGCACTCATGCCGGTGAGGAAGAAATTATTCTGGACGTGCACCGACAACTACTGGCGAAACATCCCAAACTGGTCGTAATTCTTGCCCCTCGGAGAATGGAACGAGTGGAGGAAATAACCACTCTGATTAAAAAGAAAGGTTTTTCTTTCTCCCGCCGATCATTGCTTGACCATATAAAATCACCTTCTGTCATTCTCCTCGATACAATGGGTGAATTAGCTAGGGTTTATTCACTGGGACAGATAGCGTTCATCGGTAATAGCCTTGTTCAACCAGGTGGCGGGCATAGTTTAATAGAACCACTATCATATGGTCTGCCCGTGCTGCATGGGTCCTATGTAGAGAACATCGGTCATGTTTCGGAAATGGCTCACAGACAGGGACTGGCCTTCCAAGTGACTAGCTTTGAAACATTGGAGAAAAAAGTTTCTGCTCTATTAGAAAATAAATCTCAACGCCTTGAAATTGCAGAAAAATCAACTATCTTCATCGCCCAGCAACAGGGCGCCTCCAAAAAAATGGTCGCAATCATTAATAAATACCTCAAAGTTCAATCCCCTAACCAAAACAATTCCATCCCTCTGAATAAAACCCGTTTCACTGTATAACTATTTTAGGAGCTGTCCTAGACAATCAAGCTTATTTAAGTAAAACCCTTTTTAGAAAAACTGGATCAGCATTTAAACTGAAACCTATCTTAAAATATTTTGCTCTTCAGTCATTTGATTCGGTAGTTATTTTGCTAACAAAATAAATGGACAAGGAGGCGAAAATAAAAGCCGGGACCAGCTCATAAATTATTGCATCCGACATGCCAGTGGCTTTCCAAATAAGGGTTGTTAAAAACCCTGTCAGCATTCCAGCTATGGCTCCCTGCCGAGTCACTTTTTTTGAGTACATAGTAAATAGAATGAGCGGACCAAAACTTGCACCCAACCCAGACCAAGCAAATAGTACGAACCAAAAGACAACCCGTGTCTCCCCCAACGCAATGAGCATGGCTCCTAGCCCTAGCAAAAAAATAGTTGTCCGGCTAACCAAGAGAATCATTTTATGCGATAGGGCTTTCTTGAGCATTTTAGAATAAACATCATGTGCAACTGCGGAAGCTGCAACCAGGATCTGCGCCGACACCGTGGACATGATAGCAGCCATAACCCCGGTCAAGACTATCGCTGTTAACCAAGTAGGTAATAATTGTTCCGCCGCCTTAGGAAATAAGTGTTCGGGGTCTTCCAGGCCAGGAAATAAGGCCTGGCCACAAATACCTAATAAAATAGATGAAGAATAAACCATCAACCCCCAGCCCAAAGCGATCCAGGTTCCTTTTTTGATCGTTGCTGTGTTTTTTGCCGCCATATATCGAGTAATGACATGAGGTTGGCCCGGATAGCCGAGTCCAATTCCTAAAAGACCCACCATAGAACCTATAAATACTGAGATGGGTTTTCCTCCCATCCATTCAAGAGTTACTGGGGACACTTTACCCACCTCCACCCACATCCCGGGAAAACCTCCCAGATTGGTTAGCGCCACCAATGTGAGAATGACCAGCCCTAATACCATAATGATACCTTGTGCAAAATCAGTCCAAGCTACTGCACGCACCCCGCCCATCATTGTGTAAATGAGCACGATCATCCCACCGACAGAAATACTTAAGATATTAGGAATTCCAAAAACTGCATCGAATGTTTTGCCAATAGCGGTGAACTGCGCCGCCACATAAGCCATCATGCAGGAAAAGATGATAACTACTGAAATCATGCGGAGGACATGAGTCTTGTCATTAAAATAATTTTCAAAATAATCTGGGAGGGTTATAGCGTTATTCTCTTCAGAGTATTCACGCAGTTTCTCCGCAAGAAACAACCAATTGACAAGATAGCCTAGCAGGCAACCGGGCAAAAACCATATTGCCGACAGACCTTCCTTATAAGCTAGGCCTACTGTACCCAAGACGGCCCAGGCGCTTTCTGAGCTGGCAACGGAAGAAATAGCCATCACCCACGCCTTCAATGATCGGTCGGCTAAAAAGAAATCAGAGGGAGAACTAGTGAGCCGGGATGTCCATGCACCAATTCCCAACATGGCTAACAAATACAGGATGAATATGAAAACGATGGTTCCGGAAAGTTCTGTCATGATGGTTTCAATATTTTAGGAATGTGATAAAATTCGTTTTTTTAATACTTCACTCCAACATTTGACCCCGGACCACCTGACTAATGAACCCTTATGAACCAAACTCCATCGAAGCCAAGTGGCAGGCTTACTGGGAAGAACATAAAACATTTAAAGTTAAACGGGATTTCTCCAAAGAAAAATTTTATTTACTAGAAATGTTTCCCTATCCTTCCGGAAGAATCCACATGGGCCATGTACGTAATTACACTATTGGCGACTCCTTGGCTCGGTTCAAACGCATGAAAGGTTTGAATGTCATCCACCCTCTGGGCTGGGACGCATTTGGCATGCCAGCTGAGAATGCCGCTATCAAAAATAACACCCATCCCGCCCAATGGACATTTGAAAATATTCGCACCATGCGAAATCAGATTAAAGCTCTGGGCCTCAGCTATGACTGGGACAGAGAGATAGCCACTTGCCATCCTGGCTATTATAAGTGGAACCAGTGGCTATTTCTGAAGTTCTTGGAAAAAGGCCTCGCTTACCGAAAAAACTCAACCATCAATTGGTGTGCAGAATGCAACACCGTACTTGCTAATGAACAAGTTGTCGATGGATGTTGCTGGCGGTGCGACAACGAGGTTCTGCAAAAACAGCAGGAAGGTTGGTTCTTTAAAATTACTGATTATGCCGATCGTCTTCTTGCTGGCTGCAAAACACTTTCCGGAAAGTGGCCGGAAAAGGTACTGACCATGCAGGTTAACTGGGTCGGTAAAAGTTTTGGGGCGGAGGTAGATTTTAAAATCCAGCAGACTGACGAGGTAATTAAAGTTTTCACCACCCGCCCCGACACCTTATATGGAGCTATGTTTATGGTGCTCGCTCCCGAACATCCACTCACACAAAAGTTGTCTCGCGGAACTGAACAAGAAAAAGCCATTGACACCTTTATCCAAAAGGTAAAAAAACAAGACAACATCGCCCGAACTAGCGAAAAGGAAGGCCTGTTCACTGGAGCTTATGCAGTGAACCCTTTAACAGGAGAATCCATTCCGGTCTGGACTGCCAACTTTGTTCTGATGGGTTATGGTACCGGCGCGATCATGTCTGTCCCTGCTCACGACCAAAGGGATCTGGATTTTGCCCGCAAATACAAGCTACCCATCCGTGTGGTCATTCAGCCCGCAACCGGTTCGGTGGATGCAAATACAATGGTGAAGGCACTCACGTCTGAAGGGGCAATGGTCCATTCGGGTACTTTTGATGGTCTGGTCGGCCAGGATGCCCGTCGTAAAGTTTGCGAATTCCTTGAGAAAAAAGGCATCGGAAAAGCTACGATCAATTATCGGCTTCGTGACTGGGGAGTATCCCGGCAACGCTACTGGGGAACACCTATCCCAGTTATCCATTGTTCAAACTGTGGCATCGTTCCAGTTCCTGAAGACCAACTACCCATTGAGTTACCTCTTGATGCGCAATTAGGAGAAAAAGGACAGTCTCCTCTGCACAACTTGGAGTCCTTTTATAAAACTTCCTGCCCAAAATGCAGCGCCGATGCTCGCCGTGATACCGACACGTTAGATACTTTTGTTTGCTCTTCCTGGTATTTTGACCGCTTCACGTCACCCCGCCTAGAACATGCCCCTTTCAGCAAAGAGAATAATGATTATTGGATGCCTGTGGACCAATACATCGGTGGCATAGAGCATGCCATTTTACATCTCCTTTATTCCAGATTTGTCAATCTGGTATTAAACGATCTTGGGCTGACAAAGGTCTCCGAACCCTTCGCTCACCTGCTTACACAGGGCATGGTCATCAAGGATGGAGCCAAAATGTCCAAGTCCAAAGGTAATGTCGTCGATCCAGACGAAATCATCAAAAAGTATGGTGCCGACACCGCAAGAGTATTTATGCTTTTCGCCGCGCCGCCAGTAAAAGATCTGGAATGGAGTGATCAAGGTGTTGAAGGATGTTCACGGTTTTTAAAAAGAGTCTGGCGCATTTTTGGCGACCTTAACGAAGAAATTAAAAACGTGAAATTGCCCGGGGAATCATATTCCAACACGGTACCGGAAATCAAAGCCCTTCGGCGAATGACCCATATAACTATAAGGCGAGTAACAAATGATATTGAAACGAGAATGCAGTTCAATACGGCTATTGCCGCCATTATGGAACTGGTCAATCACCTTTTCAGTTTCAAGGAGTGGTGGAAAAATAAAAACAACCAAGATGAAGCCGCGCGCATGGCCTTACGTGAAGCGTTGGAAACAATGATACTGACCTTGTCGCCTTTTGCTCCACACATTACCGAAGAAATGGGATCTAAGATAGGATTTTCTAAAACCCTGGATCAGAAGACTTGGCCCCAATATAATGATGCGCTAACGCAAACGGATGAATTGTTGATCGTTCTTCAGGTCAATGGTAAAGTGAGGCAGAAAATTTCTGTCGAATCAGATATCAGCGATGAAGATTTAAAAACTCGGTCTTTGGAAGATGCTAAAATTCAAGAATGGACCCGAGGTAAAGACATCAAAAAAGTCATTGTCATTCCAAAAAAACTTGTGAACATTGTTGTCCAATGAATCACCCCCGACTATCATTAATATTTTTGATACTGCTCGCTTTACTCTTCAATGGGTGCGGATATCATTTGGTGGGAACAGGGTCTTCCCTGCCATCACATCTTAAAACTCTCTCCATACCCGTGTTCAGTAATAGCTCTTCAGAACCGGGTATTCATCGCGAATTAACCAGCAATATTATCAATTCTTTTATAACAGATGGCAGGGTCAAAGTTGTCCATAAGGGTAATTCTGACATGGTACTGAAGGGAAACCTTTATTATTATGCTCTGAAACCCGTTTCCTTCAGCTCCGGCGATTTCGTTTCGGATTACATCGTAGAACTGGGAGTAGAAGTTGAAGTGATCGACCAGGTGAACAATAAGCCCTATTTAAAAAACAAGTTCAAAACCAAATGGGATTATAAAGCCACCTCTGATATCATTGATACTGAATTGGCCAGGCTTACCGCCTTGGAAGAAGCCTATAAAGAATTGGGTAATCGTTTAGTAAGTCTGCTCATTGATCAGTTTTAAACCTCAACTCAGCTGTAACTCCTGACAACCTAATTCAAAAAATTTCCGAAGGGAGAATATTGAACCTTTTTATTTTCTCTATGGACCGGAAATTTTTTACTAAACCGAAATCATCTAGGCTCTCCGCCAGAAATTGATCACCAATGATAATCAGAATTTCAATCTGGAACACTTTGATGCACGCGAGAGTCCCGTCAGTCACTGGTTGGGATCAGCCAAAACCCTTTCTTTCTTGGGTGGAACAAAGTTGGTAATAGTCCGCAACTTGCACGAGAACGTCCCAAAGGAGCAGGATGCCCTAATCCTCCTGGACTATGCAAAATCCTCCATTCTTGAAGCCTGCAGGAAAAATATTCTGAGCACTAGAATGATCCGAATCAATAAAATAACTTTGTCTTGATTTTTGATACTCCCTAGACTTAAATGAAAATCATGACATGGACTCCACCCCCTAACCCAAAGGTTTTAATAATTAAATTACGATCCATTGGAGATGTAATACAGAACACGGTCATCTTTTCACCCATTAAAAAAGCTTGGCCCGATGCCCATCTTACTTTGATTGTCGAACCCCCTTCTTACGATATAGTCCGCTATCACCCTGCAATAAATGAAATTTTAATCTTTGACAAAAGTACTATTGGAAAACAAATTAAATTTTATTGGAAACTTTTTAGAGAACGTTACGACATTGCTATAGATATGCATGAAGGCCCTAGAGGAGCTGGAATGTGCTTATTGAGTTTTGCTGCATTCAAAGTAGGACATAAATTTGCTCCCAGATCTTTCGTCTACAATACAAAAATTGATTTCTCCGACTTAAAACCCAAACGCCCAATAGACTATCAAGTAGCTCTGATAAAAAAATTAGGTGTAGCGTTTAATCAGATTCAACCAGACGTTTTTGTTCCACAAAATATTCACGATCGAGCAAATAAATTACTTAACGAAATAGGCGTCCCGGGCTCGTTCTGTATTATTCACCCTGGATCCAGATTACATGACCAATGGGAAATACAAAAATTTGCAGATCTTGTGGATATTATTGACCAGCAATACGGGCTAAAAATTATTTTAACCTGCGGACCCGGTCAGGAAGATGTGGTAAGAGAAATAATTGGGAAAATAGAAAATAAAACCTGCGTGTTTATACAAACTGGACTCAATGAATTAGCAGCCATAACAAAACGAGCAAAATTTGTAATATGCCATAATGGTGGCTATATGCACCTTGCCTCGGCAGTTGGAACGCCTACCATTGCTTTATTCGGAATCTCCAACCCGAAAATTTGGGGACCATTAGGTGATAACCATATTGTACTTCAACATAAACCAGATGGTTTCCCAACTCCCTCTATGTCCACTCAAGATCATAATGTGAGTAAAAAGGGAAACTATAAAGAACACATCACCGTAAAAGAAGTTCTAAATGCCGTTGACCAAATTCAG
>LWDU01041451.1_pt2 | contig 12310 bp, 9 predicted proteins | sample 727161 | NCBI WGS metagenome assembly LWDU01 (sample SAMN04566230, study PRJNA314399) | hydrothermal vent metagenome | isolation source: deep sea hydrothermal plume seawater | place: Mexico: Gulf of California, Guaymas Basin | collected 2004-07-11 | reverse complement strand
GAGGGCCTCGCCCTGGCCGCCGCCGCCGCAGAGGGCGGCGGCTCCCATGCCCCCACCCCGGCGCTTCAGCTCGTAGGCCAGCGTCAGGGCCACCCGGGTACCCGACATGCCGATCGGGTGGCCGAGGGCGATGGCCCCGCCGTTCACGTTCACCATCTGGTCGGATACCCCCAGGGCGTCCATCGAGGCCAGGGCCACGGCGGCGAATGCCTCGTTGATCTCCAGCAGGTCCAGGTCGGCGACGGTCATGCCGGCCTTCTCGAGGGCCAGGGCGATGGCGTTGCTGGGCTGGTGGAGGAGGCTGGCGTCGGGCCCGGCCACCTGGCCGTGGGAGACCAGCTCGGCGAGGGGCTCCACGCCGAGGGCCTCGGCCCGCTCCAGGGTGGTGACGATGCATGCGGCCGCCCCGTCCGAGATCTGCGAGGCGTTGCCGGCGGTGATGTTGCCGTCGGCGACGAAGGCGGCCCGAAGCCGTGCCAGGGAGGCGGCGTCCACGTCGGACCGGATGCCCTCGTCGTCGGTGAGCTGGATGGGCTCGCCGCGACGCTGGGGGATGCTGACGGGCACGATCTCCTCGGCCAGCAGGCCATCCTTCTGGGCCCTGGCGGCCCGCTCGTGGGACTGGGCGGAGAAGGCATCCTGCGGCTCCCGGGCCAGGCCCATCTCGGCGGCGTAGCGCTCGGTGGCCTCGCCCATCGCACAGCCCTCGAGCGTGCAGGTCAGGCCATCGGACATCATCGAGTCGACGACGGCTCCGTCGCCGATCCGGTAGCCACCACGGGCCTTGGTGAGCAGGTAGGGGGCGTTGGTCATGGATTCCATGCCGCGCCTCGCCCAGGCGGATCATCTGGGATGCCAGGTGGATGGCGTGCATCCCGGACAGGCAGGCCCGGTTCAGGAGGGTGGACGGCACGGTCAGCGGGATGCCGGCGTCTGCGGCGGCCCGTCGGGCCGGAACCTGTCCGGTGCCGGCGGCCACCACGTTCCCGAGGTAGGCGAAGTCCACATCGCTTCCGGTGATGCCGGCCCGATCCAGGGCACCGCTGATCGCAGCGGCACCCAGGTCGGTGGCCGTCAGCGGGGAGAGCCCGCCCTGGAAGCGGCCCATCGGAGTGCGTGCTCCGGCGAGGATGACTATCGGGGATGCTGCTGAGGGCATGGGGCTCCGGTACAGGTGCTCCGGGGCCGACGATCGACCCCGGTTCTGCTGGCCGAAAGGTACCGCCCGCCGGGCGCGCCGGCCGGGTCCGGCCCGGTCAGTCGGTCAGGTCGACCAGAGGGACAGCCCGGGCGTCGTCCCGCACGAGGCCCTCCCAGAGGTCGGCGTAGAGGCCGCCGGCGTCGCGGAGTTGGGCGTGGCGACCCCGTTCCACGATCCGTCCGTCGTCCAGCACCACGATCTCGTCTGCCTCGACCACCGTGGAGAGCCGGTGGGCAATCACGATGGAGGTGCGCCCGGAGAGGACGACCGCCAGGGCATCCAGCACGGCGGCTTCGTTCTCGGTGTCCAGGTGGCTCGTGGCCTCGTCCAGGATCACTATTGCCGGGTCCTTCAGGATCAGGCGGGCAATGGCCAGCCTCTGCTTCTCGCCTCCCGACATCCGGTAGCCGCGCTCTCCGACCATCGTGTCGAAGCCACCCGGGAGTGCCCGTACGACGTCCAGGATGCGGGCGGAACGGCATGCGTCCTCGAGTTGGGCGTCGGTGGCGTCGGGTCGGGCGTAACGGAGGTTGGCGCCCACCGTGTCGTGGAACAGGTGCGGGTCCTGGGTGACGACGCCGATCCGGGCTCGCAGGTCGTCCTGGCGCAGCGAGCGGAGGTCCCGGCCGTCCAGGGTTATCGACCCTTCCGTCACGTCGTAGAGCCTCGGGATGAGCGAGGCCAGGGTGCTCTTGCCGGAACCGGAGGGTCCGACGACGGCGAGCATCCGGCCGGGGCCCACCTCCAGGTCCAGGTCGTGGAGCACGATGCGACCGGGCTCGCCGGGCGCCGTGTCGGTCTCCAGGGAGGCGACCGAGGTCTCGTTGGCCGCCGGATACCGGAACGACACCCCCTTCAGCGCCAGGTGCCCCTGGACGGGGTGCGGGTCCACGGCGTCGGGGGCGTCGGCAACCGGGTTGGGGGCGTCCAGCACCTCGAAGACGCGCTCGAAGGACACGAATGCGGACATGACGTCCACCCGTGCGTTGGTGAGCTGGGCCAGCGGCCCGTAGAGCAGGGCGACGAGGACACCCATGGAGGCCAGGGTGCCGATGGTGATGGTGCCGTTGATCGCCAGCGAGCCGCCCACCCAGTAGACGACGGCGGTGCCGATGGCGCCCAGCAGCGTGAGGGCGATCACGAAGGTGCGGCTGAAGAGGGCGTTTCGGATGCCGATGTCGCGGACCCGTCCGGCGTTGCCGGCGAAGCCGTCCCGCTCCTCGTCCGGCCGCCCGAAGAGCTTGACCAGCCAGGCTCCGGAGACATTGAACCGTTCGGTCATCGTGGCGTTCATCGTGGCGTTCAGGTTCATGCCCTCGCGGGTGATCCCGGCGACGGTCCTGCCCACCCGGCGGGCCGGGAGGATGAACAGTGGCAGCAGGACCATGGCCAGCAGGGTTATGTGCCACTCCAGCAGGAAGAGGGTGACGAGGGTGGTCAGCGCCGTGATGGTGTTGGCGACCACCGTGCCGAGCGTCCCGGTGAGTGCCCGCTGGGCGCCGATCACGTCGTTGTTGAGGCGGCTCACGAGGGCGCCCGTGCGGGTGCGTGTGAAGAACGAGACCGGGAGTCGTTGCACGTGGTCGAACAGGGCCACGCGGAGGTCGAAGATGAGGCCTTCTCCGACCGTCGCCGAGGCCCACCGTTCGAAGAACGAGAGGACGGCCTGGGCAAGGGCGGCTCCCACCACGAGCAGCCCTAGGACGGTGAGCTGCCCCCGGTCTCCATTGGCGATGGCCCCGTCGATGATCTCCCGGAACAGCAGCGGTGGAACCACCCCCAGCACGGAGGAGGCGGTGACCACGCCCAGGAAGCCGATGATGAGGGTCCGGTAGGGGCGGGCGAACGTCCAGACCCGTCTGCGGGTCTCGGGACCGATACGCGGCGGCGTGTCCGACTGGTGGGACATGACGTGCAGGAGGTGCATTGGGTTGGCCACGGGCCGAGCCTACGGACGGCCCGCGGGAGCCCCCGCCGGGCTAGAATCTGACGGACCGTCAGATGTGGCGGACGAACCCGCACGGCGGGAGACTGGCCCACATGACCACAACCACGCCCCCTGCCAACCGGCCACTGGCCGGCCTGAAGGTCGTCGAGAGCTCGCTCCTCGGCCCCGGCCTGGCAGCCACCTTCCTCTCCGACCTGGGAGCCGACGTGGTCAAGGTGGAGCCGCCCGCCGGCGACTACATCCGTCGGATGACGTGGCCGATCGTGGAGGGAACCTCGCTCCTCCACCTCCACACACACCGGGGCAAGCGCAGCATCGCCATCGACCTCAAGACCGAGGAAGGCCTGGAGATCTACCGCGATCTGGTCCGTGGGGCCGACGTGGTGCTGGAGGCGATGCGTCCGGGTTCCCTGGCGAAGCTGGGCCTCGGCTTCGACGAGCTCATAAGGGTCAACCCCCGTCTGGTGTTCTGCACCCTGTCGGGCTACGGCGCCACCGGCCCGTACCGCGATATGCCCAGCCACGGCATCGCCTACGACACCTGGGCCGGCCTGATCGAACCTGCGCTGGACGACGACGGCTTCACCCGCATCCCCACCCTGCCCAACATCGGGATCAACGTGGGGCCCATGATCGCCGCCCTGGGCATCCTGGCCGCCGTCATCCGGGCCCGCGAGACCGGTGAGGGCACCTGCCTGGAGGTGGCCCAGTCGGATGCGGCCGCCTACATGGACTGGTACCGGATCGAGACGTACCGTGCCTATGAGCGGCCGACCGACGTGGTGACGGGCAACGCCTCGGACGACCACGAGCGCCGGGAACCGGGCCTGGCCGGCATGTGGGAGGGCGTCCGCTACCAGATCTACGAGGCGTCCGACGGCCACGTCCTGTTCATGGCCTCGGAGCAGGCCTTCTGGCGGAACTTCTGCGAGGGCGTCGGGCGACCCGAGCTGTTCGAGCGTTGGCCGGGATCGCAGTACGCGGACCATGCCCGTCACAACACCGAGCTTCAGGTTGAGCTGAAGGCCATCTTCGCCACCAGGACGTGCTCCGAATGGCTGGCCTTCTCCGACGAGGCCAACACGCCCATCGCCCCGGTGAACACCCCGAAGACAGCGCCGGACGACCCGCAGTTCGCCCATCGGCTCCCGTTCTACGGCATCCGGGACGTGGGAGCCGAGCAGTTGCCGTTGCCCGTCTACATGGAGGGCGACCTGCCGCCCACGCCGTCGATGGCACCGACGGTGGGTGAGCAGACCGACGAGGTGCTGGCGGATCTGGGCTTCTCGGCGGAACGCATCGCCGAACTCCGGGCCTCAGGTGTTGTCGGGCCCAGGGACTGAGACCAGCTGGCCGGATGATGGGTGGGCCGGATGATGGGTGGGCCGGATGGCGGATGGGTCGGATGACGGGTGGGCCGGGGCGCTCCCGGTAGTGCCCGGACGGGCGCCCTCTCAGGCGTCCAGCCCGAGTACCCGGATGGCGTTCTCCCTCAGGAACTTCGGCCACACCTCAGCCTTGAAGGGCACGTCCCGCAGCTCGGTGAAGATCCTGTCCAGGGAGAGCCCCATCGGGAAGTAGCCCGCGTAGATGACCTTGTCGGCACCCCGGCTGTTGGCGTAGTCGATGATGGCCTTCGGATAGTGCTTCGGTGCGAACGCCGAGGTGGAGTAGTAGAGGTTCGGCCACTTCAGCATCAGCTTCACCATGAGGTCCTGCCAGGGCTCGCAGCCGTGACGGGTCACGAACACCAGGTCGGGGAAGTCGTACATGACCTGGTCGATGAGCTCGACGCGTTGCGGGGCGAACGGCACCCTGGGACCGGGAATCCCGGCGCAGCAGAAGATGGGGATCCCCAGCTCGCAGCAGAGTTCGTACAGCTCGTACATCTTCGGGTCGTCGATGGGGACCTGCGGGTCGCGACCTGACGGGAAGGCGGTGACCGCCTTCAGCCCGGCGTCGCGGTGGAGCCGGCGGACGGTCCGGAGCATCCCGGGGACGTCGTTGGGATCCGGTTCGTGGCAGCCGAAGAACCGGTCGGGGTGCGCCTCGACCATGGACCGGCCCTCGCCCTTCTCGGGACCGATGCCGATCATCGCCATCTGGACGTTGTTGCGGTCCATGAAGGGCAGGCACAGCTCGGCACCCTGGGGCGGGTCCAGGGGCTCGCCGTCGGCGCCCCGGGCCTGGTCCGAGAACGGGACGTCCTTGAACATGTACTGGGCCGGGAAGTTCATGGACTTGGAGTCGGCGTCCCTGATCCCGGTCAGGTTGGCGTAGTTGAGCTTGGCGTTGGGCCCGGCCCGGGTGCCCATCATCGTGTCGATGGCGGCCACGTCATCTGGGAAGGTCGAGGCGGTCATGTTGTCCCTGAGGGGTCCATCATGGATCCATCATGGGATCTGACGGTCCATCAGGCAAACACCGGGGGACCTGTCCGGGTTCTCCGCGGGCCACCGCCAACGGCCATCCCGGCCGGGACCCACCGGCTCCGGCGGGGTACGGGCCAAAATGCCACGCGAGACTCGGGCCATGGACGAGCACTCCGACCACACCAGCGAAGCGCCACCGCCCGCCCGGTTGAGCCGTCTCAGCCGGTCGGTGGCCGGCCACGTCGTGCTGGTCACCGGGGCCGGTTCCGGGATCGGGCGGGCCACGGCGCACCTGTTCGCCGATGAGGGAGCGATCGTGGCCGTGACCGACAGGGACGCCGGGCGGGTGGCCGACGTGGTGGCCGAGATCGAAGGTGTCGGCGGTCGGGCGCGGGGCTGGACGCTGGACGTGGCCGACCGGGCGGCCATCGAAGCCGTGGTGGCCGAGGTCGCCGTCTGGGGCGGTGGGCTGGACGTGCTGGTCAACAACGCCGGGGTGTCGATCGGTGCCCCGATAGACGGTCCCGGATACGAGGACGCCTGGCTGGTCTCCATGGACGTGATGCTGACCGCCCAGGCCCGGACCATCCGTGCGGCGTTGCCGCACCTCCGGGCCTCGGCGGCCGGCCGCATCGTCAACGTCTCGTCCACGGAGGGCGTGGGGGGCTCGGCCGGCGTCTCGCCCTACACGGCGGCCAAGCACGGGGTGGTCGGCCTGACCCGCTCGCTGTCCGTGGAGCTGGGCGACACCGGCATCACGGTCAACGCCGTGGGGCCGGGCCCGATCAAAACGGGGATGACGGAGGCCATCCCCGACGAGGACAGGCGGAAGTTCGCCCGCCGACGGGTTCCGCTGAGGCGCTACGGCGTCCCGGAGGAGGTGGCGCACGGAATCCTCCACCTGGCGCTGCCTGCGTCCGGCTACATCACCGGCCACCTGCTCATGGTGGACGGCGGCATGACGATCAAGAACAACTGAGCTCCGGCCCAGACCTCCGCTGGAGGGGCGGCCGTGCCCCCGGGAAGAGGCCGGCTAGCCCTGGTAGAGGCTCAGGGCGTCGTACAGCACGGCCGGCACGTCGTCGTTGCCGACCACGTGGATGGCCACCTGTGTTGACACGAGCGTGCCCTTCTTGTGCTCCCGGATGTCGGTCATCCGGTTCCGGGCATGCAGCGTGGAGCCGACGGGGACCGGGGCCAGCAGGCGGAGGCCGTCCGCTCCGTAGTTGACGACGTTCTGCTGCCCGGTGATCTTCACGTGGCCGGTGCGGTTCAGGGTCGGCAGGAGGGCGAGGGTGAAGAAGCCGTGGGCGATCGGGCCCCCGAACGGGCCGGCGGTGGCGCGCTCCACGTCCACGTGGATCCACTGGTGGTCGCCGGTCAGTTCGGCGAACTGGTTCACCTTCTCCTGGGTGATCTCGTACTCGGGACCCCAGGCACTCCACTCCTCGGTGATGGCCCCACGTAGGCCCTCCAGGTCGTCGTAGGCGATTTCCGGCTTGTCGCTCATGTGGTCCTGGTCCTGGCTCTCTCGGGTATGTGGCTCGGCGACATTGTGGCGCCACAGCGCCCACCGGTCCGAACCGGGCGGCCCGTGGCAGGCCACACGGCCGGGCGGACCTAGTGTCGAGACCCGTCGGGCCCGGCGAAGGTACCGGCAGTTGACAGGTGTCGGTAGTGGGCTGCACCGCCAGACCGCCAGACCGCCAGACCGCCAGACCGCCTTCGGAGGGTGAACACATGGACCAGCACTATCGGGCGGCGTGGGAGGCCCTCACGGCACCCGGAGCTCCCTTCGCATGGTCGGTCACCGACGTGAGGGGCGTGCCGACCCGCACCTACGATGCCGCGCCGCCGAACCTGGCCCTCCTCTGGGCTGGATCGGTGGCACACGGCGATGCCGACTACCTCGTCTACCAGGACGAGCGNCCATCGGGGTGGGTCACGGCGACCGGGTGGCCCTCGCCATGCGCAACTACCCGGAATGGGTACTCGGCTACTGGGCCACGTTGAAGTTGGGAGCCGCCGTCGTGGGCCTGAACGCCTGGTGGACCGGACCCGAGATGGAGTTCGGCCTGGTGGATTCCTCTCCAAGGGCACTGCTCTGCGACGCCGAGAGGCTCGAGCGCGTCGCCCCCTACCTGGAAGCCCTGCGGTCCGATGGGCCCATGCACGTGGTCGGCGTCCGTCTCGGCCCCGATGCCGGATTGCCCGTCGACGCCGTCCGGTGGGAGGACGCCGTGGCCGGTGCGGAGGGCCTGCCGGTCGCACCCATGGCCGACATCGGACCGGAGGACGACCTCTGCATCTTCTACACCTCGGGGGAGCCGTGCTGACCCACCGTGGCGCCGCCTCCAACCTCTTGAACCTGGCCTTCTGGCAGACGATGGCCGGAGCAGCCCAGGACATGGCCATCGCGGCGGGTGATCCGCCGCCGGGTTCGGACAAGAAGCCCGGTGAGTCATATCCAGGCTCGGTCCTGGCCGTGCCGCTGTTCCACGTCACCGGCTGCAACTGCTGCCTGCATCCGGTCACCGCGGTCGGTGGCCGCCTGATCCTCATGCACCGCTGGAACCCAGAGACGGCCCTCGAGCTGATCGAGAGGGAGCGGCCGTCGACCTTCACCGGCGTTCCGACCATGGTCCGGGAGCTGATCAACAGCCCGGACTTCGACCGACGGGACACCTCCAGCCTCGCCCACCTGGGTGGGGGCGGCGCCGCTGTGCAGCCGGACCTGGTGCACAAGATCGAAGAGCGCCTGGAGGGTCGGCCCAGCACCGGCTACGGCCTCACGGAGGTGAACGGCGTCATCTCCATCAACGCCAACCAGTTCTTCGTGGCCAAGCCGGCATCGGCCCCGGATAGTCGGGGAGGACGGAACGGACCAGCCCACAGGTGGACACGGCGAGCTCTGGGTACGTGGCGGCAACGTGTTCCGCGGCTATCTGAACCGGCCCGAGGCGAACGCCGAGTCCCTCACCGACGGCTGGTTCCACACCGGCGACATCGGCTACCTGGACGAGGACGGCTTCCTGTTCCTGGTGGATCGGGCCAAGGACATGGTCCTGCGCAGCGGTGAGAACATCTACTCTGCGGAGGTGGAGGCCGCCATCTACGAGCACCCGGCGATCGCCGAGGCGGCGGTCTTCGCCGTGCCCGACGAGCGCCACGGTGAGGTGGTGGGCGTGGCGGTGGTGCTGCTCCCGGACGCCGACCTCACCGCGGACGGCCTCAGGGACCACACCCGGGCACTCATCGCCGGCTTCAAGGTGCCTGAGCACGTCTGGTTCCTGGACGATCCGCTGCCCCGCAACGCCAACGGCAAGTTCGTGAAGCGCACACTGCGCGACGAGCTAGTCGGTACACCGACCGACTGACCTGACGGCGATCGTGACCGGCCCGCACGACATGGACGGTTCCGACACGGACCCGTCCGGCATGGATACTTCCGGCACGGACCCTTCAGACACGGCACCGCCTGATCCGGGGGCCGCCGTCATGGCCCTGCTGGCGCCAGGCGCCCCGTTCGAGATGGCCGTCGAGGACGTGCTGGGCGAACCCATGCAGGTCTTCGTGCAGAGGGCCCGGTCACTCCGGGAACTCCTGGCGCAGGCAGGCCGGTTCGGCGATTCCGACTACGCCGTCTTCCACGACGGGGGACGCAGGCGGGTACTCACCTTTGCCGACCACCAGCGACGGGTGGCCTCGGTGGCGGCTGCCATGACCGACCGGGGAGTAGCTGCCGGTGACCGGGTGGCCATCCTGGCCGCCAACTGCCCGGAGTGGATCGTCGCGTTCTGGGCGACGGTGTCGCTCGGAGCGGTGGCGGTGGCGTGCAACGGCTGGTGGACCCGCGATGAGATCCAGCACGCCCTCGTCCACACCGCCCCAAAGTTGCTGGTGGCCGACGTCAAGCGCCTGGCCCGTCTGGAGGGTGAAGATCCCGGCATGCCCGTCGTCGTCATCGAGGAGGACTTCGCCGACTTGGAGGCATTCGTCCCGGACGCTGCCCTGCCTGACGTCGAGATCGACGAAGACCAGCCGGCCCTGCTGCAGTTCACCTCCGGGACCACCGGTCGACCGAAGGCGGCGATGCTCAGCCATCGCAACGTGGTGGGCTTCGTCCAGGTGGTGAGCTTCCTCGGCGCAGCCCAGACGGCCTCCGTCGGGCTGCCCTCCACGGGACCCAGTCGCCCCCGCCTGGCGGTGTTCCCCATGTTCCACATCTCCGGACTGCAGAGCGCCAGCATCACGCCGATGGCCACCGGGGCCGGCAACGTCTGGCCGATGGGGAGGTTCGATCCTGCCACGGTGATCCGGCTCACCACCGAGGAGGGCATCTACGCCTGGAACGGGACTGCCACCCACATGTTCCACCTCCTCCAGGATCCGACGATCGGGACCCTCGACGTATCGCTGGTCCAGACGGTCGGCATAGGTGGCTCGGCCACCACTCCCGAGCTGGTACGGGCCACCGAGGAACGCTTCCCCCACCTGGTCGACACGTTCACCTCCGGGTACGGCCTTACCGAGGCTGGTGGCATGGTCAGCCACGCCAGCAACGCCATGCTGAAGGCCAACGCCGACAGCGTGGGCATGGCGATGCCCACCGTCGGTATACGGATCGTGGACGAGGACGGCCTGGAGGTTCCCGAGGGCGTGAACGGCTCGATCTGCGTACGTAGCCCGCTGGTGATGCTCGGCTACTGGGGGGATTCGAAGGCCAGCAGCGAGGCGTTCCTGCCGGGTGGGTGGCTGGTGACCGGCGACTACGGCCGGCTGGTCGGTGGTGAGTTGTTCCTGGCGTCCCGGCTACGGGACCTCATCCTGCGAGGTGGTGAGAACGTGTATCCCATGGAGGTCGAGTCCCGCCTGGAGCAGCACCCGGCGGTTGCCGAGTGCGCGGTGTACGGCGTGGAACATCCGATGCTCGGCCAGGAGGTCAAGGCGGTCGTGGTCCTGCGCGCCGGCGAATCACTGGACCTCGACGCGGCGCGTTCCTTCTGCGGCGAGGCGTTGGCGGGCTACAAGCTGCCTGAGTACCTCGAGGTGTGGAACGGTCCGCTGCCGCGCAATGCCTCCGGCAAGGTTGTCAAGGCCGTCCTGAGAGGCGAGGCCGACCAGACGTTCATCGAGGAGTAGCCGCGCAGGCTCAGACCGAGTTGGCGGCCTCGCAGAGCACCCGCAGCTTGGCGACGGCCAGGTCCCGGCCCAGGTAGCCCAGCCCGCAGTCCGGCGCAGCGACCAGGCGCTCCCGATCGATGTGGCGAAGTGCCTCGGTGAGTCGGTCCCGCACCTCGACCACCGTCTCGATCCGGCTCCGGGCTATGGCAACGCAGCCGAGGATGATGGTGGTCTCCCGGAACCGGGGCAGCAGGGCCGCCAGGTCGTTGGGGCGGTGGGCGTCCTCCAGGCTGAACTGGTCTATCGGGGCGGCGTCGATCGCCTCGGCGAGGTCCAGGTAGGTCTCGGGCGGGGCCTTCTCGTAGGAGTCGTCGTCCAGATGCCTTGGATAGCCGCAGCAGCAGTGGACCGTGCGCACCACATTGTCCGGGACGCCCTCGAAGCAGGTGGCCAGGGCGTCCACCCCGAAGGAGAGGGCGTCGTCGAGGCGTCGTGCGAAGACCGGCTCGTCGACCTGGATGTGGGTGCAGCCGGCATCGGCCAGCGCCCGGACCTCGGAGTTCACGGCCGTTGCCAGGTCGGCCACGAGGGCAGCCCGGTCGCCGTAGTGGTGGTCGACGGTGCTGTCGGTGATCGTCAGCGGGCCGGGGATGGTGACCTTCACAGGATGGTTGGTGGCGGCCTGGGCGGTCTTCCAGTCGTGGACGAGGAACGCCTCGCCGGCCGCCACCCGGCCCGTGATGGTGGGCAGGGTGCTGGTCAGCACGCCCCGTAGGGTCGATTCGGAACGGTCCTCGAAGTCGAACCCGCTGAGGTGGCGGCAGTGGTAGTGGATGTAGTTCTCGCGTCGAACCTCGCCATCGGTGACCACGTCGACACCCGCAGCCACCTGGTCGGCGATCACCTCGGCGGCTGCCCGTACGAACGAAGCCTCGGCGTCCTCGCCGGCTGCCTCCATCTCGTCAGCCCAGCGTCCCGCGTAGTCGCGGTCCGGTAGGTCGAACCAGTCCGAGACCGGTACGTAACCGGGCTTGGGGTAGGCGCCGATGACGGTGGTGGGGAGGCCGGGGCCGGAAGCGGTTGCCATTGGCGTGGACGGTAGTCCGCCTCGGGTGCACGCTCCCGTGCGGATGCCTCCGGGCCGTGCGTCCGGGTGCCTGCATGCCGGGCGTATGCAGGCCAGGTGCATGCCTGCGGGGCCTGTCTGCCGGGTGCGCCCTGCTGGGCCACCGGGACCCGTGTGGGAGGCTCCCGTCATGATCGACGAGACAGTTTCCCGGAACGGCGACCCCGTGGGCAGCGCCGGTGGCGGTCCGTACCCGGCGGCCACCGGTTACCTGGAGGGGAGCATGGCTCCGGTGGTCGACGAGGTGACCGCCACCGACCTGCCGGTGACGGGGGCCATCCCGGAGGAACTGGAGGGACGTTGGCTTCGCAACGGTCCCAACCCGCTGGGTGCCGTGGATTCGTCCACGCACCACTGGTTCCTGGGCGACGGGATGGTGCACGGCGTACGCCTCCGGGCCGGACGGGCCGAGTGGTACCGGAACCGCTGGGTGAGGGGCCCACGGGTTGCCGCGGCCCTCGGCGGACCGGCGCCTTCCGGCACGTCGTTCGGCGGTCGGGACTTCGGCCCCAACACCTCCGTGGGGGGCTTTGCCGGGC
>LWDU01040785.1_pt1 | contig 12310 bp, 10 predicted proteins | sample 727161 | NCBI WGS metagenome assembly LWDU01 (sample SAMN04566230, study PRJNA314399) | hydrothermal vent metagenome | isolation source: deep sea hydrothermal plume seawater | place: Mexico: Gulf of California, Guaymas Basin | collected 2004-07-11 | reverse complement strand
CCAACCGTTCTCGTCGTTTTCGCAGTTGCCGCAGATCGATGCGGCCGTCGTGGCGGTGCCCACGGCCCTGCACGCCGAGGTGGGTAGGGCCCTGATGGAGCGAGGGGTCCACTGTCTAGTTGAAAAACCCCTGGCTTTGGACCGTGCACAAGCTCAGATTCTTATTGAGGCAGCTGATTCAGCGAACGTTGTTCTGCAGGTCGGCCATATCGAACGATTCAATCCCGCTGTTCGCCAACTTGAGATTTGTTTGGAGGGTGAACAGGTGCTTGTTGCCAATGCTCGTCGTATGAGCGGTTTCAGTGCCCGTGTAGGGGACATAGACGTAGTCATGGATCTCATGGTCCACGATCTCGACGTCGTCTTGTACCTCATGGGAAATCAGGTGGAAGACACTATTGCGGTTGGTGTCGATGGGGCCCATGGGTTCGACCACGTGACGGCTTTGGTCTCATTTGAAGGTGGCTCAATGGCCTCACTTACGGCGAGCCGAATTACCCAAAATCAGATCCGAAAGCTTGAGGTAACCACCAAAGAGGATTTCTACTCTGTTGACTACTCCAATCAGGAGCTCCTGATCTTCCGACAAGGACGAGTGGACAACGACGGTATGGTCGAAGGACGTTATGTCCTTGATGTGGATACCCGCCGGGTTTTTGTTCGCCGAACTGAACCGTTGGTCTCGGAACTAGAACATTTCGTAAGCGTAATCCGTGGCGATCGCGAGAACGAAGTCGATGGGCGACAGGGATTGAACGCATTGAACCTGGTGTGGGACATACAAGAGAAGCTCGGCCGTTCAACAACTACACCATGAATGAACGGATCCCCATCATTCGTCCCGATGTCGCTATGGGTGACCTCGAAGACGACATCAGGACCATTCTTGAAAGTGGCATCCTGACTTCGGGGAAGTACGTAGCCGAATTCGAACAGCTAGTTGCGAACTGGGTCGGGGTTGACCATGGCATTGCGACGTCTTCGGCCACCACGGCGTTGCACCTTGCGCTTACCGTGGCGGGAGTCGGGCCCGGTGACGAGGTACTACTTTCGGACTTCACATATCCAGCTACAGCAAACGTTGTGGTCCAGACCGGTGCGACTCCTGTTTTTGTAGACTCCGGTACTTCTGATCTATCGATGGACCCAGAACACGCCAAGGCCCTGGTTAGCGAGAAAACTCGGGTAATCATGCCAGTCGATCCACTCGGGCAACCGGCAGATCATTTGTCACTCGAGCGACTTGCCAATGAGGTCGGTATTCACGTCGTTGTAGACGCTGCATGTGCATTGGGCGCCTCTCGCGCTAGCCGGCGATGTGGGTCGCACGGTGATATGGGGTGTTTTAGCTTCCATCCGAGGAAGGTGGTCACCTGTGGTGAGGGCGGCATGGTCACTACGGATGATCCTGTTCTCGCCAACCAACTGAGACTGCTTCGGAATCATGGAGCGCGAAAGACCTCGACGCGGGCTTTTGAGTTTGTCGAGGCGGGCTTCAATTACCGGCTTAGTGAGATCCCTGCGGCCATGGGCATCTCCCAGATGCGGCGCATTGACGAGATTGTTAGTGACCGACGCATGACGGCGGCCCGTTACGACAGCGAAGTTTCCTCGTTGCCAGGGGTCCAGATTCTCAACCCTCCTGCTGATGCGCACTGGTCTTACCAGTCCTACGTCGTTCTTTTTGACGAAAGCATCGACCGGGACGAGGTGATGTCGCGGATGAATCAGGAGGGGATTGAGACCACCGTTGGCACCTATGCATGCCATCAGCAGCCGGTGTTTTCCAAATGGGGCTATCGGCCTGGTGATTTGCCGAACTCGGACCGGTTTGCTAACACGACCCTTACTCTCCCATTGATTCCGCGTATGGCCGTTAGTCAGGTCGAGCGAGTCGTTGAAACGCTCTCCTCGATACTTGGTTCGTTCTGAGCAGTGCGAAAAGCTTGGACTCCAGATCTGTATTGCGAGGCTGCAGTTGATCTGGTGCGAGAAGTATGGTGGCTCTAGTGGAGATCGCGCTCTATGGCCCGTACATGTTTGAACTTGCTGTCGGCCTCCGAGAGAACCCTGCGAACAATGTGCGGCTCTTTCTCGACGATCAGTCCATACCGAGATCGTTACTGGAGGAGCCACTTCTCAAGGATCAGAATTTCGTTGAGATAGGTCCTTGGGCTACGCGCAAGGCGATTTTGAATCCGAAACGCGCTCAGATCACCAAAAGTCTCAACGGTTATGACGTTGCCTTAGTGACCGAACTTGGTCCGGTATTTGCCGCTGAATCAGAGACCAAGTTTGTGTTTTTGCCAACTGGGTGGGACTTGACCTGCGGATCGTTTCCGGTTCGCTCGCGCTCGATGCGGAGCAGAGGTCTCAGTGACGTCTCAGCGGCAGTCGTGGCTAGGCAACTCCGAGCCGGGATTCGAAGTGCTCTGGATATATGGACTCCTGCAATATTCGCGCCTTGGGCCCTAGGAGCACAAAGATTGGGAATTGAACTAGATAGATGGCTCCCTCAGCCGATCGATACCAGATTATTTACACCGAGGTCGGATCAGGAAGGTGCGGATCGCGGTCAAGGCAGGCTAACGATCTTCCACCCTTCCCGAATGATGTTCAGACCTAGTCGTTTTCTCATCGAGACAGGACAGTACAAACGTAATGACGTTCTCCTGAGAGGCTTCAGTCAGGCAGTCAAGCAAGGAGTTGATGCACAGCTAATCCTCATTGAGCGGGCTAGTTCACCCGACCAGAGTTTGGCGAAGGAGCTCATTGAGGATCTTGGGGTTACGAAGAGCGTCAAGTGGCTGAGTCCTGGGGTAGAGACCGGGTACACGTGGCGCGAACTGAGTGACTTATACAGGACAGCAGATCTAGTGGCAGACGAGTTTGGTGGTTCGTGGTTTGGCCTGGGGTCTCTTGAGGGTGCCGCATGTGGAATACCGGTGCTGAACTACGTCGATCCTGATGCGATGGATCTGGCCTATCCGCACGGTTGGCCGTTCATACAGATACGAGACGAGGAGGCGGTATGTGAAGCGATTGACATGTTGGCTGACCCTGAGAAGCGAGACTCGATTGGAAGAGAGTCGAGGCAATGGATACTCGACCACCACGACCGGAACGGTGTGGCCAGGAGATGTGAATCAATGCTCTTAGAACTTGGAGTTTCTTGACATGAGCGCTTTATCGGAACTCGTGGTTTGCCAGTTTGCGTTAACTGGGTTGACAACTACCAATGGTTGCTGACGACTCGGGACTAAGGAAGGCCTGGGTGTTGCAGTGAGGATTGCCCTTTATGGAAATTATCTGTATGAGCTCGCTGTCGCCCTTCGCGCCAATACCGATAATGACGTCCATCTCTTTCTAGACTCCCGAACAATCCCTGAGTGCTTGTCAGAAGAGACACCACTACAAGATGAGACATTTACACACTCGGAACCGTGGGTTACATATAGAGAAATTATCTGTCCAAGGCGAGCAAAGCTAACCAAAGAATTTTCTGCCTTTGATGTTATTCTGACAACCGATCTTGGGCCAATCTTCGCAGCTCGTTCCGGCACAAAATATGTATTTATACCAGGGGGGTCAGATCTCACACAGTGGCCATTTCCGATCCATTCACGATCGACGAGGCCCCACGGACTGCGGCGCGACATCCTTGAGTTGATTATTGCTGCTCGACTCCGGCCGGCTATCCGATCTTCAGTGAGTATTTGGACATCGGGGCCGTGGTCTCCCAATCGTCTAGCCGCTGGACGGTTAGGCCTGACCCTTGACATGTTCCTTCTCCAGATGGTGGACACAGACCTATTTTCACCTAGCACCGGGGTACCCAGACAAACCGATAGCTCGGAGAGCCTGACCATCTTCCACCCGACGCGTATAGCGTTCGAATCGGATCCTCGAGTGGTTGAAGTTGGCGGATATATGGGCAATGACATCCTATTTAGGGGCTTCGCTCAGGCGCTCCAGCGGGGCATAAATGCAAGGTTGGTGCTAATAGATCGGAAAAATTCATCAGATACGGAGGTCGCGAAGGAACTTATTGAAGACCTGGGTATCTCCGACCACGTCGAGTGGTTGAGGGCGAAGACATCAGAGGGATTTACATGGCGTGAGATGGTCGACCACTATCGCGCATGTGACATTGTGGCTTCCGAGTTCTCGGGATGGACCGGATTGATATCTGTTGAGGCAGCGTCCTGCGGCAAGCCCGTGATCACTTGGGTCGAGGAGGATGCGATGGAACGCCTACACCCGGAAGGTCACCCGTTCGTTCAGGCAAAAGATGATGAGGGAGTGTGTGCCGCAATCTCGATGCTCGCTGACGCGGATATACGCAGGTCAATTGGGGAATCATCTCGTAGTTGGGTTCTCGCCAAGCATGAACGAGGTCAGGTAGCTAGAACATGTGAATCGATGCTCGCAAGATTGGGGTTTACATGACACAAGACTGCCCTATGGACAAGGAGTTGCACGTTGAGTGAATCCGCTGAGCGAAGAGTCTCTGACGATCCAGGCCTTCTGGCGTTGATTCTCAACGACTGGCATGAGGGAGGTACACGAGATGAACTAACTGGGAGTCTCATTGATTTCTACGATCGGTNTCGCCAATCCAGCGGACTCTTGCAGGCCTACAAAACAATCAAGAAGCGACCAAAACTGCAGGATCAATACGCGAGTCGCTAAAATTTATAGAACAGAATCCAGATGCCAAGGTTCTTCCGTATGAATTATCACTTACCGACCTGAATCAGTCAGCATTCCGTATATGTGAACTGTATGGCAATCTACATGGCGCACCCTCCATTAGAACTATCGACATGTCAGAAGCTCATTACCCCGACTACCTGTTCTCCGTTGATGGCAAACAATATAGTTATGTGTTCCTCTACAACTATTGCAATTATGTGTACGCCTCTCGATTCATAAACTTCTCAAATATTAGCAATGTCATTGAGATCGGCCCAGGCGCAGGTCGTCAAGTTGAGGTAATCAAGAAGTTTCATCCACATCTGAACTTCTATCTAATTGACCTAGGACCCTCTCTCTATCTTTGCCATCAGTATCTCAAGTCAATATTTCCAGAGGACCTGATCTCATATGAGTCGACTCGAACTGCCGACTCAGTATGTATAGAAGGCGAAGGGAAAGTTGCATTCGTTGGTAATGCTAATATCTCAAATATCAATCCACGTGGAAGTACAGTGTTTGTTAGTTCGGCAGTCTTGGGATTGATGGCTCCGGCTACGGCTAAACGATATCTAGACAAGTGCTCATCAATCTCTGACTTCATATTCATGATGGAGTCTCGAGGAGACGACTCTAAGGGAACCTATTCTCTTGAGGACTCAACTTGCCTAACAGACTTCCATAATATTCTTGATAATAAGTTCCGACTAATCGATCACGAGCCGGCCTTTTATCCTTTAAGTGCAAGAGAAGGATTTGGAGGATTTGAGATGATGATGTGGAAAAGGTCTTAACAGAACTAGGCCAGTCGTCTACTGGCACTCTCACTGGGAGAGTGCCTGGCCACTACGCCCGTGGGCCATGGGGCGTCTCCCTTTCGTGGAGCTGGACGACGGCTATCCTGCAACTCTGATGCTTTTGATCCTTGGAACAAGGTAGGCCCGTTTGCGATGTGGCGGCTGAAGCAGTCCCTTCTGGCGTTACGTAATCAGCTCGATGGCGAGATGCGCGGTAAGTGGGATCGAAGCCTGCCGTTTGCCGATTCTCTCTTCGATCGCTGGGATCGTGCCCGGAGGCTCGGGTTTGGGGAAGAGTCAAGTGCCTACGATTCGGCCCTGTTCTTTGGAAACGTTTCCGTAGGTGCTCATACGTGGATTGGCCCCTGTGTGATTCTTGACGGGTCTGGGGCAGAGTTAGCTATTGGGGACTTCTGCGACATCTCCGCTGGGGTCCAGATCTGGACCCACGGGACTGAACTTCGGTGTGTTTCACTAGGGGAGATTCCGGCCAGTCATGGCGCCGTCAGTGTCGGAACGGGTACGTACATCGGGAGCCAATCTATTGTGGTCCCCGGTGTCAAAATTGGCTCCCGCTGCATCGTAGGAGCTAACAGTTTTGTAAATAGAGATGTGCCGGATCGCTCTGTAGTGGTCGGGAGTCCCGCCCAGGCCATTGGCCAAGTAGTGGGGGATGGTAGCGACACCCGCATCATCTATCAGCCGGATCAGTGAGTTTGGTCATCGTCCACACTGAGGTCGGGAACATTGGATCGGTCGCGAACATGTGTCGTCGCATTGGTGCCGACCCGATCATTTCGAGCGACCCTGAAGAAGTTGAGCAGGCGACAAAGTTGCTACTCCCTGGAGTAGGCGCATTTGACCCGGCAATGGAGTACCTGAACAGAACCGGTTTGAAGGAGGTTCTTGATAGGCGATTTACAGCGGGAATTCCTATCTTGGCGATCTGTCTTGGCATGCAGTTACTTCTAGAACGCAGTGCCGAGGGTGAGTTGCCCGGGCTTGGGTGGATTCCTGGTGAAGTCCGTCATATACGTGATGGACAAGACCACAAACTCCGGGTTCCGCATATGGGCTGGTCGCCGATCTCTCCTGCTGCGCAACACCCACTGTTCGATGGAGTGGAACCTGATGCGCGCTACTACTTCGTCCACTCGTACGCAGCCGTGCCCAGCAACGACCAGCACATTGTGGCGACAGCCGAGTATGGAGGGCCGTTTGTGGCGGCGATCGCGATCGGAAACGTCATGGGTGTCCAGTTCCATCCTGAAAAGAGTCATCGGTATGGCAAGGCCCTGATACGACGCTTCGTTGAGGATGAGTAGTGGAATTCAACCCGCGGGTCATTCCAGCTCTCTTGCTTGAAGACGGACAGTTCGTCAAGACAAGGAACTTTTCGGACTCCGTCTACGTCGGTGACCCAGTCAACATTCTCAGCATCTTCAATGAATTCGAGGTTGACGAGATAGTGGTCCTTGACATTCGTGCAGCACAGAGCCGAGTTCCGACACCAGTTGCAGAACTGCGACATTATGCAGAGGAATGCTTCATCCCGCTGGCGTACGGTGGCGGATTGACAAGCATTGACCAGCTGAGCGAGTTGTTCAACGCAGGTTTTGAAAAAGCTATTTTGAACAGCGTTCTTGCTGATGAGCCGAGCTTCGTCGAAATTGCGGCTGCCAAGTTTGGCAGCCAGGCCATCGTTGCCTCTATAGATGTAATCGCAACCCCAGGGGGAGAGTCAGTGGTGGTTCACGGAGGACGTGATCTTGTGGGGCAAGCACCTGTCGAGTGGGCTGAGAGAGCGGTAGGCCTTGGCGTCGGCGAAATCCTCCTCACGTCGGTGGACAGAGAGGGGACGGGCAAGGGATATGACCTTGACCTAATCACCAGAGTGCAATCAGCGGTGGATATACCCGTGATCGCCCACGGCGGAGCAGGCTCCCGTGAAGATTTGGCCGGGCCGATATTGGACTCGGGTGCGTCCGCCGTTGCAGCAGGCAGCCTTTTTGTCTTCCAAGGGAAGGATCGGGGTGTTCTGGTCAACTATCCCGCCAGATCCCAGATAGTCAAACTACTCTCAAGCACCTCCTAGGTCTTAAATCGGAGTTCTTTCATGATTCTATTCGCCTACAACTTCCATCATCAGAAGACGCAAAACTTCATATTCTATTGTCAGTATTATGGTTTTTCGATTGATGCCGTATTTGCGGCTGAGTGGCGTGATCTAGGGTTCCCGGAACCACAACTGCGAACTGGCCTTCACACCCTTGGTACAATCCATCCTGCTGATCTATGCAGAAAGTTTGCTATTCCGTATCATGTCATAGACCACAATTCTAATGAAGCTATTGAACTATTATCCGAAATGCAACCGAAAATTGGATTGATCGCAGGTGCAAGAATTCTCTGCAGCGAGGTAATCGATCAGTTCTCGAAAGGCATCATTAACTTCCATCCTGGACTTATTCCGGAAGTCAGAGGACTTGATTGTGTCCAATGGGCGATCTTTGAAGGACACAGAATCGGTGTGACTAGCCACCTTATCGATGGACGTGTTGATGCAGGATATATTATTAAAAAGATTGAATTACCAGAGTATCCAGATGACACTATATTGGATTTGGGTGAAAGACTTAATCAAGGTCAACTTCAGATGTTTTTCGAAACTATCGATTCCATTACTAACGACTATCAAGATTCTTTTACTTTCATTGAAAAGGGAGCTAAACCGCCTAATAGTCATTTCCCAACGGACCTCCTAGCCGAACTAGCGATCAGATTCGCAGAACGCTTTCCCGATTCGGACGGATTTCGTTTGATCAAATAGTTGGACCGATCGCGCATCGAAAAGTTGATGGATGGATCCGGAGGCTTTCGCGGTGCTGTGACTACGCTCGGGCTGTCAGTACTAAGAGGTACCTATAGCCACATCGGAGGGCCTCGACCCTGATGCTCTTTGCTGAGAGATAACGTGACGCGGTTTGTTGGATGAAGATGACTGAAGCACGAGATAGAGCTGCCATGACAAACAGGGAGGGCACGACCCCTTCAGGCCAGACGTGTAGGCGTTGCCTCTATGACGACTCTATCCCTGGCACGACTTTCGAGTCTGACGGGATCTGTTCCTATTGCGTCCTCCATGACGTGATGGACGCTCAGTATCCCACTGGCCAAGCTGGGGAGTCAGCGCTTCAGAGCGTGGTTGACCAGATGAAGGCAGCGGGGCGGGAGAAGGAGTTCGATTGCATCCTCGGTGTCAGCGGAGGATGCGACTCGTCCTACCTAGCGCACGTGATGGTTGAGAGGGGTCTGCGACCCTTAGCGGTCCATTTTGACAATACGTGGGCCAGTCCGACTGCCACAAACAACATCTATACCGTTCTCGACTCGCTCAAACTCCCCCTCGAAACTCTCGTGGTCGACAACCGCGAGTATGACGACATCTACCGGGCATTCATCGAGTCCGGCGTCCGGGACATCGAAGCGGCAACCGACATTGGTTTCATGTCCACCTTGTATCAGGCTGCCGAGCGGCACGGGGTCAAGTACATCGTTGAGGGGCATTCGTTTCGCACAGAAGGCGTGTCACCGCTTGGCTGGCTCTATATGGACGGCAGATACATCAAGGAGGTACACCGTCAGCATGGGACGGTGCCGATGAACACCTTCCCAAACATGCCGTTTGCACGATTCGTAAAGTGGGCTGCATTTTCAGGCATACGTCGCCTTCGCCCTCTCTATTGGCTCGATTACGATAAGGAAGCAACAAAGCGGTTTCTTACCAGTGAGTACGGATGGGAGTGGTATGGCGGACACCACTTAGAGAGCCGGTTCACCGCGTTTTACCACACCTATTTTCTCCCTCAGCGCTTCGGGATTGACATGCGTGTCAACGAGCTGTCTGGACGTGTTCGCTCAGGGCAGTTAACTCGGGAAGAGGCCAAAGCTGAATACGACCTGGATCCCGTTGTCGATCCAGAACTTCTAGCGATGGTTAAGAAGCGGCTGGGATATACAGAGGAGCGGTGGGAGGACTTGATGAGTGCGCCGCACCGCCACTACACGGACTATCCGACGTACAAGAGGACCTTCGAACGGTTTCGGTTTCTGTTCTGGCTCCTCTACAAATTCAACAGGGTGCCTAAGACGTTTTACGTGAAGTTCTGTAAGAAATCACCTAGGCACTAATCTCCCGAGAATTCGACGGTTAAGTAGACGTGTCTGACTCTCGCGAGGGGGAGCAGACCGTGCAGTCGGTGGTGACTGGCGGCTGGGGTTGCAGAAACCGCCATTTGGTTTGCAACCAGAAATATGGGCCGGCCGGACAACCCTCTCCAGGGTCCATACGTTCAAGACAACTGAGAGTGTTTTAGCGCGGATTGGTAGAAGGAGTTATCTTCGGCCAGTTCTTCGGGACGGCCGAAAGTCGCCAACCGGCCATTGTCCAAGACCAATATCCGGTCGCACTCCTCAAGTGTTGATAGACGGTGCGCTACGACGACCACAGTCACTTCGCGACCGAGTTCAGCAAGTGTTCCGCGGATAAAGAGTTCGGCCCCTGAATCGAGAGAAGCGGTGGGTTCATCGAGCACCAGTAGGCGTGGTTCGGTTACGAGAGCTCGGGCGATAGCGAGGCGCTGACGTTGTCCGCCGGACAGTTGGCTGTCCCGTCCACCTAAACGCGTGGCTAGGCCCTCTGGCATAGCGGCGATCTCATCCTCAAGGTGCGCTGCCTTGACTGCCCGGGCGACAAGTTCTTCGTCAATGTCGCGGAAGAAGCGGACGTTTTCTTCAATGGTCCCGGAGATCAGAGAAGTATCTTGTGGAACGAAGCCCACCAACTTCGCCCATGAGCGACGGTCGATTGTCGCGAGTGGGTGCCCGCCTACTTCAATAGTGCCAGATGACGGTTCTCGTAGACCGAGGAGTAGATGCACGAGTGTCGTCTTGCCACATCCGGATGGTCCGATGATCCCAATGATCTCCCCTGGGTTGATTTCGAACGATAGGTGTTCAAGAGTTGGGCTATTCGGGTTGTAAGAGAAGCAGAGATCTGCAACTTTGATGGGCCCGATGGCTTCAATAGGTGTGCCTCCAACGGGGTGGGGTGATTCGCGGTATCGGGTGATTGTGTCGTCAATCGAATGGAGAACTGGCGCACCCTCTGCAACGGTGGTTGCCGAGAGTTGGAACTGCTGACCGTACGAGAGCGATCGCAGCGTGACGAGCATCACAGCGCTGATTGCGCTTACGTCACCGATCTCAAGTGTGGTGACGAACACCATGCCAACGAGGACCACCACATAGGCGAGTGAGACGTAGAGGGGGGTATTCATTTGCACCAGTGCGTCAACACGCCGGAGGACCGGTTTGATGTCACGAATAAGCCCGCCTAGGTGGTTGATCACCCTATTGCGCACGCCGAATGCCTCTATCTCAAGGCTGACATTGCTCAGATCGGCGATTTCGTGAGCGAAGTTGAGTTCTTGGTCGACTGCTTTACTAGAGAATCGATTGACAGCTCTTCGCAGTGGATGAAGTACACCACCAAGGGCGACGAGTACGAGTAGCACCATCAGGCTTGCTGCTGGGCTGACTGTGACAGCGACTCCCAGAAGAGCAACGAGGCTGAGGCCGGCCACGAGGGCGCTTGTCACGGCGGTCACTGAATTGACAGCTTCTTGGGTGTAGGTAACCAATAGTTGCTGGAGTTGACCGGCGGGTTCTTTCTGCTGCACGGACCAGGCAGTCTTGAGATAGGAATGGCTTAGTTGCTGACGAAGATCGGTGATGACCGCTGCGGTGATGCCGGTCGCTACTGCTACACCGATAAGCGCTGCTGCGAGTCGGAACGCAATGAGCCCGCCACCGACCGCGAGTGCCGAGCGGGTCGACAAATGGATTCCGACAGCATTGATTGTGGTGTTCCCGCTACCGCTGCTACTAGCGAACTCAAGCGCTATATGAGTCACGGTGACCAGGAACATTGCCTCGGCAAGAGCCCCGAGAGCAGAGACCAGAGCTAGGCCGATAATTTTGATCCGATGTGGTTGCAACAGGCGACCAACAGCTGACCATCGGCCTTGTTGTGGGTTGGTCATGTTGCGCTCCGGTAGCCGATCGACTTGGCCCTGCTTATGAATACACCATCTGGGAGGCCTACCGAGTCTGGCCCGCAACGGGTTTAGTCCTCAGGTTGGCACTAAACGCAGTAGTTGGGGGCCGATACTAGGAGGCAGGACCTATCGAAGGGTTGAGGGAGTTTCTTGCGTGTGTGGGATTAACGGAGCGGTCGCAATGTTTGATCGAGCAGGTGGGTCTTCCTTGCGGGCTGCCGCCGAGATCATGACGTGGTATCTGGACCGATTCGACAGGACGGGCAGCACTTGGTCACACAAGGCTGGCGATTGTTGACCTATCTGACGCCGGCGCTCAGCCCATGTCCTCTAGTGATGGCCGCTGGACGATTACCTACAACGGAGAACTCTATAACGCTGCTGAACTGCGCGAAAGGCTAGGCCCGCTTCGTTGGCAGGGCCGTTCGGACACGGAAGTGCTGCTCGAATACATCGCGTATCACGGGGTGCAGGCGGCGTTAGGGGCAGCAAAGGGCATGTTTGCCTTCGGTTGCTGGGATGCCAGAAAATCGGAGCTCTGGCTCGCTCGAGATCGATTTGGGGAGAAACCCCTCTACTACGCTTGGCATCGGGGGACGATCCTGTTTGCCTCCGAGTTGAAGGCGCTTCTACTCGTTCCCGGTTTCGATCCGACGATCAACCGACAGGCCCTCCAGGAGTATTTTCGCTGGACCAACG
>LWDU01037415.1_pt1 | contig 12314 bp, 8 predicted proteins | sample 727161 | NCBI WGS metagenome assembly LWDU01 (sample SAMN04566230, study PRJNA314399) | hydrothermal vent metagenome | isolation source: deep sea hydrothermal plume seawater | place: Mexico: Gulf of California, Guaymas Basin | collected 2004-07-11 | reverse complement strand
ACCGGGACGCTATCGGGCTGTCTGATCTTCCCCAACCACTGGCCTATCTCAATACGCGGATGCTTCAAGCGCATGATCTCTGGCACATTACCGGCGGCTATGAGACGACGGCGCTGCATGAGATCGCCATCTCAGCCTTCCAGATGGCCCAGTTCGGTCACAATTATTCGGCGCAGTTTCTCTCAATAACTGCGGTGCTGGGAGCCGATGCACCCGGACCCGGATACGCCATTCTCATGGACACGATAACAAGTGCATGGAGACACGGTCGGCAATCGCCCGCGCTTATTCTCATTCCTTGGGAAGATGTCTGGCATCAGTCTGTCGAAACAATTCGCGGCCAATACAGGCTGACGACTTATGACAGCCCGCACCCACCCGGCCTGATTGAACGCGGCCAGGCAATATCGCAAAAGCTCGAACGCGTAAGAGGCTTTGTCCAACGCTTTCGCCGTGGTTTGTCGCGCACCTTCAACGGCGGTACCGTCTAACCGCTCTTGCTTCTTCAAGAACAGAGACGACTTCGCACTGGTCTGACGACATCGCCACCCAGCCCCGAATTCGACGACCGGATCTGCCACATTCCCGAAACGCCCGCCACTGGCGGGCCTTTTCATATCGTTTGGTCTCTGTTTTCCACGATCCCCCTGCTCAGCCGCGGTATTCCCGCCGAACTCTCTACCCAGCAATTTCGCCAGATGTCTAAGTGGTGCGTCTTGCAAGCCGACAGTTGAAGGCGCGCTTCGCGCTTTCCTCGATACAGACCTCGACCTCTACAGCCAGGGCGGCGAAGGCTGGAAGAATTATGGTGTGCTTGGCGCGCAATCGTCAAATACGACGTACGGCGCAGAACTCTTCGATTTCCACTTCGAAGCCGTTAAGGCCCACATGGCCTCTTTCATGGCTGGCGGATTTCAAGAGCTCAACGAAAAGGCCAAGCGACGCTCTCAAGAAGCCGCCTCTGGCGAGTGATGCTTCTTGCGGCCCGTCAGGGAAGACCGTCAAACGATCGATTTACCCGATCCTCTCATTGGGCGACTGACGGAGACGAGTTTGCCTTCGTCCGACAACACCGCCACCCAAATTTGAATTTGTTGCCTGATCTGGCAGCTATGGATTACCCGCCACGGGCGGGCTTTTTCATGACTTTTGGTCTCGGATTTCCGGCCGGCATCTGGGCTGACGCGAACGGACAATTGCGTGGCTTCGGCGCCATGCGATGCCAGGATGCCCAGAAACGTTACAGATTGCGGCACCTTCGGGATGCGTTTTCACCCTCCGGGGTGAAGCGTATAGAGAAGGAGGCGGTCTACTCTTCGTTCATTTGATGGAGAGAGTAGATGATGCCTTTTATCCGCCACTGGAAAGCGGTCGCAGCGGTTGTTGCTTTGCACGGTGTTATCGTGCCGACTGCGATGGCGATGGAGCCAGCCAGCCTGCCCGACCGCGGTAATCCGGAGTGGATTGCGCAATGCGGTCAGGAAGGCGGCTATCAAGCTTGCGAAAACCTCGCCAATCAACACCTGAAGGGGCTCGATGGTGTCCCGGTCAGTCGCACCTATACGGGCTACTATCTCCTCAAGGCCTGCCGCTATGGCAATCTGGAGATGTGCGAGTATGCAACCGGAATGGTTGTCGGCGATGACAACAAGCCGGTCGATGAGCCTGCCGCCCTCAGCGTCTTCAAAGAGGCGATGGCCGTGCGCTGCATTAATGGTGACCCGGTCACCTGCATTGCAGGCGCGATCACATTCAATGACGAAGATCACGCTGCCTACGACCCTGATTATGTCGGAAACTCTTACGCCATTGGATGTGAGCGTGGCTCACCGTCGGCGTGCTTTGCCCAAGGTCTGTGGTTCAGCCCGTTTAGTCCGCCAAAAGGTGTGCAGGTAGACGCCGAAAAGTCTCTGATCGGATACAGGCGCGCGTGCATCTCAGAGCCCGGTGACGACGCCTATTTCGATGCCGAAGAAGTGTCTTTCGGGTGCTATATGTCCTACTATTTCCTGCGAGGTGGCGAAGGTGTTCCAGCTGAACCGGAGCAGGCCGAGCACGCTCTCTATCGCTCATGCGAGATGGGCAATGCCAATAATTGCGAGTTTGCTGCCTCAGCATTTCATCATGGCGTTAATAGTGTCGAGAAGAACCCCGTCTCTGCCCGGACAATGGCCCAGAAGGGATGCGAGCTTGGAAACATGGGCGCATGTGCCATTGAAGGTCAGCTTGCATTTACGGACGAAAATTACGCGAAGAGTTTCGCAGCCTATCAACAGGCGTGTGATGCCGAGCCGTCAGACGCCAACTGCCCGATGGCAGCCGTTGCAGCCTATCGAGGTTTCGGCGCGGAGAATGCCAAGACGACTGAATATGCCAGAGCCGCTTGCGACACGGGCGATGGCTGGGCCTGCTACACCTATGCCAGCAATACGTTCTGGCTGGATGGCGATCGACACAATCGGCATCTGTACGCAAAATCGTGTTCGCTCGGCTTCTCCCAAGGGTGCGATTTCGTCGAGGAACTCGATGCCCGGGCCGCCCGGAACGCTGAAATCGATCGCCGCAATGAGCAGATGATCGCTGATCTCCAGCGCCCCGTGCAGCCTATTCAGCGGACACCAACTCTGGGCGAACAGATCGAGGCGCTCGGCAACAGCTTCAAAGACTGGAAGCCCAGCTATTGCAGCAATAGCTCCATCACCTCTCGAGATGGTCTCTCTACGACGCGCCCGGAGTGTGCGGACTACTAGAAAACGTTTGATTCCAACGACTTGTCGCCCAATCGCCAGCCCTGCCCCGAGGCAGGGCTGGCTTTCGTGCAAAAGGGATGAAAGCGGTGGCCGTCTGAGCTTACGCGCAAAGCTGAATGTCTATCTCAGGATCTGTGGAGACGGACCAATTCGGCTACGATGGTATCTGGGTAGGTGTACAGCAGCGTATTTCCTGCGTTGGTAATCACGGACAGGTTGACCTTCTCCGGATCGCATTGCTCAAGCCGCTTCTGGACCCAAAATGGATCAAGAATCTTGGCTTTCTCTCCGAGAAGCCAGACCTGCGCGCCGCCATAGGCTTCAAAGTCTTGTTCCCAGTCCTCCATCGCAGCATTGCCATCCCGGACCCATATTTCGGCTGATTGCTCGGTCACGTGAAAGATGCCTCTCGCAGCGACGTGAGCGATCTCATCGTCCTCGAGTGCAACCATATCGGGCGCCGAATTGCCGTAAAGTTCGTGCAAGAAAGCCTCGATACCACGAACACGGTAGGTTGTGAGACCCAGCCGCGTCAGCATCTTCAGAAAGCTGGGCGATCGCCTGTTTGCGGCCGCCATCATTCTCGAGCCGCTATCCATATAGCGAAGGCTCGCCTCGTCATGCACGGGCACGCCGCCATCGACGATGGCAAGTCCGGAGCAAGCGCTTCCGAGCGTTCTAGCAATACGAAAACCGTGGCTGGAGCCGCCTTGGTGCGCGATGACAGGCAAGGACGAGATCGCAAGATGCTTTAGCAGGTCTACGCAGTCTTCTACGACGGTCTGATTGTAATTCTTCCGCGTCGAACTCGGCTGGGAATATCCAAAACTTGGCCGCGAGGGGCAGATCAGGAAGAGGTCATTCTCATCGAGTAGCTGGACAAACTTATCTGAAAAGAAAGGCCCCTGAATGAGGCCGTGAATGAAGAGCGCTGGGCGTGTCCCGCTTCCCACTCGATACCAGGCAAGCTGGCGCTCACCTCGAACCTGACAGAACTGGAGCCCGTCCTTTGGTGTTTCCCAGCTCAGCGGCGCCGGACTCTCCGTTGTGGTGTCAGGCATCTCGCGCAGCAGGTAGGCGATGCTCGCGGCAATATGGATTACGTCGCTCATCCGCGCGCAGCCGCTCTTCCTCAGGATCGACTTCGATTGTGATTTGATCGTCTCAAGAGAACGTCCCCGCTCTTCCGCAATTTCGCCGGGGCTCTGATTATGCAGGTGCCCAGCCAGTACGGACGTTTCCGCCGAGGTCAAGCCGAAGGCCGCGCCAATCCGGCTCAACAGTCGCTCTGACCAGTCGATGTAGGATACGCTAATACGCGCCAGACCGTCGGCAGCGACGGGACGCTGGATCAAGGCCATACATGATCGGGTGTCATCAGCCTCGATCGTTGCGAGAAACACCTGATCCTCGGCTTGAGTGACGGGGATCGTTGAGAGATAGCCGCGAATGAACCGCAAGGCCTCATGGTCCAGCGGCAATGCATCCAGTGTCGTCGGGAAATGGCAGCTGAACAGCCGCTCAGCCGCGCCATTGCCGACAACCGAACCTGAAGATGAAACGTCCAGGACGGCATGAAACCGAGTGATCGTCCGACCTTCGGAATTGACCAGCCGGTGGATCAGCCTGTCGAGCCTGTTCGTATGTCGCTCCAGTGCCGGATCATCGTCCTCAATAACAGCGACATGATCTGCAATAACCGCTCCTGCCTCATCGCCGAAGAGATAGCGTTTGGCTTCGCTCAAAAACTGGTCAAACGCTTCTGGTTCTTCCGGCAACTCGTAAGCTGCGTCCAGCACATCATGGAGTGATCGGTCCATCACCTGTAAATAGACAATTTCGTATATCAGTCTATTCAAAAAATTGCGGCGGCGCGTTGCTTTGATCTGAGCATTATCTGCACAGTGGCTGTCGTCTTGCCCGTTGCGCAAAGCGCCTTTTCCGCGGCCCGGCTTTAACAGCTCAGCAAGGGCGCAGCTTTTCGAGAACTGGGCGCAGGCCTTCGCGAATTTGCCGAATAGCCGCTGGCTCAAGTGCCGCGATGTAACGGCTTTCCAGCTCGTCTGCGTAACGCTCGCTTCCGTCGGCGCACATGCACACGACACGGCGTTGTTCGCTCTGGCGCGTCAGCCACTCGATCGCGCCGAGCACGACCGCCACGCTGGAGAGGCCGATGGGGAGGATAGAGATATCCCTCAAGACCGTGAATGCCGCAACGGCGTGAGCATCCTCAATGCGGATCATCTCTGGCGCCTTGAGTTCGGCGGAGAAGGTTGATTTCCGTCCGCTGCCAAAGCCCGGCAGACTTGGTCCGCGCTCACTGGATTCGGCATCGAGGAACGCGTTGGAGCCAGGCGGCTCGACGTGCATGAGCTGCGTCCGACAGTCGCTCCCGGCGAGGTAATCGGCAAATCCGCGGCCTGTGCCACCCGAAGACGCACTCACGAAGCACGCATCAAATCTATTGCCTTCAAGTGTTTCTGGTGCAGTCCAGACGCGGTGGCAGGCAGGGTTCAACCCGCTCTCATACTGGTTCAGGAAACACGCGCCGGTCTCTTCGGCGATTTGCGCCGCGACGCGCATTCTTGCCGCGTTTGAGCTTTCCCCATGCTCGCTTTCGGCGATGACCAGCCTTGCGCCTGCGCCGCGTATGCCCGCTGCATTGAAGGCTGTGATGGATGGCGAGCTGACGATGGTAATGTCGAGCCCGAGTTCACGGCCAATCGATGCCAGCGCATAGCCATAGTTTCCGGACGACGCATCGACGAAGTGGCGGACGCCCGGGTTCTTCACCATTTCACTGGAGAGGATGTACCAGGCAACGCGGTCCTTTATGGAGCCGAACGCATTGGCACTTTCATCCTTCACACAGATCTCGTGACGTAATCCCTGAATGATGATCTGAAACCGTCGAAGTGGTGTGTTCCCGATCTCGAAGGGGCAGTCCTGCGAATGCAGCTTAGTGTTATCGATGAGGAGTGATGATGCTGAACTCATCGGGTCGGTTCTCCACATTCGCAGTCTGCCCGCAATGGCCGAGGCGCTTTTTTTGGCGGATGCATGGCACATCAATAAAAGCCCACCCGGATCATCACGTCCGGGTGGGCTTTTATTTTGTCGGCGTGTTGAGGCGCTTGCGCCGAGAGGGATCAGGCCTGCAGCACAGCGCGGCCTACGATCTTGCCTTCGCGCAGCTGGTCGAGAGTTTCCTGAACTTCATCCAGCGAACGCGTCGAGACGGAGATCTGCGGGATCCCGCCTTTGCGACCGATCGCAGCGAGCTCCTCCAGCTCAGCGAGCGAGCCGACATAGGAACCTGAAATCGTAATCGCCTTCATCGGCACGGTTGCGAGCGGAAGGTCGATGGAACCGCCGAACAGGCCAACGATAACGATCTTGCCACCCTTGCGCAGGACCGACATGCCGAACTCCGTCGAGCTTGCTGCGCCGACAAAGTCGATCACGGCCGCGAAGCCGCCGCCGGTTTTCTGGAGCAATTCCTTGCGCGCGCTCTTGTCAGACGGGTCCACGGCTTCACCAGCACCTAGCGCCAGCGCCTGCTCGCGTTTCGCCGGGTCAATGTCTGCGACGATCGGGGCAACGCCGTGCAGCGACTGGCAGAGGCCGATTGCTGACTGGCCGACGCCGCCGGCACCGACGATCAGGATCGGATCAGCGTCCGACACATGCTCGGCCTTCTTCAGGGCGCTGAACGCTGTCAGGCCCGAGCAGGCATAGGTGCAAGCCACCGCATCAGGCACATCTCCATAATCCACGAGATAGCGCGGATGAGGCACGACGACATGATCGCTGAAGCCGCCATCGCGCGAAACACCGAGCGCCTGGTTCGGCCCGCAAAGATGCTCATCGCCATTCTTGCAGAGTGCGCACTCGCCGCACCCGATCCACGGAAAGACGAGCCATTTGGACCCTGGCTTCACGTCACCGGCATCTGGACCAGCAGCGACGACTTCACCGACGATCTCGTGGCCGAGCGTATGGGGCAGCTTCATGCTGCGCCCCATATCGAGCTTGCGGCCGCCACCAAGGTCGAAATACCCGTCATGCAGGTGGATATCGCTGTGGCAGACACCGCAGGTCGCAATCCGGATCAGGACTTCGGTCCCTTTCGGCTCTGGCGGTGTGGCTTCCACTTTCTCAAGCGGTTTTCCAAATTCGACGACTTTGTAGCTTTTCATAATCCTGATCCTTCAAGCGCTCGAGCCCGGCACAAGACTGCAGGTCGCAGCAAGTCTGCGCCAGGTCAACTATCCCGATCTTTCCAATCCGCCAGAATGCTGCCGACATCGGCGCTATGCTCACCAAGGCGAGGCGGCGGGGCGACATCGTAAGCCTTGTAGGCCGAGTAGGAAATTGGCGACTTCATATCATACCAGTTCCCTTCACTCGGATGCTGGGTGTGCTGGAAGAAGCCCGTCGCCTTGAGATGGGGGTCTTCGAGGATATCGGCCATGTCCCGGACCGGCATGCAGGGAATGCGCGCATCATTGAACATCTGCGTCCATTCAGCGGTTGTTCGGCTCGGCGTGATCTCCGCCGTGCGCCGGTAGAGGAGCGCCTGATTTTCGAAGAGAGCGCGCGGCGTGGAGAATTCCGGCTTATCCAGAAACTCCGGCTCTCCCAGAACATCGAATACCGGACGCCATGCTTCCGGCGTGTACGGCACCATGCTGATGAAGCCGTCGCTTGTCTGGAATGGCTGGCGGTCAGGGTCGATCTGCCGGAAATAGCAGACAGGCGCGTTGGGCGGATCGAAGGTAAGACCGGCCAGATGCTCCATAAGCATGAACTTCGTGAACACTTCGAACATCGGCACTTCTACGAACTGGCTCTCACCAGTGCGCAGCTTGTGAATATAAGCGGCCATCGCAGCCTGCGCGCCGTGCAGGCCAGCGACCTTGTCGGCGATCAGGGAGGGCAGGTAGCGCGCCTCGCCGGAACCATCGACCCGCCCCGCCAGGGTTGCAGTGCCGCTCGCGGCCTGGATCACATCATCATAGGCCTGCAGCCCATAATAAGGACCGCCTTCGGCAAAGCCGACGCAGTGAATGTAGATCAGGTCGTTATTGATCTTTTTAGTTTGCTCACGAGAAAAGCCGAGCTTCTCGATCGCTTGACTGCGAACATTGTGGATGAAGATGTCTGCACTCGCGAGAAGGTCGCGCATCGCCGCGCGGTCCTCTTCGGCTTTCAGGTCGAGCACGACCGAGCGCTTGCCCTTGTTAAGGGCCATGAAACTTGGCGCCATCCCGCGGGTCTGGGCAGGCTTTCCGGAATAGCGGAAGGCGTCGCCCGTCGGTGGTTCGACCTTGATGACGTCTGCGCCAAGGTCAGCAAGTATTTGGGTCGCATAGGGGCCGAACACGACGCTCGTCATATCGACGACCCTCACGCCCTCCAGCATTCTACCTGATGTCATCCGGTTCTCCGATCTGTCCTTGGCTGCACTTTATCGTCAGCCGGTCGCTTATTCATCCTTCATCAGGCGCTTGATGAGCTTGCCTATCGGGTTTCCGTCGTTTTTTCGGATCCTTGTGATACTGGAGTTAGGGCTATGCCTTACTCGCCTTCCCTATCGAAGAATCTCGCCTGCATCGTGACACCGCCAGACACCCGCTGCACAGAAACCTCGCCAGCGCTTTCGCCCGCAATGCGGATAAAGGCAGGCTCGCCCGCATGCAGCGGCGCAGTGCCGCGATAGGAAAATGAAAACAGCCCAGTGCCGAGTTTCGCGGCGACGCAGTTCATCAGAAGGGTTGCCTGCAATGGGCCATGCACGACGAGCTCAGGATACCCCTCTTCGCTGCGGGCATATTCCCTATCGTAATGGATCCGGTGGGTATTGAACGTCAGCGCAGAGTAGCGAAACAGGAGCCGGCTGTCGGCGACGAAATCTGCATTGGCAGTGCTCTGCGCCGGAAGTATGTGGCTGGCGCTCGAGCGCACGATAGGCCGGTAAACTAGCGTCTGCGTCTCGCTGATCGCAAGTTGCCCGCCCGCACTGATCTCGTGCCTCAGGGATACGAATAACAGTCTGCCGGAAGACCCGGCTTTTTCAGTAATCGATTCAACCCGGGTGCGCCGCTCGACATCTGCGCCAACTTCGAGCGGCGCATGAAACGACACCTCGCCGCCAGCCCACATCCTGGAGAACTCCGGCAATTCGGGAAGCAGACCGAGCGATTTGGGGTGTCCATCGGGGCCAAGCTCGGATGTCGGCACCATCGGCTGAAACAGGGTCCAGTGGAAGCCGGGTGGCACGACTGAGACGGCATCGCTGACCAGATGATCTTCGAGTGTATCGCGAAACTGGTGCAACGCTGCTTGCCGGACAGTATCGTTGCGGACTTCCTCGCGCCCGAGAAAGTCTTGTAAGGCATGGATGTCGAGACGGATCATGCGGTCTCCTCCAGCCTGACCAGAAGCCGCCGGGCCCGCTCGACAACGGGCGCGTCAATCATGTCACCATCTAAAGACCGAGCTTCGCCACCTTCGCCGCTGGACAGTATCTTGCGTGCCCACTCAATGTCTTCGGCCGAAGGCGCAAATGCTGCGCGCGCTGGCTTTAGCTGAGCCGGGTGGATCAGCAGCTTGCCGCCAAAGCCAAGACCGTTTGCGTAGGATGCAGCGCTGCGCACGGCGCCTTCATCATTCACCTTGACCGTAACCCCATCGAGCGGAGCAGGAATCCGCGCCGCCCGCGACGCGATCACGAGGGTGGACCTCGCCATCAGGCATGCTTCGTCGGTTTCCGCGCAGCCCGCATCAAGGGCAAAGTCGATTGAGCCGAAGAGAAGCCTGTCGCTGACTTCGGCAATTGCGTAGGCGTCGCGAATGCCCCGCGCGCTTTCAACGAGCGCGATCAGCAGCTGATCGCCGCGCATGCGTGCGCGCACCTGCCTGATTTGCTCGGCGCTCTCGGCTTTCGGAAGCACAATGCCCTTAAGCCCGCCCTGTACCGCGACCTCGACATCCTTCTCATGCCAGCGCGTGTCGCTGGCGTTCACACGCAGCCAGACATCCGAGCCATTCAGCCCAGAAAATGTCTGCGCCGCCTGCTCTCGGGCTTGATCCTTCCTGCCCTCCTGAACCGCATCCTCAAGATCAATGATGATCGTGTCAGCGCCTGAAGCTGCCGCCTTCTGAAAGCGGTCGGGCCGGGATGCGGGGACAAAAAGCGGAAAGGAGAAAGCGAGCATGATCTTTTCTGCTCAGAACGAACGCGGCATGCCGAGGATATGCTCAGCGACATAAGAGAGGATGAGATTGGTCGAGATTGGCGCCACTTGATAGAGACGGGTCTCGCGGAACTTGCGCTCGATATCGTATTCCTCAGCGAAGCCGAAGCCGCCATGCGCCTGCATACACTCATTCGCGGCCTGCCAGCTCGCATCCGCAGCGAGCAGTTTCGCCATATTGGCCTGGGCGCCGCATTCTTCATTCGCGTCGTAGCGCCGGCAGGCTTCAAACCGCATCAGATTGGCCGCCTCCACATTCACAAAGGCGCGGGCGATCGGGAACTGGACACCCTGGTTCTGCCCAATCGGGCGGTCGAACACGACCCGCTCACTCGCATAGTTCACTGCCCGGTCGATAAACCAGTAGCCGTCCCCAATGCACTCGGCCGCGATCAGCGTGCGCTCGGCGTTGAGCCCATCGAGGATGTAGCGGAAGCCCTTGCCCTCTTCGCCGATCAGATTCTCTTCGGGGATCTCAAGATCATCGAAGAAGACCTCATTGGTTTCATGGCCAACCATGTTCCGGATCTTCTTGATCTCCATTCCGGACCCAAGCGCATCCTTCAGATCGACGATAAAGACGGAGAGCCCCTGCGATTTGCGTTGCACCTCTGCAAGCGGAGTGGTCCGGGCCAGAAGAACCATAAGGTCGGAATGCTGGATGCGGCTGATCCAGACTTTCTGACCGTTCACCACATACCGGTCGCCCTTCTTGACCGCTGTCGTCTTCAGCTTGGTCGTGTCAGTTCCCGTTGTCGGTTCGGTCACAGCCATCGACTGCAGGCGCAGTTCGCCAGACGCAATCTTGGGAAGGTATCTGGCTTTCTGCTCAGGCGAGCCGTGACGCAGAACCGTGCCCATATTGTACATCTGGCCATGGCAGTGGCCCGCATTGCCGCCGCCCCGATTGATCTCTTCCATCACGATGGAGGCCTCGGTGAGGCCGAGGCCCGACCCGCCATATTCCTCGGGAATCATGGCCGCCAGCCAGCCTGCGGAGGTCAGTGCGTCGATGAACTCCTCGGGGTAGGTTTCAGCCGCACCGTGCTTACGATGGTATTCTGACGGGAATTCAGCGCACAGCGATCTCAGCGCGTTGCGTAGTTCATCGTGCGTGTCCGGTGCGCAGGTCTTCACAGGCGTATCTCCCTAAATGGTTCATTACGTCTTCTGGCTGGACGCCTCGCAAGCTGGCCTCAATGCTGAGCCCGTGTCCAGCCAGTCGACTATTTCAGCATCGCCCGTGCGATGATGATCTGCTGGATCTGGGACGTGCCCTCATAGATTCTCAGCAGGCGAACGTCACGGTAAAGGCGTTCGATCTGATAGTCGGCGATGTAGCCTGCCCCGCCATGGACCTGCACGCACCGGTCGGCAATACGGCCTGCCGCTTCACTCGAGAAGAGTTTGGAGCAGGACGCTTCCGGGACAGCGCTGCCCTCAGCATCATACTTGCGCGCGGCTGCCCGGCAGAGATGCCGCGCAGCAAGAAGATCGGTCTGCGAGTCGGCCAGCAGCGCCTGCACCAGCTGATGCTGACCGATCGGCACGCCGAACTGTTTGCGTTCGCGGGCGTACTCGGTGGCAATGTTGATCATGCGCTGTGACGTCCCCACAGCCACGGCTGACAGGTGAATACGGCCCCGGTCGAGAACCTTCATAGCCGTATAGAAGCCTTTACCGAGATTATCCGGGCCACCAATGATCGCGGAAGCTGGCAGGCGGACATCATCTAGCATGACGTCGCACGTCCGCGTGCCGCGCTGGCCCATCTTCTTGTCGGTCTTGCCGAACGAGATACCCGGTGTGTCGGCTGGCATCAGGAAAGCCGTGACGCCGCTTGCGCCATCCTTGTCCGGGTCGGTGCGCGCCAGCAATGTGAACATACCTGCACGGCTGGCATTTGTGATGTAGCGCTTGGTGCCATTGATCACGAAATCATCGCCGTCACGCCGCGCGGTGTCCGGCTCCGTGAGTGCGAAGGAGGAAATAATCTCACCCGTGGCGAGCCGTGGCAGGAAAGCCTGCTTCTGCTCTTCGGTGCCGTCCATGACGAGGCCCTGGGACCCGATACCGACGGTCGTCCCGATCAGCGAGCGGAAGGCCAGCGATGCGTTGCAGAGCTCCTCAATGACAAGCGTCTCCTGCTCCATATTGAGCCCGATGCCGCCATATTCTTCCGGGATGGAAATGCCGAACAGGCCAAGGTCGCGGACCTCCTGAACGATGTCTTCCGGAATGTTGTCGGTTTCCTCAACCTCGGTCTCGGTCGGGATGAGGCGTTTCTGCGTGAACCGCCTCACGG
>LWDU01041063.1_pt1 | contig 12321 bp, 10 predicted proteins | sample 727161 | NCBI WGS metagenome assembly LWDU01 (sample SAMN04566230, study PRJNA314399) | hydrothermal vent metagenome | isolation source: deep sea hydrothermal plume seawater | place: Mexico: Gulf of California, Guaymas Basin | collected 2004-07-11 | reverse complement strand
AGAGTTAATGCTTACAGACGTTGAGCGACATAATAAAGCTGATCTGGCAGTGCTGGATATTAATAAACAATTGTTCACTATCTTTACCTCCGGTTCCAGTGGACAAGCTAAGGCAATTACTAAATCACTGCGTCAGTTTCAAACAGAAATTGAAACATTAGAAAACTATTGGGGGCAACAATTAGCAGATGCCCAGGTACTGGCAACAGTGAGTCATCAGCATATTTATGGTTTATTATTTCGCGTGTTATGGCCATTAGCGGCTAGGCGTTGCTTTCATAGTGATATGTACCTTAGCCCGGAACCATTATTAAAACGTGCTAAAGATATATCGACATGCTGGGTTGCCAGTCCCGCACAATTAAAGCGATTGGATGAATTAACCCCATGGCAAGATATTAGCGCACTTTCAACTGTATTTAGTTCAGGTGGGGACTTACCGTTGGCGACAGCTCAGCAAATCCATCAACATAGTCAGCAAAAGGTGATTGAGGTCTACGGCAGTTCAGAAACGGGGGGTATTGCGTGGCGACAAAGTGTTGATAATGCTGCTTGGACATTATTTGATAAGATGACTATCACAATTAGTAAGGGGCATATTGCACACCTTGTGTCACCTTATCTTCTACCACTTGGTGCCTTTGTACTCGATGATATTATTGAACCTATTAATCAAAACCAGTTTATCTTGTTAGGCCGCAAGGATCGCATAGTTAAAATTGAAGAAAAGCGACTTTCTTTAGATGAGTTGGAGCAGAGTTTAAACACTAGTCTATGGGTTACACAATCCCACACTTTGGTTTTAAAAGGTACGCGAGATAAAATTGCCGCTGTTACGGTTTTATCTGATCTGGCGATAGAACAGCTGCAATTACAGGGTCGTAGTCAGCTTATTAAACAAATCAGACAGCACTTATCAAATCGATTTGAAAGTGTTGTTCTACCGCGCAAATGGTTATTTATACAGGCTTTGCCTTATACCGCTCAGGGTAAAATAAATCAGCAACTATTAACTGAATTGCTGTCTTTAGATAGCAATCGTTTTCCGCAAATCGTGCAATGTGATTTTCAAGATAACCATGTTGAGTTGCAATTAAAGGTCTTAGCTAAAATAGTCTATTTTACGGGGCATTTTCCTGAACAACCCATTTTACCCGGAGTCACTCAAATCGCCTGGGCTGAACAATTTGGCAAGTTATTTTTTGCAATTAAACAACCTTTTCTACGTATGGAAGTGATTAAATTTAAAAAAATTATTCGGCCTGGGGATACTATTTCTATGACCTTAAACTGGAAAGCGGAAAGCAGTAAACTCTATTTTGAAATTAACTCAGAGACTGACTCGCATAGTTCTGGACGTATGGTCTATGGTGCACAATGATGAAAACCTGTGTGATAGTCCCCGTATACAATCATGAGTCTGCAATTATAAAGGTTGTTGAAAAACTAAAGCTTTTTCAATTGCCTTGTATTCTAATAAATGATGGTAGTAGTTTAGAGTGTAGTCTTGTTTTGCAACACATAGCGCAACAAGAAAGTGATTGGATTACCTTGGTTGAGAGGCAGAAAAATGGTGGTAAAGGTGCGGCAGTTATAGACGGTTTTAAAGTCGCACTGACACAAGGGTTTACCCATGCGATACAAATAGATGCTGATGGCCAGCATAAATTTGATGATATAACGCTGTTTTTAGCAGCCAGCGAACGCTATCCTAAGCGATTAATTGCAGGCAAACCCCATTTTGATCTGTCGGTACCTAAAAAAAGACTATATGGGCGGCAGTTCACTAATTTGTGGATAGGGATAAATACGTTATCATTTGCTATTGCAGATGGGATGTGTGGTTTTCGTTGTTATCCTTTGAGTGAAGTAGAGGTATTACTCAAAACACAACGGATAGGTCGCAGGATGGATTTTGATATCGATATTATTGTCCGCCTGTATTGGCAAGGTGTAGATATTATCAATATTGAAACCGATGTTCAGTATCCTATGGATGGCGTTTCACATTTTAAGATGTGGCGAGACAATGTGTTTATTTCAATAAAACATGCACAATTATTTTTCGGAATGTTATTACGGATACCACAGCTTGTAATGAGGGAAAGTCAATGAGTCATTGGGCTAAAGTAGAAGAGAGAGGCATAGTATGGGGAATGCATTTTTTACTGAAGGTTTATTTAATTTTTGGTCGTCAAGTATTACAGTTTTTTTTATACCCTGTCGTGAGTTATTACTGGCTAGTTAACCGGTCTGGTAGAAAGGCTAGTCAACAATACCTGCAACGTATTTCGGCTTTTTACCCCGCGCTACAATTAACAGGGAGTCTAAAAGAGAGCTATCTACATTTTATTAGTTTTGCCAATGCCTTAATTGACAAAGTTGCTGCCTGGAGTGGTCGTTTATCATTGGATGATGTTGAATATAATGGCCGAGAAGCGATTGTCCAATATATGGAACAAGGCCAAGGCGTATTGATTTTAGGTTCGCATCTCGGAAATCTTGAAATTTGCCGAGTCATCGCAAAGTTGAGACGTCGTGTCACTATCAATGTATTGGTACATACTCGACATACAGAAAAATTTAATAGTGTATTAAATAAATATGCGGACTCAGGAACAGTTAATTTAATACAAGTTACTGAGGTTAATGCCGCAACTGCTATGTTATTGCAAGATAAAATTGAAGCGGGAGAATTAATTATTATTGCAGCGGATAGAACACCGGTAGGTGGGCAAGGCCGTGTTGCCAGTGTTGAATTTTTAGGACACACAGCAAACTTTCCACAAGGACCATTTATTTTGGCAATGATATTAAAGTGCCCTGTATTTACCCTGTTTTGTATTAAACAAAAGGGTCGGCAGGTGATCTATTTTGATCCCTTTAGTGACGGACAGCCGGTACCAAGACAGCAGCGGACAGCTGCTATACAACAAGCGGTAGAAAAATTTGCTAAAAGATTAGAGCATTATTGTAAACAGGTACCATTACAGTGGTTTAATTTTTATGATTTCTGGCGGACTGAAAATGACTAAGCAAACAGTGCTGGTTGGTGGGCAGCGATTACCACTTGAGGCTATCTATGCTGTGGCCAAACAGACACAATCGGTTGTATTGAGTGAGCAAACCGATTTTGTTAAAAGAATTGATAAAGGTGCTGAATTTATTGATACCTTATTAAAAGAAGAAGGCTGTGTTTACGGGGTGACAACCGGGTATGGTGACTCTTGTACCGTGCCAGTTCCATTAGAGTATGTTGAGGAATTACCTAAGCACCTATATACCTTTCATGGCTGTGGTTTAGGAAAACATTTTGACCCAGAACAAACCCGGGCCATTTTATTGGTGCGTTTAAACAGTCTGGCTCAAGGTTTCTCGGGAGTGCGTTACTTGTTATTACAAAGTATTACCGACCTATTAAAACACGATATTTTGCCATTGATTCCAGAAGAAGGCTCGGTGGGTGCCAGTGGTGATTTAACCCCGTTATCCTATCTTGCTGCTGTTCTGGCTGGTGAACGTGAAGTGCTTTATCAAGGTAAAAAACAAAGTACCAGAGATGTATTTGAACAATGTAATATCATGCCATTAACTTTAAAGCCTAAAGAAGGTTTAGCCTTAATGAATGGTACGGCTGTTATGACTGCTGTTGCCTGTCTTGCTTACCAGAGAGCTGCGTATTTATCGCAGTTATGTACCCGTATAACCAGCATGGCTTCAATGGCGTTAAACGGCAATGCCTATCATTTTGATGAGAAATTATTTAGCGTCAAACCCCATAATGGACAGATTAAAGTCGCTCAAAGAATTCGTACGGATTTACATTTAGCCATTGAAGCGCCGCGTAATGATAGTCGCTTACAAGATCGGTATTCCCTACGCTGTGCGCCGCATATTATTGGTGTCGTCGAAGATGCTTTACCGTGGTTCAGACAGTTTATTGAGAATGAATTAAACAGCGCTAATGATAATCCTATTATTGATGCTGAAGGTGAACATGTTTTACATGGCGGGCATTTTTATGGTGGACATATTGCATTTGCTATGGACAGCATGAAGATGGCTATTGCGAATTTAGCTGACCTAATGGACAGGCAGATGGCGCAACTTATGGATACTAAATTTAATCATGGTTTACCAGCTAATTTATCAGGGGCTTCCAAGCAGCAGGCTATGTTAAACCATGGCTTTAAAGCGTTGCAAATAGCCGTATCAGCATGGACAGCGGAAGCATTAAAAAACACCATGCCTGCCAGTGTGTTTTCGCGTTCTACTGAATGTCACAATCAGGATAAGGTCAGTATGGGCACCATTGCTGCTCGTGATTGTATTCGCGTTTTAGAACTCACTGAGCAAGTTGCATCGGCCATGTTAATTGTGGTGGTGCAAGGGGTCGAATTACGAGGGCAACAATATCAGTCAAGTGATGAGATTAAAACAACAATTAAGCAAGTCAGGGAGCATGTTGCTTTTCTTGAAACAGACAGGGCGTTAGAACCGGAATTAAGACTCTGTATACAGTTAATTCAAGACCAACATTGGACGCTTTATGAGTAAGCCACTGGTTAAATGTGAAGTTGAAATAGATGTGCCCTTTTTTGATGTGGATTTAATGGAAATTGTCTGGCATGGACACTATGTTAAATACTTTGAAATTGCACGCTGCGCCTTATTAGACAAAATTGATTACAACTATATGCAAATGCGTGAATCGGGTTATACATGGCCGGTCATAGATATTCGTTTACGTTATGCTAAACCTGCCAGGTTTGAACAAAGAATCATTGTTCATGCTGAGATTAGTGAATGGGAAAATCGCTTAAAAATTAATTATAAAATCGTCGATAAATTAACGGGGGTTCGTTTGACCCGTGGGCATAGCTGTCAAGTGGCTGTCGATATAAAAACCGAGGAAATGTGTTATGAGTCGCCTGCTATTTTATGGAAAAAGTTGGGGTTAAAAAAAGTTGAGTGATTATGATGTTATTGTTATCGGTAGTGGAATAGGGGGCTTAACCTCGGCGGCTTTGTTGGCAAAAGCAGGAAAATCCGTGTTGGTTTTGGAAGCCCACGATAGACCGGGGGGCTATGCACATGGCTTTAAACGAAAAAAATATCAATTTGATTCCGCTGTTCATTTGATTAGTGGTTGTGGCGAACAAGGCTACTGTGGTGGACAAGTCATTTATAAAACCTTGCAGGCATTAGATCTACTTGATGAAATTGAGTTTATATCTATCAACCCGTTTAGTCATGTTGTTTTCCCTGAATTTACCTTAGATTTGCCACAAACGATAGATGCGTTTGTCAGTTCATTGGCACAACAATTCCCTGAACAACAATTAGGCTTAAAGAAATTAACCGATCTGTGTTTGCAATTAGCAGAAGAAATTACCATTGCTGATGAATTGATGGCTGAGCTTGAGGTAGAACATGCCCAGCAATTAATGCCCGCTTTATTTAAATATCGGAAATCAACGCTGGCTGAGGTGGTTGAGCACTATATAAGCGATCCCAAGCTGTTAGCTGTATTTGCCTGTAACTGGCCATATTTGGGCTACGATGTTAATAGGCTATATGGTTGATGGCGCTTATTATTGTAAAGGTGGTTTTCAACAATTAGCTAATACGCTTGTTAAAGGTTTGCAATTACACGGGGGGCAGATTCACTATAAAACGGCTGTTGACTCAATCATCATAGATAATAAACAAGTCACTGGTGTTATTGTAAATAATAGAGCCATTCATGCAGAGCAAGTTATTTCCAATGCTGATCTTAAGCAAACTGTATTTAATTTGGTTGGTGAACAGTACTTTACGCCTCGCTATATCCAGCGAATAAAGAAGATGCAACATTCCTTATCTATTTTTGTGGTGTATATCGCTACAGACCTAGATCTAAAAACGATGAATATTAGACATGAGTCATTTTGTTACAGTGATTTTGACCATGAACATAATTATGCCAAAACGTGGCAGGGTGATATCACATGGATCAGCATTACCGCACCGACACTGGTTGAACCGGATTTAGCACCGGCGGGTGAGCATTTATTAATACTGACAACCTTGTTACCTTATCAAGTGACTGATTCATGGAAGCAAGCTAAGCCAGAATATATGCAAAAAATGATAGACCTTGCGAGCCAGACAATTCCAGACCTTAAAGAACATATCCTTTTTGTTGAAGGTGGCTCACCCGCTACCATGCAACGGTATACCCGGAACCATCAAGGGGCTGCATATGGCTGGGATGTTACACCCGGTCAAGTGGGACCGGCAAGAATACAAAATCAATCACCGCTTAAAGGCTTATATTATGCAGGACACTGGACGTCTCCGGGTGGCGGTGTGTATGGGGTGAGTGTTTCGGGTGTGCAAGCAGCACAGAAGATCCTGGCTGTTAGAAAACAGTCGGACTTTTGGTTGCTACTACAGTCTGAGTGCGAATAAGGTAACAATTTTTTAGGTGAATTTTGCTAATGAAAAAGTATTAATGATCAATGATTAAAAAAATGTTTAGTGTTATTAAAGCCATTTGTATAACGTGCTTGTTTCTACTCTACCCCTATCTGGTCTACCAAAGTATAGAAAGTGGTGTGGTATGGCTGGCCCCTGCTATTTTTTCAGCTATTTTTTTGATGCAGGCCTTGGCCGCACGACAGTTAAAAACCAAACTAATCAAAGTGCTTATATCTATCGGTTTACTATTTGGCGCTTATTATTTACAGACCATAACAGCTAAAGTGTTGCCAGTATTTATTCAGCTACTACTCATGTATTTCTTTGGACGGACTTTGTTAAAAGATAAAGGACCGCCATTTATTGAAAGTTTTGTCAGACTGCAGTTTTCTGAAATTCCTGCTGAAATTTGTCACTATCTTCGACAGTTAACTGTTTTGTGGACTGTGTTTTTTGCCTTTAATGCCATGATGTGTGTGTTCTTAGCTGTATGGAGTAATGATCAGTGGTGGGCTTTATACAATGGTGTATTTATCTATCTAATGATTGGGTTAATTACACTTGTTGAGTATATTTATCGACATTTTCGATTTCCCGATTTAGATATTCCAGATGCTAAATCATCATTTAAAGCCATGTTTGTTAATGGACGTAAACTATGGATGGATGTGCAGGCAAGATGAATAAAATAAGTCTTTTAATGTTATCACTACTCATTATTTCTAGTGATATTAATGCGGACGATTCCTTGTTCGCATTAATGCAAAGAATGCGATCAGACACTGCTGTAAAAATCAGCTATCAAGAAATACGTACTTTAGAGTTATTAGATCAGCCTTGGCAGGGAAGTGGCATTATGTATTCAACCCCGGCGGGGATAATGTTAAGAGAACAGCTACAGCCTAAACGGTTATTAATGGCGATTAATAATAATGATCTATTTTATTATGATCCTGGTCAGCATATTCGACATCAGGGGACAATGGCGGAGGATGATCCGCTCACACTTCAGTTTGCAGTCTTTCAGGCTTTGATTAATGCAGATGAAGCCTTGTTACGGCGCTTATATCAAATTGATTTTCTGAGTAAAGCACAACGCTGGTTGATGACGTTAACATCAAAACAGACGGGTTCAGCTTTTAGTATTGTGGTCTCCGGACCATTATTACAAAAGGTAGATACCATTGTTATTAGGCAGGCAGATGGTGATTTAAGTGAGTTTATGCTAACTAGTGATAAAAACATGTCGGGCGAAGATGTTTTACATACCGTTACACAGCTTTATACGGAACTTATCGGTGAATAGTTTAAATTGGCGGAGACTGCTGTTTTATTCTTTGCCTCCAATCCTCGCACTTTGTACAGTATTCCAGGTTGATTTTAAGACCGATCTGTCTGCCTTTGTTATTTCTGGTAATAATGCAGAAGAAATATTGTTAGCCAGTGAAATGCAATCAGGCGCGTTATCTCGCCGTTACCTATTGTCTATAGGAAAAAACAGTAGCACAAAAAAACCTAGCCCCCCGGTTTCTAAAGCATTTATCCAGTCATTAATTCTGCAGTTAAATGTAATAGATGGTGTGGTTGATGTTTGGGATCCTAAGCAACAGTCCGACATTACTCAAGCCCTACAAACCGTATACAGTGATTATGCGAATGCTTTGTATAGCCTTAACCCAGAACAGGATTTAGAACACCTTTTTTCTACTGATGGCCTAAACCAAAGGGCCGCATTGGTTAAGTCACTATTGCTCTCTCCGCAAGGCGTGCTGTTTAAGAAAATTATCTTGCAAGACCCTTTATTGTTAACTTTAAAGGGTTTTCAGTCATTGGCGGATCAAATGCAGGAAGTGATTGAACAGGATGAAGAGGGATACCGGAATCTGGTGTTAGAGACTCGCATGGCGGGTCTGGATGCACGCCAGCAAAGCCGCATTCAAACCAGTATCAAGTCGGTTTTTGAAACCCTTAATCATAGTACCAGCGCACAATATACGCTTGAAATGACAGGCGTACCTATATTTGCAGTGGCAACACAAACCTTAATGCAAGGTGATATTACTAAGGTCAGCATACTTTCAACACTTATTTTGACGCTTATTTTTTGCTTACTGTTTCGTTCATTTACGGTGATGTTAAAGGTTTTTACATTACTGATCATTGTGATCCTAAGTGCTATTTTAATGACCCAGTTTGTTTTTGGTTATGTGCATGGTATGACTATCGCCATGGGGGCTACATTAGTTGGTATTTGTATTGACTATCCCATTCATACCATCGTACATGCGCAAGCCGTCAGGTTTTCAGAACGAATCAGAGTAACGGCAACGCTCTGGCCAAGTATGGTATTAGGAGGGATTACCACTATTATCGGGTATATAGCACTCGGTAGTTCGGGTTACCCGGGGTTTCAACAAGTGGCGGTATTTGCAAGCAGTGGAATAATTATCAGTTTATTATTAACCCGGTTTGTGTTGCCTCGGTTAATGACAGAAGATAAGACGTCTACACTGCGAGTACCACTGGTTAAGGGCTGGTCTCAATTCACTTTGCAATATAGAAAGGGGTTAATTGGCTGCTTGATTCTGTTTATAGCTCTGTCATCGTTGAATTTAAAATCCTTACACTGGATGACAGATATGCAAGAACTGACCCCGGAGCTTAATTATCTAAAACAAAATGACCAGCGCATCAGGGCGCGAATGAGTAGCATTGAACCGGGCCGGTTTGTAATGGTTACAGGGGATAATACTGAATTGGCACTACAAAAAGCAGAATTAGTTTATCCACTTCTCGATCAATTAAAACAGTCGGGGTTATTAAAGGGGTATATGGGTTTATACCCCTGGTTATTATCACAGCGACAACAAAAATCAAACCAAACACTGTTGCAACGTTATTTAACGCAAGAAAATCTACAAACATGGCGGCAGGCTTTAAATGTTAGAGGACTTTCCGTTAATAAATTAGGTGCTTTAAATTATTCGGGAAAAGAGGCTCTGCAGGTAACGCAATTGCTTGAAAGTCCGCTAAGTAAGCTTATTGATAGCCGAATCGTGCTTGGTAAGAATCAAACGATTATTATGATATGGCTGGGTCAACATCAGCCAGAAGCAGTTCGACTTGCTATGCAAAATATTCAAGGAGCACAGTATTTTAGTCAACGAGATATGTTAAATAATATGACGCGTGACTATACACAAAGAGCGCAACGATTATTAATGGTGGGTGTAAGTATGATTGTTATTCTATTGCTTGGGCGCTATAAAAGCATAGTCAAGACGATACAGACCTTGCTACCCGCGGTATTGGCTGCATTTTTGATATTAATTGTCTGGTCTTTTACCGGAGAAGCAGTCAGTTTTTTACATCTGGTCGGTTTTCTACTGGTCATAGCTATATGTGTTGATTACGGTATTTTCTATCAGGAAAACAGAAGCGGTGACCTTGCTTTAACCTATCAGGCAATGGCTGTTTCCATGTTAACCAGTGTGGTCGCTTTTGGCAGTTTGGCTGTAGCAGAAAGTACTTCATTAAGAATATTATCAGCTGTTGTCGCCTTTGGTGTAATGTTAGGTTTTATTTTATGCCCGCTTATTATTCACCAGAATGAAAAAGTTTAATTACCTGGGTTCAAGTTGTCCTTTTAAAAATATAATAGAAGTAGATTATGATTAAAAATATAGTTTTACTATTTGTTTCTGCTGTCATTTTAGGTTGTACACATGTATATAAGCCGAGACCTGAAACTTTTAAAATGGATGAATTTACCGAATTTAGTTCCCCGATAACTATAGCTGTATTGAATGACCAATCGGATAATGTTAATCACGTACATTTGGATCGAGGCATAGGTGGTGGCATGTCTGGAAATAAGAACTCTTGGACTGATACTGCTATAGAGATTGTTAAAAGGGAGTTGGTAAAAAGACAGGCTGTTATACAAAATAATGCTAGTAAAAAATTAGCTCTTTCAATTTTTTCAATTAAGGCCAGTGAAACATTTTGGGCTATACGGTATATAACAAAGCTAAGGGTTAAAACAGGTAATGGCTATGAGAGTACCTTTATTGGGGATAATCGTTCACCTGCAACTGGGGGCAGAGCTGCAGATGGTGCAATTATGAGAGCTGTTTCAGCCATGTTTAGAGATCCTGTAATTATTAAGTATATTTCTAAAAAATAAGGATGTGAGCTGAATTATCTAGTTTCAAATGCGGTGCTGGGAGATAGTAATTAATATGGATGATATTCCTAAAATCTGCGATGTTTTAGTTATAGGTGGTGGTCCAGGAGGAAGTAGTGCGGCTACCCATCTGGCACAAGCAGGAATAGAGGTGGTACTCCTTGAACGTGCTGTGTTTCCACGTAATCAGGTCGGTGAAAGTTTAATTCCGCATTTTTGGAAATTCACCGATAAAATTGGGGTTTCAGAAAAAATCCAGCAACAGGGCTTTATTGCGAAAGCAGGAGGCGTTACCGTCTGGAATGATAAGGTTCATCAGATTAAATTCTCGGAATTTGGCTATAGCCGACCCGGATTACATGTTGAACGCGATATCTTTGATGATATTTTGTTAAACCATGCTAAAGCTCATGGTGCCATGGTATTTAATGACGTCGCTGCTAAACATGTCAATTTAAGTAACCCGCAATGGCCTTGTGTGAGTTATATTGATAAACGCAATAACAATAATCAAAAGGGAGAAATTCGTTGTCAGTATATAATTGATGCTAGTGGTCATAGTGCTCTTCTTGCCAACCAGTTTAAAGTTAAGAAGATTATTAGTTCTAAAATGAACTTTCTATCCCTGTGGGGATATTTTAAAAATTCGCGTTATTTGGGTGTTGACCGGTCAAGTCATTCAGCGGATGAACTGACACAAGTTGCCCCCGTTACTTTTGTTATGTCATTTGAAGCAGGTTGGGTATGGCATATTGTTTTACGGGGTAAAACCAGTGTCGGCTTAATTGTCCCTACAGAACGAACCAAAGGAATGAATAAGTGGCAAAGAGAAGCCTTCTTTAAACAAACCTGTACACAGCTTCCTCATTTAAGAGACTTATTGCAGTCAGCATCATTAATAGAAAATTCATTACAATTTCGGCCTGATTACTCGTATTATTCAGATAGGGTTTGTGGTGAGAATTACTATTGTATAGGTGATGCAGCGGCATTTGTTGACCCTATTTTTTCTCATGGTGTACAGAACGCTTTTTATAATGCCGCAACAGCGACATTAGCGATCAAAGAATCGTTAAAAAATAAAAAAAACAGGCTACGTTATAGTCAGTTGTGTGAAAGTCGTATGCAACAGTTCTATGGCTTTTCCAGAGCGTTATCACTAGGTGACTTTGGGTCAAATGGCGTAAAGCCAGAGTTGGTGAAAAATATGATGCGAAGTTTGCCCGCGTTAGAACTGGAATTGATTTTAGTCGCGTCAGAAATGACAAACCGGTCAGATAATTTCAAGCAACTGGCGAAAGATGCCGGCGTGTTCAATAAAATTGAAGAGAGTCTGTCGAGAGAAAACAATGGGGTAACAGCCCTAAAGCTGTAGTCCATGGTTGTGCAAGCACTAAGGAATCGTGTTTAAACAGTAAACAGCCTAATCCAAAACAACTCATGGCGATAATGAATATCAAGAAAATGGGCGGCTAGGAAGTTATTGTCAAAGTTAAACCGTTTAAGATTTGCATTGTCAGCGAATTTCCTAAGCGCTAGCGGAAGAGCTTAATGATTAATCCAGAGTAAAATCAATCCGAATCTGGATGGGCATAAGTTGGAACTGCAAAATAAATTAACTTGGATTTGAAAGCAACCGCTGTTTATAGCCATCTCCGGTCCCCAGTAAAGCA